>Ga0078972_1000112_pt1 | contig 320893 bp, 303 predicted proteins | sample YelNatPaOPGAMG01_FD_67568 | JGI IMG/M metagenome (GOLD analysis project Ga0078972, IMG submission 67568) | Hot spring thermophilic microbial communities from Obsidian Pool, Yellowstone National Park, USA - OP-RAMG-01 (SPADES assembly) (version 2) | ecosystem: Environmental > Aquatic > Thermal...
CGAATCGACAGCCCTCAAATCCCGCCGTGTTTTGGGAGTCAGACATGAAAAGGTCACATTTGATAAATATTTACTGGCGATGTGCGCAGCGCATACCACTTCTTCCGGTTCCGCTCTTCTCCATGGAGCATTTGGCACTGGAACATAGCCTACCATGTGATAGGGAATCGTCGGATCGATGTCCGCGATCAATTTCGTTATTCTTTCTATCTCGTCGCAATCGATATACTGGGGGATGAGAACACTGCTCGCCTCCACCTTAATTTTCCTTTCGTACATTCTCTCGAAATTCCTCAACACCTCGTGATTCGAGAGACCAGTGTAATCGATATGAATTCTGTCAGTGCACGCCTTGATGCTGACCGAGATTGCGTCTATGTTCGTCTGTGGCATGATGGAGCCATTGGAATGGCCAACTTCGTATATGCGTGAAGCTCGTCGTGGCAGAACCGTGCCAGCTCTGGAAGGTCGGGATTCGCCATCGGCTCGCCCCTTAGGAAATAAAATTTCTCCGGCTTGAGTCTCGACAAAATCTCTTTAATCCTTTCATCTCAATCAATCGACTGCTTTCTCTGTCTGTTCCGATGAGGCCGTATGAAGAGCCCAGCAGCAGAAATTGCATCCCCAGTTATAGAGGCTTACTCTTTTTAACTCCTCGGAGTACGTAATCCTGTAAATGGCCATACGGTGATCCTCTGTCAATCGAAAAGCTCAGGGTGGAACCATTGGGCGAACGCTTCCAGCCCTAACACAAGCCTCGGACTCGCCGTGACCCACCCGCTTTCGATCGCATAAACGCGGTCGTTTTTCACCGCATCGATCTCCTGCCACCCCTCTCTATCCTTGATTTCATCGACGGAAGCGCCGTAGCTCACGACCACGATAACATCGGGATTTTTCTCAATGATATATTCATTGCTGAGCAGGGGATATCTGACGCTTTCATTGGCAGCGATGTTGATGCCGCCTGCCATCGAAATGAGTTCGTTGGTGAACGTACCGGGACCGACCGTCTTGAGGGCGGTGCCCAATTCATAATAGACAAGAGGCTTCTCATCGTCTGTGAGACTCGAGACCTTTTCTGTGATGGCATCGATCCTCATCTCCATTTCTGAGATCACCGCATCTGCCTCTGCGGATTTCCCAACGAGCGCGCCGATCGTCTTTACAAGATTGAATACGTCAGAAACATTTTGCGGATTAACGGTGACAACTGGAATTCCCAAGTCTCCAATTCTCTTGTTCACCTCTGTGTTATACCACCATGCGAACACAATGTCTGGGTGGAGACTAACAATGAGCTCCATATTGGGGTTCGAAGCCTTTCCGACATTGGTTTTGTTGAAAATGTCAATTGGATAGTCTTCAAGTTGGCCTGGTGCCTCCCTGAACGTCTCATTGCCCGCCAGTGCGTAATCAACACTCGATTGATCAACTCCCACAAGTTTGTCGCCAGCGCCAATGGCGTAAATGATTTCGGTGCAGGCAGCGGAAAGCGAAATAATACGGTCGACAGAAGTCCCTTCTTGCCCTTTCTCAGGGGTCAAGACTTTTGCGAAAAGGTATCCGCCACCAAATGATCCCAGGATTACCGCGACGATGACGACGGCATAAACGATTCTTGCGTTACTCTTATTCATGTATTATCACCTATGAAGGGATTAAGTGTTATTCTTGCCAGGATAAGAAGACCATTAATAGCATGAATAATCGGCATGAATAACACCTTTTTTGGAATAATAACACTAAACCATAAATCTTTGCTTTTTTTTCGTCACCGCCGGTCACTGGTAACTTTCGAATAAATGGACGTACACTTCAATATATGATGTTCTTCTCTTTTTCGTATTTATCTTCTAATTGAATTTCGCTGTAGTCTTCTCTAGATGTATTACAACGAGCAAGATCATGGAATGCGATTGTCATTGAACGGCGTATCTAAAATTTTATTAGGGGTCATTGCATTATTGGTAACACTAAATTAAGAAAAGTAATAATTTCCTTTGAAAACAATTCAACAGATCATACAAACCTGAAAAGTTCACTATCAATCTCTTAAAGATCACCTAACGCATCGATCACGATTGCGATGAACCCGAAGATCAGGCCATCGCGGCTCCAGTCCGGCGCAAAGCCTTCGCTTCCTCCTGTCCCCTTTGCCGTCGGGACGCGGAGTCCCTGGCCTTTTCTTTGTTATTCTACAGATTTCCTCGATAAACAATCGATAGGATAAGCTCTAAGGCTTCGATTTCTTCGGGTAATTCCTAAAAATATGAAAAATGAAAAGCTGTTTTATTGCATATACATTCATCGTATATTCCTGTCGATTAATCTTCCATCGGCATCGTAAAGCTCGAAATCGATGCCACGGCTGTCGAATGCATGTGAAGCGCAACTGAGGCAAGGGTCGTAAGCGCGGATGACAGCCTCAACGCGATTGAGCATTCCCTCGGTCAGTTTCTTCCCTTCGACATACTTTCTTGCAACTTCTGTCACAGCCCTGTTGAAGGCGACATTGTTGTGACCTGTCGCGATGATAAGGTTGACCCATGTCACGAGACCGTTTTCATCAACTTTGTAATGATGAATCAGCGTACCCCGAGGCGCTTCTGCTACGCCAATTCCTTCACTCCTGCTTACCTCCGCCTTCGCCCACACGCGCTCGGCATAACTTTCCGGATCATTGAGAATTTCTTCAGCTCGCTCGATGCAATAGAGGATTTCGATGAGGCGCGCGTAGTGATACAGAAAAGAGCTCTCGACGATCCCGTTCTTTCCGAATTTCCTGAAGTCATTGATTTCTTCGTCGGCAAGCGGCGTGCCGCATCGCCTTGCGATGTTGAGCCTCGCAAGAGGGCCGACCCTGTAACTCCCCTCGGGGTATCCTAAAGGCTTGTAATAGGGGAATTTCATGTACGACCAGGGCTCCACAGCCTCCCCGATGAATTCCCTGTATCTCGTTGGATCGAGGGAATCAGCGATCATATTTCCCTGATGATCAATGATTCTTAATCGACCGTCGTAATGCTCGAGATCGCCATCCTTTGTCACAAGTCCCATGTAATTGGAGGGGAACTTGCCAAGATGCTCGATTTCTTCATCAAAACGCGAAAGCATTTTCTTGAATTTTTCTAGCGTCGAAATTGCAATGTTCTTCGCTTCTGGTAGATTCGTTGCAATCTGCCTCCCCTTTTCTTTCGTCAGCGGCCATCGGACGCCGCCTGGTACAATCCAATCGCTCGAGTGAATCCTCTTGCCAGCGACTCTTTCAATGATCTCCTGCCCAAACTTCCGCAACTTGATCCCGTTTCTCGCGATTTCTGGATCCTTTTCAATGAGACCAAAGATATTCCTTTTCTCGACGTCCGCGTCCATACCGAAGAGGAGGTCGGGAAAGGAAAGGTAAAAGAAGCTGAGTGCATGGGACTGAATAATTTGACCCATGTGCATGAGGCGACGGAGCTTGACCGCCGTCTCTGGAACATTCACAGAGACAAGGGCATCGCATGCCTTCGCCGATGCGATCAAATGACTAACGGGGCAAATACCGCACGCCCTCGAGGTAATGCTTGGCATCTCATAATAAGGGCGATTTTCGCAGAACTTTTCAAATCCCCGAAAGAAATTAATTTGAAATCTGGCATCTTTCACGGACCCGTCATCGTTGAGAAAAATCGTCACCTTGGCATGTCCCTCGATTCTTGTCACGGGGTTAATTGTGATTTCCTTGGCCATGGCATATCCTCCTATCCAAATTTCGCCTTACTCTCCATCACTGGTTTCCGTCCGGCGAGGAGTTCTGTGAGTACATATTTAATGAGAGGCGCGGGCGGAGGACATCCTGGTATGAAGTGATCAACCTCAACAATCTCATTGAGGGGATACGCTTTTTTTAATAATGGTGAGACATCAGTAGGGAGTTGTGGCGTCGTGTCAGCGAGTTCCAAGTAAGCCCTCTCCAGCACCGCACGATCCCCTTTTTTCAAAGCGTTCCTCAGCGATGTCACGTTGCCGTGAACAGCACAATCGCCGAGCGCGATCAGCTGTTTTGTCCTCTTCCTTGCCGATTCAAGCAGCTCCAGCTGCTCTTCGTTTCCCACGGCTCCTTCAACAATTGTAATATCGACGTTTTCTGGAAATTCCTTCACATCGATGAGGGGAGAATAAACAAAACGCACGAGCTTCGCCAGTTCCAACAAAAACTCGTCCTGGTCGAGAAATGACATATGGCACCCGGAGCACCCGCTTAGCCAGATCGTCGCCACTCTAACTTTATTCAAACGCCGATCGCCTCCTTTCCGTGATAAATTTCGCCACTTCCTTGTCTTTCGTCGAGGAAAGTGCTTCCCCCTTCACATAAATCGCTCCGACGGGGCAGACTTTCGCGCATTTCCTGCAGCCCGTACAGGAAGGGGCGTTTTTCCAATTCTCGTTGAGATCGATGACAACCTGCGTTTCCTTTCCGCGGAGCATGAGATCGAGTGTGTGGACGCCTTCGATCTCATCGCAAACCCTTATGCAGCGGGTGCAGAGAATGCACCTGTTGCGATCGATGACAAGATACGCATGCGTGAGATCGACACTGAGTTCTGGCCAATCCCGTTCGAAAATAAGTTGATCGACGCCGAGCTCGCTCGCCAACGATTGAAGTTCGCAGGCACCGTTGGCGACACAGACCGAGCAGATGTGCGCCCTTTCGGAAAGCAACAGCTGGACGGTCATTTTCCGGTACTCCCTCAACCGTTCGGAATTTGTCGTGACCTCCATGCCCGGAGCGACGGGCGTCGTGCAGGCCGGAAAAACTTTTGAAGATCCTTTGATTTCGACGAGGCAGAGGCGGCACCCTCCGTAGTCTTTTACACCTTCTAAATGGCAGAGCGTCGGTATATTGATCCCATTTGCTCGCGCAGCATCGAGGATTGTCGTGCCATCAGGCACCTCAACCGCCTTCCCATCAATCGTCAATTTAACCGATTTCATGACCTCCTCCTCGTACCCATGTCGCATTTCCCCGTCGGACATTCTTTATTAAGGATGTGCGCGAGATACTCATCCTTGAAATAGCGGACCGTTGTGAGAACGGGATTTGGGGCGGTCTGGCCAAGGCCACAAAGGCTCGCCTCTTTGATGTATTCGCCGACTTTTGTAAGAAGATCGATATCCTTTGCAACACCTTTCCCGTGTCCAATCCGCTCAAGAACCTTTTTGACCTTGACGAGCCCCACACGGCAGGGCGTGCACTTGCCGCAAGACTCGTCGACGCAGAATTCGATGAAGAATTTCGCCGTGTCGACCATGCAGGACTCATCATCGAGCACGACGATCCCACCAGACCCCATGATTGCGCCCGCTTTCGTCAGCGACTCGTAATCGATGGGAAGGTGAAGTTGTGATTCTGGTAAGCAACCACCCGAAGGACCTCCGACGAGAACTGCCTTGAATGTCCTTCCATCTGGCACACCACCCCCAATATCAAAGACAACCTCTTTGAGTGTGATGCCCATCGGAACCTCAATGAGACCGGGGTTCCTGATTTTTCCAGTCAGCGAAAAACATTTAGTCCCGGGGCAATGAGGTACCCCGATTTTCGAAAACCATTCGCCGCCGTTGAGCACGATGAGAGGGATATTTGCGAGTGTTTCAACATTCTGAATCAGCGTCGGCTTTCTCCAGAGACCAGATGACGCTGGATAGGGAGGGCGGGGGCGGGGCATCGCCCTCATTCCCTCGATTGAGGCGAGAATTGCGGTTTCCTCACCTGCAATGAAAGCGCCCGCTCCTAACCGCAACTCCAAGTCGAAGTTCAAATCCGTTCCAAGTATCTTTTCACCGATTAGGCCAAGCGATCGAGCTTGTTGTATCGCCTTCTTGAGCGTCTCGATCGCGAGAGGGTACTCAGCCCTTGTATAAAGATATCCTTTTTCCGCCTTGAGTGCGTAAGAGGCGATGATCATGCCTTCTATGATTGCGTGAGGGTCCGCTTCAGCAAGCGTTCTGTTGGCGAAGACGCCAGGGTCGCCCTCGTCCAAATTCCCGATGATGTATTTCGGAGAGCCTGGCGCTTTCGACACGAATTTCCATTTCTGTCCCGTCTGAAAACCGGCGCCACCACGCCCCCTCAAACCACTTTTGAAAACTTCATTAATGACGTCTTCTGGACTCATCCCTGTGAGGCATTTGACGAGCGCGGTGTAACCTCCACGCGATATGTATTCACGAATATTAAGAGGATCCATTTTACCAGCGTTTCTCAGCACGAGCCTTTTTTGTTTTGAAAAGAATTCTGGATTGCTGTAAAGGAATCGTTTTACGGGAACACCTCGCAATACGTGTTCCTTAACAATCTCTTGTGCGCTTTCTGGTGTAACACTTTGGTAAAAATAGTCACCAGGCTCCACCAATACAACTGGACCTGCAGAACACGTCCCAGGACATCCCGTTCTTGCGATTTTACATTTATCTTCCAAACCAAATTCTTTCACCGCTCTTTCGAATGATTTAAGGACATTCAACGAGCCAAGCGAGATACAGCTGCTTGAGCAGCAGACATTGATTCTGTACTCGAACCTTTTTTGCTTTTCTCGCTCTTCCTCAGCGATTTTCTCGATATCTTCAATCTTCAGTTTTCTCCCCCAGCAGATTTTCTAATTCTTTCGATAACGCCCTCTTTTGTCGCCTTGCCAATGACCACGTCATCGATAATCACATTTGGCGCCATTGCGCATGCGCCGATGCACCGCGTGATGAAAAGAGAGATTCTTCCGTCCGGCGTCGACTTCCCCCTTTCAATCCCGAGCTCTTGCTCGAGTGTCGAGAGAATCTTGTCTGCGCCCTTGACGTAGCACGCAGTTCCCATGCAAATGGTGATGATGTGTTCTCCAGGTTTCCTCAGTCTGAAAAAATTGTAGAAAGTTGCTGCACCATAAACTTGACTCGGTGCAACGTGAAGCTTCTCAGCAATCAGTAACAACACTTTCCTGTCAAGGTATCCAAAGATCTCCTGCGCTTTCTGGAGTACTTCGAGTAAAGCACTCCTCTGATAATTGTGTTCTTCCATAATTTTCTCGAGCTTCACCATCAATTTTTCTGCGATCAGAACGTCGCTAGCGGCATGAGGACTTTCTGAAGTCTGATCCTTTTCCATCAAATCAACACCCGATCATGTGCTCGAAGATCAGTACCATTCATATGCCTTCATGCACTCGAAACCGTTGATGAAATTGACGCAGGGAAAAGAAACGCAGTTTTCACACGACTTTCCCTGCCTCATGCGACAATCTCGAATTGCACACCCCTCTTTCTCAGAACATCCAGGGCAACCATATCCCTCGCTTTCTTTGATCTTATTGTAAACGCACCAAGTACAGTCCAGCCCGCAAGGACAGTAGCACGGTAATTGATTCATAGCTACCAATGAACCCCCAATTCTCTTTAGAGTTTTTAACGGATCTTATCAATTATATAATTTATGTTTCAACTCGATAGTTCGGAGATGCGTAAATTCAAATTCAAGAACGTCGAGATCCATTTGCGGTTAGCTCGAAATCTCCAAAACAACAATGTGTGGTTTCCCGTGACATCCATCGATCGCAACTCTGACGCCATAGACCTTCTCGATGTTTTCCGGCGTCAATACACGATCGACCCTGCCTGCGGCGAATATCTTCCCCTCCTTCATCATGACGATCTTATCGCAATATCTCGAAGCAAGGTTGAGGTCGTGGATCGCTGTAATACCCGCGAGGTTTTTCTCCGTAACAAGTCTCTCGATGAGGTTCATGACTTCGAGCTGGTGTCTGATGTCGAGGTTGCTCGTTGGCTCGTCGAGCAGGAGAACTTTCGCTTCCTGGGCTAGAGCCCTTGCGATGAGCACTTTCTGTTGCTGCCCACCGCTCAGCTCATCGAATTTGCGCATTGCTAGGCTTTCGATATGGAGCATTGCAAGAATTTCCCACACTTTCTCCGTATCCTTATCGCAACACCGCCATTCAATGTAGGGGCGACGCCCCATGAGGACGACGTCGAAAACGGTCGGCGAGTCAAAACCGGCGTGTGCGTTCTGTGGCACATAGCCCAAATTCTTCGCGACTTCAATCCTCTTCATCTTTCTGATTTTTCGGCCATCGAGCAAAATCTCTCCTTGTTTGGGCTCTAAGATCTTATTGATGCACTTGAGTAATGTCGTTTTCCCGGAACCGTTGGGACCGATGATACCAAGGATTTCCGATTCCCGCAGTTCGAATGAAATGCCCTTCAGCGCTTCGAAACTCCGATAGCTGAATCTCACATCGTTGATGATGAGTTCCACGCTTTCGCCCTTTTTACAGAAAGCATTAATTATCTGATAAATATTACGATTTTAAAAAAAGTAATACGTGATTGCCATGAACAAGAAAAAAATTATCGCAGTTTCCCTCGTCTGCATCGTCATCGCCGGTATCCTTGCGGGTTATGGCATCTATCTTGTGAGCAAAAACCCTGAAAAGGAAGAGGAGCCTCGATTCGCCCTCGAGATCTACGGCAATGCGAATATGGATGAAATCATTGATGAAAAAGACGCAGAATTCGTTACGGATATCCTCAATGGGAGGGAAAATGAGACGCAATTCGCTGACGCGAACAGGGATGGAGTGATCGATCAGGAAGACGTCGACCAGATCAATGCGATTTTAGATGGCACGGCGACTTACATTTGGATTCTCGATGGAAACGGCGATCCCGTTAAGGTCAGACTTCCGATTGAACGAATTGGTGCTGAATATCTGAGTAACGTCGAGCTCCTGCGTATCCTTGGCGTCGAAGACAAAGTGGTTGCCGTTGACCTGGCCCCTTACAAACTGAGATGGTTTTATCTTCCTGATAAAGCCGATGAACTCGTGAATCTCGGAAATATGAATGCCCCCGACTATGAGTTCATTTTGGGTTTGAATCTTGATGTGCTTTTCACATTCTCTTACGATATCGCTGAGAAAAAGGAAAAACTGCCAGGCGTCGACGTCGTTTTCCTCGGCCTATACTGGCCCGATGTCATCAAGCCAAGCGAGTCGCGCTTCATCCAGGGTGTTATGAAAGCTGGATATATCCTAGGGAAAGTTGACAGGGCGCAAGAATACGTTAATTGGCTCCTCAGCTTAGTAGATTCCATCAAGAGCAATACTGTGACGCTTTCAGAAAGCGAGAAACCGCGCGTATTGATGACTGGAATGGTTGGATACATCAAGGATGCATCGCAAACGACAATGCGCACATACAATCTCATCGACCCCCTCTCACAGATGTGTATTCTCGCGGGTGGTAAACCTATCGCAGAGGACCTTCCTGATTGGCTTGGTTCGAGTTATTACTCGACAGTCGATCCAGAGTGGGTTTTAGAGGAGAACCCAGAATACATCTTTGTCCATGCAGTCAGATACACCTACGGTGGTGTAGCTATGACTCCAGCTTACGGTTATGATATGAACGACACGAGCAGTCTGAATGATACATGGCAGGACATCATGTCCCGCCCACTACTCTCGGGTCTCAGCGCTGTACAGAACGAGAAAGTCTACATCATAGCTGGAGATTTCAGAAACAATGCGATGGGAAGTGTCCTTGGGGCCGTCTATCTGGCAAAGATCCTGCATCCCGAGCTTTTTGAGGATCTCGACCCTGAAGCGATACACCAGGAGTACATCACGAATTGGATGGGAATTGATTACAATCTTGATGACCACGGAACATTCCTCTACCCGCCCATCGTCATCGGTGACGAGATCGTCGGCGCCCCTGATGAGTGATGAGGTGCCGCAAACCTCTATTTTTATTTTTTTATGAAAAATCGGATTTAGCGAACTCTGGCAATCCATCACGGAGGATTCGATAGAATGACAATTGTTAACTGGAATGACCTGTGGAAATATGCGATGTTGACTTCTCATCGTATAGAGATCGGAAACACCGCGTTTTGGGACGACTGGGCGAGCCGTGAGAATGAAAGTAAAATCTTGATGGCCGCTTTGACTGAAAATCAACTGGAAAGAATCAGGGTGAGAGGCGAGGATACACTCCTCGAAATAGGCCCCGGGAGTGGAAGGCTAACAATTCCGCTGGCAAAAATTGCCAAAAGAATCACAGTCGTGGAACCGTCGAAAAACATGCTTCTCCTCCTTAAGAAGAACGCTGAGAAAGAAAATGTCAATAACATCAATTGTATTAATAAGAGATGGGAAGAAATTGAGTTAGGAAAGGATGTGAAAAAGCACGATGTTGTACTCGCCTCTTTTTCCCTCCTCATGGATGACCTTCGGGAATCACTTTTAAAGATAGACAATGCGGCAAGAAGAGAAGTTTATCTCTTTATATCGGCAGACGATTGGATGCCAATTGAAATACAGAGATTGATTTACGGAGATAAGATATCGATAGGCCTCACTGATCATATCATCGCCTACAATCTTCTCGACGCTTTGGGTATTAAAGCTGACATCGAAATAGTGGATCACTTGGCAATAAGACAATTCGAAACGCTCGAAGATGCTATCCTTGATTTTACGAAAATCTATAATGTTCCAACAACGAAAATCGAGGCGCTTAGAGATTATTTACAAAAGACGTTGGTCGAGAAAAAAGGGAAATTATTATTTTATCGCAAAAAGAAAGTTGCAATGATATGGTGGAGGAAATCTGGGTGAAGGATCATCACGACATTTCTGTTACAAAAGTGGATCACGAAAAGGCGCAATACAAGAAGCTCGTTATCCGCAGGATTTCATTCTCAATTTTCTGCATTGTTCTTTTAATTATTATGATGGGTATCTCATTATCCCTCGGCTCAGCTCAGATCTCTTTTACCGAGGCCTACGCGGCCGTCTTCAATAAACTATTTCCAGGAATGTTTGAAGTGAGCAATCTCGCCGACACAGTTGTATGGCACTTGAGAATGCCGCGAATCCTCTTGGCTGCCCTCGCTGGTGCGATACTCGCTATGGCTGGATGCACGACGATGGCAATTCTGAGAAACCCACTTGCCACCCCCTACACCTTGGGCGTCTCGGCGGGCGCAGGCTTCGGAGCGGCGATAGCGATCATTCTCGGAAAAGGATTACTCATTGGAAATTTACTGACCGTCGGCAACGCTTTCGTTTTTTCACTTATTCCAGCCTTCGTCGTCCTCATTTTATCGAGAAGATCGGGAATGACCCCGGAGACGATGATATTGTCAGGTGTGGCGATGACCTACATTTTCAGCGCGTGCAATACTCTACTTCAATTTTTTGCTGAGTCTGAAGCTGTCAAAACAACAGTCTTCTGGCTTGTCGGCGATCTATCCAGAGCAGCATGGTGGCAGCTCCCATATGCCTTAGGCGTTCTCATGCTCGTCTTGATCATCAACAACCGACTGGCATGGGATCTTAACATTATGAAGATGGGTGACGACGCAGCAAAAGGTCTGGGTGTCGAGGTCGAGAAAGTGAGAAAGATAGTCCTTGCAACTGCGTGTTTATCAACTGCGACGATTGTGAGTTTCACGGGGGCGATCGGCTTCATATGCCTCCTTTCTCCCCATATTTGCAGGATTGTTATCGGCGGGGATGAACGATACCTCATCCCAATCTCCGGCCTCTTTGGTGCGAATCTTCTGCTCATCGCCGACATCATCGCGAGGAGGGCGGCCGCACCGGTCATGTTGCCCGTTGGAGCAATAACGGCGCTTGTCGGAGGACCGTTACTTATTTACTTGCTCGTCAGAAAAACAACGAGGTCCTGTTGTTTTTAACTTTCAACAATTTAATAATACTGGATCATATACGAACTCTCATCATACGACAAAACACACAAAAATCATCTTGAAACCAATGAAATTCCTGCCATTGGGTCTCAAATCTCTTGCCAATTTATCAATTATTATTTTCAAGAAGAAACTCTTTTGCCATTCAAATCCTGAGTAGGAATCAATCTACGGCTTTTTCAAAACAAGTATCCACATTTTATACGGTGTCCCTTCGACTCTGAGAATCACTTCCTTTTCCTCTAGTTCAATAATTTCGAACAAGTCTTCGACCAAGCGAATGACGCCTTCTCTCGAGAAGTAGCATCTGACGACTCCCCCTTCCCCGACCATTCTGTACGTTTCCCGCTCCCCCTCGACCTGAGTGGCATGATCTGGAATTGTTGATCTGGATCGAGTTGAGATATACGCAAGTCCCCCACGAACGAGAACTTTGTGTATCTCATTAGCTGTCATTCTCGCACCTGTGCATGTGGACTGATGAATTGTCCCCTCACAAACAACGGTGCCGAAAAAATCCTTCTTGAAATAATTCGAGGTGAATATCATGTCACCCATTTTGATTCTTTCATCAACACTATTGCCGAGATATGGATACAATCGTTTTCGGGCAAGTTGTACAGCGACTTCTGAAATATCAAGCCCGTAAATATCCAGTTTGCCATCTTTACAGACCATATCTAGAAACTCACCGTCACCGCATCCCAGATCAAGGATCGGCTCTTTTATCTGATCCCTATATTTTAAATAAAAATACTCCTGGTAGCGGAATTGCGGTGGAGATTTCGACCGCTGGGACATCTTTCTGTCCCAAAATTCTTTGATCTTTCTGTGTTCGTCTTCTAGTTTCATTTTATCGTCAAACAACAACTCATCCCTATATTGATTTATTTTGTAATTATCATGTTTTTTGCTGAAAGCGCTCGATATTTTTTTTCAAAAAGGATCATCCGCGTTCCTAAAAGATTGATCTTGAAATCAAATACAGGAAGGAGGAGAGCCGTATGATTGATTAAAACCTGTAATCATACGATTCTACCGCAATGATTTCTCAAGAAGCGCCAATCCATGTCGGATGGCAATGCACGACCGAATGCAACCTTCAATGCGTTCACTGCTATGCCAACGCTGGTCTTCGGTCATTGACTGAACTCCATACGAAGGAAGCGATGAAGCTCATCGAATCTGTGGCCGAGATCGGCGCTAGAAGCATTGTCTTTACGGGAGGAGAACCCCTGATGAGGAAGGATCTTTTCGAGCTCGTCGAATTTGCAAGGGATCATCATCTTTTCGTAATCATCGCGACCAACGGCACTCTAATCGACAGGGATATCGCGAAATTCTTCAAGAAACGCGAAGTCGCTGTCGCGATCAATCTGCCGACCTTGGACGAACGTTCCAGCGGAATTTTTACTGGTGTTTTCAATTCTCATAACGCACGGATGAAAGGATTGATGTATTGTTTGGATGAGAAAGTGTTGACAAGTGTTGGCGTCGCCGTTACAAACCTCAACTTGAAGGAGATATGTCGTGTGATCGATTTTTCTCGTGAGAAGAAAATCAATTGCGATGTCCTAGCGACAATTCCCATCGGGAGGGCATCACTTTCCATCTTGCCTTCACCGATTGAGTATGAAGAGATGTTGGCCTACATACTCAATCGCTATTCCGCGATTCCTATGAATGCAATTGATCAAGACAACGGAACGAACGTTTCTGTTTACGAGCCTCTTTACGCGAGAATCATTAAGAGGAAAAAGGGAAAGGAGTTCCCGAAGCTCTGCAGTCTCGGCATCGCGATGCATGTAATGGAGGACGGATCTGTGAGGTCATGCGTTTACATGCCGATGAGCTTTGGAAATATCAGAAGAAAGAAATTAACAGCGATATGGAAAGAAATCAGGGTATCAAAAATCCTCGCGAGGCTTCAGGACCCACGCTATCTGAAGGGTGCTTGCGGAAAATGCGAAGATCGCGAGATTTGTGGTGGATGCAGGGCAAGGGCACACGCTATAAAGGGCGACCCTTTTGATGAGGATCCAGTTTGCACGAGATGCCTCCAGAATTAATGAAATTATGATCCAATGATGATCGAGATTTCACTCATCCTCTAAATCTTGAATTCAGAATAGATTTTCCAATCGGTGGGAATGCGTATTTGTTTTTCTAGAAAAAAATCAAGATTAGTACCTTTGCCTTCCACAAATTCTCACTATTCTTATTTCATTGAAAATCTTCTTGAAAATCTACGTTAGCAATTAATAATCTCCGGCACAATATCCTGCATCTCTTCTGGTACTTCACCTATTCTCCAGCCAGGACTTGTCGTCTCGCAGTAGTAGTAATATTTTCCGTTAAAGAAATACGATGTGCCAGTTAATGAATCGCCCCAAATCCCAGCGGCCATGTGACTCGGATTTCCTTTAAAAAGAAGGAGAACACCGTCAAAATTGAGAATGGATGTCTGGATCAGCGAGACAAAGAGAATCGCGGTGTCCTCGCAGTCCCCGCCACCGTCAACAAGCGTTTCGACGGGATATCTGGGATACTCAGTCATACCCTTCGTTTTTTGATCTGAAAGATACTCAAGATTTTGCACGAAAGAGAGGACGAACTCCGCTTTCTGGTATTGCGTGAATTTCCTTTTCTCTGCGATTTCATTGAGTTTGTATGCGAGATCCTTGATCGAAGAATCATCAGATTTAACATATGAAGCGTAACTCGGTGTTCGTTCGCGCAAGCTATATTCATAATATTCTTGGCCAGGAATATTGATGGTGATCGTGAAGTAATTGACGATGGATTTCCATTCAAACATCCATTGAAAGGTTCTCGTAAATACATCATGCCCTAGAAAGAAATCCCAGGTTTGGCTCCATTCCCCTTCTCCGTTGTTAAGTGGCATGACGCGCCAGAAATATGTGCGATTCTCCAGCAAAGGCTCAGTTACGACAAAGAAAGTATCGTTAACAACCACGTCTACAAGCAATGTTTTAAAATCAAAAGTCGTGCTCAGCTGGAATCGGTATGATTCAATGTTTTTTAACGCGGTCCACTCGAATCTCGGCGTTGAGTTCGTGATAACTGAGGACTCGGTTGGATAAATAGGGCTGATCGTCTGATTCTCGAGAAAATCGAAAAGAATTGGTAGCCCTCTCGGAATTGCGATGACTGCTAGCAACAGGATAATGACGATGAGGACGGCTGTAATCGCCCCTCGTCTTCTTTTTTTAGGGGGAGGCGGGGTATATTGACCATTATTCGTATTCATTTCCTGATAGGGTGGCAGGCTATCCATAATTCTGGCCTTTTTGATTAATTTGCGAGATGATATGTTATCATTGTGTAAAAAGATTAATTATCAAATTTACAGAATTTGAAATTCTCATAATTTGAAATCGGGCAAATTGAGAATATTGAAAATAGATTTCTTTTTCAACGACTGAGCAAAATGGCAATCATCACTGAAAGATGTATGAAAAGAGGAAAAAGTAAATCCCATAAGAACATTTTTAAGAGATCTTGAATGGACTCGTTAAAATCAAAGTTCATTGGCTGTCTTATCGGGAGTGCAATCGGTGATGCCTTAGGACGTCGATTCGAGGGTCATTGGCTGTCTGATGCACTTGATCAGGAATTTATGGGCAGGTGGACGGACGACACACATATGATGATTGGTGTCGCGGAATCGCTCATCGAGATGAAAGGGTTTGATGGCGAACATATGGCTCGTGTTTTCATACGAAATTATGAAATGGAACCCTGGCGAGGCTACGCGAGTGGACCACCTCGCGTGTTCAGGATGATCAAGTCAGGAGTACGATGGGCTGAGGCTTCAAAGAGACTGTTTGGTGGAGCTGGCTCATACGGTAACGGCGCGGCGATGAGGGTCGCACCAGTAGGCTTACTCTATCATCATGATATCGCGAAATTGCGTGAGGTCGCCGAGGCCCAAGGAAAAATTACGCATGCGCACGAACTTGGCTTGGAAGGTGCGGCTTTGCAGGCATATGCCGTAGCTCTTGCTCTCCAAATCGATCGTTCCTTTGATTTCGATCCCCATTCCTTTTTGGCAAATCTCCGAAATTTTGTACACCATGAGATCTACCGTTTCAAGTTAGTGAAGGTTGAGGAGCTGTTGAGCTGTGAAGACAGGAAGAGGGTTGTTAGAGAACTCGGTCACGGTATTGAAGCGTTTAATTCTGTACCAACGGCCATATACTCATTCCTCCGTCATTCGAGGAGTTTTCAGGACGCGGTGCTTTATGCGGTTAATTTGGGTGGGGATGCTGACACAATTGGCGCGATGACGGGTGCGATTAGCGGTGCGTATCATGGCATCGAAGCAATCCCAGAACGATGAAGAAATGGACTCGAGAGGAAAGACGATATCGAGAAGCTTGCGGAGAAGTTGTGGGAAATTGCTAAAGGTTTTTGATTTTCTATAACTCGATATTTAAATAATTTCCGTTTTAAACACATGACATTCTGATGTAATGGGGTGGATGTGGAGCGAGCATTAAGAATGATCACAAAAGGGAAAGATGTCGTCGATGAAATGATACTTTCCGAGAAACTAATTCTATTCTAGAAGAGATTATCTTTCGTATCCCGGTATTCATGTGAAGCATATTCCCGCGCCCAGTAGGGAATATCTTTTTAAATAGTCTGTTTCATCGATTAGCATCGAAGTTAAATTGATAAGAAGACGAGGGTGTGACAATGGCTATTGCTCCAAGGCATGGCTCAATGCCCGACAAGAGAGAAACGCTCTTAATTGAAAAAACGATGAAGACAGACGGCGATTATGCGGAATCACTGTCATCAGAAAAATTCCCTCAATATCAATCAGATCAGTGGATAGTCGAGCACACATCCGATGGCTACGTCCTCCATCGAATCAGGAGGGACATAAGAAAGGTTTACCTCGAAGTGACGACGCGCTGCAACCTCCGCTGCGCAAACTGCGTTCGCAACACCTGGGACGAGGAACTTGCTGACATGTCGACAGAAACATTCAATCGCGTGATCGACAGTCTCCGCGATCTACCGGAGTTGCGTGAGGTCTACTTCGGCGGCTTCGGTGAACCTCTTTTGCACCCTAAAATCGAGGAAATGGTGAGGCAAGTCAAATCGCTCGGCGTCCGTATCTCGATGAGCACGAATGGAACACTCCTCACTGAGGAAAAGACGAAAGCGCTTGTCGATGCAAGAATTGACCGACTCTTCGTGTCGATGGATAGCACACAAGCTCAGCTGTTCAGCGAGCTGAGGGGTGGTGCTAATTTTGACCTCGTTGTCGAAAATGTCAAACGAATCAGGGACATCCGAGAGAGGAAGGGTTACAGGATGCCGACGATCGGTCTCGAGTTCGTTGTGACTGATAAGAATATCAAAGACATTAAGAACCTCCCTTCCCTCGCGAGAGAAATCGGCGCATCAATCATTTTACTCACACATCTGCTGCCGCACAATGAACAGGCGGCAAGGCAGATCGCTTATGGTGGCAACAATATCGAGATCCCGAGGCCAGAGGGCTGGGCTATCATGGCCGGTGATTATGTCATGTGGGGAACACTCTCAACTCCTCGGAGCAAGTGGGGAGCGTATAGACACTGCCGCTTCGTCAATGATAAGGGCATTGTTATCGCATGGGATGGTGGCGTCAGCCCTTGTTATGCGCTGATGCACTCATATCCGTATTTCGTTTTTGGAGAAAGAAAAAGAGTCAAGCGATATCTTCTCGGAAACGTGAACGAAAAATCTCTTTCAGATATTTGGACAGGTGAAGAGTACGTATTGTTCCGATCGAAGGTTCAGAATTTTAGATTTCCGTCCTGCGTTGATTGCGGCGCGAACTGCGATCTGCGACAAAACAATGAAGACTGTTGGGCGAACTCACCATCGTGCGCTGATTGCCTCTGGGCACAGGATATCGTGCGGTGCCCGTAACGATTGTCGATTATTCCTTACCGAACTGGTATCCGCCTGCCGGCACGGTGATCTCGAACTTCGCGCCTACGCCCACTTTTCCCCTCTCCTCAATTGTCATACCAGTTATCGATAAAATCTCCTTTGCGAGGTAGAGTCCCCTGCCTCGGCGCCCTTCGAAGATCGATTTCTTCAAACCTTCTTCGAGACCTTTACCATCATCCTCGCAGATGATAATGAGATCATCATTCCTCTTTTCTGTATAAATCTTGATGGTGCTGAGTTTTTCGCCACCGTGCTTCAGCGCGTTGTGCAACATGTTGTTGAAGACCTTCTCGAGCAAGCGATCCGCGTAGACCTTGAGATTGTCGTCGATCTCCACCTTGATGTCCGCCTTTGTACGATCGATCGTCATCATCGCCTTCTCGATTGCCTCCTTCAGGTTGATCCATTCGGGCGGATATGTTCCCATTCTCTCATAGTCCCTGCTGAATTCAAGATGCTTCTCGATGTTCATTGCCGCCTTCAACGCCATTTCGACGAACCGCTTTGACTTCTCGTCGTTGACGAGATCGGCGAGTAGCTGCAGACTGCCAGAAATGACAGTCAGCTGGTTCATAATATCATGCCTTGTGACGCTTCCGAGCAGATAGAGCTTCTTGTTCGCCAGTGTGAGTGCGTCCTGTGCCTTTCTTAGCTCAGTGACATCTTCAGCGGTGCAAGCGGCAAACGCAACGTTACCGTCCTTGTCGAACTTCGGGATCTTAGTGACGAGCATTAACCGCTTTTCCCCCTGAGCGTTCGTCACCCACTCGAAATCCCTGTACTTCTTCTTTTCTTCGAAAACGATCCTGTTTCCCCTCACACCAACCTCAGCTTCAGGTCTCGGTAAGAACTCCCATATCTTCTTCCACACAATTTCCTCTTTTTTCTTTCCAAGGAATTCTACCCTCGCTCTGTTTGCGATTCCACCGTATGTTTCTGGATCGACGGCAGTCCAGATCATTGTATCGACGCTGTCTAGGAGAACTTCGTACTCTTCCTTGTTCTTGATCAATTCTTCCCGTAATTTCTTTTCTTCTGTGATGTCGATAAGCGATGCGACGCTCCGTTTCGTTCCGGGTATCACATCAATCGTGATCTTAGTGAACTTGATTTCTCCGTTCTTGCACCTCAGCTCAAGTTCATAACTTCGCGGAGCTTTCGAGGAATTTTCCCTCCTCGCAAAATGATAGTCAGTAATTTTCTGAACTTCCTTTTCTGTAACAAAATCGATTGATTTCATTTTGCCTTCGATTTCCTCACGAGAGTAACCAGTGAGCCTTACAAATTCATCGTTGGCGAGTGAAATCGTCATATCTTCTTCAATCACGACCATTGCCGTACCTGTTACTTCAAAAAGGGAGCGGTATCTTCTTTCTGACTCCTCGAGAAGATCACGCATCTTCATCCTTTCTGTGATATCTCTCAGGATCACATATGTGGCAATACCACCCTCGTTCTCGGCTAGGGTTACATTGATCTCGGCGATAATCGTGCTCCCATCTTTCTTCTTCAGTTTCGTTTCGTAAACGGACGGAATATTCTCCCCCTTTAATCGTCTTGTGTAATAATCGAGCAACTTCTCTCTTTCGTCATCAGCAACGAATTCAATGAAATGTTTTCCCAGCACTTCGTTTTCCTGATAATTGCCCATTTGATAGAGACTCTTGTTGGCAAACCTTACAATTCCGTTGTCCAGGATCGCGAATCCCTCATTCGCCCCTTCGAAGAAATGGCGGTAACGGCGCTCGCTTCTCGCAAGCAATTCCTCCGCTTTCATCCTGAGCCTATCAACTTTCAGCGCATACAACGCATGTCCTAGATCCTCTGCGAGATCGCAAATAAAATCGATTTCTTCATCGACAACTGCGTCGGCGTGGAGGTGGACGAGGATAGCGCCGTAGACTTCACCGCCATATTCAATTCTTTTCGTTAAGGTAACATCGAGGTTATCGGTATCTAGATGCTTTAGGGGGCATCCAGCGCAGCGGCTATCTGGTTGCCGTAATACAAGAACTTCACTCGTGCAGAGTGCTTCGCGAATGCAAATGAGCTCTTCGAGTGATGTTAGTCTCGAAAATATCTCTTCAAATTCGCAATTTACGAACGAACCATACATTTCCATCGAACCGCCGCCCCCTCTTACGGCGATAGCGATACCTTTAAACATCCGCGTCCTCAGCAAATCATTACACACGCTTTTGATAAGTTTCGTTTGATCTCTTTCTCTCGAGATCAATTGATTAATACGCCTGATCGCGAAAAGCATCGAGTTGAGCCTTTCGAGACGCTCGATACGGTTTATGTCGTCAGTGACATCTTTAACCACGCCAATCAGCTTGATTGGAACGCCTTTTTCGTCGAGAATAACTACCAATCGTTGACGGATAATTCGCTTCTCTCCACGAGGTGAAATTACTCTATACTCGATTTCACGCCCTTGACCGCTTTGCAATGTTTCGAGTACTGTCTCTTTGACGCGGTCTCGATCGAGTGGATGTATACATTCAAAGAGTTGTTCATATTCACCATCGAATGACGACTCGTCCATGCCGAGGATGCGTAGCAATTCCACAGAGACGCTTAATTGATTCTCGGTGAGGTCGTAAATGAAATTGCCGAACCCACCAATTGTTTCAGCTTCGGCGAGGGCTCTCTCGCTGACCTTAAGCGCTTCAAGCGCCCTGTTCTTTTCCACGAGCGTCTTGATCATGTTGACCAGTTCAGCAAACTGTGAGCGGGGGTCTCCTCCTTTATGCACATAGCCGTCGGCGCCGAAATTGATTGCGTCAATGGCAACCTCTTCTCTTCCCTTGCCCGTGAATAAGATAAAAGGAATCTCCCATCCTCTCGATCGAATTTCTTTAAGAAGATCGATGCCGTTCATCTCAGGCATCGCATAATCCGAAACAATCACATCGTAATCCTGTTCACCCATCATGCTGAGCGCTTGCTGAGGGGAACTGGCGCACTGAACAAAGATATTGTTTTCTCTTTCGAGATAGAGTTTCATGAGATCGAGAAGTTCCATTTCGTCGTCGATACAGAGAACCTTGATTCCTATACGCTCCTTACCTTTCATAGCAGTTCTCCATTTTCTCAAATTCAACACCACCCTTGCGATGCGAGAGTAGTTAAGATTTTAGCAACCAATTTCTGATCAGTTACTTATTTGAGAGATTTTATATATTTGAATTGCTAGATTTGTTGCAACAACTTTTCTCGTATATTAAATAGCTGCCTAATATTCTTTTCATCCCAGAACCGCTGTTGTTTATCGGCGATCTCATTCCTTAGAACATTTCCTACTCATGGATTGATACGATTGAAATGGTCAATGAGGGGATAAGAAGATCAAGGGATGTCTTCTGATGATGAAGTTGTTTAGGCTTGTCAAAAAGAAAAAGGATTGTTGCGAACTCATGGAGAGGGCGCTTGCATATGGAAACTGCGCAACGAAGAAAAATCGCCTCGGCAACACTTATCAAGACCAACAAGGTCTTTGCCTCTTTTGACTAGACTGAGACAATGATCTTCTCATCTACGAATTAAATGATTTCGAATTTATTCAATCACAATAATTTTCTTTGAAAATTGATTAAATCCTAGTTCTTCAACAATTTCGAGCAAGACGCTCTTTATATCTGGGCCGTTCAATTCCCTGCATTTTTTATAACATCCAACTTAATTTACAATTTTCTCTATTTTGCAGGCAGGAAAGAGATCATACATATGATCATCACATTTCACTAATGATCCGCGAGAGGCGATGTCTCACCGTTTTCTCTTTCTCGAAATCCCCTCTCTTGTTCTTTTGATCATCTTTTTTCTCTTGAGTAAATCGAGAAGAAATTTTGTCGTTTCCTCGCTGAATTCTGGATGATCGAGAATGAGTTCGAAGTTCGTTTTCATCCAGCCGAGCTTGTCGCCGATGTCGTACCGCCTACCTTCAAATTCATATGCATAGATTCTTTCCTCTTTGAGAAATAGTCTCAGGGCATCGGTTAGCTGAATCTCGCCATTTCTTCCCGCTGGAGTTTGTTCAATACAATGAAAGATGCCGGGCGTCAGGATATATGTGCCAGTGATGCCGTAGTCCGATGGCGCGTGATCAGGCTTTGGCTTCTCGACCAAATCCTCTATTAGATGAAGTCTTTCTTTCACTTTTTTCGCTTTAATAATTCCGTAATCCTGAATCTTCTCCTTTGGAACTCTCTCGACGGCGATGACGGAGGTATCAAGTAATTCGTGGATTTCCATCAGTTGCTTAACGACCGGAACCGACGCGATGTTAATCGTGTCGCCGAGCATGACAGCAAATGGCTCATTGCCAACATGCCTCCTTGCGCAATAAACGGCGTCACCAAGACCCTTTGGTGCTTTCTGTCTGATATAATGAATCTCCGCGAGATTCGATATTCTCTTGATCTCTTGCAATTCTCTTTCTTTGCCATTTCTCTCGAGTATTGATTCAAGTTCTGGTGATCGATCAAAATGATCTTCAATCGCTCTCTTTCCCGCACCAGTGACGATAATAATATCGCTGATGCCCGCTGCGATCGCCTCCTCGATAACATACTGGATTGTCGGTTTGTCGACGACTGGTAGCATTTCCTTTGGCTGTGCTTTCGTCAGGGGTAGAAATCTAATACCTAGACCCGCGGCAGGAATTACCGCTTTCATCCCTCATCACCAGCAGATGCCATCATAATTTCCCGTCCTCACAACCCCTCTGCCATCGATCACGAGCTTGTTGCCATACAACATTGGATCCCGATACTCTTCCCACTCAGTAACGATGAGAACCGCGTCGCTCCCCTCAACGCATTCGTTGGCACTTCTGCAATAAACGAGCGATGGAAACTCTTTACGAAAGTTCTCGATTGCCTTAGGGTCATGGCACTTGATATTCGCGCCCTTCTCGATCAATGCTTTGACGATCTTGATTGAACTCGCTTCCCTGATGTCGTCAGTACCAGGTTTAAAAGACAGCCCGAGAACCGCTATTGTTTTCCCCCTGATGTCCATATGGCGTTCCAGCAATTCGATCATCTTGAGCGGTTGCTTTTCGTTGACTTCGATGACAGCGTCGAGAATGATAGGCTCGATTTGCTGTGACCTTGCCAATGAAGCGAGTGCCATCGTATCTTTCGGAAAGCAAGAACCACCGAAGCCGCAACCCGCCCTGAGGAACTCTGATCCGATACGCCTATCGTATCCCATCCCCTTCGCAACTTCTCTAACATCAATCTCCAGCGTCTTACAAATATTGCCGATCTCGTTGATAAACGAAATCTTTGTCGCAAGGAATGCGTTTGAGGCGAGCTTTATCATTTCCGCTGTTCTCAATGATGTCTCCACAATAGGACATTTGAATTCTGAGTAAAGAGTTTTTAAGATAGAGAGAGAACGGTGATCAATCGCACCAATGACGATTCTATCTGGATGCATAAAATCCTCAATCGCGTTGCCCTCCTTTAGGAATTCAGGATTTACGGCAACTCCAAAATCTTTTCCAGCCCTTTTTCCAGAAGATCGTTCTAGTGCTGGGATGACAATATTTTCTGTCGTCGTAGGCAAAACGGTGCTTCTCACAACAACTACATGATATTCATCTTTCACAGCAAGCATCTGACCAATGCTCATTGCGGCGCTTTCAAGGTGAGTCGTATCTAGAAATCCGTTTTCCATTCGCGGCGTTCCGACGCAAACGAGGGTGAGATCTGTATTCGTCAATGATTGGAAATTCGTGGTGGCGAAGAATAATCGATCGTCAAGGTGTTTCTGAAGAAGCGTATCAAGACCCCTTTCGTAAATCAAGCTCTTTCCTTCACTAATCGCTTTAATTTTTTCCTCAACGACATCAATGCAAACGACCTCGTGACCTAACTCTGCGAAGCAAACCCCAGTGACAAGACCGACATAACCAGCGCCAACGATTGAAATTCTCAAACAAGACACCTTCCTTTTACATCATACCTATTCTTTGCATCAAAAGAAAAACCGTGTTTTTCGTTCCCACGCTGTGAAAAATTTCTCATCTCAGGCTCTCCATGTCTTAACGAGGCGTCCATTATACACAATGTAATTCCAAATATTGTTAACAACTTCTGAAATGTACTTCTCCGCCAGGCGAGAGATGAAAACAGATTGTTTCTCGATTCTTATGCTGCTTTCCCCCCTTTCGGCACGAATGAATAGGCAGGTTTCCCGTTGACCATGGTGACTTCAATGAACCCAAGCCATCGCTCATCCTCAACGGGGAAGTCCTTTCTGAAATGCGATCCTCTGCTCTCCTGGCGAAGGAGTGCGGTATGAGTAGCCATTTCGGCCAAGAGCGCCATTGATCGAATCTCATCAAGGAGAGTTCGCGACTTCTCGTCGGTTTTCACGTTTTTCAACTCGCCGAATATTTTCTCAGCTACCGCGGCACTCTCAACCAGCAAATCTCGTGAACGCACGATACCGAGACATTTTGAGCAGGTTCTCGCAATCGTCTTTTTGATATCAAGTAATCTTTCGCGCGGGATCTCCTCAGCTTGTCTGGACTGTTCATTGATTATCGAAACGAGCGTATCGAATCGATCCTTCTCGATCGCTACACCTTTTTGTTTCGCAGCGTTAGTACCCGCGATTCTCCCGAAAATAAGTGCATCTGCAAGCGCATTTCCTCCCTTCCTATTTGCACCGTGGATTCCGCCGACGATTTCTCCTGCGGCATAAAGATTTTGAATACCAGTCGAGCAGTTCTCATCGATAATGATGCCGCCCATCGAATGATGTGCGGTACAGGTGATTCTGATCATGGTCTCGTTGGTTAATGGGAAACGATAGGTGTGCAGCTGGAACATTGAATTCATCGTCTTCATGTCAGTATCCTCCCACCGTTTCACAGAGGAAAGATCGAGGAAGCACTTCCTTCCCTTTTCCTCCTCGAAGGCGATTGCCTGGCAGACCTTGTCTCGGTAAATGATAACAGCCTTCGTCAAATCCGTTTCCTCGGGTACTCTTTTTTTCAAAATATCCTCGCCTTTGTCGTTGATTATTTTAGCGCCAGGAGGATATGGAGGGAAAAGAATAAAGGGCGGCAAACCCTTGTGAATCATCGCGATTGGAAAGAACTGAATAAATTCGAGATCCCGTAGCGATGCTCCAGCCTCAAGAGCCATGACCATCCCGTCACCCGTCGTCGCGATGGGATTATCGTTGCTTTCGAACATCGCGCAGAATCCGCCAGTTGCGAGGATAGTTGCATTGGCGGCGATTGAAAACGACGAATAATTGCGATCTAAACCCGCAACTCCCAGGCATTTATTCCCATCCATTACAAGGTTTTCTACGGTGCAGTGCTCGAAGAACGTGACTCCCATTTTTTCAAGCGACTCTTTCATTACTGTGGTTAGTTCAATCATCGGGAAAATGAGTTTCTCGCGTGTGAGATGCATTCCCGATGGTTTCGATTCAAATTTCATCCCAAAATTCTGGAGGAAATTAGGAACTTCTTTTCCACCGCTTACAAGCTTTCTTACGAGTTTTTCATCATTGATCCACCGTCCAATCTCCATTGTCGCTTTAAAAAGATCGTCTTCTCTCATTTGTTCGGTCGGATGTGAAAAAATTCCAGCTGACATCGAGGTAGCGGATGCCTTTCCGACGCACCCTTTTGTTATCATGCAGACATTCGCGTTAGCCTTTGCGGCTTCAAAAGCGGCGCAAAGTCCTGCCAATCCGCCGCCAACAATGCAAACGCCAAATCGTTCCATTGATTCTTCCTCCGTGTAATGATACTGACACTTCCCCGTTATCTCTTTTTTCATTTCATTCTAGCAAGGATTAAAATCAAAAACCTTCAATAATTCATTCAAATCGCGAGAGATCAAAAGTCGCTGATTCAATTTATTCAATTAACTCAGGAAGAAGGAGACAAAGCATTGAAATAGACGGTATTTGCTGATAAGGAAGGGATTCGCATGGTCGATATTGTGTATCTAGGTCATTCGGCTTTTCTCCTTGAATCCTCAAAAGGAAAGATACTTGTCGATCCGTTCATTACCGGCAACCCTCTGGCATCTGCGCCTAAAGACTTCAAACCTGATCTTATTCTCGTTACGCATGCACACGGGGACCACCTCGGCGACGCGATTGAAATTTCGAAGAGGACAAGAGCGCCAGTGCATTCGACATTCGAGGTTGCGAACTACGTGAGTTCCAAAGGCGCAAAATCGATTGATGGTCACATCGGCGGCACACTGGTGATGCCTTTCTGTAGCGTGAAAATCTTTCCCGCATTCCACGGCTCATCGGTCGACGGCATTACCTCTGTTGGTATCGCTTGCTCATTTGTCATTTCAACAGATGGCAAAGTGATCTATCATGCGGGGGATACGGCGCTTTTTGGCGATATGAAACTCATTGGCGAGGAATTTGAAATTGATATGGCGCTACTGCCAATCGGAGGACATTACACGATGGGCATCGATGACGCGGTTAGGGCAGCGGCGATGCTAAACTCGAAATTCGTCATTCCAATGCATTATAACACCTTCGATGCGATTAGAGCTGACCCTGAAGAATTCCGGAAAAAGGTCGAATCAAAGACGCGGGCGAAGTGCATAATCCTTCGCCCAGGTGAAAGATATCGTCTAGCCTGAGATCGCGCTTATACAGTCAATTTTACAGACCAAGGCGCTTTGCTAGATACGACACGTAGTCCTCCATGGGGATGTCGATAAGAGATCGATCGACATCGACTTCCTTCGAGACGGCACAATCGAGATGAATTCTGCATTTAGGGCACATGGTAAGAAGGCGACGAGCACCTGTTCTCTTGGCCTCAGCAATCCTATCAAGTTGCATTTGTTTTGCCGGCTTCCCACAAGTGATCCAGGCGGAAACGCCACAGCACTGCGCTTTGTCCCTCGTATTTGCCATTTCTTTTACCTCAACGCCCACTTCTCTAAGAATGTCTCTCGGTTCATCGTACACTCCCAGATGTCGACCAAGACGGCAAGGATCGTGATAGGTGACCGAGTCCCCTCCCTCGGTCGCCGGTTTAAGTTCGAGTTTCCCTTCGTCGATAAGGTCTGCAAGAAACTCCGTCAGATGCATCATTTCGAAGTCCTGATCGCCCAAAATGTCCTGGTAATCGATATTGAAAGTTCGATAACATTCTGGACATGAGAAAATGACTTTTCTCGCGCCGATGTTTTTGATCATTTCGATGTTTCTCTCCATTAACTTCTCGAAATTCTCGTTATCGCCTGCCCAGTTGAGGTCATGCCCACAACACACCTCGTCGTTACTGACAACTGGTACGATCCCTGCGTAGTTGAGAATTTTGATCGCCGAGATCGCCGTCCCAGTTAAATTGAGATTTCGATCGTAGAAGACAGCATCAAGATGCGGTGCGCACCCAACGAAATATAGAATGTCGCCCTTCTCGGCGATTCTGACATCTTTAGGTATCCATTCCAGCCTGTTCTGTTTTTCTGTCTGCGCCATCACGCGCATCATGCTCTGTAACAAGCCACCCTGAGAGCATTCTGGCTCGTTACCAAGCCTGATCGCCTCAGAACGCATTCCCTGGATAAAGCCGGAATAATCGACTTTGTAGGGGCACATCGAGTTACACATTTCACACGTGATACATGACCAGATGTCTCTGTCTTTGCTCAAACTGTCTGACACGCCCTCGAGCGCCCTCAGAACGATGACGCGGGGGGCGAAATTTGGATCGAAGCGCGCGACGGGACACACTGACGTACACTTTCCGCATTCGACACAGTCATGAGCGCCAGTATCAGCGATTAGATCATCAATTGCTTTTTTATCAAATTCCATTGCCTCTTTTCTTTCGACCTTGGGAATTGGGTTGGGACCAATCGTCTTCAAGTCATTGTACATGCCGTTGATCAAATTGAGGAACTTGTACTTCTCAGAGGCAGAGAGCCATTCGCATCGTAACCTCTCCTCTCCCAGACCAGTATACCTGAGGAGTTTTCTCACGGCTTCGATGCGCTTCTGCGCATGCTTGTTTCCATCAGTGTAATGGCAATCGTCAATTCTACATCCGACAACCGCAACACCATCTGCGCCACATTCAAAAGCTTTCATCATGAAGGCTGGCTCGACACGTCCTGTACACATGACTCTGATAATTTTGACACCTGAAGGATAACTCAGATGGTGCACACCCGTGAGAGTTGCGGCAGGATAACCACACCAACTGCAGGCGAAGACGAGTATTGTTGGCTCAAAATCTTCGCTCATTCCTCCACCTCCTGGACAAGCGAGCAAATAATTGATTCGATTTGTTCTCGCTCGTAATGGCTTATGGTCATCGCTTTATTACAGCAAGCGGCTGCGCATGCCCCGCACCCCTCGCAAAGATATTCATCGACAACTGCGACGCGCCTCCCATCCTTGGGAACAAGAGAAATCGCCTTGAATACGCATGCCTCAGCACACCGCCCGCATCCGCGACACCGATCCTCGTTGACTTTCGCTGTGATCCTTTCGATATTAATTTTTCCCGCGTCAAGCAATGCGATAATTTCTTGCGCAACGGATTTTGCATCATCGATCGAATACCTGATTCCTTTTGGACCCTGTGCACAGCCGGCGATATAAACTCCGCGACGTATGTGTGCTGGCAGCATCGGATTGACATCCTTCATAAAGTTGTCGATATCCGTCTGTATGTGAAGCATCTTAGCGATTCTGTCAGCGCCCTCGCTCGGCTCCTGCCCTACTGCGAGAACAACGAGGTCACTCTCGATGTTTAGTATGATACCGGCATCAGTGTCTTCCGCTCTAATAATAAGTTTTCCATTTTCGGGAATGATTTCAGCAACTTTTCCGCGAATAAATCTGACGCCGATCTCCCTTGCGTCCATATAGAATTCCTCGAATCCTCTGTAGGGTCCTCTGAGATCGATATAATGAATATAAACTTCTGTTTCTGGATGCAACTTCTTGACCTCTTTCGCAATTCCAATTGTGTATGTACAGCAGACGAGGGAGCAATGAAGATTGCCTTTCGATTTATCTCTCGAACCGACACACAATACAAAGTTGATGACCTTCGGGATTTTTCCGTCTGAAGGTCTTCTCACCCCTGTGATGTCAGCATGTCGCATAATGTCAATGAATTCCATTGAGGTCATGATGTCCTTGCTCATCCCATAGGAATATGATGGGATCCTATAGGGATCGAAGGTTTTCGATCCTGTTGCAACGACGATAGCGCCGACATCGAATTCTTTCTCATTACCATTCTGAACGACCTTGACGTGCCTATTTCCGAATCCTCCAGTAATCTCTTTCACCTCGGTGTTCAGCATGACCTCGATAAAGGGGTTTCTTTCAATATCCTCGATCTTGGGTGTAAAGATACACTCTTTACAATACTGCATACAACAGATTCCGCAGTTGTGCGTCGGGAAAGTTGTAGCGAGTTTGTAAGCCCTCCCCCCGAGTTCCTTTTCCCTCTCAACAAGATAGACTTTGTGACCCGCTTTCGCAATTTCGAGTGCTGCGGCCATGCCAGCGACACCTCCACCGATAACAAGGACGGAATCTTTGATCGGAATCGTGATGTCTTCGAGTGGTTTGAGTCGCCTGACACGCTCGAGGCCGCCAAGCATCAAAGACTTTGCCTTTTTTGTTGCCTCTCCTTTATCGGGGTGAACCCATGCGCATTGTTCTCTGAGGTTGACCATTTCGAAAAGATATTTGTTCATCCCCGCTGAAGCGAGTGCATTTCTGATCGTTTCCCCCTGAATGTTCGGGATCGCACCGCCGATGAGAATTCTGTCAAATTTCTTGCTCAGGTACTTGTTGATGAGAAAATCGATCCCTTCTTTTGAAGAGAGTTCATCGAAAATATCTACATCGATGACGTCCTCAAATCTACGCAAGAAGGCCGCAACCTCTTCAAGGTCGATACGATCACTGATCTCTCCGTTTTCCCTACACAGGTAAATGCCAATCTTACTCCTCTTATTCTCCTCCATGACGACCAACCCAGATCCTTAAAGAGATCAAGTTCTTGGAATTTTTATATGATTGTTAAGACCTGAAGCGAATGAACCTTATTTTATCGTTTTCATCGATTTCTTCGGTGCGGCCGAAAAATTTCCGACAATTATTTGATTCTCCTTGTCTAGGCACGCCGATAACTCAAATTTATTCATTCGATTGGGATTGAAGCATCTTGAGGGAATCAAAATTCGTATTTCGAGAGAGATAACTTTAGGAGATTCATTTATCTGTGCATTTATCTCATACTTGCGAATTGAAAAAAATTGATCCAGGACCTAATTGAGATTTCCATAGATGTTATTAGTTTCATAAGATGCTCGAAATGCTTATTACCAGGACGCTCAGATGTTTAATCTGAGCATCGATAAATATGAGTTTTGCAAATGAAAAGACGTTCGAGAATGCGGTTAAAGAGAAAAAGCTGGAGGAGGTTCACTCAGCGTATGAGGGTGCGCTTGACTCTGTACCGTTTGGTGTATCGTTTCCAAACATCATCGGCGAATTAGAGTTGGAAACTCGGTCAGAGTTTGAGGACAGGAGTCCGATCGATCATTCGATCTTGCTCGGTCGCTTTCCCCGTTCGACCTCGCATGAGGTCAACGAAGCTATCAGGGCTGCCAGGGATGCCTTCGAGGAGTGGTCATTGACCGACTGGAGTCAACGTGTTTCAATCTTCAAGAAAATCGCCAATGTTATGAGAAATGAGAAGTTTCTACTTGCTGCAGCGGTAACACTCGACAATGGAAAGAACAGATATGAAGCAATAGCTGATGTCGACGAAGCGATCGATTTTATCGAATTCTACTGCGACCAAATGGCTCTTCATGAGGGCTTCATCGTTGAGACACCGATCGCTTATGAGGGCGAAAAATCGATAAGCGTTATGCGCCCGTATGGGATCTGGGCCATCATCTGTCCATTTAATTTCCCTGTCGCTATCACGACGGGTATGGCTACGGCCGCAATGATCACGGGAAATACCGTCATCGTTAAGCCCTCATCATTGGCGCCACTTCCCGTTTATATGATCTGTCAGATCATGCGATTTGCTGGCTTACCTCCTGGTGTGCTTAATTTCGTTGCCGGCCCAGGCGCGGAAGTTGGAGACGCATTGATTCACCATCCCGAGATAAATGGAATTGCTTTCACAGGATCAAAAGAAATCGGATACAGCATTATTCGGTCGTCAATCAATCGTTGGCCACGGCCTGTAATTGCCGAGATGGGTGGTAAGAATGCGATCATCGTCTCTTCAAAGGCGGATCTTGACGATGCTGTTGATGGTGTTGTGGCATCGGCTTTTGGGTATGGTGGGCAAAAGTGCAGCGCTTGTTCGCGCGTCATCGTGTTCGAGGATGTTGTCGATGTGTTCATAAGGAAATTGATTGGGAAGACGCAAACGCTTAAGATCGGAGATCCAAGAGAGCGCGATGCCTTTCTAGGGCCTGTGATTAGTGAAAAGGCGGCCGATGACTTCGTCAAATTCGCAAATCTCGCGAGAACCGATGGGAAAATCCTCACTGGTGGTTTGAGAATTACTGGTGGTATTTTTGACAGAGGTTACTATGTCGAGCCAACAGTTGTAGCGGACCTTCCCAGTGATCATTTCCTCATTAAGAATGAACTCTTCCTCCCGTTTCTGTGCGTACAGCGGGCCCCCGATCTTGAAGAAGCAATCAAAAGAGCAAATGATGTTGAGTATGGTCTTACTGGGGGGATCTTTACAACCGATGAAAAGGAAATTGAGCATTACTTCGATCACATCGAAGCGGGTGTAGTTTATGCAAACAGACGGCGGGGCGGCTCGACAGGTGCGATGGTTGGCGCCCAACCTTTTGGCGGGTGGAAGGCGAGTGGGTCAACAGGAAAAGGCGCTGGCGGTTCCTATTATCTCATGCAATTTATGAAGGAGCAGAGTAGGACGCGCTGTCAAAAAACGTGATAATTCAGTACTTTTTCAAAAATCACTATTTGACAGGTTTTCACATTTATACAGGATTACCCACACCCTTACGATTACCGTGAAGATCTTCGTTCTGGTATATATTGCTGGCGTGTTGTTCTTGATAAACAATAGTTAGACGAATTATTTGATCTTTCTTTTGCAATTAACAATTAATGAGAGTTTTTTTCATTTCCTAACTCAGGACCGAGCAAAGAGAACAAGTACAGGATCATCACGCTAATATAATTTTTCGTTTTCTACTTTTATTTTTAACTTTAATCTTAAATATTTGAAAAACCAATAATCGCTTGATGAAAAATGCCTGTATCATTGAGATATCATATATCGATCCAGAATCATATGTTAGTCTTGCCAATCATGATTTAAGAAAGGAAATCCTCAAAACTCTTTATCGGAGGGCGTTGAATTCTCCTATTTCAAAGCAAGAGCTTGCCGAGTCGATCGGCGTCAACTATCATCAACTCGTATATCAGTTGAACAATCATTTGAAGGAATTTTGGACGGTCGGCTCAGAGAAAAAGGTAAGGGGAACGAGAATGGAGTTGATCGAGCCATTGCATCGAAATGCGATCTTCATCACCCTTGGGAAAGAAAATACCATTTACCTTGTCGATCCGCTGGCAGGGCTTTTCGGATCGCTAGCAAGAGTGGGGACGCGATGCGACTTTTGCACGGAAGAAGAGGCAAAAAAGTGTCTTGAATTTATTAAAAATTGTTCTTGTGCATCGACGATCAACAAAATCGAAACGGAGATTTTGATCAGGAACAAGAGAAAGCAGCCATTCAGACCTATCGATCACGCGATCGTTTGCGCACTCCGAGGTATCTCAAAGGGCGAAAAATGCGTGATCACAATTCCGTGTGAAAATTGCGCGTATATCAATAGGTTTGTGAAAATTGAAGGATTGACTGGTTGCTAAAATAATCGCGTTCTCGAATATTTGACTCGCCGGCAATTTATTTAATTGTTGAACGTTTTCCCGTGAATGTGAGTAATAACATGGCAGGCGATAAACCGCGCAATCCGGTTAGAATTGCAATTATTGGCGGTTTCCTCGGCGCTGGCAAGTCTAGCATGGCAATGGCCGTTGGACAATATTTGAAAGAGAAGCAAAATGCTTTGATTGCGATCATCACAAACGATCAAGGCAACGTGCTCGTCGACACAGAATTCATGCGAAGTGGCGGATTCGATGTGGAGGAAATCCGTGGAGGATGCTTTTGTGTGAATTTTGAGGAATTTGTCAAAAATGCACAGAATCTTGCGTTCACCAAGAGACCAGATCTCATCATTGCGGAATCAATTGGAACTGCGACGAACCTGCTCGCGGCCGTTATCTCGCCGTTAAAGGAGCTTTATCCGCAGGATTTCGAGATCGCACCGCTGTTTGTCGTCGTTGACTGTCAAGCAGCCAACGAGTCTCTCGGCCACGATGAGAATTCCCCAGCCGTTGCAACACTCATTCCTGTGCAACAGATAAAGGAAGCAGAGATCATCGTTTTGTCAAAATGCGACCTTGTCGAGAAAAAGCAGTTAGATGCAGTGATTGAACACATTAAGATCCTTAATCCAGAGGCGATGATTATCCCTTATTCTTTCATCACGAAAACGAATGTCGAGAAAATAGCGGAATTGATGATCTCGAAGAAAACGAGCACGAAGAAACCGTTCGAAGTCGATCAGAAGATTTTTGCGAGAGAAAAAGCCATGCTCGGCTGGTGTAACTACAGCGCTGGGATCATAGCGGATGAGCGCGTGGACGCGCGTACTTTTCTTGTGGAAATCATGAAAGGAATTGCGGAGCACTTCGATAGTCACTCGCTTGCTCATGTGAAGGCGATTATTGCATCTGCGAGAAGTACGATGAAACTGAGCCTTGTTGGAGATAGATTGAGAATTGACGATTTGAGGGGAGAACGATATTTTGTTGGCGAGGGAAAGCTTGTCATCAATGCCAGAGTTTGCTCAACACCGGAGGAATTAAAGCAATCTATCATCAACTCAGTGAGAAATTCTTCGAGAGCGATGCGTGTAAGGATTTTCAATGAGCAAGAAGTCGCTTTTGTCCCAAAACCAGAAGTGTCGTCGCAATTTCTCAAAATTCAATGAACCCTCTGGAATTGTTAATTGGTGACTCGGTTGGTTGCGGCGATGAAGGGATTATCTCACTAAATATTCGAAAACGAACTTGAAGATTTGATTATTTGGGTGCAAGTTCATTGACATTATCAATACTAGCAAAGATTAGAGCTAAGATCATTGACTATCGTCCAGCTCTTTTTCATCTTTCTCAAAATTTCTTGACTCGCCTTTAACATCCGTTGGATGCCCGGGTCTGATGAGAAAATTTCCCTCTTCAAGTTGAATAACCGCGCCTTCGATGAGTGCTTTAGCAAGTTTGAATCGGGCTGAATGAAGGTCAAGCCAGAGTGATTTCCGTGAAATTCCCATTAGAGAAGCCGCCGTCTCTTGATCGAGGCCTTGATAATCAACGAGCCTAATTGCTTCAACTTCTTCAAAATTCATTTTGATGACACCAACATGCGGTCTATCTATTGGTCCGAACACCCTGACGATGGGAATTTCTGAAATCCATCGCGGTCCGCGTCTTCTGCCTCTGCGTGGCTGGAACATACGTCAATAGGGATGATGTCCAGTAATGTATATTATGATTGCTTCGATGTGAGATGTGATAATTTATCGAGATCTGTTGATTGAAACCTTCTGTATAAATTATTTAATTCTCTTGAATGTCTAAAAAATGTTCGAACTAAATCTTTGAGGGTTTTTTATGATTTGATAAAGGCGTTTCTTTTGAATATTTTGCGCAATAGTGGGAAAAATATTTATAATACATCTCATAATTGCATTAATGTAAATGCTTGCGAGGGTGACGACTTCCGGTTAATCAAAAAGATCTCGGGACCGTTGCCGCTCGTAAATACGATATACGAATAGGAGGTGAAAAAGATGCCACGAGGATTTGGAAGAGGGTATAGATGGATGTACTGGCTCACTGGGTTACCTGGTTGGGCAAGGGGTGCTTATGGCCTTCCCTATGCAGCCGACGTGCTCTATCCGTACGCGCCACCGATGTGGGCTCCAAGGCCATACAGTGCGCCCTATGGACTCACGCCAGAAGAAGAGCTCAGAATGCTGGAGGAGGAACTCAGTTATCTCGAATCACAAAGAGACGATCTCGAACAGGAGATTGAAGAATTGAAAAAAGAAATTGAAAAAAGAAAAAAGGGGGGTGATTGAAAATGCCTGGCGGTGATGGAACAGGTCCCCTTGGACTCGGCCCAATGACCGGCCGAAGGGCGGGGTATTGCGCCGGATTCCCCGTACCCGGGTATGCCAACCCCTATGTGCCTCCTGCCTGGTTCTACCGTGGGGCAGCGCCGCTAGGGTACTGGCGATTCGGTCGCATGTTCCGCGGTGGATTCGCTCGGCGTTGGGGTTGTCGATGGATGCGATATTACCCACCGTTTTGGTAAACGAAACCGATGAGGCGCCGTTTCCTGGCGCTTCATTTATTTTTTATTATTTCAATCATTGATTATCTCTTAGGAAATAGTCGAGGAGAATGATCCTTTTTGTTTGAGGGGGGGCGTCCATACTGACCTCTTCTGATCATCAAAATAATCTAGTTTTTCGTGATTTGAGTTTCTAAAGTTTTTGCAGGAAATTGCGATCCCGTGGAAAAAATTTGAACTCATGGCTCTTTCACGCGCGTTTCCTGCAAGCGATTAGATTTGATAGACGTAACTATGACATCAGCATGTCCGATGATTTTCAATATAAGTAAGGAATCATACAGAGGAATTCGAGAGTAGTCTGACCAGCATTCCTGAATTGGTGGAGCGCATTCGGCGGGATAAATATGACTCCACCTTCTTCAACTACCTCCGTTTTTCCGTCGCAGAAAACCGCACACTTTCCTTTGAGCACAAAAACTTCGTGTTCATATGGATGTTGGTGTAATGGCGAATTTCCGGAAACTGCAACTTCGAAATGTCTCATCGCAAATCTATTGGCACCGTCATCTCTTGTGATGAGCCATCGAATCTTCGCACCTTTCGCGCCTTCTTCCGTTACCTCTTCTTGTTTCACACGTCTGTGATCGACGCACTTGAATGCCATGAAAACCGGATATGTAGTATGATATTTCATCTTTATTTTTCATAATTCGTTTAAGTGATTTTATCGCTCTATTTGCGCTGTTGACTTCGACTTGAATCATATGTTGAAAGGATAAGAAATGATAAAAAACGCCACTTAGCTTTTCAAGGCCTTCACAAAAAAGAATTTTGTCAATATAATTAAAATCGGATTGTCGAGTGATTGAGGAAGAAGAATTTTACGCAACCTCTTATTCGTTTGAATCTTAAACTTCGTAAAGGAAGTTTTTCAATGTGGATCTAATAGAAACAAAATTCTATACTCAGTTTTCAATTTCGATTCTGTTTTGAATCCTTGACCACATATTCTTAACATCTTTTGCAATAGGGCAGTCGGTGAATTCGATCAACGTCATTCCTGCAACCATCGATTTCGTTACGCAATTATCGTAGGGTATTTCTCCGACGACTTCGAGGCCCCTGCTCTCACAGAATTCTCTAATTTTATTTGTATTATCAGGGTTGATTGATGACTTATTTATGCAAACGACCGTCTCGATTCCGAAATGATTTGTCAGACTTAGGACGCGCTCGAGATCATGAGCACCAGAGACTGTAGGCTCTGTAACGGCGAGCACAAGATTCGATCCGGAAATTGCAGCGATTGCAGGACAGCCAATACCAGGTGGACCATCGATGATGATCAAATCTCTTCCTTTCTCCATCGCCACTTCTTTAGCTTTTTTTCTAACGAGAGTAACAAGTTTGCCAGAAGCTTCCTCTGCGATTCTGAGTTCGCCATGAACGAACGGTCCGAACCTCGTTTCTGAGACGATGATCGAGCCTGATATTCTGTCGATTAATCTAATTGCTTTTTCGCGGCAAACAAGTTGGCAGACACCGCAACCTTCGCACACATCGTCGATGATGTTGAAGCGCTCATCAATCGCATCGAATTTGCAGCGTTTTCGACACTCACCACATTGCGTGCATTTTGCTTCATCTCTTATCGCAACCTTCATACCGTAAAATGGGAAGCGTTGTTTGACCATTGGGTCGAGTATAATGTGGAGATCTGGAGCATCGACGTCGCAATCAGCCATAACTGTATTTTTCGCGAGCGATGCGAAGGCTGCAGTAATCGTCGTCTTACCGGTTCCCCCTTTTCCGCTAATGATCGTAATCTCCTTCATAGTGCATCCTTTTCCATATTCTACGATTTGTCAACCCTTTTTGAGTCTGAAATCATTTTATCGATTGATTTGTATAGGTTGAGAAACATTCGCCTATATTCTAAAAGCTTACTTGTGAAGGGGATGCCCTTTGAATACAATTCCGCGATCTCCCGATTCTCTTTGATTTTCATAAGAATGGGTATTTTTTCAATCGCACAATACCTATCGATTCGATCATCGCCAATTCCTTCCCTATTCACAATAACGCCGCATGGAATCCCCAACTTTTTTGTAACACCAACCGCGAGCTTGAGGTCGTGTAGGCCGAAGGGCGTTGGCTCGGTTACAAGAATACAAAAATCTGCGCCTCTCATTGCCTCTATTGCTGGACAGGCAACACCTGGCGGAGAATCAAAAATTATCGGTTTGTTTGATTCTTTTAGAGCGAATGATTTGACTTTCTTAATCACAGGAGTTGCCATCGGCTCTCCAACATCGAGCTTCCCGACGAATAAATCGATATTATCCATTGTACCATGATGGATCTCACCAATCTTTCTGACACCCTCAGAAATTGCGCCATTCGGACAAATGAGTTCACACCCTCCACAACCGTGGCAAAGGTTCTCATAAAAGAGAAGATTTTTTGATTTAATTACTGCAATTGCATGAAACTCGCAGAAGTCGGCGCACTGGCCGCAGTAAGTGCACTTTGAAAGATTGAACTTTGGGGTTCTTGTGACAACATCCTCGATCTTTTTCAAATTTATTGGGAGAAACAACGAGCAATTCGGCTCTTCTACATCGCAGTCAACGAGGGTACATTCCGAAAGACTCAAAGCGAGGTTAACAGCGACCGTGGTTTTGCCAGTTCCGCCTTTTCCACTTGCGACAACGATTTTCATTTTTCAAAAATTCCCTCTTGCCAGATCATTTATTATGAATGGGCGATCACGTCTCATTTCCAACCACAGGCTTTTTGAAATTAGTTACCGTATTATAAGGTGAATAAACCTTTACATCCATCATAGGTTCAGATCCTGTTGCTCATCGTTGCTCTCTCTACACCAATCATCTTAAATTGATCTCAGCGCGAATGATGTTTGGAATGCGCATCATGGTGCTGATGCTCCCTACATATGTCGTCTTCACCTGCGATCCTCAGTTTTCCTTGTCTAAACATTGCTAGAGTTTCTTCAACCGTTCCGTGAGCACCGGTATAGACCTTGATTCCAAGTTTCTTGAACATCTCGAGCGCTCTCATACCAAGACCTGACACAAGGATTGCATCTGCACCTGCTTTCTTGATCAGCTCTGGCGGCAAACCAATACCGCCTCTGTGTTCGCTTGTGTTTTCGATGACGTTGATTTCATTGGTTTCTGTATCAATAATCGTGTAAGTCGGTACTTTACCAAAGTGCTCCCCGACCATTTCATGGATCCCTTTATACCCCATTGTGGGAATACATATTCTCATGATTACATCTCCCTCCCAGATCTTTCTAAAGATTCTCAGTGAATTCTGCACTATCTTTTCCCAGCACGCATGCCAGCGTGTGCTGTCGATGTCGGTCCTGAGGTTGTTTGGAGCTTATTTTCTATGAATTTTTTTATGGCATCCTTGACATTGCCGCTTGCGCCTGTATAGACTTTAATCCCGGCTGCTTGCAATACCTGGAATGCATTTGGACCGACGCTACCAGTGATAACCGCTTCAACTCCAAGTTGCAAAACTTTCTGAGCAGCTTGAATTCCCGCACCTCCGCTTGCCGACATGCCGGTGTTTTGTTCTGCTTTAAATTCAAGTGTAGTTGGATCAACTACGATAAAATATTCACACCTGCCGAATCTTGGATCCACATCAGATTCCAAATTGCTGCCTGTTGCAGTCACGCATATCTTCATTTTTTTTCCTCCTTCATCTGTTGCAGATAGTTTTCATGTTGATCAATCGATCAAAATGAGTAAATTGGTGTAACGGTTTACCCTCTAATGGGATTTTGAACATGATTTTTCATCTCGAGTCTTCTTGATCACTTTGTCAATGATCGAATTGATCGCTTTTGAGGTCTGTGAATCTGGCTTTGAAAGGACGATCGGAATTCCTCCGTCGCCAGATTCAACTGTAGAAACATCGAAAGGCACGCGGCCTAAGAAGGATACGGCCATCTCCGTCGCGAGTCTCTCTCCGCCCCCCTTCTTGAATAAAGCGATTTCTTTTCCGCAGTGAGGGCAAGTGAAACCACTCATATTTTCGATAAGACCAATGACAGGAAGGTTGAGCGCTCTCGCAAACGAGATCGATTTGGAAGCATCGAGAAGGGCAACGTCTTGTGGCGTCGTCACAATGATGACACCGTCAGCATCTGGAATCATCTGGGCAATGCTTAGAGGTTCATCGCCAGTCCCAGGCGGTAAATCGATGATAAGGTAATCAAGGACTCCCCAGTTTACTTCAGACAGGAATTGCCGAATTGCTCCCATTTTCATTGGGCCTCTCCAGATAACAGCACTATCACTTTTCGAGAGCAGGAACGCCATTGAAATGACCCGCACGTTCGGAGCCACAATTACCGGAAGAATATAAGATCCGTCATGCGTGAGAAGTGCGTGCTCGACCCCAAGCATCTTTGGTACGTTCGGCCCATGGATATCTGCATCGAGAATGCCAACTTCCATTCCTCTCATTGCAAGCCCGAAAGCGAGGTTGACTGCAATGGTGCTTTTTCCAACCCCTCCTTTTCCACTCATTACCATGATTTTGTGCTTAATTTTCTTCAGATTCTCAGCTAGTTTCACATCTTCCGCACTACGTTTCGAACCCTTCGTTTCGACTTTAATCTCTTGAGTTGTTGAGTTCATCGTCATCGCCGTTACACTGACGAGGGACTATTTATAAACATAAGATGACAGTTTTGCCGAATATGTCCGTCACGAAAACTCCTGGGTTTACTGTTTGATGCAATGAGATTTATTGTTGTCATAGATTGTAAACTTTAGAATAAGAAATTGTCACCTTCTCCTTCTGAAATAGTCTTCCAGTATTGCCCTTTCTCCTCTTTGAAGAATCTCGCCAAGTGCCGAGGGGGAAATGTTGAGTTCTCTTGCAAGATCTCTTATTGTCGTCTTCTTGGGGCAATCGTAGTAACCTCTTTCCAGGGCTAGTCTTAGGACCTCATCTTGGCGTCTCGTTAACATACCCGAGCCCTCGACTTTCGTTATGCTTTTGACTTCAATCTGGCATCCGACAGACTTTAGATCACGTACGAGTGAAGCCAACGATTTCTTTCTTCCAGTGACAACTCTCCACAGGACTTTTCCGTTTCCAATACTTGTGGCTGATCGTAAAAAGCATTCGGATCGCGACAAGGCTTCACACGCGACGCATTTATTTGTGATGATATAGCCTGATGCTTTTCCGTCGTTGCGAAATGAGATTTCTGCTCTGCATACCGCGGGATGCGTCTTGATTTCTTTGACAATTAATTCTATCGTTGCCTTATCTCCACCTAATTCGACAAGGCCTCTCCCGCCTTTCTTCCCAAAGGGCATGCACTCAACGAATTCGATTTTTGCAGAGTATTTTTTCGATATGTCAGTTACCCAGCTTTCTGGAATTATGATCGAAAGTAATGCTTCAATCATATTGAACGACCATCTCAACTCCTTTTTTGATTTACAATTATTATCGATTCTGTGCGGTTTTCCTCATATCACCATTCAACTTTGGAAGTTGTATTCCATGATTAATTATAAAATGATGATGCTGAAAAAGTATGATTCGTCCATTTAATCGATCTCCTGATAAATAGCGCTATCTTGTTATCGTACCTTTCGCTCCTTTTTCTTATTTTGTTGAGATCCATAATTGTTTGTTTTGAGTTATGAATCTTAATGATCACTGTTGGGATATGTTATTCTTGTAATATTCCTCATTTGTATCAATGTGAGCGATCCAGCCTGACAGAACTTAGGATTATTCAAAATCATTTTAAGCCGCTTTGTTCATTGTGAGGTGTGGGAGGATACAAATGCGGGGAAAGGCCATCACGGCCATGATCGTTATTATTCTCATTTTAACTTGCCTTCCTTTTGCTCCATTTATGCAAGTAGTAGATGGGGTCGCTTTTTCGAGTAATCTTCCTGTTGATAACAGCACAACTTACGGCAACCAGGCATTTCCGAGAATTGTAACGGATTCGGAAGGCAATATTTCGGTCGTTTGGGCAGAAGGTACAACTCACTTTGATCATATCTTCTATGCGAGATCGGAAAATTCAGGACATGATTTCATGGTTAAAGTGAGAGTTGATGACGCAACGGAATCCTCTGGGTATCGTTCCTTCCCGTCAATCGCCATAAATGAAACGGGGTCAATCTTCGTTGTGTGGGAAGATACGAGAAATGATGATGTTCCGTCGATTTTTTTCTCTAAATCCGATGACGGTGGGAGGAGTTTTTCGACCAATATCCAAATCAGTACTCCTGGTTCTTATGCCATTGAACCAGATATCGCAATCGCGAACAACACGATCTTCGTCGTATGGTCACAAAACGTGACTATCGGCTCGGCTAATTATACTAAGATTTTTCTGACGAGATCACTTGATTGGGGAATGACTTTTGAAACACCGAGGCGCATTGATGATACCGCAACCGGTGAGTCATTATTGAACGCACCTCGAATCGACGCTTCTGAGCGCAAATTAATTGTCGTCTGGCAAGATGCAAGAAACGATCCCCTTTATGATATCTATGGGGCCATTTCTAATGACAGCGGAATCACATTCTCGGCAGATGTGAAAATCAGTGACGGCCCAAATTACGTCAAACAAACGTCGCCTGATGTCTGTTTTCTTCCGGATGGTAATCCTGTTGTTGTATGGGAAGATTATCGAACAGGTACTTCGGCGATTCGCATATCAGTTTCGGATGATGGTGGCAATACTTTTTCGTATTCGAGAATTGTGAGCGATGGTGGCGTTAGCGTCGACCCTTGTGTTGACTCTGACAATGGTGGGAATCTATCAGTTGTTTACAAACTCCAGACATTAACTACAAATGAAATCAAATATGCTATTTCAAGAAACGGCGGAATGACATTTTCACCGAGCATCAGGGTTGATGATGCGACGACGAGCAGTAAGCGTCAGAATCCTGATATTGCGATCGGCGAGGGAGGAGCACCCCTCATTGTTTTTGAGGATAAGAGAACGACGCCGCAGCGTATTATGTTTACAAAAATGATCAACACACCACCTTTGTGCACGATTGACCAACCTCTCTCAGGATCAGTCGTGCAAGGATCTATTGTGATCTCCGGCCACGCTTCTGATCCGGATGGAAATGAAACACTAGTTGCTGTACAAGTTCGTGTCAGGAGCGTTGACTTCAAGGCAGAAACGGAGTGGATCAATGCCAGTGGTCTTACTGAATGGTCTCTTGATTTCAATACTACGATTTTTTTTAACGGCGAATATGTAATTGAGGCAAGGGCATTCGACGGCGATTCTTATTCTGAGTTTGCTTCAGTCAATATCTCCATCGAAAATCCAGTCGAGCTATTCCCGGATCTCGTTGTCACCCCTTCAAACATCTCCTTTTCTCCTGATATTTTCGAAGCTGGAGATCTGGTACGCATCGTTGTTACTGTGAGAAATATCGGCAATTCCAACGCAACTAATATCGAGGTAAAGGCGTTTCGGGGTATCTCGCAAATTGGATCGCCGGAAACAGTTGACTTCTTGCCTGTAAATAGTTCGTCCAACGTGAGCTTTGTATGGCAAGCACTTCAAGGTTCTCACACAATTAGAATTCTTGTTGACCCAGACGATAAAATCAAGGAACTCAATGAGTCGAATAATTTTGCGTCAGTCGAAATTACAGTTCCTTCATCATCCTTTTTCATGCCTGATTTTGTTATCGCATCTGAAAATATTAATCTATCATCAAATAAAATCAAAGATGGGGACGAGGTCATTATAACAGCGACGATCAGAAATGTTGGAACCGAGGATGCGATCAACGTTCTTGTGACTTTTGCCATCGATGGTTCCCCGATGACACAGCAGAAATTCATTAGCTATCTGCCAATTAATGACACTGCCAATGCTTCTGTAACATGGATCGCGACAAAAGGAACCCACACGATCACGGCCATAGTTGATCCCTCAAATCTGATCACTGAGCTCAACGAGACGAATAATAATGCAACGATTAGCGTCACAGTTCAATCGATCGACGAATTTCCTTCATGGATTATTTTTATTCCAGTGATACTGATCTTTGTTTGCGTAATAACGATTATTTATATCATGCGCTGGAGACGACCAAAGTGAACTATAAGTAACTTGATACATAACGGCCGTTGGGGGTTCACTAATACCTGCTTTTATATTTTTTTCACAAATAACAGGAAATCATGATTTTTTTCAAGATGTTTAATCAAGTTAATGGTCGCAAGATTTATGAAGAATTCAATCTTGGAATGATGTGGTCAAAAATCCACCAGTAACAACCGCTTCTGATCCACAGATAGACCCAGCTAAAAAATTTACTTGATGCAAGCAATTGCTGTACTGAATCCAAAGAGAAAAATGTTTAACCGTTGACACATGTAATGTTACTGGGGTTCTCATGTTAAAAATGGAGGATATTATTGGCCTGGAAATTGTAAGTTCAGATGCTCGGATCGTTGGAATGGTCGAGGGTGTTGCCCTTGATGTTGAAAATTGGGTAATCCCTGCGTTGCGCATCGGAGTAAAAAAAGGACTTGAGGAAACGATCGGGGCGAAAAAGCCTCTGTTCTCAACGGCGAAGATTCTTGTGAAGACAGACAGCGTTGATTCTGTTTCAGATACTATTACACTGAAAATCCCCCTCTCCGAAGTGAAGAATGCTGTGGTCGAAGAAGGAGCGGTTCTGATGACCGCCGCAGACATCGTAGGAAAAAGAGTCATCTGTAGAAAAGCGAGACAAATTGGTCTCGCTGAAAACATTATTTTTTCGCCAGATAAAGAATGGAAAGTGCCATTTATTGAGGTCAGACTGGACAAAGATGCAATCGATTTACTTAATGTCAAGAAACCCTTGCTGGCAACACCACTTATCAAAATTCAAACGGATGACATCAAGACTATCGGAGATATGATCATGCTCAAGATTGATGCTGATGAACTGAGAGATTTTCTCGAAAAAAAGCCTCACAAGAAAGACATTGATGCGAAGAAAACTCAAACTAAGGTGAGGGAAGCACCAGAAACTGAGAGGACATCAATTGAAAGACAAGGCAGCGAGACGCCAGAATATAGGCCAAGGCTTTAATCTTACTAATCTTATTCACTTTTCGTTACATATACAATATCCAGCGTTGCGGCGGTGAATCATCTGATTGAAGCGGTTGGCCTTACGAGAAATTTTGGCAGTATCACAGCCGTCGAAGATCTCAACTTGATTGTCAAAGATGGCGAGGTATTTGGATTTATTGGACCGAATGGTGCGGGAAAAACGACGACTGTAAGAATGCTCTGTTGTTTGATCGCTCCGACCGCTGGTACAGCTTATATCAATAGCCTCGATATTACAAATCCTGATGATGCGATCAAAATACGTGGTATGATTGGTCTTTTGCCTGAGAACCCAGGACTTTACGAATCGTTGAGTGCATATCGCAACTTGGATTTTTTTGCGCAATTATATGGTGTGCCGAAGGGAAAACGGGATCAGAGAATCAGAGATCTTCTGACGAAGCTCGATGTCTGGGACAGGCGGGATGATCCAATCGCGAAGTTTTCAAAAGGAATGAAACAGAAGATCGCGATTGCGAGAGCACTCGTTCATGAGCCAGATTTCCTTTTCCTTGATGAGCCAACCTCTGGACTTGATCCCCAGGCTGCGATCACCGTGCGTAATTATCTTCTAGATTTGAAGAAGGAAGGGCGAACAATCTTCCTTAATACGCATAATCTTGACGATGCGCAGAGAATCTGTGATCGTGTCGGCATCATACAGCGCCGGATTCTTGCTGTCGGATCCGCGGATGATCTTGCCCATAAATTCTGGGGAAGAACGACACTTGTCAAATTGAAAAAAATCACACCAGAGATAATTGCTGCGGTCAACGCTCTTCCATTTGTACGATCTGTGCATGAAAATGAAAACACAATTGCAATCGATGTTGAAAATCCTGAGAATGATAATCCTCTGATCGTCCGATCGCTGATCAATGCTGGCGCAGAAGTTGAATTCGTCGAGGAATTGAGGCGGGGTCTCGAGGAGATATACCTCAGACTAGTAGGGGGGATACGCTGAGGCTAGATAAGGTTTGGATCGTTGCGCGAAAGGATCTCGCTGAATTCCGGACCAATAAATACATCATTTTCAGCCTTATCGCCATGCCTCTCGTTATGGCATTCGTCATGCCAATTGTTTATCTTGTTCCAGTGACGATGTTCGCTGAGCCCACCGACGAGAGACCCCTCGATCTCACATTCAACATCTCTGCGACTATTGTAGGTGGGAATATCACTGATGTCTCGATCAAGGATTTGAGATTGATTGATGTGAATTTGACAAATTCGGTCGTGACAGGATGCATAATCGAAGGATGCGATGTTTCAAGATCTATTGTCTTTGATTCTTTCATCGTTGAATCGAGAATCAATAGCACTCTCGTGGTTCACAGCAATCTGGAAAATACTGCAAGGATCGATTCTGTGCTTGATCGTTGCGTTGTTATTGGTGAGATAAATGAGGCAGAGAAGTTCTTGAAAGTCTTCATTGACTCGTTACTTATGTTTTTCATTCTCATTCCCGCCGTGATACCGACGGTCATCGCTTCTTACAGTTTTGTTGGGGAGAAGATCAACAAGAGTCTTGAACCTTTACTTGCAACCCCTACTACAGATACGGAACTCCTCGCTGGAAAATCAATCTCCATATTCCTTCCGACGATGCTCGTGACTTGGGCGAGCCTCGTGCCATTCGTGATTCTCGTTGATATCATCGTGCAACCTGTCATTGGCTATTATCCTCTTCCAAATCTCATTTGGCTCGTCGGAGTCTTCATTCTCGCCCCGCTTTTCTGCATTCTCAGCATCCTGATTAACATGCTAATTTCCTCAAAGGTCAGCGATGTGAGAGCTTCTCAACAGATCGGAGGGTTAGTCGTTTTACCAGTCGTTGCCTTTTTCATTATTGCGATAGCAGGTCTTGTGACGCTCGATTTCGTTTTGATGGCCGGGTTCATACTCTTAACGGCGGCTATTGATGTTGGCGTTTTTTATGTAAGTTTAAAAGTCTTCCGTCGCGAAGAAATCCTAGTTAGATGGAAATGAATACTCTAATCATTTAATTTATTTAATAAACTGAAGATTTGATTGAAAATCTTGATTCTTGATACGATAACAATTCATTTTGATGCAACTGGTTGATGCAACTGGTTGAATTGGAATAGACATATATAACTCGTGATTTCAACAATAATTCAAGGTCTCGAGTCTCTTGTAATGTTGATTTGTTCATTTTATTGAGGAAAAAGACTCTATGAAAATTTGTGACGTCGCATAGGGATTCAAGCTAAAAAAAACAAATATTTACATATGTGAATGATGCCAGGTACATTAGGAAATATGAAAAGTGAAAAGGGAAAAAAACACTTTGGTTCGACGATTATTCAACTTTCCATCTCGATACAGCGACCCCAATTAAAAAGAAGATCATTGCAAGAATAACGACGACGACCAGACTGTTCGTCGCTCCTACTATATTGTTATATACCATCGCATCTCTGAGACCGTCACTGACATACGTCAGCGGCAACACCTGTGCGACTGCTCTGAGATATTCAGGCATCGTTTCAAGGGGGAAGAATGTTCCAGAAAGAAACATCATCGGAAATGTAATAGCATTTGCCGCTGTGCCTGCTGTTTCTGGTTCTTTAATAAACCTTGCAAGGATCATTCCCATTGAAGAAAACAGAGCACTTGAAGAGATAATGATGAGGATAGCAATGGGATCAAGTGTTAATTCCACATCGTAAAGCGCTATGCCAACAACGAGAATCGTGGCAATGGAAATGAAGACAACAACCAGCTGCCAAAGTATCTGCGTAGCGAGCCACTCCATTCGTGTTAATGGCGTTGTCATGAGTTTCTTGAAAATCCCATTCTCTCTGTATCTTGATTGAATATCGACTGTCCAGAAAATCGTCGTTGTCATTGTTGTCAATGCGATGATCCCTGGTAAAAAGAAGTCTATGAAGTTAAACTGCTCTGAAGCGATGTCTGTGCGCTTGAGTGTGATGATTTCTCCACCTTGCGCTATTGCGAGGTTGAAATGGTCGCTCACGGAAATGACGATCGATGTGATCACATTGGCTGAAGTGCTCGTCGGATCGATCATCAATTTTAGCTGGGTTGTATTATTTGTCGCACCAGGAATGAACGCAGAATCGAAGTTCGATGGAATGATCAGCACCGCAGTTGGGCTATTCTCTCTGATGTACTCAGAAATGTTGACGTCCTTTCCGACATCGATCACATTGATGACTTCACTTTGGTTCAGAGCTTCAATAAATTTGTGGGACATCTGAGAATCCGAAAGATCCTGGATATGAATGTTGTATTTTCCACCATTTCCACCGCTAAAAATAGCTCCGAAAATGAGTATGAGAATCACAGGGAATGCAATCGTCCAGAAAACCGATGATTTGCTGCGATAAAACATTTTTACCGAGCTGATTAAGGTCGAGAGGATTCTATTCGGCATTCTCTGTGTCACCTCCCTCAGCAAGCTTTCTTCCAGTTAGTCTGAGAAAGATGTCCTCAAGTGTTGGTCTCGTAACTTGTATTTGCTCGTAATTACCACCGCTTCCGTCGAGCGCGTAAATGATCTCTACAAGGTTGTCTTTGTCCCTAAGCGGAATAATAAAGTTGCCATTCCTAATTTCGTGATCTGGCCATCGCTCTTTTAGCACATTGAGGCATTTTGCATCAGCGTTCGCAATTATACAATGACTTCCCGATCCATGTTCATCAATAATCTCTCGTGGCGAACCCAACGCAAGAAAACGTCCACGATCAATGATTCCCACACGATCTGAAAGAATCTCTGCCTCTTCCATGTAGTGCGTCGTCAGAATTACGGTCTTCCCTTTCTTTTTGAGTTCTTCAATGACTTTCCAGACTTCTCTCCTCGCCTTTGGATCGAGGCCCGTTGTTGGCTCATCCAGAAAAATAATCTCTGGATCGTTGACCATGGCGATTGCTACACCGACTCTTTGCTTTAGCCCGCCAGAAAGATTCTTGAAGTATTCGTCTGCTTTTTCTTGAAGATCCATCGCTTTGATCAAATCCATAGGATCAAGCATTCGGTCGTACATGCTTCCAAAAAATTGGATATTCTCCTTGACGGTGAGAAGGTCAAAAGCGTTGAAATCTTGTGGGAGTACTCCAATCTTGTACTTAATCTCTCTTGCCTTTTTCATGACATCCAGACCAAGCACCCTTGCTTCTCCGGACGTCATTGATCTGAGACATTCGAGTATTTCGACAGTCGTCGTTTTTCCCGCACCATTTGGACCGAGCAAAGAAAAAATCTCACCTTTCTCGACTTGAAAGGAAATCCTGTCAACAGCGGTCAGGTCGCCGTATTTTTTTGTGAGATCATCGACCTCTATAACAATTTCTGTTATTCAATCACCCATCTGTTGGCGTACCTCAACTGTATTCAGTATAAGAAACTTATCGGTGCACTACGATTTTCGCAGTTCATGCATCTTTTCATAAGAAATAAAGCGAAACGAAATGCTTCAATGAGCATATCCAGATAGTTATGTCCTGTCGAACAAATTATTATGAGATTCGTAAGCTTTTTTAATACGAAAAGGCTAGTAGTATCCAAGGAGGTGATAATTTACGTCCAAAATACTGAGAGTGGACATGACCGAACTGAAGGCCAGATACGAGGAAGTTCCAGAGAAATGGAAGAACCTTGGCGGCCGCGGACTAACTTCGACGATTGTAGCTGAAGAGGTGCCTCCGACCTGTCATCCGCTTGGACCTAACAACAAAGTGGTTCTCGCGCCGGGAATTGTGACGGGCACGAGTGCGCCGACATCTGGACGAATTTCAGTTGGTGGCAAATCGCCGCTGACTGGAGGCATCAAAGAAGCAAACGCAGGTACCAATTTCGCACAAAAATTGGCAAAACTTGGGATCAAGGCGTTGATCGTTCAAGGTCAGAGTAAAGACAAATATTATCTCTTGAAGATTACAAAGGACAAAGTCGAATTTTTCGATGCAAAGCCATGGGTTGGCAAAGGTCTTTACGAAGTTTATCCGCAATTGAGGGAGAATTTCGGAAAGGATGTCGCGATTTGCGCAACTGGGATCGCAGGAGAGCTCGGAGGTGCTGGAGCTGGTGTTGCATTTAATGACATCGATGGATTGCCAAGCAGATATGCAGGTCGAGGTGGCCTTGGCGCAGTAATGGCAACGCGAGGGCTAAAATTCATCGTTGTGGACGATGAGGGTGCACCTGGCGTTGAGATAAAGAACAGAGATCTGTTTAAGGAAGGAACTAAAAAGCTGACCGCTGCGCTCCAGAAACACGACATTACGAAACCTGGAGGAACCCTGAACAGCTATGGGACCGATGCGTTGATCAATGTTATCAACGAGGCTGGTGCCCTGCCACACAGGAATTTCTCCGCTGGCTACGATGAGCTTGCGCCGCTTGTCTCAGGAGAAAAGAAAGCTGAAATCATTAAGAAAAGAGGTGGCGAGAGACCGCATGTATGTAGCCCCGGGTGTATTATCCAATGCTCAGAAGTCTGGGTCAAAGAAGGTGGCAAGGATCCGGTCGGCGTTCTTGAATATGAATCCGTTTGGGCGCTTGGTCCAAACTGCGGCATTTACAATCTCGATGATGTCGGAGAGCTGAACCGCGCGTGCAACGACCTTGGTCTCGATACGATTGAAATGGGCGGTACGATCGGAGTCGCGATGGAAGGAGGTATCGTGAAGTTTGGTGATGGCAAGGGTGCTCTATGCCTCCTTGAAGAGGTGAGAAAGAAATCACCGCTCGGCCGGATCATCGCGAACGGAACGGAATTCACTGGTAAGGCATTTGGCGTTACGAGAATTCCGACTGTCAAGGGCCAGAGTATTCCAGCATATGATCCTCGTCCCATCAAGGGTATTGGTGTCACCTACGCCACAACGCCGATGGGTGCAGATCATACTGCTGGATATGCAATTGCCCCGGAGATCCTTGGTGTCGGTGGAAAGGCGGACCCGATGGACACAAAGAAGGCTGATCTCTCAAGGGCGCTGCAACAGAGCACCGCATTCATCGACACGAGTGGGTACTGCCTGTTTACGGCCTTTGCAATTATGGACATACCCGAAGGGTTCGAAGGCATGGTCGAGTCGTGTAACGGCGTGCTCGGAACAACATGGACAGTCGACGATGCGGTGAAGCTCGGTGCGAAGATTCTTGAAACCGAAAGAAAGTTCAACAAGGCCGCAGGTCTGACTAGAGCGCATGACAGGCTACCAGAATTCATGAGACTCGAGCCGTTGCCACCGAAGAACGTCGTTTACGATGTTCCAGACGCAGAACTTGATCGAGTCTACCCTGACTGAATCAATAGTTAATCCGAAACCCTTTTTTCCTTTTCTCTCTCTTTCTCTATTTGAAATGACTGTTAGGGTGAAACTTTTCGCGACGCTTCAGGAGCTTGCGGGCATTAGCGAGATTTATATTGAGGCAGACGATGTCATGTCCGTACTTGAACAACTCGTTTTGAAATTCGGAAATTTAAAAAACGAAATTTTTGAAGATTATGACAGAAGAAAGGTTAGGCCAAGAGTTAAAGTCATGGTCAACGGTTACAATATTGATCATCTACAAGGATTTGAGACACGCTTGATCGATGGGGATAGGGTTGCCGTATTCCCTGTTCTCGCTGGTGGTTGATCATTGAAAAGGGTGTTTGAAAATGAGTATTAAAGTGAGACTTTATGGTAAATTGAAGACAAAGGCACCTACCACGGACCCGACTGGACAAGTAGGAATTGCGGAGTTGGATGGCTCAAGAGTAAAAAGTATTGCTGATATTCTAGAGGTACTTGATTTGAAACCCGAGGAAACAAGTCATTTGTTCTTAAATAATGATTACTCGGCGCTAGAAAGACGTGTTAATGACGGCGACATCGTCGCAATCTTCCCGAGAGATATGGCTCTTCTCTATCGCTGGTACTTCAGCAGGCGTGCCTAGTCATACAACTTCATTTTTTTAAATAAAAATGTATTCGGAATTGATTGAACACAATTTTTCGCTGGTTTAAAAATCGACATCGGTTTTTCTTTTTTAAAAGGAAACGGTCAGTAAAACAAGAACGCATTATACAGCAGTATTATCATAAGATTTAGTCTTGTAATCTTATCAAAAGAAGAAAATATTCTGACTTGAAAATCTTTAATTCCGATCTGATGCATTCCGCTTTGAAGAGGTAACAATCGTGTATGTTTGCGTTATTGTCCAAATGAAACATATTGGTGGCGTTGATCGTAAAATGTTCGTTGATCGCAAAGCACATCTGCAAGGAGGTTATCGAATTGAAAAATGGTAAATTCTCGGATCGTGAGCTTGAGAGGTACTCAAGACAGATAATGATCGAGGGATTTGGCGAGAATGGCCAGAGAAAACTCGCAAATGCGACAGTTGGGATAATGGGGCAGGGAGGTTTGGGCTCTCCTGTTTCTATATATCTCGCAGTTGCAGGCATCGGTAAGCTCATTATTGTTGATTATCAATCCCCAGAGATCTCAAATCTCAACCGACAGATTCTTCACTGGGAAGAAGATGTGGAAAAAGGGATTTCAAAAGTCGAATCCGCAGCTTGGAAAATGAAAAAAATCAATTCGGATATAGAAATTATCCCGAAAAAAGTCAAAGTAACGAATGAAAATATTGAGGAAGTCTTCGCGGGCGTCAACATTGTTGTTGATTGCCTCGACGATTTCACGCCTCGTTATATGCTTAATGATTTCTGCATTAAGAACAGAATCCCATTTGTTCATGCAGCCGTTGAGGGATTTCATGGTCAGATGACGACAATTGTGCCAGGAGAAACACCGTGCCTTCGATGTCTCTTTCCAACGCCACCCCCTAAAAAATCGACTTTTCCAATCATCGGCGTGACCGCTGGGGCATTTGGAATACTCGAGGCAGCTGAGGTGATTAAAATGCTGACGGGGTTGGGAAATCCACTTAAATCAAAACTCTTGATTGGTGATCTCTTATATCAATTCTGGGAAACAATCGATGTTTGCCGTGCGAGTTCGTGCACTGTCTGCGGTCATCTGTGATAGATCTATCAGTGGACTTTCTCAAAATGGATTTACATCAGACAAAATAGAGGCGTGTGTTGTACTTTAGGCTCGTTCTTGAAGCAGCCTCAAGTCTCTCGAGTACTCCCCCATATCGGCGGACAGCCATTTTTCCTTCTTTTGGAAGCTTCTCCTTCAAGACTGAAATTTCCTTGATCAGCTGTTCGATCTCCTCTTTTTTTAATTTCTTACCCTCTTTGACAAAATCTGGAATATTAGCAATAATTTGGCATCCGTACTTGCGTGCGATGTCAGGAAGCATGCTATTGTCAGGACCAAACGTTCCGATGCACCCGCGTCCACTGTCCCATGAAAGCGGACATCGTCCGCACGTTTCGTTAAGCTCATCAAACCCAAGCATATCCCACTCGGTCAATCTGTTTTCAGAGGCAGCCTCAGACAGAATGTTTTTCTTGAGATCCTCAGGAACTCTTCCAAGATTTATCCATCCAGTATATTTCTTGAAAGCGACGGTAGCAAGTCTCTTAACATCTGCTTCATTCTTCACATTCGAGATGTAGACCTCGTCCACATCATTATTGATTCTGTTTCTCCTCAGAAAATTTTCCCAGTCCTTTTCAAAAATTCTCTTTGCGTCTTCGAGTGTTACCACATCGTCATACTCAGCATATTCCTCCAGACCTTTCACAGAATTGAGATAGACCTTGATAATCGAGTTTTTCGCTTTCTTGCACAAGGCTTCATCACTATCGAGTTCACAAATTGCAATACTGATACTCATCGAATTACCTCGCTTCTCGGCGCGTAGCGACTATTTTGTATTTATCGATTCTCTCTCCCTCGCAATATAATTAACTTTATAGAGCGTGCCAAACGGAGGGTTTGGATCACATTTCAATTACCTACATTTTCTTATTTTCATATGAATTTAGACTCTTCTAAAAATCATTCGTATAAAATATGAACTCATAGAATCATTGAAAATCTAGCCAGATCGATCCGCAAGTATCAAAGAATAGCCACATTTCCGTTATAGCGAAAGGGGTAGGCAAAAATTCTTGCGATGCAACATACCAAGAGATCTCGTGATGACGATGAGAATTTAATAAGAATTAAATTCGATATGCGAAGGAGGATTTTTTCATCGTTATAAATGAGTTGTATGTTTTATGAGGATGTATAATCTGCTTTCTTTCTCTGCGATTTCACTTCTTTCCCTTTTCCTCTGTTGCTTTCACATCAGTGCTAGCGTCGGGACTTGACGGTTCTGATGTAGGCTGAGATTTTTCCGTTATCCCCTTTCCTTCATTAACGATTTTTTCCTCTTTTCCCTTCTTGATTGATTCGCCAGATAGATACTCCTTTCGATAGGAGAAATATTCGCCGACGTAAAAGACGCCGTTAAGCACGACAACAAAAATAAACAAAAGAACCAGCAGCGAGTAATTGACAGTTAGAGAGACCTGTTCCACACTGAGTTCGAAAACGCCTCCTTGCAAGACAAACCATATCCAGAGAGAGGCGAGTGCCGTTGCGATGACAGCAAAAATCAATCTTGATTGGGAACCTTTTGGATAAAACCCCTTGAAGAAGCTGATGACGATGAGTGGAATACCAAAAATCAATACAGCATTTCTTGCCGCCTCTAAATAATCACCAATGAATTCATTGACAAATGATCCGATAATTGTAATGATTATAATGGGAGCAATCACATATTTCACTGCTGCACCGATTGACGCAAAGATGCCCTTCCATGGTTTTCCTTTATTGAAAGAGAAATCGCTCATCTTCTCCACTCCATCAAGCCGGTGGCACCCATAGGTACTCGTAATTTTCGGAAGCGCTTGCGCCCTTAAATTCGAGCGTGAATACAATGGTCAGTGATTCTGAATTGTTTCTGAGCCAATTGGCGGCGTCGTTTTCGAGCGTAAGCTCAAGTATGTCATTAAAGGGTTGCGTGAGGGTAATAGTTTTCTCTGTGCTTCCTAAGACAGAGGTCGAGTTGCTAATGGTGCAATGAACCATCATCTGCTTTCCCACGAGCATATCAGATATGTAAATGTAATATGGAAGATTGACTGTGAAGCTTGAATCGTTTATCTCATAATAAACTGCGTTCATATCGATTCCAAAGTCACTGACCATCGGCTCCCATTCCATCGTCTCATTAAATCCGATTCCCAGTTTCAGAAGTTTCATCATATAGAAAGTCTCGATATTCACAACAAAGTCGTAGGATCCGCTTTCGAAGACAATTTTCTTTAGCTCGGAAGGGTCAATAGTGTTAAAATCGATAACGAAGCTAACATTGAGCGTTGTTGTTCTACCAGCAATGATGTCGACCGGTTCCGATCGCCCTTGAATAACAATGTCGCCATTCTCGTTCAGAAATTTGTAGGAGATCGTAAAGTCTTCGATATTGTAGAAGCCACCATTGTAGATCTCAACAGGTGTTGTAAGGGTCAGGACATCTCCTTCAATACTCCAAGTACCTTCTTTATCTTCTGGTGTTTGAACATCCAGCCCGCCTATGGCCAGAGGTACGATACTGAGAAGAATGATTGCGGCGATTAAAAGACTAACGCCAACAATTACCAATCTGATTCCTATAAGTCCCCATCGCATTAATGGCGCTATCGCTGTTCGTCATTAAATCATTTTTCATCATTTGGAAGTTGTTTGCAACTTTAACTTCGTCATACATTACAGCATCTTTCAATTATGATAATTTCTTCCGACTACCATCATATATAGGTGACGAAGATTATTACCAGTATAATGATTATTATAAGTTGTTTGTTTTTCTCAGTATGATAAACTGAGCGCAATCATTATATCCTGCACTTAAGTTTTTTATTGTCGTGCAAGCTCATATGAAAAATACATCCCTGGAAATCGAGTGTCCAGTATGCGATGAGAAAGTGAATGTCGATTTGACGCGCTGCCCGAAGTGTGGCGCGGAGCTAAAGAGTTACGAGATCGGCGAGCTCGAAGCACTTGCTCATGAGATAACGAAGGGTGAGGTGGCAAACGACAAGATAAGTCCAACACTCGAGTCACCTGCGAAAGAGATATCGACTACTGCAGCCGCTTCTATCGAATCCAGCACCGCAAACACAATTTTGAAAGAAGAGGAAAAAAAGATTACTGGAGCGACGATTGGGAGCTCGGCTAGAAGAGAAAAGAAAGGCTTTTTTGGAATCTTCGGCGGGAAAAAACGCTGATTTGAGGGAAATTTTTTATCGCATCGGATTAATCGATGATTATGGCTGAACTGAGAATTAGAAAGCGTCATAGGCTCAGAAAAAAGGAAATCGACGCGCTTGCGGGCGAGATTTTCTCGCAACTGGGTATTGAGACGTTTACTTCCAATGATACCGTTGATCGAGCAGAGAGCGGTGATTACGATGTCATTTTCGTAAACGGGGAAATCGAAGCGATCGTTTTCGAGGGGAGGGCATTTCTCACATTGAAGGGGCTGCTTAAGTATAAGCCACAGCGAATGTTTGTCACTGTGGACATGGGGGCTGTCCCTTACATCTCCAACGGTGCAGATGTTATGTGTCCCGGAATCGTAGAAGCTGATCCAAACATTAGAGAAGGAGATCTTGTTTGGGTTAGAGATGTGAGGAATAAGGTACCGATTGCGATTGGTAAAGCACTCATGTCTTCTGAAGAGATGTTGAAAAGAAAGCCAGGCAAAGCTGTTAAGACGATTCATTTTGTTGGAGATAAACTCTGGAAATTTAGTGAAGAATGACAGCTTGATTTTTAAACACTTTTTTTGAGGATTTATCAATTGATTCGCTTCTGCATATTTCTAATTATTAAAAATGAGCTCGATCAAACTTCAAAATCAGGTTTCAAAGGACAAAGTAGTAATATGATTCCTTTCCATCGTTATCTCAAGGAGGGAACACTCATTAACAAAGATGAGAAAAAGAAGAAGAAAGGAAAGACAAAAGGCAAAAAGAAGGTGGATGAAACTAAGAAGCTTAAATTTCTGAAATTGACCAAACGGGAAGAAGAGGCGATGAGAAAGCCTGAGCTTTACCGTTGCAAGAATTGCGGAGAAGTTTTTAGAAGCTCACAAGGAGAGCTCATCAGGGAGAATTCTGAGGGGTACTTTTATTGTTATAAGTGCCTGGAATCGATGAAGAAAAAGAAAAAAAGTCATTAAGGAAATGTGACATCGGAAGATTGTCTTCAAGTGGTCACTCGGGAGGACAAGAATTGCAATTATTGACTTTGGTTATTTTTTCCTTTGATTCTTGGCATGCATCTAGATTCGCTGCGCGCCAGCCTCAGCTTTGAGAAAAGATTAATAACGAGACAGGCAATTACAAACAAGGGATGCGATGCCGCTGATTAAGAGGCCTTTCGGGAAGAGCAAAGAGGAAGTTGAAACGGTTGAGAGTGACCAGTATATTGATCTAGGTCAGCTCAGTTTCGATGAAGGGAGCCCACTCTCGGGTAAAGGGATGGTGAAGATAGCCGAGATTTACAGATATGAAGATATCCAGACGATTACTCAGCCTGTATATAACGGCAACATATTGATTATCGACTACTCGGCAATTGCCAACGATTCTTTGACTCTAAAGAGAATGACCAGTGAGCTGAAAGCAGTTGCAAGAGATACGAATGGAGATGTTGCTGCAATCGGTCGGAATTTCATAATCGTTGCTCCAAATGGAATTAAAATTGACAGGCAGAAGATTAAGGGCGGATTTACCTAGGCACTCTATCCGCTAACTTCTCTCTTTGGTTCGATTGATTCGTTGTTAAACTCTAGTTCCGCAGTTGTAGGCGACTTCAAAAGAGGTTACGATTAATTTATATTAGCTGGACTGGAATACTGCTATCGTCAGTCAATAACGATATATATTGTATTATCGATTGCTTTTTCGGTGCCAGAATTCAAGGTTGTTCACGATAGCGTTCACGGGAGCGTGCGCTTAGAAGGGGTTTTTCTTGAACTCCTCGAGCGTCCTGAGATGCAACGTCTCCATGGTGTTCACCAGCTCGGACTTGCGCATCTCGTCTTTCCTGGCGCAAATCATACACGTCTCGAACATTCTCTTGGCACTTATTTTATCGCTGAGAAAATGGCGAATGCATTATCTCTGCCTCACGATGAAAAAAATAGCGTTATGGCTGCGGCACTTTTGCATGACATTGGTCACCCCCCTTATTCACATACGCTGGAAGTCGTTTTGAACGATCGCATTGGCCTTACACACGTTGACTTCGCTAAAGCGATCATTCTTGGCGAGATTTCGACTCTTTCTAATCGAACTTCAAAACTATTGGAGATATCCAATACAATCGCGGACTTGCTTGACAAATCGGGTATCTCGCCAGAAATCGTTATCGATCTGATCACGGCATCCGGCCCGTCGTCGCCAGATCAAACTCAATTGGAGATTGAAGATGGTCAGACCTTCTTTGGTGGGAAGAATTATTTGAAACAGATGATCCACGGTCCCATCGATGCAGATCAGATGGATTACCTCTTGAGAGATGCGCATTACACTGGTGTCGCTCATGGGACTATCGACCTCGATCGGCTATTGCAGACGATCGGCATCTTTCACGGCGATCTTGTTGTCGACAAGGGCGGGATCGTAGCGGTTGAAGGATTGCTTGTCGCGAGAGCGCTAATGTATACGTCTGTTTATTTTCACAAAACTGTCCGGATCGCCGAAATGATGCTTTGCAAAGCCGCTGAATGTGCAGCGGGAAATATCTTTGAAGATATTCAGATCGACACGGATTGCAGCTTTGCCGCAAAATTACTCAAGGCTGGTGCAGAATCTAGAAAAATTATGACGTTACTTCAATATCGTCGTCTCTATAAGAAAGCCTTTTCCGTTAATATAGCCGACCTGGATGACACATCGCTTGCCCCTTTGCTTGAACTGACCGATTATCACAAGAGGAAAGAGGTTGAATGCAAAATTGCAGAAAGGGCACGCATCAAGCAGTCTGAAGTCATTGTAGATGTTCCTGAACGAGAACTTCTTATTTCAGAGCCTCGCATTGGTAAGACTGAAGTGCCCATATTGGATGAAAAAAAGGTAAGGCCGCTGACAAGGCACAGTCCCCTAGCGAAGGCACTTCAAACCAGGAGTGTTCATTCCTGGGCTGTGATGGTTTCAACACCGGAAAAGTATAAGGAAGCAGTAGAAAAAGCGGCAAGAAAAGTGATTTTCTCATAGTTTCTGATGACTATGGTTATTTTTCAGAACATCTTTGGTCATTTTCAATTTTAATATTCAATTGCTATCCAGCCGGTACATCTCATTTTCTCGAATTAGCATTCACCTTCTATTATGAAGCAAGTCAAGGCAACGCTCACAGAACCAGGCGCCCTTGATGTCAGTGTCGAATATCGAATTTGAGAAATGCATAACGCATCTATCATTAGGGCAATGTCTCAATCCGATCACATGGCCGATTTCGTGTATTGCTTCTTTCTCTGCCCGATCGTAGCAAATTTTTCTATCGGGATGTCCCAACCTTGCTGTCGAAATGATGCAATATTTGCCACCTACCTCAGCCTGACCAAGAACAAAGTTGAGGCCTTCCGCATAAAGATCTAAGGAAGTTACGCCTAGCACGATGTCACCAGGAATGTCTTTCAAGGAACGGATAACAAGCGAACTGTTGTATTGTTTTCTATTCGGATTAAATGCAGCTGTAGGAACTGGTCGTTCATCCAAAACAATAATGCGATCGAACCTTTTCCTCAGTCGCTCTGCGATTTCGACGATGACATCCTCCTCGATTTTTCCGACTGGCACAATTGTAATCGTCATCTCAATCCTCGATCGGAACCGCGGGAGAAAATCGAATTTCTGCATCGTTAGTTAAATCTCGAATCGCAAAACATCTTCTCAATCATCCTTTCATGACGCCAATCGGTAATAGTCTTGCAACCTTTTTTGAAAGGCCGGCTCCATCAACGACAGAGACAACATGATCAACATTCTTGTAGGCACCTGGAGCCTCTTCAATTATCCCGTCCTTCGTACTTGATTTCAGGTAAATACCGCGCCGTTCGAGCTCTGCGCAAACCTCATTCGCTTTGTATTTTCTAATCGCTGCCTCTCTTGACATCATTCGTCCAGCACCGTGACAGGTCGAGCCGAACGCCTCTTTCATCGTTCTTTCAGTTCCCACAAGCACGTAACTGCCAGACCCCATATCTCCTGGGATTATCACTGGTTGCCCAATACTCCTGTATTTGATCGGGACTTCGGCCATGCCTTTCGGAAAGGCTCTCGTCGCCCCTTTCCTATGTACGCAAACTTTTATTCTCTTACCATCAACCTCGTGTTCCTCAATCTTCGCGATATTGTGTGCAACGTCGTAAACACAATGCATTTCCAAATCCTCGGCGCTGCGCTTGAAAACCTCTTCAAAAGATTGTCTAACCCAGTGTACGATCATCTGCCTATTTGCCCATGCATAATTCGCACCACACGCCATTGCCTTGAAGTAATCTTGCCCGTCCTTTGAATTCAGCGGTGCACACGCGAGCTGCCTGTCAGGAATCTCGATTTTTCTTTCCCGGATCGACCTTTCCATGACCTTTAGATAATCAGTTGCGATCTGATGACCACAACCGCGCGATCCGCAATGAATCGTGACAGTGATTTGCCCCTCGCTTTCAAGTCCGAATATTCTGGCGGCAACAGGATCAAAGATCTTTTCAACAATATCGACCTCCAAAAAATGGTTTCCAGATCCGAGCGAGCCAACTTGCGGGATACCTCTGTCCTTCGCCTTTCTGCTGACGGTATCCGCATCAGCATCTTTCATTCGGCCCCCTTCTTCCGTGACTTCGAGGTCTTCGTGCCACCCGTAGCCCTTCTTGATCGCCCATTCAGCACCGAGTTCAAGAATGTCATCGAGCTCATGTGCCGCAACGCTGGTGATTCCCTCGGAACCAACACCTGCCGGCACGTTTTTGAAAAGAGCGGCAATGAGATCCTTAATCTTTGGCTTCACGTCATTAATACTGAGATTCGTCCTCACGAGACGCACACCACAGTTGATATCGAAGCCTATGCCGCCTGGAGAGATAATTCCTGTTTCCGCATCAAAGGCAGCAACGCCACCGATCGGAAATCCATAGCCCCAGTGAATATCGGGCATCGCAAGCGATTTTCCAACAATTCCTGGCAAGCACGCTACATTAGCTGCCTGCTCAGGAGCATTGTCTGCCTTTACGGCGTCAAGCATTTTGCTATCAATATATAAAATGCTACTCGTTCTCATGCATTTCTTGTAACTCTGAGGAATTTCATATCGAAATTCGTCAAGCTTGACCAGAGGACCATTCCATACCATCGCTCTGCACCTCGAGCGTCTATACACGCCTCGCTTTATTAAATCTTTCAGATTCTTTAAATTTATATCTTTTTGAATAAATGTAGATTGGATACCAAGTAATCGATGATCTAGATGCCAAAATAGAGTGTCATCATCAAAATTTCAGTCATTTATAATTATATATTGAAATTCTATCATTTCTTCATATACTTTTTAATTTTCAGACTTTTATGCGATATTGAAAAGAATTTTACCGGTAGAATCGTATGACGAATCGAAATGCTTGAAGGCGATCTCATTTACTCGCTAATCTCTCCAATGACAGGCATTATTGCATTTCTCCTGGGCATCTATGTCGTATTCAAGAATCCATTTCTTGAAGCGTCAAGGATTTTTGCTTCGATTATGTCACTTTTTTTGATCGTTGGATTCCTAGATTTTGCATTCATGAATATATCTAACGAAGAATGGGCAAAAGCAATTGTCAGAATCATCTTCTTCGTTACCGTGCTGATTTACGGTGGTTTTCTCTATCTTTCTTATTTCCTACCATCCGGAATAGAATCGATGTGGATTTCAAGACATAAGATCGGATTTCTGATTATTTTGTTAACAGTCGCTTCAATCCCCTCGCTCCTTGTTGATGAACTGGTGATGACGAGCGTAGGATGGAGTGTTCCAGATTCTCCAGCAATTTATGCGCTCGAGATCATACTTGTGAATTATACGCTCGCAACCATTCTTGTGCTTGCAAGGGCGTATCGGATGACCGATGTCAAAAATACCAGAATTCAGTGTATTCTCATGGGCTTAGGTATCGTTTCGCCTTTGCTCTGGGCACTGATCCTTATGATTCTTGAATTTCTCCGTGTTCAGAATCCTCCTCTACTTTCACCTGGATTTCTCATCGGTGCTTTCTTTTTCACGTTCGCTGTTATCAAGCAAAAACTGTTCATCGTGATGCCAGTAGAAGAAAGGGGTTCGATCGCAAAGAAAGGACGAACAGGGTCAAGAGGTGCGATTCCACCTCTTTATCCAGGGCAATGTCTTCTAATCGAGAGCAAAGATCGAGAAATCGCGTATTCCATTTTTCTTGACCAGATTGTGAAAGGGTACAAAGGGCTTCTTATCAGCAGAACCTATCCAGATGCGATCAAGGAAAGGTACGGTATCGTCGATACCCCGATTATTTGGTTGGCAAATCAGCCAGGACCAGACAGAGTCGACCCGACGAATCTTTCAATCGTGCTACATCTTGTCGGGGAGTTTTTAAGAAGGGGCGAGAACGCAATCGTGATGATTGATGGGATTGAATACATTATTTCGAATAATCCAATCGACAGGGTATTGAAAATGCTCTTTGCAATCAAAGATGATGTGATTGTAATGAAATCGATTCTAATTGTACCCCTAGATCCAGATGTGCTTGAAGAGCGCTATCTCTCAATTCTCGAAAAAGAATTTGAGCGAATAAGAATGGAAGGGGCCGGGACCGAGATTTGAACTCGGGTCTAGGGATCCACAGTCCCACAGGATACCAGACTACCCCATCCCGGCCATGCGGCGAAAGTGAAGATTTATCATTAGATAAATGTTTTTCTCGGGCGATCAAGACTGTTGATATCGAATTTGTGAGAGACCTAGGGAAGACTCGGAAAAGAATCATTCAATTCAAATTCCTTTTCTGTTGACAATGATCGATGCGTGATTAATTGTGGTAATCGCCTGCTAATTTTTCAACTAGCATTAAATCCTTTGAGACAAAATTTCGTGCAAACCCGATTGAAAACTTCAATTGAAAAGCGCTATAGTCGGCTTCCAATAGCCAATGTTTTTGCTGCGTATAACATCTTTATGAAATGGACATCCAGTACCTACTTCCATAAACACAGTTCTAGCGAATTGTCCGGAAATATTCATAAGAGTTAAATCTAATCGCTCAATTCAATGAGCGAGAAGCATGAAGCGCGATATTATTTCAGTTCGTGACATCGAATCTGACTTAGATCAAATTCTGAGTATGGCTCTCGATCTCAAGAGTGGTAAATTGAAAAAAGAAAACGCCCTAAAGGGAAAGACTCTCGCAATGATTTTTGAGAAACCCAGCACGAGGACTAGAGTCTCCTTTGAAGTTGGAATGGCCCAACTTGGCGGGCACGCTCTTTATTTGAGTCCAAGAGACCTTCAAATAGGCCGCGGCGAAACGATTGCCGATACTGCCAAAGTGCTCAGCAGATATGTTGATGCCATTATGTATCGTGCCTTTAGCCATGAGATGATGATTGAACTCGCAAGAAATGCAACGGTCCCTGTGATTAACGGACTTGACGATCTCGAACATCCGTGCCAGATCGTCGCAGATCTTCTTACGGTGAAAGAAAAAAAAGGAAAGCTGAAAGGTATTAAGATGGCGTACGTTGGCGATGGAAACAATGTGTGCAATTCCCTCCTCCTCGGCGCAGCGATTGTGGGAATGGACTTCGTTGCTGCTTGCCCTGATGGTTACAAACCGAATGAGAAAATCGTCGCAGATGCGATCTCGATCGCCAAAAGAAACAAATGCATTTCGATGGTCATCAGCGATCCTCATGATGCTGTTAAGAACGCTGATGTTGTTTATACCGACGTTTGGACTTCGATGGGGCAGGAAAAGGAGGCAGAGGAACGTGAAAAGGTGTTCGCGCCTTATCAGGTCAATTCGAAGCTTCTCGCAAATGCGAAGGATGACTGTATCGTGATGCATTGTCTGCCAGCGCATAGAGGACATGAGATTACTGACGAGGTGATCGACGGCGACCAGAGTGTTGTCTTCGACCAGGCTGAAAATAGACTGCACGCACAACAAGCAATCCTTCTGAGGGTCATTCGTTGAGCCTCAATGACAACTGTTCTTCAATGATCCTCTCAATTTCTTCGATAAATTGCATTTCTTTTCCTGAGTCGATTGTAGCACCAGCTGCAATATTGTGTCCTCCTCCAATCCCGCCAACCTTTTCCGACGCTCGTTTAACGGCTTCCGCAAGATCAAGACCCTTTCTCACAAGTTCCCTTGTGGCACGGGCTGAAACCTTTACCTTATTTTCTTCAGAATAAGCAAAAGCGACAATTGGGATATCCATAGCGACTTCTCCTGAGCCAAGAACCATTCCCGCAACGATACCGACGATGCTATCGAGTATCTCGTCCCTGCCGTGGAAGTATTGAACAATCCTTCCTCTCGTCACTCCTACTTCTTTGACAACAGCGATCGCATCTGCCAGATTTCCACGGTGGTTCTGAAGCAGACGAATGCCCATTTGGAGTGCCGTTTCTCTATCGCCTTTGCATATTTTCATTCCAATGTAACCTTCGCCATATCTTCCACACGCATTCAGTAATGTTGAAAATTCTTTTGCATCGTGAAGTGCGGTTTTCGGTCTCTCATCCTTAAGGATGTAAACATCGCCAATTAGTCTCTTAACAGCCCAGTGACCACTTCCAGAATCGAGTAGATGATGGCAGAGAGCCGACGCGATTTTCCTTTTTTCCTCAAATACAAGGTCAACCCAGGAACGCCACATTTCTCCATCGACTAGAGGGATATTAAGTCGTGCGAGGAATCTCTCACACGATGCCGCATCGTTTGTTAGCTGCGGGAGAATCGGATCGGTTGAATACTGCAACATCTTGCTGACGGGTCTTGTTTCTCTCCCAAAAATACGTATATCCTTGATCGATGTCATCTTTTCTTGTTTCTCGGCCTCTTCGAGAATCTGTTTATTAATTCCCATAAGCCGGCATACGGCGGAATCCTGGAGATCTCCGACCGCTCCGATAATCGCGAGAGGCGCCAAGTCTTTGTTTTTTTCCGCCATTTCCCGTGCGACCATATAAGTTGTACCTGCACCACTTATATGCAGCGAGCCGTCGATGCCGAAAAGGTGGGGGTTGAGATGCTTTTGAAGAAAACTCAGAAGGTTGACCCTTCCCCTTGTTTTGCTTTGTCCTACTCCCGCTTCAGGAAGATGGTGATCGGTTACGCATGCGCAGGGATGCGAGATTCTAGAATATACACCGCTCCCCATGTCAACCAGCCATACCACGTCAGCTGGGTCTCCATTGATCCGTGCGATCTCTGTTTCGTCCAGCCTCTTGACAAAACGAACTGAGTGTTCGATCCCTTCCCTTTCGAGTGCGGTTGAAGCAATTGAGGCGCCACAGATGCCATCGGCGTCGATGTGAGCAACGATCGAGACTCTGGCTGCGTCGAGCAAGATCTCTGCAAGATCCTTTGCTGCATTTGTGAATCCTTCGATATCCATTGTTCTTGATGGTGTCATGGGTTCAACCCGCCCATTCGGTCGGGTAGACCGATACTGTGCGTAAGCCTGTTTTCGAGATGCCGATAGGCATATTTTGCGATAGCTACGAGATTTCTCGTGTCCTCTTCATTGTATTTTTTGAGAAGCTCAAGGGCGTTTCGGCTCTCCTTCCTTTCCCATAAATTCCACAGATAGGCTGCATGTTCACCCGTGAGAAATTCTATAATTCTGTCCCTTTTGACCCCAACGAAACGCTCGGCATTCTTCAAACCTCCAGTTATACCTATCCGTCTGCATGCATGGCAGAGATCAAAGTGCGGTACATTGGGGATCGAAAAGGGAAAATGGCGTTGCAGTATCGGTAAATCAAAGCTGCTACCATTGAATGATACAATCATCTTACACCCGGAAAGAAATTCACGAAGGCTCTTTTCGCTGAGGTCATGGCCCCTGATGAACACTCGTGTCTTACCATTTCGATGAACTCCAACCATCGTGATCCTGCAGTTCTGATGAAGCCCATCAGTTTCAATATCGATATATGCTGCTTCTTTTTCAAAATAAGAATAAAGTCGCCAGTGTTCAACCTGGGGTAATACACTGACAAAATACTGGGAGTAACCTGCCTCAAGAAAATCTTGTGCCGTCTGAAGGATTCTATCACACATTTCTTTTCGACGATCAGAGAAACCAATTATCGACTTTGCTTTGATAAATTGATCCCAGTCACAAATGCCTTTTTTCCACAGTGCCGCTTCTGTAGCTTTTCCAACTGAGGGCAGGATAATAAATGAACGTCGAATCATTTCTTGAGTTATAAGGAGCGATATTTCTTGAAAAATTTTTGCGGGGATTGGCGAAAGTGGTTTTCTGTGTGGCGCTTTTCATAGTTACGATCGAATTTTTGAGAGGGGAACAAGCGTGAGATCCGAAGTCTTGGTGAGAAAAGAAGATAAATATCCTAAATTAAGGTGTTGTTTTGGTCGGTTATAGAATGGAAGTTTACGAAGTCATGCCTGGAATTCTCATCGCAAACGATCTTTGCGTTGTTGATGAATCAGAGGGAATGGTGGCGATTGCTGATCTTCATATCGGAATGGAATCAGCATTAGAAAAAGAAGGTATCCTCATTCCAAGAATGCAGACTGCGACGATGAGGAACTCACTTATTAGAATTATCGATAAGTACGCTCCTGAGAAGATCCTTGTTGTCGGTGATCTAAAACATGAATTCAGCAAGAATCTCGAGCAAGAATGGAATGAGGTTCGATCGATGCTGTCGTTACTACGCGAGCATTCAGATGTCATCCTCATTAAAGGGAATCATGACAATTATCTTAAGGCGATTGCATCTAAGATGGGAATAGAGGTTGTTGACACATTTTCGACTAAAAGAATAACTTTTGCACATGGTCACATAGCAATCGATCGAAGACCATTAATGATCGGGCATGAACACCCTTCTGTAAAGCTTCTCGATAGGGTTGGGGCAGCGATCAAGCTGCCGTGTTTCGTCTTTTTAAGAAAGGAAAGAGTCATCGTCCTGCCTGCATTCAGTCCACTTGCAATGGGGGTCGATATCGCGAGAGCAGAGCCATTTGAATGCCTCTCACCAATTCTCCAAAAAGCCGATCTCGACAAGGCAGAAGTCTTTGCATGCAGTGAGGTCGGTTTACTCAAACTCGGAAAGATTGAGGCGATCAGATCTCTATCTGAATAATCATTCTATGATCAGAATTTTGTCAGTTCTTAAAATCCTCGTAATAAATCGATATTGTTACATTAATCATCCATTCAATTGATTGATGAATCCTTTGTGCTCATTGTAAAGAGACGAAACAAGCTTGCAATATTGAACTTGTGTAGAGATTTTGTACTAAATTTAGGTTTAAATCTTTGAACGGACATCATTATTCATAGATTCGACTGAGGTGCCACTAGGGCGCCTAGAGCGAGAAAGAGGGCGTTAACCGTGCCAGAATGTATCGTCTGTGGATTTCCCCTGCAAAAGAATCAAATCAAGTGCCCGGTTTGCGGGGCATCCCAATATGAAGAAGATGATTACTAGATTAAGCAGGAAGAATTATGCGAGATCCTGTTGCGAGATATTGGTCCATGGAAGGCAAAGGGATCAGATGCCTACTCTGCCCCCATCGGTGCTACATCAATGAGGGTGAAAGCGGTTTCTGTTTAGCGAGGATCAATGACAGAGGAACTCTTCGATCTGCGAATTACGGAAAAGTTTGTGCATCGGTCGTCGATCCTATTGAGAAGAAACCTATCTTCCATTATAAGCCAGGTACTAGGCTCTATTCACTCGGGACATTTGGCTGTAACATGGATTGTGCAAATTGTCAGAATTTTTCTATCGCGAGATCATCTGGCATTGATATTGGATTTCGCTTGACGAATAGCGACGCGGTTGTAAGAGAAGCCCTTGATAAGAAGGTTGATGCGATTGCATGGACCTTCAATGAACCGATTGTATGGTACGAATTTGTTCTCGATACATCGAAAGAAGCAAACCGTCATGGTCTCTTTTCGATCATCAATACAAATGGTTTTATTGAAAAAGAACCTCGCCGTGAGTTGCTTAAATATGTAGATGTGGCAAACATCGATGTGAAGGGATTTACCGACGGGTTCTACCGCACAAATTGTCATGCTCGGCTTTCGGATGTGCTTGATACATGTATTGACGCAAAACGCGCTGGTGTTCATGTTGAATTGACCTTCTTACTTATCCCTGGGTTGAACGATCATGCGGATGAGATCAAACGATTTTCGAATTGGGTCGTTGATGAACTAGGCTCGGAAACTCCTGTACATTTTTTCAGATTTCAACCTTCATACAAACTTTCACATATACCGGCACAAAGCGTAGAAAAACTCAGGGAAGCATATGAAATTGCAAAGAAATGCGGAATCAAGTATCCTTACCTTGCAGGAGTTGTCGGGGACGAATATCAGAATACGTATTGTCATCGATGTGGCGCGCTCGTTGTCGAAAGAAAAAGCGAAGCGGTTAGCGAAAAGATATGCACAAAAAAAGGCGAATTGAGCCGCTTCTGCCCGACTTTTTCATCCGTTAAAATCTATCTCGATAATGGCAAATGTTCTGCGTGTGGAGAGCGCATCCCCATCGTTCTAGCCGAGCAAATCACCAATCGTTAATATATGGATCAGGTTGGATGGTGTATCCATCCATAAAAGGGTTTATAATGGAGCACCCCAATCCAAAAAATACATCCCAAAGTGTGGAGGGAGCGCTGAATGAGTAATGAAATTCTCGACAAGCTAGCTGAAGTCGTTGTAAAGGGGAAAATCAAGGAAGCAAAACCGCTGGCGGAACAGGCACTCAACGCGGGAATTCTACCACAAACAATTATCTTCGATGGTTTGAGCAAGGGAATGGCTGTTGTTGGTGAAAAATACGAGAAGAAGGAATACTTCTTGCCCCAAGTCCTTTTGTCCGCGCAAACAATGTACGCCGCGCTCGACGTTGTTCTTCCTAAACTGAAAGTAGGAGCTGCAAGCGCGAGCGGCAAGATCGTCATCGGCGTCGTTGAAGGAGATGTCCATGATATCGGAAAAAACATCGTCAAAGCGATGCTTACCGGTGCTGGCATGACGGTGTTCGACATGGGCAGGGATGTGCCGCTTAAGAAATACATTGAAAAGGTTCAGGCCGAAAAGGCCGATATCCTTGCGACATCGACGCTTATGACTCCGACCCTCGCAGGAATGAGAGAACTTGAAAGAATGCTTAAAGAGGCTGGGTTGAAGGGTCCTGTCAAGACAATGATCGGCGGCGGTGCAACTTCGAAAGAGTTCGCAGCACAAATCGGTGCCGATGCTTGGGGATACGATGCGATCGAGGCTGTGAAGATCGCTGAAGAGCTTCTTAAGAAGAAATAAATCAGTTTTCGAAGAGGGCTTTGCCCTCAAGTAATTTTTTTATACTGTTATCTGAGTTGCATATTTTCCCATAACAATCAATTGCGTGGTTTGAATGTCAATCGCTGATGTGCAAGTCAATTCTGATATGCGTAGGTTAGGTCTTGGGATCGATACTGGTGGTACATTTACAGATGGCGTCGTGGTCGATTTAATCAATCATAAGGTTTTAGCAAAGGCGAAGTCGCCGACAACATATCATGATCTTTCAATTGGTATAAGAAACGCCGTCGCAGAAGTGCTTAGAATTGGTAATTTTCGACACGAAGACATAGGAATCGTAGGTATTTCGACAACAATCGCTACGAATTCAGTACTTCAGGGACTTGGAGGTCGCGTTGGTCTAATAGGGATTGGCTGGAAACCTCAGGACGACTGGAAACTCGGTTGCGATATTGCTAGATTCGTAAAGGGCGGTCATGACTCAGTAGGAAATCAGAATGAACGGCTTGATGAGCAGGCGCTCGAATCAGCGATTTCAGAAATGTTGCATCAGGTCGATGCGATCGTCGTTTCGAGCATTTTCAGCATATGCAACCCAGCACATGAGATTCGGGCAAAAGAAATGATCAAGAAACACACAGATATCCCAGTTGTTTTGAGTCATGTGCTGACTGGGGATCTCGGAATCTATGAAAGAACGATCACAGCGCTCCTCAATGCGAAATTAATTCCCATCATGAAGCAATTCATGTCCTCGGTTGAAAAATCCTTAAGAGATCTCGGTCTTGCGGCTCGGATCATGGTTTTTAAGGGCGACGGCGGCTTGATGTCTCTTGAAATGGCGCAGGAGCGACCAATCGAAACAATTCTATCTGGTCCTGCGGCAAGTCTGATGGGTGGAAAAGTTTTGGGTCATGTCGAAGATTGTATTGTCGTCGATATCGGCGGGACTTCAACGGACATCGCATTCATGGAGCATGGATTTCCTAAATTGGCTCAAGAGGGCGCTGTCGTTGGGGGCTGGAGAACGCGTGTCAAAGCGATTGACATATGGACATGCGGTCTTGGTGGCGATTCAATTATTTGGCTCGATGAAGATGGTGAAATCTGTATAGGACCGGAACGGGTCGTTCCCCTTGCAATTGCTGCTCTCTCGAATAGTACCTTCAAGGAGCGCATGAAGAAATACTCTGATACGGGATTTTACGTTTCAGCCTCTATCGACTTTTCTGGTTTGACAGAAAATGAACAAAAAGTTCTTCGATTCCTGAATGAGGCTGGGCCTTCAGCGCTTTTTGAAATCATGGATGGTGTTCCTGACGTTGTTTTGACGAGAGATGTCCTCAACAGTCTCAAATTGAGAGGCCGCGTCCTTCAAACAGGAGTAACGCCAACTGATATCATGCACGTCGCAGGACTTTATCGGGCAGGAGATGTTGAAGCATCTGAGATCGGCATCAATTTTATCGCAGAAAAATCAAATCTTTCAAAAGATCAATTTGTTGAGAAAGCGCTCGAGCGTATGGCCACTCGTGTCGGGGAAGAGATCCTTCGCAAGATCATCTTTGATGAGATCGGCATGTCGGGAGGTTCAAAAGCACTAACCAGTGTTCTCCAAGCATGTACAGGTGAGAAGCGTTTCAGAAACCTTGATCTGAAAGCAGCCCTTGACCGGCCGATCGTTGCAATTGGTGCTCCCGCGAAAGTTTTTGCGGAACCACTCGCCAAGAGAATGGATGTAAAGGTCATCGTTCCTGAACACCACGACGTGGGGAACGCCGTGGGCGCCGTATGCAGCCGCGTCACTGAATCTATTACTGTACATATTTATCCAAAGGATTGTAAGTTCCTCGTCTTTGCGCCAGGCACAACTCCGATTGACTACACGCATGTCGAGGAAGCAGTCGCTGCCGCCAAATCTTACGCTGGACATTTTGTTAGGGATCGTGTCGAATCAGCCGGCGTTGAGGGTGAAATACAAATGAAGTTCGATGTCGTTGAACGTCGATTTTGCGACGGATACGGCAAAGAAATGAAATTCATCAACTGGATTGACGTAAAAGCGACGGCAATGGGCATCCCCAAACTCAAATAATTCGCCTTTTAAGGTGTTTGATAATTTAGGAGCAAAATTGTATATTTATGGAACAATGTTGCATCTATAGATCACAAAATGCATAATAAAACAATAATCTGCGAAACATTGAAGTAGATCGGTCTCGATAAGTTAAATAGCAGGTTACCGATGATTTCATAGGAGGGAAATTTTGTGGATAACGGAATGAAACCACGGGATCGAGTGCTTGCAGCTCTCAACCGGAAGCCGCTGGACAGACCTCCAGTTGTCTGTTTCACGCAGAGTGCGACTGTGGATCAAATGGATGCTGTCGGTGTTTACTGGCCCGATGCACACACTGATCCTGAAAAAATGGCGACACTCGCTATGGCAGCGAATAAGGTTTTTGGGCTTGAGTCGGCTCGTCTGCCCTTCTGTCTAACAGTTGAAGCCGAAATCATGGGGGCTCAGGTTGACTTGGGAAAGGTGGACCGGACGCCGATGGTTAAGAAACATCCATATGAAGCTTCCAGCGAGGTTGAGATTCCAAAAGATTTTGCGAGCCGCGGACGTGCGAAGGTAGTTATCGAAGCAACAAAGATACTGAAGAAAAAGACTGAAGGCAAATTGCCAGTCGTTGTGGGGACAACAGGGCCATTTACGATCGCCGGGCATCTCGTCGGGACTGAGAACATTCTATTGTGGATCATCACAGACCCTGACTCGGTTCACAAGTTCCTCAAGATTGCTGCTGAAATAGAGCACCAATATGTCAAGGCGATCGCAGCTGCGGGCGCGGACGTCATCGTGATGAGTGATCCCTCGGCATCAACCGACATGCTCTCAGGCGAGATGTTCGATGAGTTCGCCGCACCATATATAAAACAAGCGTTCTCGGGTATCGAGGCAAAGAGAGTTCTTCACATCTGCGGTGACACGACAATATTATTGGAACACATGATGGCGACTGGTGTTGACGGCTTAAGCATTGAAGAGAAAGTCGTTCCCGAGAAAGCTGTCGAAATTGTGGATAACAAAGTGGCACTTATTGGAAATGTCGGTGTCGTGAAGCCATTGCTGCAGGGAACACCAGACGACGTTATGAGGGATGCTAAGAGAGTGGCGAAAGCAGGATTCCATCTTGTTGCCCCAGGTTGCGGTCTCGCTGCTCGTGTACCGAAGAACAATATTCAGGCTCTGGTCAAAGCGGTAAAAGGTTAGAGCTGAAAGATGGGAATTGAAAATTCCCTTCACACTTATTTTTTGTTAGAATTTTTTTTGGTTTAATTTTTTCCGCTCATGTAACATACTGGTATTACAGCTCAAAAATAACATAAAATCATTACGAAATTGTGAAGCCAGTTAAATAAGATGTTAAAGATTCTGATAATTATTCAAATTTTGTAATAGTATTTCTTTATTTCCAATCGATAAAATTAAGCTAGTTGTTTTTAATAAATGTAAAAATGAGTAGCGAACTTTTCATTCATTCTGTTTATCTGGAATTCTGAGGTGTGCATGTTTAAATAATGAAATCATAATTACCGATGGTACTTCCTATGGCCTACGGGATAGCTCTTGATTTGGGAACAAGCGGTTTCAGAACACATCTGGTGGATCTATCCAACAAAGGAAAAATCATATCGACAGCGATCACGATGCGACATCCCCTACCAGGGGCCAATATCATGGATCACCTTCATTTCTGGATCGAAAATGGCGCTGAAGTAGGGCATAAGATCATTCTTGAAACGGTTGATAAACTCATAGCACTTCATGGTGTTGATTGCAGGGAGATCAAACGGATCGCTGTTTGTGGCAATCCAGCCCAGCTTTCAATGTTTGAGGGCATTGAGATTCGCGATCTCGCATACGCAGGTGAATCGATTCTTAAGCGTTTTAATATCACAAGACCTAATAGAAGAGGACATACGACAACAGCTGGAGCTATTGGACTGACGGTTGTAGGGCCAGAGACTGAGGTTGCCATTCCGCCAGCAATCAGGCATGAAGTTGGCGCAGATGCACTTGCAATGATTATTAAATCAAAGATGCTCGAAAAGAAAGAGACATGTATGGTCACAGATTATGGAACAAATGCTGAAATGGGTCTCTATCACGAGGGTGAACTATACAGTGGGAGTGCGGCAGCTGGTCCCGCAATGGAGGGACAGCATATTTCCCATGGAATGCTTGCAGCACCTTATGCAATATCTGATTTGAATGTCGAGAGCGATGGGTATTGGGCTAATTTTGTTCTTGACGAGCGCCTAGGCCCGCGAAAAGCCTCCTTAATCAATCCTTCAACCGGCGATTTAAAGAGACTTGATAGCATAAAAGCAAGGGGAATTACGGGTACGGGCGTCGTTGCGGCGGTTGCTCTCGGCCTCGAAACAGGTTTGATCAAATTGCCTGGGATTGCAACAAAAGATAAAATTCTTCATTTCCAGGATGGTATCACATTCAATGAGAAGGACCTCCATGAGGCTGGAAAGGCGATGGGAGCGATTCGCGCGGGGCATAAGACGCTCATCGAGGAAGTTGGAATCAGTGATGAGGAGATTAAGACAATGTATTTGGCCGGTGCATCTGGTACTTATGTTGATCCGATCAAAGCGCAGACATGTGGTCTCGTACCACGTGTTGTAGAAAAAACGGTTCAGGTCGGGAACACTTCATTGATGATGGCCTATGATCTTTTGGTTGATCCGTCGGTATTGGATATGATGCAGTCTGTCGCTGATTCGATCGCTTCGAAACACATCATGTTTGCGACATCAAAAATTTTTGAGGATATCTATATCAATGAAGTGGCCTACTGGCTCGAGGGCATGCCGATGGAATACTACAACAAAATGTTAAAGATCTCAGGTTTATCTCCCCTACCTGATATTAAGAGACCAAAGGAAACGATGAGAATTGTTGATAGAGATATTCCAGAAGTAGGATCAAAGGGGTTAAAGACCCTTGAGCATGTCGGTGTTTTCCTTATTGGATCATTCGAAGGTTGCGCAGGTTGCAAGAGGTGCGAGATGGAATGTCCCGAACAAGCACTCAAAGTTGAAAAAATTGGAAAGAAGGAATACAAGATCAGAATTGCAACGGAATATTGTCTGGGGACAGCATGCAAGAATTGTGAACAGGTTTGTCCAAATGGTGTCTTGAAATTTAGTGAATTAAAAATTGTAAAGAGGGAGGAGTTGAACGGTAAGTGCGCCTGATTTCCGTCGTTGACAACACATCGGCACCTCCCTACTCGCCTTCGGGACTGGTGAAGAGATTAGACTCACCAGCAAAACATTTTCTTTCGGAACACGGCTTCTCGATGCTCGTAGAAACCGACAAAGGACATCGCGTCCTTGTCGATACGGGTGCGTCGGAAGAAGTGCTCCTTCATAACCTTTCGCTTCTTGAATTGAGTGTTGACAAGATCGATGCTGTTTTCATCACGCACGGGCATTACGATCATGTCGGAGGTCTCGCTCCATTCGCGAAGGCGGGCGTTCCAATATTTATGCATCCGAAGGCTCTGGTACGCCCCCGTCTTGCAGTCAACAATGATAAGATGGTTGATCTTTCAATTCCTGAGAAAGTCGCTCAGGGACTTGCGTCATCGAATCTCAGACTCGTCTCGACAATGACGGAGATTATCGATGGAGTGAAGACATCTGGAGAAATCTCTCGTCTTTTCCCATTCGAAGTAGCAGGCAACTATATGAGTAAAGTGGGAGAAAATCTTGTTGTTGATAATTTCAACGATGAGCAGGCCCTTTACATCAGTTCAAAAAAAGGGCTAATCATTGTCATCGGTTGCGGACACGCTGGTATCGTCAATATCGTTCATCAGGCAAAGAAATTAACAGGATCGAAGATCTTTATGATTGCGGGAGGATTCCATCTGTATTGCGGAGACACCGAGAGGTTGCTCAAAACGATGGATCATTTGAAGAATTTGGGTGTCGAAAGAGTCGTTCCGATGCATTGCACTGGATTCGAGGCGATGAAGCTCATTTCTGACAGATTCACCGGTTTCGAGCTGATGTCCGTCGGCAGCGAAATTGTCATTTAGAATATCATTTATGAATACGTCACATTTTTCATTACGCTGACTGAAAAAATAATGATCGAAATGGAATATCTAGCATTATGGGAAAATTTATACCAATAAAAGGAAGCCGTCATGACTTCTCAAATATCGGAGATCGCTTGTCTGATAAGTTCATCTGCCAACGCAGCAATCGGAAAGACTGATCTGGCATATTCGATTGGTCCATACATTACAAAATCCGCGCCGGCCATAATCGGGATTGCTGCCGATGAAATATCGACCTGCCTGTAGATCCGCGCATCTTTTTCTTTTAATCTCATAAGCATCGACCAAGATTCAACGGCGTTATGAAGTGCGCATCCAGTAGGAATCCCCCATTTGGCTTTCGAGACAATTATTGCCCTTAGAGCAGAACCCGCGTTTTGATCCATCGACATAACTGCAACATCGATGAGCGGCTTTTCGATGCCATAACGGTGCGCGATTTCGATTAATCCTTCTTCTAATAAGCCATTACCATTTTCCAAAAGGTAAATCTTGCCCTTAACACCGAAATCGCGCGGATTGAATGCGAGGAGAACTGCCGCTTTAACACCTATTTCATTCAACATTTCAAATTCTTGTTTTGAAGTTCCGACACTGAGAGTATTGTAAACGAGTTTTTCAAGAAGACCCATTTCAGAAGCCCTTTTCGCGCCAGCCAATTTGACCTCGGGACTTGGCGAATCGACAAGAAGCGGCAATTCAGTTAGATCAGAAATAATGTTGAGATACGAAACGATTGCTCCAGCCGTTTCGGCATAAATCATCAGCGCCGCCGGTGTTTCTGTCTCATCAATCACGCTTTCTAAGTTATTAATTAATTCCTCTAAGCGGACAGTATCGACTTTACCATGCGTACGATCCTCAACGATGCTGTGACCGGGATAGAACAAAGAACCGATCATTGCGGTCCTTCTTGTTCCAGGCTGGCCACCAAATGAAACACCGCCAATTTCATAAATATGTTGGGTATTCTGAAATCTGAACAATTCAAGCACCTCCCGTCAGATATGATCTAATTTTTATCGCAAGAGAAACTGAGGGAACGATGAAGACTTCGTGGTCGATCGGATCGAGCATGACGCCGAATTCTTCTGACACCACGGTCAACGATGCTGATGTGGCCAGTTTTTCACTCGAAAGTCGGAGCATGTGGGAGGCGAATTTATCAGCTGCTAGGTTTAGCGATTTTCCAATCCGAGATCCTTCCATCGTAAGCGCCAGGCTCTTTATGATGAACGGTTCAACATTCATAGGACCAGGATCACGATTATTACATTCATCGATCTTTTTCAGAAGTTCTTTCGTTCTTTCTTCATCAAAATGATAGATAGGATCGTATGCAATGATCTCTTCGACTTCTTTTGGATACACAAGATCGATGATTTCCACTTGTCTCATGAATCTATCAACGGCTTCCTTCGGAATATTGCATAAATAAGGAATTGCAGACTTTGCCCCATTAATCCTCATTCTTTCATCGACACCATTTTTACCTAGGTTGATCAACGCATCACCGGGAAAATGGCCGAACTCATCTTTTCCGCAAACAATGAGAAAACGGATTCTGGGATTGCTAATGATATTTGCTATGATCTTTTCTATTCCAATGTTTTCAGTTTTCAATGTACCTTTGATATTGAATCGATCTCGGGATAAATTCACAACGCCTCTACCAATGATTACAATAGCGACAGGTGAATCACTGGATCCGAGTTCGTAATCACCAGGCACAAATGGCCATTTGCAATTTTCTTTCATAATCTCAGCAATTTAGTGAAATCTGTTATTATTTTCATCTAAATATTATTTTTCATTGAGAAATAGCATATTGTAAATTTTCTTTAGGACTTGTTACAAAATTTCGCTGCGCGAAATTCATGAATGATTGATTCATTGCCAACCAAACGTCCAGATTTCCGAATTGAATTTCGACATCTATAAATATCGACTTTAAAGTAACGCTAATTGGTGAAAATTATATGGATTACTCTGAAGCTTCCAAGAAACTGGTCAGCATTCTTGGGCTTAAATACGAACCAGTAGCAGTTACCTTAATTAAGAACGGACAATTACCACCCGATGGATACAAAGAAGTCGATGGAAATCTGCGACATTGCCAGTCGATCATGAGGGCGAGAAAGGGAGAGGTCATGTGGATACCCGCCTCCAAACATGCATGTTTTGTTGGTGCTTCTGCCCTCGGTATAGTTGCAACACCTGAAAAGGTCGCTTCTGGGGAATTTCATTACAATCTCGGAATGTTCAGCAGTGCAGATGCAGCAAAAAGAATGATTGACGCGCGGCCCACACTGCCTCTGGGTAGTGTGATTGGAACGGTTGTTAGTCCGCTGAGCAAAGCGAAAGTCCCTCCAGATGTTGTCGTAGTTGTTGGGACGCCTGAACAATTATACTGGATTCTCCCCGTAGCCGCGACTTTCGAAAAGGGTGGAAGAGTAACGATTAACACGGCTGCGATGCAAGCTACATGTGTCGACTCAACTATTATTCCATATCTGACTGGCGAAATTAACGTCTCGCTTGGGTGCTTTGGATGTAGAAGAAGCACGGATATAGCCCCTGAAGAAATGTATGCTGGCATTCCAGCCACTAAACTTGAGGAAGTTATAAGAATCTTGGAAAAACTTGCCTCGGGACCGATTCCGAAATCCAGAACCAAGTAGTCTTTGTTTGTTAACGAAATTGAGAAAGATATCGCTGAGAGAGGCCAATCTTCTCACCATAAGAATGTGACCTTTTTTTAGGTTGATAAACTTTTTAACTCTTTATTTTAAACGGGCTGATATCGTGATAGCCATCTGCCGGAAAAATGATTCATTAACGATAATATTGAAACGTTTTTCTTATTTTCGTGCATAATTGTTACAATCAAAGATTAATTGATAGCTTAATTGTTTCATTTTTTCGATATCCTTTAGTATATTTATGTTCAATTATGTATTAATGCTGAGTTTGAATGGTAACCCCTTTCCAGATATAGATTATTTCCAGATGATCTGGCTTAGTTTTCAGAGAGGATTTTATACGGAGGAATTTTCATGGACAAGCTCGACATTGAAATTTTGAGGATCCTGAGGTTAAACTCAAGGGAAAGTCTCGGTAATATTGCAGAAAAACTCGGCGTTTCAAAGGCAACGATCAGCCGAAGGATTTCACGGATGGAGAAGGAGGGATATATTTCTGGGTATACGACTGTGATGAACCTATCGAGAATGGGTGTCATGAGAGCGCTCATTCTTCTCGAGGTGGTTGGTTCCGCAATCAACTCGGTCATCGAGGAGCTCAAAAAATTCGAAGAAATTGAGTATATTCATAAAGTATTTGGAGACCATTCATTGATTTGCGAAGTATATACAAAAAGCGTCGATAGTCTCTACCTTCTGATCCAAGGGAAAATACTTACAATACCACAAATCCAAAACGTTGAGGTCGATATTCTCATCGAAAAGATCGCTTTGAATCCTGATGCTGATTTCGATATGGTATCTGGGAAGTCAGTAAGCATGTAGGTTTTCGCAAATAATGTGATGCTGGAATGATCTAACATCTGACATTAGAATTCTGGAAAACAACAAATCTTTAATAAGGGCGTGCCAAATGCTCAAAAGAGAGGCGTGAATTAATGAAATTGGGCCCCTCTCCGAAGAAATATCTGTTTGATGGACATCGGATTGTCGATCCCTATACGACGCTCCAGCGTGTTGAGCCGTTATGTAGGATCGCTGGCATCACTCGCGTTGCTGAAATCACAGGTCTAGATAGGGTCGGCATTCCTGTTTTCTCGAGTATCAGACCAAATGCTGAATCGGGCGCAGTGAGCGTTTACAATGGAAAGGGTGCAACAAGAGAACAGGCAAAGGTTTCAGCGATCATGGAAGGACTGGAACGATATAGTGCTGAACAAAAAGATCGGAAAGTTGTCAGGGCAAAAGTTGATGATATATTAACTTCAAAATATGCAATTCATCCTAGAGATCTCATTTTACCGAAAACGTCTTTTTTCCATCTTGAATATCAGCCGATTGCCTGGATTGAGGGAGTTGAACTGAACGAAATGGAGCGAATTTGGGTTCCAGCAAATGCCGTTTTTCATCCCTACATTTCGCATCTCGATATGTTGCTTTTCAGGTCCAACACCAATGGCCTCGCTTCTGGAAACTCCTTGGAAGAGGCTGTTCTCCACGGGCTCTGTGAGGTGATCGAGAGGGATGCATGGTCAATCTGCGAGGCTAAACGCTGCGTAAAGGCGGATTTAACTCTTGATGTTGAGAATGGACTTCTTTATGATTTAATACAAAAATTTGAGTCGCAAGGCATTAGTATCCATATAAAAGAGTTGACGAGCGATATTGGCGTTCCAACGATCGGAGTAGCGGCTGACGATTGGCAAACGAAAGATCCGACATTATTAGTCATGGGTATCGGAACGCACCTTAATCCATATATTGCGGCAATCCGCGCCTTGACCGAGGCTGCACAAAGCAGGGTGACGCAAATCCACGGTGCTAGGGAGGATACAATTAACGCGCGGTTTCGACAGAAACTTGGATACGAGAAAACGAAATCGATCAACAGCATGTGGTTTTCGAGATCGGGAAGGGAAAAGAAAATATCAGAGATCGATCGGCTCGATACAAACGACATTTACGATGATATTTTACTCGTTCTCGATCGCCTCAGAAAAAGAGGATTCAAGAAGGTGATCGCGGTCGATCTCACGAGAAAGGAATTAGGAATTCCAGTCGTGAGGATCATAGTTCCAGGATTGGAAGTTTTTGCAATGGATGATGAGCGTGTCGGTCAGAGATTAATGGAGGCAACAGTTTGAAAGCCATCATCTTCCTCGGTCCAAGCATGTCGCACGATGAAGCAAGAAATATCCTCGATGCTGATTACCGACCGCCAGTCAAGCGTGGTGATTTAATTCCGATTTACAGCGAAAACGATGTCATCGTCGGTATTATTGATGGAGTTCTACTTAACGAATCGGCTGTTGGTCATCGAGAAATCCTTGGGTTATTGGAAAGGGGTATCACCGTTGTTGGAGGCGGCAGTATGGGCGCCCTTCGAGCCTCGGAACTAAAGGATTTTGGAATGATTGGAGTTGGGGAAATATTCGAAATGTATTCATCTGGTGTGATCGAGGGTGATGATGAGGTTGCTATCGTCTTCAATCCTGAAACACTAGAGCCCCTTTCGGAAGCACTCATAAACATTCGGTACAATTTGGAGCGCGCTGCTAGCCTAGGTATCATTTCATGGTCCCAAAGTGAGGATATCATCCATGAATTAAAGTCGATCTATTTTCCTCAAAGATCGTATGAAAAGGCTCTAGAAATTGCTTATAGAAAATTAAAAGAAAATGAATTTGATATGCTTCGTGAATATCTCGTAAATAGCGCAAAAGATCTGAAAAAATCAGATGCGAAATTGGTTATCACAACTATAAAAAATTTAATTTATTCAAAAAAATAATAAATACTCGTTAAGTCGCCAATTTGTATCGACTGGATCGCTTCTTGACTTAATCAATTGTTTAATATGGATGGATACTCCATCCATAATCAAAATTATAAGCTAGCTCGTTTTAATGAGATATCGCAAGGGGACTGATTTTCATCGTCCGAGGAGTTCTTCCAAGGTCGGTGAAAATCGAAAAGAAAGGGAGGTATTGAATGGCGAAATACAAGGACAAGGTGGACTTGTATGACGACAGGGGCAAGCTGATTGAAAGGGACGTGCCACTGGAAGCCATCAGTCCTCTGTATAACCCTGCCATCAAGAGAACGGTGTCCTTGGCCAAGCGAGTTGTCGCTGTCGACCTTGCCGGGATTGAAAAGGCTCTGAAAACCGGAAAGGTTGGCGGTGGACATATCAAAGGCAAAGAGATCGATGTCCCGCTGGTAGCGAATGCGGCAAAGATCGCGAAATCTGTTCGCGATATTCTCAAAGTAGCCCAAAACGACGATACAGAAGTTAGCGTACTGGCGGATGGAAAGAGGATGATCGTGACAGTCCCCTCGGTACGGCTGGAGGCTGGTGTTGAATATACAACCGGTTTCACTGCAGCCGCCGCCGCGGTGACTCAAGCGATCATTGAGCTTTTCGACATCGATATGTTCCGAGCCAACATGGTTAAGGCAGCTGTATGGGGAAGGTATCCCCAGACTCTGAACTTTCTGGGAGCTAACGTAAAGTCGATTCTCGAGGTTCCCCAGAATAACGAAGGAGCAGGGTATGCATTGAGGAACATCATGGCAAACCACATTGTGGCACTGACTGGTAGAAATGCTATGAATGCAGCAGCTCTTGCGTCAATATTTGAGCAAACTGCGATGTTCGAAATGGGCGATGCGGTTGGACCATTTGAGCGGATGCACCTGCTGGGACTTGCGTACCAGGGTCTCAATGCAAACAACATGGTCTACGAAATCGTTAAGGAGAACGGAAAGACAGGTACTGTCGGGAGCGTAGTTGAATCAATCGTTGGAAGAGCAATTGAGGACAAAGTCATCAAAGTGAAGGAGAAGCTACCTTCTGGATATAAGGTCTACACGACCAATGATTTCGCGCTGTGGAATGCATACGCGGCTGCAGGTATGCTGTGTGCGATCATGGTTAACTGTGGTGCGGCGAGAGCAGCGCAAGGTGTCCCGTCGACAATTCTGTATTACAACGATCTGCTTGAGCATGAGACGGGATTGCCAGGAGTCGACTTTGGTCGTGCAATGGGTACGTCTGTTGGGATGTCCTTCTTCTCGCACTCGATCTACGGTGGTGGTGGACCAGGTCTGTTCCATGGGAACCACATTGTTACAAGGCACTCAAAGGGCTTTGTGATTCCAGCAATTGCCGCTGGTTGTGCTCTGGATGCTGGTACACAGATGTTCTCCGCTGAGGCGACATCAGGACTTGTGAAAGAGGTATTCGGTGACATACCTGAGTTTAAGTCACCTATTAAAATGGTCGGAAAAGAGGCAAAGAAGCTCAAGGAAATGGTGTGAAGATGCCTTCCGAATCCGTGCCGGAGCCAGTACCGCTACCTGAAATCATGATATTCCCGTCGAGGCTCTTGTCAGCCACGACGACAGAAAAATTGCTAAACAAGTTATATACTGTTAAACATGTTAGACAGATCAATGTTCAGGGTGAATCTCTCCCCGAGAAGATCACGATGGGACCGGGAGCAGGTCTCGACGTAGATCACAGTGAAAGGAGGGAGATCGAGGTAGCGGGAAAGAAAACGGAACTCAAGGTCCAGGTTGGCCGCATTTTCGTCGAAATCGACGATATTGATCATGTTGAGGCGGCTCTCAAGGACATTGAGAGAATTTGTAAGGAAGTCTTGCCGTTTGGCTTCGACTTGGAGGTTGGTAGGTATTCCAAATATAAGCCTACTGTTTCCGATTATAAAAAAGGAGTGAGGTGATTTAAATGGCATATAAGAGGCAGTTCTATCCCGGAACGACGATTCCGGCGAAGAACAGACGCCGATACATGGACCCGAACATCAAGCTCGACAAGCTACGCGAGCTGTCGATGGAAGATGTCGTGAAAATACTTGGTCACCGGCAGCCAGGTGAGGAATACAAGAGCGTTCACCCGCCACTGGAGGAGGGAACTGAGCCAGATTGCCCAATCAGGCAGCTGGTTGAGCCGACACCGGGTGCAAAGGCTGGAGACAGGATTCGGTATGTTCAGTTCACCGATTCAGTCTACTTTGCGCCGATTGTGCCCTATGTTAGAGCGTGGATGAATGTCAGCAGATTCAGAGGCGTCGACACTGGTACCCTCTCTGGAAGGCAGATTATTGAGATGAGAGAGCGCGATCTCGAAAAGGTCGCGAAAGAACTCATCGAAAGCGAAACATTCGATCCTGCCAGAACGGGTATCAGAGGTGCAACTGTCCACGGACATGCGTGCCGTCTTGATGAAAACGGTCTCATGTTCGATGCATGGCAGAGATATCGATGGAATGCAAAGAAGGGTGAAGTTGAATATGTGAAGGATCAGGTTGCAATTCCCCTGGACAAGCCGATTTCGGTCGGAAAACCACTGCCAGAAGAGGAACTGAAGAAGCGGACGACCATGTTCAGGGTCGACGGCGTCGACATGAGGGAAGACAAAGAGGTTATGATGGTCAACCTGAGGATCCACAGGTTGAGAACGCTGGCTGGATTCCAGCCATTCGCGCTGAAGGGGGTATAATTAATGGCCGATGAGAAGCTTTTCATAAAGGCTGTAAAGAAGAAATTCAAGGAAGACCCCACTGAGGTCCATACGACCTACTATTCCTTCGGCGGCTGGAGGCAGTCGAAGAGAAAGCGGGAATGGGTCGAGCAGGCTAACAAGATTGCAAAGGAGAGAGGCATTCCAGCAATGAACCAGGACATCGGTGTTCCTCTCGGTCAGAGAGTTTTGATGCCCTACCAGTTGTCTCACACAGATATTTTTGTGGAAGCCGACGATCTGCATTTCATCAACAATGCCGCGATGCAACAGGCATGGGATGACATACGAAGAACGGTTATCGTCGGACTAGACACTGCCCATCAGGTCATCGAGAAGAGACTCGGTAAAGAAGTGACTCCTGAGACAATCAATACCTATTTGGAGGCAGTTAACCACACGATGCCTGGTGGTGCTGTCGTTCAGGAGCACATGGCTGAATGCAGCCCCGCACTGACAGCTGACTGCTATGTAAAGGTCTTCAGTGGAAATGACGAATTAATTGATGAGATCGACAAGTGCTTTGTCATTGATATCAATAAGGAGTTCCCGCCAGAGCAGGCAAAACAGCTCAAGGAGGCGATTGGCAACACGCTATGGCAGGTTGTCAGGTGCCCAACCATCGTTGGTCGTACCTGCGACGGTGCAACGATGTCAAGATGGAGCGCGATGCAGATCAGCATGGCGTTCATTACATCGTACAAACTCGCTGCTGGAGAAGCTGCAATCGCTGACTTCGCATTCGCAGCGAAACACGCGGCGGTCGTTGAGATGGGTACGATGATGCCTGCAAGGAGAGCACGTGGACCTAACGAGCCGGGTGGTATTCCATTCGGATATCTCGCGGACATGACGCAATCGTTCAGGAAATATCCTGATGACCCGGCGAGAGCAGCGCTCGAGGCTGTCGCGCTTGGTGCTGTTATCTATGATCAGATCTATCTTGGATCGTACATGTCTGGAGGTGTCGGCTTCACGCAGTATGCGACCGCGGCATATACCGACAACATCCTTGAGGACTACACATACTATGCTGTAGACGTGATAAAGAAGAAGTACGGCGGTTTGGCAAAAGCAAAGCCCTCGATGGACCTAATAGAGGAACTAGTAACTGAAGTCAACTCCTATGCGCTCGAGATGTACGAACGATACCCCGCTGTCATGGAGACACACTTCGGAGGGTCTCAGAGAGCAACTGTCGCTGCGGCTGCAAGTGGTATTGCGGCAGCGATGGCAACGGGTATCGCGGATGTTGGTGTGAACGGCTGGTACCTCTCGATGCTGCAGCATAAGGAGCGCCTCGGTAGGCTCGGGTTCTACGGATACGACTTGCAAGACCAATGCGGTGCTACGAATAGCTTCTCGTACAGAAGCGACGAAGGTCTACCCTTTGAGCTGAGAGGTCCAAACTACCCGAACTATGCGATGAATGTCGGGCATATGAGCGGATATGCTGGTATCGCCAATGCCGCGCACGTGGCGAGAGGCGATGCGTTCGTCTGCAACCCGCTAATCAAGGTAGCCTTTGCGGACAAGAACCTGCCCTTCGACTTTGCAAACATCACAAGGGAGTTCGGGCGTGGTGGTCTGAGAGAGTTCAGGCCTGCTGGCGAGAGAACAGTGATTATTCCTCCAGCGTGATCATATGAAAGTCGGCGACTACGCGAAATATAAGAACACAGGCACGGTTGGAAAAATCCTCGATATAAAAATAGAGGATGAAGTTACATGGGCGCTGCTGGACACATATAACTTATATTACGATATAACTGCATTGGAAGAAGCCGAGCCTAATGAGTATCGCGTTGTTGCCGACAAAGAAAAAGGAGTGGAGGAACAGCTCGAGGAACTCGAAAAAATGAAACAAACCCTTGAGGAAGTAGAGAAGGCGATCAGCCGGATCACTCCCTCAGGGACCTAAACTTTTTTCTTTTTTAATCAAATCGCTTTCATTATTTATTGTGAGATGTCATTGTTTCTTTTGAATTAAGATCTAAGGTGATCTTCTTTGACAAATTATGAGCGTATGAGCGCTCGGAAATTAATCTCGATTGCAAAGAGAGATGGGTGATTTCATCTTTATCGTCTTTATATAGTGTCGTTCTCTAAATCGAAGCCGATGAGCACACTCGCAAGTTTCGGATCATCCGTGATACCGTGTACTTTTCGAATCAGCAAATCACTGAGGGGGGATGGACTGCAGGAGACGACGTTCTCGACACCGTCAATCTCCTCAACCTCAGGAAATCTAACCGGGGGCATAAGAAAAAATTCCTTGCTCCCAGGTTTGGGTCTTCGATCTGTAAAAACGACAAAGTCGTCAGAGAGAAAGATGACGTTGTCAGCGCACTGAAATTTAAATTTGTCCTTTTCAAGAACTTCCTGTCCAAGGATTGTCCCATCATCGGCAACGAGATAAATCGTCGGCTCTGGCGGAGGTCTGAATCGTCTATCTTTGATAATACAGATGATATGATTTCTCTTTAGACATTCTTCCACGCCGGTGTTTTTGACTTCAATTCCTAGCGTTGCTCTGATTTGTTTTTCAATTTCCATCAGTTGTTCCTTAATGTCTGGCGCGATTTCAAATGCGTAAAGAACACCGTCGAGTTGCTTTAATCTCTCTACAACAATTAAAGCGGAAGCTTTCGACACGATCCTCCCCAATAGCATTGGATATATTATACATGATGCCATATCCTATATCTATGAGTCTGGAGTTGCTCGCGAAACAAAAACCTGAGGTTATTCAAGCTCTTTACAGAATGAAAGCCGAAGTGTTTAGAAGTGGTGCCTTGACGACGAAGGTCAAAGAACTCATTGCTGTCGCCATTTCCTGCTTGCTAAAATGTGAGACTTGCCTTGAAACTCATGCACAGGCGGCGATTAACGCTGGTGCAACGAAAGAGGAACTGCAAGAGGCGATGATCGTAGCGATGTATCTCACTGGGCCGAGTGCTATCATTTGGACAAACAAGATCGACGAGATCTTAAAATTTTCAAATGCGCTTTCTGAGCGGACTACATCCTGAATTTGACGATGACATCCCTTCTCAGCGCGAGTCCGGCCGCCACCTCAATGCATTTGAGAATTGCCATTGGAATGGGACAGGAGCTATGCTTTAGAATATTACCAGCTTTTTGATAAATTGGATTCTTCGAATACGGCATAGCGAGTGCGGCCACAGGATCGATTTCCTTAATACATTTTCCTAAATCCTCAACCGCTGGACAATCGCTTTTGATGGTGATGATGATTTTTTCATCCCTTGCACGAGCACGTATTTCAGTGTTGAGTCGGCAAACACCAGGATCAACATCGACGACGATTTCTTCGTTCTCTTGATCGTAAATCATTTCACATCATCTCGAAATCTTTGAGTCAGTCGATATGTATTGATCATCTGATTTACAATTCTCTTTTCTTTCATCATTCATCGAATTCTTCACTCAAAGTTGTTCCTTTCTCATTCTGTTGAGGATTTCGAAAACTGCTCCCTTTGTTATATCGACGACGCCGATTACTGCAACAGCCTCTCTTTTTTTCAGAATCGGGACAGCGACGATCGGAACACCCCGATAAGGGCCGCTTGGAGAGATTTTTCTGACAATTTGATTCTTCTTCAGTGCTTCTTCCAGCACCGGTCCTGTGTAATTAGTATCAATGACCTCTCCGTCTTCACACCGTACGCCATAATGATTTTTGCTTCTCATCGTGAGTGGAAGTCGCCCTACAAGTTCATGGATCGCAAGTGCAATACATTTGAGATCCTCTGCCTCCGAGTCTTGAGAGATAAATGTCCCACTGTCTTGCCAGCATGGATTTCTTTGATCATCGAGTGCGAGCGCTGCACTCACTGCACCACGCTCTGCTGCTTCGTAAGAAGAAGCAGTTCCGATGATAATTGCGTCACCGTCTTCTACAAAAAAGAGGCTTCGCAACGCATCTTCGACTTCCTTTGACGGATATTTTTCATCATCTGGAAAAACAATCTTTCCGTTCTTGCATACAAGTGTCGTCGCTCCCATTGCTCCAGCTCTGACCGCCTCATCTCTTTGCTCACATCCTAAATTGATCAGATGTGCACGTCCTTTCGCAAGAACCCCACAATGGTATTTGCCTATTGCGATATCTTTAATATCGACTTCTTTAGCAACGATTCCACAATTGTCAAATTTTTTCTTTCCTTTTTCAGTAAGTATTACGCCCCTGTTCGTGTTTTCTGCACAACCTTCTTTCACCATTTTTTCGAGAATGGTTCTTGTGCTGCCCTCTCCAAGCCTCAACGCACGCGATAATGCTTTTCTGCCGATCGGTCCGTTATTTCTTATCAACCAATAGGCTTTCCAGACATGATATGGTGAAAATTTGGGTGTCGGACCTCCATTGCTATATGAATAAAGCGTTGTGGGCATCTGGGATGGATAATACATCCATCCTATTAAATTTTCTTATTGGGCAAGAAAAATAATTAATTCATAACTAACAATCGTAACATATCTGGCAAAGCATTTATATGCATATGTTGGTAACCCTTCCGATATGTCGGAACAATCAAATCCCTTGATAATCGTCGATAATGTTTCGAAGATTTTCAACGGCACGACGGTTTTGCGGGATATCAGTGCTGTCATCAATGTTGGAGAAGTACTTGGGCTTATCGGAAGGAGTGGTTCTGGCAAATCGGTCTTCATAAACATGCTGAGAGGGAATCCCGATTATAGACCCGACGCAGGAAAGGTCATTTACCGAGTTAGTGTGTGTCCAGAATGCGGATGGATCGATCGTCCAATTCCACAACTCAAATGCAAAGTTTGCGGAACTGAGATGAAGATCAGGGATGTTGATTTTTGGAACCTTTCTGAAAGAGACCCTCTAAGAGTTGCGATCAGGGAACGAATCGCGATTATGCTTCAGAGAACCTTTGCCCTTTACGGTGATTTGACCGTTGTTGAGAATATTTTTGAAGCTCTCGGAAATCGCTACAGTGAAAAGGAAAAGGTCGAAAGAGCAATCGAGCTGCTGAAAATGGTCAATCTTTCACATCGTGTAACTCACATTGCAAGAGATCTATCAGGAGGGGAAAAGCAGAGATGCGTGCTTGCGAGGCAATTAGCAAAAGATCCAATATTGCTCCTTGCTGATGAGCCGACGGGCACGCTCGATCCTCAGACAGCTGAGATCGTTCACAATACGTTGATCAATGCAGTCAGGTCGAATGGCATGACGATGGTCGTAACATCTCACTGGCCCAAAGCAATCAATCGTCTTTCTGATAGGGCGATCTGGCTTGAAGCAGGAGAAATGGTAAAACGTGGCTCTCCAGAAGAAGTCACAAGAGATTTCATGATTGGCTATGGCCCGAGGGAAACGGAGATCGTTCCCATCGGTCAACCGATTATCAGAGTTGAAAATGCCAAGAAGTACTTCTACTCTATAGTAAGAGGCGTCGTCAAGGCTGTTGATGGCGTATCATTTGAGGTAGGTGAGAAGGAGATTTTCGGTCTTGTCGGTTTGAGCGGAGCTGGAAAAACAACATTATCAAGAATGATCGCGGGCATTACACCCGCAACGGAAGGGAAGGTTTTAATTAGAATAGGTGACGACTGGGTTGACATGTCAGAAGGCGGGCCGATGGGTAAAGGTCGTGCAACTCCTTATATTGGCGTCCTTCATCAGGAATACTGTCTCTATCCATTTAACACAGTACTACAAAATCTCACGGTCTGTATCGGAATGAAGATGCCGGCGGAATTAGCAAAGATGAAAGCCATTCAAGTGTTAGCTGGTGTCGGTTTTAATCAGAAGGAAATTGAACGGCTTCTTAGATCGTACCCTGAATCGTTGAGTGTTGGAGAGAAACAAAGGATTGCACTCGCTCAGGTATTGATCAGAGAGCCGAGAATCGTGATTCTCGATGAACCGACGGGAACGATGGATCCAATTACAAAAATTTCTGTTGCCAAATCAGTTCTCAGCGCAAGAAAAGAACTTGGCGAGACTTTCCTAATCGTCAGTCATGATATGGATTTCGTTGTTAATTGCTGCGATCGCGCGGCATTCATGAGAAATGGCAAGATCGTCGCTATCGGTGATCCTAAAGAAATTGTTGCGGAATTTGGTGATCTTGGAGAAGAGATGCTTGCTCATGGCGGTGTTGAGGCTTGAAAGAAAGAATCGGGCGTCATACAAAGTTCGTGGAATGCAGGGAATCAAGGGGTTTGGGAATTGGCGGAGGCCTCGCACAAAGAGCAACAATTTCGGAAAGTGGTCGAGACGTCGTAGCAGTTGCTATGGGACCAGGCAAGAGACATATCACAAAGCCTGTTTGTGAAATCACATATGCACTGAGAGAAGAGGGCATCGATACAAGTGTCATCGTGATCAACGCTGGCTCAGGGGTACCAGCAGATGCCCCTGATGTGAGCACAGGATCAATCTTCGGACTTGATCCCATTGAAGTTGAGCGAATCCAGCAATTCAGATTGGCTCTGATACATTTAGGAAATGTGCGAAATCATATCATTTACAAAGCACGTTTGATCCTTCGCAACGTCGATCTTCCAGCTGTGATTGTTTGCCAGGCACCAGTCGACTTTGAGGATTTCGCACGAATAGGTGTAAAAACCCGCCTTGTCATGCCGACGAAAGAAAACATTGCGACAAAAGGCAAGATCGTTGATATTGTTACTGGTGTTATCAGAGGAATAACATGCCCTCAAACAAAACTTGATGAGATCGTCTCGAAGGTTAAGAGAAATCTTGAAGGAAAGAAAATATCAGTCGCATCAGGTATTCCTTCAGAAGCCCAATTGGTTATGGGTATTTGAAAAGGCTAGAGTTCATTGCTGATGATCTGCCACAATGTCAAATCCGACGAGGTGCGTCCAGTGTTTTGATTCAAGGTATCCTTTGGTGCATCTTATGAAAAAATCTGAGAGCGTTGAAATACTCCCAGATGTTACTCTCGTTATTCCCTCGATCCCATCAAGGCCATGAAACTCAATTTCGGGAATCAAGAAATAGGGCTCTCCTACGATTTCGATGTTTGAATAGAGCACAAAATCGTCGCTGAGAAAGCATACATCATCTCTTTTTCTGAATTCCATTGCCCTTTCTTTGGATACATATTCACCAAGAATTTGTCCTTTTCGATCAACAAGGTAGATTTGGTGATCTGATGCCACCTCAGGAATGCTGATTTTATTAACGATGATGACAAAAGATACCTGTCGACTAAGTGCTTCCCAGACTCCCTTATTTGTGAACGGCATCAAACCGCCAACTGCACCATTCTCTTCTGCTTTCCTTTCGAGGGTGATGATTTTCTCTTTGAATTCATTGTCAAGAAAGACCATATCAACGATGCCAGGTATTCCTCTAATCCTTTGTTCAACTTTTTCAAGGATTTTGTCTCTCTCGTTCATTTCATCGATCCTGGTATATGTAATCCTTTACACTATTAAAATTATCATATCTTGAGCTTCATTCAATAGGTTCTTCTGAAAATGTTAGGAACCGATTTATGAAGTGAAAAATTATTTATGTCGGCTAGTAATGACAACGCCGACCAGATGAAAATCATACTCAATGACAAGGAAATTCAAATCGAGGATGGATCCACGCTAGGTCAGGTACTTAATAGAGGAATATATGAACCAGACTCGACCGTTGCACTCATTCGACCTTCGAGTATACTGCGGGAAGAAACGAAGGATTTTTTGATTAAGACATCGAAAGGAGAGATGGTTCTTCGTCTAAATGATTCTGAATATGCTTCTCTTTTCAAGGAGATTTTTAAACACATCGTCCAAAAAAGTATCCGGTGGAAGACGTCAAAGGTTATTGCAATTGGTTCATTTCCCACATCACTAACTGTAGATAAGTCGCTTTGCAGGTATGTGAAATATGACTGCTTCTTTGCACTCGGTGGCTTTGATAGTAAGACGAGTTATTTAATGATCGCACGTGATGACCACGAAGGGGTCTATGGCGCTAAAGGCGGTCTCGCAGGCAGAATCACTCGAGGTAGGCACGTACTTGATCAATTGGAGGAGGGCGACAAAATCATCAGCATCGATCCCATCTTCGTTGAAAAGAGCGAACATGATGTCATCGTTACAAGCGATCCCAATTTCAAACTTGAAGATGGGATGATGATCGAGAGCTATGTTCATGTTTTGTTAAATCGAAAATCACCGGTGAGTGCCGAGCATTTTTTGGTTCTGACTGAAAAGAATGTGTTACCGATCACCGAGACAACATTCACTTATGCGGCGTGCTCAGCAAGAATGGACGTGTCTTTAATACGCGAGGAATCAGTTATTAGGGATGCTGACACCATCACGGTTCGCCATGAGGGAACCGGTACTGGTCGCATTTATTTCTATAAAGTAAGAAGACAAATTTCACCCGCCCACAACCTTGTCGGAACGATCATAAAAGGAAGAAATCTCATACGGGCCGTCAAAGCCGGCTCGAAAATCACGATCATCACAGAACCAAAGAGAATTCTGACCATTGGTTTGACACAATCTGCGGGGAAGGAATTCTTGGAGAAAAGGGGCTTCAAACAGGTTAGGATCGGTGACACTTCTGACGATGCGATCATCGTAGAACAAGAACCAGAACTGACGATGGATGTTATCTCGGCGAAAGAAGTTGAGACGTTCGGCATTCCCCCTGAAAAAGTTCATGAAATTGAGCTTTACGATACTATTTCTCCGAAAACAGCTCACTATATGCGGAAGATGACTGGCCTTGATCACAAACCGATTGGAACAATGAAAGTTCACTTTACCTTTGAGGGATTGCCGATGATCACCTTCGAAGGCAATCCGAGGGAAGCAGCCGACCTGATTCCCGAGGCAACTTTCGAGAATGTCTCAGCAAGAGGCGATTTGGGCGTTACCAATATGTCAAGGCCGAATCGTGGTCTTATCGGAATCAGGCTCGAGGAAAGTGAGGAATTTGGACCAACGGGTGAAGAGCGTTATGGAACAAATATTGTAGGCAAACTCGTCAGTGATTTAGAAAGACTGATGGATGAAGTGAAGGATGGCGATATTCTCTATTTCAGAGAGCGAAAAGTGGAAAAGAAAAAGGTAACAAGAGGAAGAAAAAAGGGGAATCACCGTGAACGAAAAAAATGAAACGCGGATGATTGTCATCGCACCGAGTTCTGAGATTACGCCGGATCAAGTTGTCCGATTTTTGCATAGCCTTGGAAAGAACATCGCGATAAAGGAAACTTGCTATGGTGCAATGATCGAAGGAAAGAAAGAGGATGTGCAGCTGGCGGTTCGTGAAGTGAGAAAGCTCGACCCCAATCGTATTTATTCGAAGTTGAGAGGATTTCCGGTAGGTGATCAGCGTCGGTGTAGGGCTCTTCATGGCTCTAGACCTGGGTTTACGCAGCTTGAAAAGGAATGGGAAATGTTATCACTCATCGAAAAAGGTCTGCGTGCTGCTGAAAAGAATGAAAGAATCGCTGAGAAGAAAAAGAAGGGAAAGTTGTCAATGGACGATTTCAAGAGGATTGTTAAAGAGGTGATTGGTTGAAAGTTTTTATCATGCCTCCGAACAGCCTCATACTCTTTGATCTTGTCGAGCGTTTTGGGCACGAACCGTTGAGTGCTATGAAAGCGATCGCAGAAAGGGTCACAGATCTTGAGATTGATTCCCCTCCGATCAATGTCACATCCGAAGACGTGAAAAAAGGACTCAAGTACGCGGGCATCGAGGTTCCATCGGGAATTAGGGGTCGCCTGGCATTATGGGGACCTTTGATCGATGAAGCCGAGGCTGCCATCATCATGGAAGACGCGCCATACTATTTCGGTTGCGTCGGATGCCACCGTACAAACGAGATGGTGAAGTACCTGTTACGCAAGAAAGGTATTCCCATTCTCGAAATTCCTTATCCTACTAATGAAGAAGAAGCGAAATTCATGGTCACCAAGATTAAAGAGTTCCTGGAGGGACTGAAATGATCAAGATCGCGCAGCTTTCCTGCGGAACCGAATATAGCGGCGTGCAGGCCGAGATCGAAAAAGCTGCAAGTATTGTCGGCGCAAAAATGGTTGCACCGGATGTTGATCTCAAAGACATTGATGCTGCTGTCGAAGAATTCGGTTTTTCACCATCAAGCCCTCAGCTCAAAATGATGATTGCAAGGGCGGTACAGCTCGCCCATAAGAGGTATGATGCTGATGCGGTTTTCATCGCGAGCTGCTTTCGATGCGCGGAAGGGGCGCTTGTCAGAAATGAAATTCGTCGGTATGTGCAAAATCATACGCGACTGCCTGTTGTGACTTATTCATTTACAGAAAGAACGAAGTCGGGCCAGCTATTAACGCGCATGGAAGCACTCGTTACGATTGTCACTCGAAAAGATCTGCTTGCCAGAGAAAGACAGGTCGGTTTGACTGCTGGTATCGATTCTGGTTCAACAACAACGAAAGCGATGGTCATCAGGGATAACGAAGTCATCGGAAAATACTGGCTTCCAACGGCTGAAGTCGTTCCTTCAGCGGAGGAAGCGCTTGAGAACGCTTTGGCGGAGGCTGGCGTGAAGCTCAGCGAGGTCGAGGCCATCGGTGTGACAGGTTATGGTCGATTTATTGTGGGGAAAAAATTGAAAGCGAAGCTTGTTCAGGAAGAATTAACAGTCAATTCAAAGGGTGCAGTTTGGCTCGCAGATAGACAGAAAGGGGAGGCAACGATTATCGATATAGGAGGAATGGACAACAAAGCCATTACCGTTCGCGACGGGATTCCTGATAACTTCACAATGGGTGGTATATGCGCCGGTGCTTCTGGGAGATTCCTCGAAATTGTGGCAAAAAGACTCAAAGTCGATATCACAGAACTCGGAAAGCTCGCAGACGCAGGTGATTACAGAAAGATCAATATGAACTCTTACTGCTCGATATTTGGTATACAAGATCTTGTTACCTCGTTAGCAGAAGGCAACTCAATTGAGGATGTTGCCTCAGCGGCCTGCCACAGCGTTGCCGAGCAAATCTACGAACAACAGTTGCAGGAAATTGATATTAGACAACCAGTGATCCAAGTAGGGGGGACATCGCTCATCAGCGGCATGGTGACCGCAATGAAAGATATACTCGGTCAGGACCCAATCGTTCCGAAAAATTCCCAGTATATCGGTGCAGCTGGTGCGGCATTGCTCGCTTCGGGTTTCCTTGAGGGTTGAACAATGATAGTTAAAGTCGAAGGCCCCGAAAAATTCGGAAATGAAAGTTATGTGGAGTTGTTTAACAGCATCCTTCTCGATATTGGCATTACGAGGCATGTTGAAGCAGTGAAATTCATCATTAAGCCATCAGATCCTTTTTTTCTTATTTCGGTAAAGACAAGGAAAGCAGCTGGCAAGATTAGAATTACTGAGATTGCGGAAATTTCGCAAGGCAAAGACGGAACGCATATCAATATTATCGATGAGAACTATGCGCCCTCTCTAATATCATTGCTTTGGCAACTCTATGGTAGGGATCGAATCGAACAACTTTCAAGACTGGAGATTCTTTGCAAGGGAATTGATGAGAAAGAGATTCTCGAAATTGCGATCGACCGTGGGGAGGAACTGAGGAAAAAGGTGCTTGACGCGCTATGGAGACTCCTACCAGAAGGTTTCAAAGTTCGATATGATCTTTCTTCCGAAAGCGTTATCACGATTTTAGCAACAGAATACGAGATGAAAGAAGAATGGAAGCGGCTAGCTGAAGAGGTTCATGCTGAAATGGAGGTCCTCGATGTACAAGGTGCTTCTCTTTGACGGAGGCGTTTATCGCGTAAATGAACTTTACGAGCTCGTTGAAGATGTCGGAGGTTTCATCATCCAAAAGACTCAGACACACGTGCAAATTCTGGTCACGCTCGCGATTCCGGAGGAAGAAAGGGATGTCATTGAAAAGAAGTCCCAGGAGCTTGGCGCCAAATTGACAGAAATTCCCTTGGGTGGAACGGAGATCGCCGTCGTCGCACCGACGCTAGGACGACATCACATGCCTCACCCTGTTTGTGACATTGCCGAGCATCTTCGCAGGTATGGGGCGATCACTGTTGTCATGGGTCTTGCCCGCGGAAAAGGTAGGAAGTCGGCACAGATCAGTGCTGAGGAAAAAGCGTTGATTAACGAATATGATGCGGCTGTCTTTGTCCTAGGCAACTTTGAGGACTGCATTAGGAAGGAGAAAGTGCGTCTTTTCGAAGATATTGAAATACCAGTCGTTGTTGCATGCGGTCCAGCGATTGACACCCTTCCCAATTGTAGCGCCGTTGTATCTGGTGTCTGTAGAAGGGTTGAACGTATGAGACGAGCTGAAGATATTGCAAAGCTTGAAGAAATCGCGGAGAAGGTCTGCAAGGTCGTTGAAGAGCGAAGAAGAGTCATCGATGAGGATCCCCTCTTCGTTCATCCAGCAGAGGTGAGACAGCGCATCGAGGATTTGCCAGCTGTGCAAAAGAGCCTGAGACCAGCGCCAGTTGTTTTACATCTTGATGGACTAAGGGTCAAGATACCTTACCATGAGTGGAAAGACCAGCTTGCATCGATTGATGTTTATGGGCGCAAACTCAAAGAGATCGCCGAGCTATCGGATTCGAGACTTGATGGAAGCACCTTGATCAAAATCTATAGTGCATCAAGAGTGGAGTCAATGAATCAGCTTGAGTCGAAAGAATTATTGCGCGATCAAGCAAGCGCTTATGCGAAAGAATAATTATTGCAATTCATTATCCTTATACATTGCTTATGATCGAAGTCTTATCTTTTTGATCGGAGGATCGTCAATGGCGGGCGAGGAATGCAAGAAAATTGAAATTCCAGATCCCATCAAGCAATCTCTTGAAGAAATAGGTGGTTTGGAGAGCATTTCATCTGCACTTCCTTCCGATGAAGAAATTTCGCAGTTAAGTAAGGTGTTTCACGCGATGTCCGATCCCCTGCGCATGAAAATCCTCTTCATCCTCCAAAAACAGCCTCTTTGTGTTTGTTTGATTAAAGAGCTTACTTCCGCCCAGGATTCAAAGCTTTCGTATCATCTATCGATACTTAAAGATGCTGGCCTTATCATTGGAAAACAGGAGGCGAACTGGATTATATATAGCGTGACGGATTTTGGAAAGAAGTTACTATTAACATTTCCTTCGATTTTTCAGGGGAAAATCGAGTGGGACTAATCAAAGGAGTAAGTCATGGAAGTTTCCCTTGTTGGATCATATATTTTGATCGTCAAACTTCAACAAGGGAGAGAAATCTCGATCGGTCAACTTGGAAGATTCTATTTCGAAGAAGGACTTTATGCCTATGTTGGATCTGCGATGAATGGACTCCATGCGCGCGTCAACCGTCATTTTTCAAATGTCAAAAAAAGACACTGGCACATAGATTATCTTCTAGAATATGGCAAGCCTCTTGAGGCATTTCTTATTCCCTCACAGTTGAAGAGAGAATGTGAGATTAATGCTCATCTACAGAGAATCATCGATTGCAAGCCTTCTTTGAAGGGTTTTGGTTCGTCTGATTGCAATTGTTTTACCCATCTGCATAAGATCACTGAAAGAACGCTCATTCGTATCAAAGAAATCGCCAGGGAAAATAATTGGCTCATATATACTCAAGTCAGACGCTCGGAATAAGCTCCAGATTTTTTTTGGATTTCATTTACAGCATTGTTAATATTTCATGGTGCCTATCTATTCCTATAATTGATTGACTGATAGGGGCGAAAGTAATGCTGGCGCCAAAGATTGAGCGTCTTGAAAAGAAAATAAAAGAGATCAACGCGATAAAAAGCGAATATCGTGCGGAGATCGATGAGGCTTTTCGAAACTTCAAAGCCAAGAAGATTGGAAAAGAGGATTTTGAGAAAATTAGACAAAGGAATGAAGAGAAAATTGAGAAGCTAAATGAAAAAATCAAAGAGATCAGGTCGCTTATTAAATCGATGAAAGAGTCTTGACGATTCAGCAATATTTTCTTCACTAGCTTGTTCTCCCTCAGTTTTTTCTGAGGGAATTCATTGGACCGAGAAGACCATGAAAAAACTATTTATCGTTATATCCGAATTGACATATCGCTATTGATGGCGATCGATATGTTAATTGATTCTTATGGACGGCGATTGACAAATTTGAGAATTTCCGTGACTCAAAGGTGTAATCTCAATTGTCTTTATTGCCATCGAGAAGGCGAGAAGTCAATCGGGGATGAGATGTCTCCAGATGAAATCGCGCGGATAGCGACGATCGCTTCTTCACTAGGAATGAACAAATTAAAGATTACTGGCGGTGAACCTCTTGTCAGGGGTGATCTTGTTGAGATCGTCTCAAAATGTGCTAATAAATTTGAAGAAATTTCAATGACGACGAACGGGACGCTTCTTGCCGATTATTCGGGTGATCTTAAATCAGCTGGTTTAAATCGAGTGAACGTGAGTCTCGACACGCTCGATCACGAGAAATACAAGAGGATCACTGGCAGTGATGTACTAGGCGACGTGATCGAAGGCATCGAGAAGGCTATTAGCGTTGGTCTTACTCCTCTTAAAATTAATATGGTAGTGATGAAGGGGATCAACGAAAATGAAATTGAGGAAATGATTCGATTCTCAAGAAAAGTTGGTGGGATTTTGCAACTCATTGAACTCGAAACGCAAAAGGAGAAGATTAACGAGGGTTTCTATGCAGATCACCACTGCGATCTTGCTCCGATTGAGAGTTATCTGGAATCTAAGGCGCAGAGGATTATTCTAAGGAGTTTGCATAACCGAAAGAAATATTATCTCCCAGAGGAAGTGGAGGTAGTAAGACCGATGCACAATAGTAATTTCTGTGCAAATTGTCATCGTTTGCGTGTGACATCAAATGGACGTCTAAAGCCGTGTCTCTTGAGCGAAGATGGAAGTGTTGATGTTTTATCCGCTATCAGGAAAAATGCTTCAGAGGCCGAATTGATCGACTTATTTAAGATCGCAGTCAGTGCCAGAAAACCTTATTGGGGATGATTCCTTGATCATCGGAGTAGTTGGTGAGTCGGGCGCGGGAAAAACATCTTTGATTGAATCCCTTGTCAGAGAACTATCTGCCCGTCGTGTCAGAGTCTCCTCGATCAAGCACGTGCATGATGGTAATGTGCTCATCCCACAGGGAAAAGACACAACACGACACCTACTCGCTGGAAGCAATCCCGTGATCGGGATTTCATCAAACGAGGTGGTCATTTATATTAATGATTCGTACGCCCTCGATAACGCAATATCTCTCTTAAACAAGATTGCCTCGCCTGATGTCATCATTGTAGAAGGGTTCAAGCAATCCAGTATTCCAAAAATTGTCATCGGCAATATCGAAGTAAATGGACCAGTTCTCCTTCGATGCGGAAGTACAGAGGAATGTCTCCAGCATTGCATAAACTTGATTGAAAGAGAGGTAAAAAGGGAACGGATCCTCCAAAAACTCCCTGGTCTAAACTGCGGAAAATGCGGTTTTCCTGGGTGCAAAGATCTCGCAGATGCCGTTGTAAATGGAATCGAAAATATCTCGACATGCAAGAATCGAGGTGAGGCAAAAGTGAAAATTCTTGTAAATGAAGACGAAGTCCAAATAAACAAGTTTGTATCTGAACTTGTTAGTAACGTCATAAGCGCTCTGGTCAAGTCATTAAAGAATGTCAATAATCCTGGTTCCATCAGGATTTCGATTGATTTCCCAGAGAAAATGAAGACATCTGATTAGATTCTCATACTGACCTCAGGTGAATCTGATCATGATTTGCGCATTCCTTTCTCTTTTTGTCATTCCTCCCTTTACTTCTGATTCTTAGGACATCGTTTCTTTGTATGATTAAGCATGAACGAGTAAAGTTTTTTAAGAATCTATAAATAGGATTTGGTATCTATGTTTTAAATTGGGGCAGAAAGAAGCCAGTAAAGACCACTCAGACATTCCCTCAGGATACGGGAATGGATTGCAGATTCGTCCGCGGTTTAACGCTGCAGTTTGGATCAATCCCCGCGCGGGATTTGTTACAAACTTTCTCGCGAGCCTGGCTGGGCGTCTGAAGACGCGGTTAAGGGCCCGAGTTGGACGATTTGTCGGCCGCCCTGTGAGGCGATATGTGGTCATTTTGTGGAATGACCCGCCCTGGGCCGCCAGTGGCTGATCTGGCTTCCTGCAGACCCGTTATATGATGCAAATCTCGCATGTTTTATTCAATTTAGGCTGAGGCATTTTTTGATAAGAGATTTATTTTAATTCTTAGCCGCAGCATCTTCAAATGAAAATCTAATTAATTAGAACGATCGATCTTCTCCATAATTTATTCATTTATCACGTAATTCGAACAGTCTCAAATGGAATCAGCGACTTTCTAATAGGTTGAATGGGAGGGTATGAAGATCGAAAGATTTGCAGAGACAATCTATAAATACGGCGCCGTCCATGGAAATATTGCCCAAAGGCGGAATGCACATGGGGAAAACGGATTTCTTGCTATCGTCTTTGGACGGTGCTAAGATATCCGGAATCCATTTGCGGCGTAAGCCGCGATCCGCGCATCATATCTGGTTGCCATGGCAACTGGAATGAGCTGCGGATTCGCCAACGGCCTCCGTCCTTCACAAGAGGATGGAATCCGTGGTAGGAATGGACGCTCGATTGCGAGCATCTGGGGCTGCTTTGCGGAGCAGTCCTAGAATGCGGCAAACGAGTTGACGCCCAGTGCACCGTAATCTTTGGGCACCAATTTTACATTATTTTCATATTGAACCTAAGTTTTGATTGTGGTATCTACTCATGTTGTCTTGGTTCGTGTAGTTTTTTTGGTTATTGAAGACTTCGAAGTGGTCGACAGGCATGTGATAGATTTAAAATAGCATGAAGAATTATGGCCTGAAGATTTCAGGAATTCACATCGTGGAGGAGATGGAATGGATCCAGCGAAGGAAACGAAGACGAGCGCCCTGCCCGCATATATCAAAAGGCTTGAAGATGCGATTGGAAAGGAGAATGTCAAGACAAGTGAATTTGAAAGACTTCTCTATAGTCATGACCTTGCTCCACTTCCTAAGGAAGCACAATTAGCGTTCAAGAACATTCCCGATGTTGTGGTGAGGCCTAGGTCAACGGAAGATGTCCAAAAAATTGTAAAAATTGCTGCCGATGAAGGCGTCCCAATTACTCCGCGTGGTAGTTCGACTTGGGGTCTCGGTGGAAGTATTCCTGCTTTCGGCGGGATCTTAATCGATATGAGTGGGGGGATGAATAAGATTCTCAAGATCGATAATGAAAATCTCTATGTTACGGCTGAAGCAGGAGCTACCTGGAAGCAGGTTTATGAGGCATGCTTGAGCAAAGGTCTTCTGCTCGGATCATACCCGAGCAGCTTTCCAAGTGCAACGCTTGCTGGATGGATCTCCACAGGCGGTATTGGAATCGGTACTTACAAGTATGGATCTGCGGGAGACAATATCAGAAATTTGGAAGTTGTGATGCCTGATGGCGATATTATCAATACTGGCTTTGACGAGGTTTGCGCCAACAGCTCCGGCTATAATTTAAATTGGTTGATGGTCGGCGCCGAGGGGACGCTCGGCGTTATTACCAAGGTGACATTCAAACTAGTTCCTGCGCCTGAAACGATGCGACCCCTATCGTATGCTTTCAACGACCTTGTATCGATGGGACCAGCATTAACGGAGGTATGTAGGTCGAGGGTCGAGCCGCTTCACATATCCTTTGGTGATGGAAGGCATTACGAGCTGTTGAGAAAAGCTGGAAAGCACGCACCAGAAGTGGGAAGCATGCTTAGCTTCATGCTCGAAGGCGATGCTGACGTAGTTAAGCACGAAGAGCAAGTGATTGACAAGATCATGGAAAACCAAGGTGCAAAGAAAATGCCTGATGATGTGGCAATACATGAGTGGGAAGAACGATGTTATGAATACCGTTCGAGAGAGATAGGCATGGGTGCTATTCCAGGGGAAGTCGTCGTGCCTTTGAGAGCGTTTTCGGCGATGGCAAGTGCCACATATGACCTCATGGAAGAGATGAAAATGGAGGGGGCAGTGATCGGTATTATGGCCGACAGAAACACTGTCATGTTCATGCCTTATTATCTCTTTGATTCAGAAAGTCTTCTGAAGAGTGTTGTTTCTCTTTCATTCAACAAGAAATATTCAGATCTCGCCTTTGAGCATGGCGGTCGCCCCCTCGGTTTCGGTATGTTTTTTGCATCAAATCTTAAGACCATTCGTGGCAATAGTGTCAAATATATCAAAGCGATCAAGAATGCAATTGATCAAAAAGGAATTATGAACCCAGGAAAGCTCATAGAGACGGTGACTAGACAGGGAATTCATGTTGCACCCTCCCTTTTTGAGATCGGAATGGATGCTCTTGCTATTGCAAAAAAGATATTGCCAAGAGATCAAGAAGTCGATGAAAAAGCAGCAGAATACCAAGTAGAAAAGGCGGAAAAGGAAAAGAAAGGGCCAATGCGCTGAATGGCCCTTTTATTTCGCATACCTTGCGGGATCCGAATCAAATTTTTTCTTACAACCAGGGGCACAGAAGTAATACTTTTTGCCTTTGTATTCCGAAGTCCATTTTGCGTTTTTTTCTTCGACTTCCATTCCGCATATCGGATCTTTTGCCACACCATCACCTCCCTTTTCTTATTTCTGGAACATATCTTTTCAATAGAAGGGCGTTTGATACAACTGAAACAGAACTCATTGCCATTGCCGCTGCAGCAATAACTGGCTGAAGCAGGATTCCGAAGAAGGGATAGAGAACACCTGCTGCGATCGGTATGCCAGCGGTGTTATATGCAAATGCCCAAAATAGATTCTGTCGGATCTTATTCATTGTTTTTCTGCTCAATTGAATCGCCGCAACGACATCTCCTAGATCATTTCTTATCAAGACGATGTCACCGGTTTCAATCGCAACATCCGTGCCGCTTCCAATCGCGATACCGATGTCTGCTTGCGCAAGGGCCGGTGCGTCGTTGATGCCATCGCCAACCATTCCTACGATCTTTCCCTCCTTCTGGAGTTTCATGATTTCTTTAGCTTTATCTTCTGGGAGCACTTCCGCTAAAACTTTGTCGATCCCCAGTTTGTTCGCAATCACATTTGCAGTTCTCCAGTTATCACCCGTGATCATCGCCACTTCAATTCTCATCTTCTTCAATTCGGCAATCGCCTCTTTTGAAGTGTCTTTCAAAACATCTGCAACAGCAACTAAACCGATGACTTTTCCGTCGATTGCCAGGATCATAACAGTCTTTCCCTCATCTTCTATCTTTTGCATTAAGTCTTCAATCATTGAGATGTCGATCTGTTCACTTTTCATAAGTGCCCTATTCCCGAAAAGAATTCTCGATTCGTGAAAATTCACAACAACTCCTTTTCCAGGTAAGGTCTCAAATTCTTCCGGATTGGGTATTTCAATCCCCATTTCTTTTGCGCGCCGAATGATTGCCTCTCCAAGTGGATGTTCTGATCCTTTTTCAGCGATTGCGGCATACTTTATAATTTCTTTTTCTTCTTGTAAAAGAGGAATCACATCGGTTACTTCCGGTTCTCCTTTTGTCAGAGTCCCAGTTTTATCGAAAACGACAATATCAATTCTACCAGCCAGTTCAAGAGCTTCCCCGCTCTTAATTAGAATTCCAAATTCAGCACCTTTCCCAGTTCCCACCATGATAGCAGTCGGCGTTGCTAGACCTAATGCACACGGGCAGGCAATGACCAGGATTGTAATGAAAATTGAAAGAGAAAAGATAAAACGAGGCACGGTAATCTCAAACACATCATATCCAACAAAATACCATAAGAGTGCGCTAACAAGAGCAATTACAATGACTGCGGGGACGAAATAAGCCGAAACGCGATCGGCAATACGCTGGATAGGCGCCTTGGAGCCCTGTGCTTCCTCAACGAGCCTGACGATCTGCGCGAGCACGGTATCTTTTCCGACTCTTGTAGCGCGCACCTTTAGCAGTCCATTTTTATTGATTGAACCGCCAATGACTTCAGAACCTATTCCTTTTTCAACAGGGATGCTTTCCCCTGAAATCATCGACTCATCAACAGAAGAATGCCCGTCGATAACGATACCATCTGTAGCGATCGTTTCTCCTGGCTTTACGACAAAGACATCGCCAACTTCGAGTTCTTCGATCGGTATTTCGACTTCCTCGTTGTTCTTCAGAACGCGAGCGGTTTTGGCCTGAAGATTCATCAGCTTTCTAATCGCTTCAGAAGTCTTTCCCTTCGCCTTTGCTTCCAGGTATTTTCCAAGCAGGATTAGCGAGATGATGAGCGCTGATGTATCAAAGTATACATGTTCGAATGGTATAATCGACGGAAAGAAAACAACAGTCGTGCTATAGAAATAAGCCGCTGATGTGCCAATTGCAATAAGTGTATCCATATTAGCCCTCTTATTGCGCAGAGCTTTGAAACTCCCGACATAAAATTGGTAACCTGCGATAAACTGAATAGGTGTAGCTAAGAAAAACAGTACAATATTTCCGATTCTCATCATTTCCTCAGTGACTCTAATTAGAGAGAAATCAAGAATCGTTGTGAGGAGAAAGGTTGGGATACTTAAAGAGAGGCTGAAAATAAGAAGATTCTTCTGCCTTTTCATCTCCTTTTGTCTAGCCAACTTCTCCTCATCAATAGTCTCCGCTTCGAGGACTTCGTAACCCGCTTCCCTAATTGCTTTCTTTATATCAGAAAGTCTCACAAGGTTGGGATCATACTGTATTCTTGCTTTTTCACTTGCCAGATTCACAACCGCGCTATGGACGCCTTCGAGGCGGTTTAATGCAGTCTCGATCGTTTCGGCGCAAGTTGCGCAAGTCATGCCAGAAATTGAAAGGGTTACATCGTTAAGAACAATTTCATAGCCAGCTGCTTTGACGACATTTTTCATATCATCGATTTGAATCTTCTTTGGGTCGTAAATCACGGTCGCTCTTTCTGCTGCTAGATTAACCGAAGCAGACTCAACACCATCTAGCTCCGAAAGAACATGTTCGATTGTCTCTGCGCAGGTTGCACAGGTCATCCCAATGACGGGAAGAGTTGCTTTTTTCTTTTCTTCATCTTTTTCTTTAGTTACAGGCTCTTCGTGCCTGTGTTCACTTTTCATAATCATTAACGAATGTGAAGGGTTACCGATGGCATATTAAGTTTATTCCGAAATAAATAAGAATCCTTCGCAGTTGGTTCTTGCATCAGTTTTTTTAAGAGCTAGGTCAGGAAGACACGATTCTTTGTCTATGAATATAAACGTATTATCATTCATTTTCAAAGTTGAAAAAAAAGGATATAGCAAATGAGAATCACTTTGGATTATGATGGAACTTGATGAACTTGATATCAATATACTCAGAACCATTCAAGATAATAGTCGATTATCTCTTAGACAAATATCTGAAAAGGTCAAAGCGAGCGTACCGACAGTGAGTCATAAAATCGCGGATATGGAGGATTTTGGGGTTATCCGAGGATATCAAACGGTTCTGGATACTGAAAGGCTCGGCGAACTGAGCGTTATTTTGACGATTAAAGCCAGACCGTCTGACCTAAATTCTATCGCGGAACGTTTTCGAAATGATGAAAATGTGAGGATGCTTTTCATATTGAGCAACGGCCGCCTCCATATGATCTGCACGTTTGGCAATTCCCATCTTATTAATGATTTTGTCCGCCGTCTCGGAGAGATCCCGGAAATTATCGAATACGATATATCGAATATCATTCATGTTGTGAAGGAGAACCAGAGGGCTTTAATCATTCCAAATCTTAATCTCGTTCTTCAGTGTCAATCGTGTAAGAAAGAAATCAGGGATAATCCCGTGCGAATCAAATCTGATCGAAGAGATTACTATTTCTGTAGCAACGCGTGCGCTATAGCATTTCAGGAAAAAATGGAGGAATTCAGGACGGAGCCTCAAAGTTGACTACTTTATAGCCGCGATAAGGTCAATCTCTACCCTCGCACCCATCGCAAGATTCGAAACTTCCACAGTCGCTCTTGATGGTGGAGCAGTCGGAAAGAATTCCCTGTAAACTTCATTCATTTCTTTGAAATATTCGAGACTCGTCAAATAGACCGTCGCCCGTACGGCATTTTCAAGCGACGATCCGGCCGCCTCAACGATTGCTTTCAGGTTCATCAGGACTTGTCTCGTCTCATCGGCGATACTTGATTTCACGAGCTGATTCGTTTCAGGATCAATGCCAATCTGGCCAGAACAGAAAACGAAACCACCTGCAACGACAGCCTGAGAGTATGGTCCAATAGGTTTTGGAGCGCGATGGGTATTTATAATCTCCTTCATGAATGATAATCACTTCACTTTATTAAAGAAATTTTTCCGCTCTATCGTTTTTTGAATGACCATCGAGGATCCATAAGACTCGTGGAAGATCAGCAACAGTTCCGATAATATCATTACATCCAATTGCTTCCCACATTTCTTCATCGTATTTTCCCGACAAGACGCCGATAAAATTCGATTTCGCTTCTTTGGCGCAGTATAGATCGATAGGATGATCTCCGATCATAACGCATTCCGATGTGTCAACGCCTAATCTTGCTGCAATCCTTGTCAATGCAATCCCATTTGGTTTTGCCTCATCATGGGAGAAATCGTCTCTACAGATGATTGCGTCGAATTCTTCAGTCGAGAGACCGACGACATCGAAAGCTTTCATTACATAGATTCTTGAACCTCGCGTTAGGAGCCCTATTTTGTAACCTCTTTCCCTCAGAAGACTGATCACAGATTTTGCGCCGTTAATCAGGGTTGTATTTTCAACATTTTGTAATTCTGCTTTCAAAAGCACTTCTTCAATGATTTGATCCAATTCCTTTAGGAGTGAAATTTTACCAGAGTTCCGGCATTCAGATTTCACACGAATAAGGTTTTCATATAAGCTATCATTGATTTTCAAGATTTCTGGTTCTATTCCTCTGTTAATCAGAGCAAGAAAAAACTCCTTCTTCATCGATTCAAAATCAATCGCGCTATTAACGAGCGTGCCATCGAAATCGAAAATAATCGCCTTCACCCGTTCCAAATTCATCGATTCACCAGGCATCTGAGACAGGTGCATATGCATAAATTCCTTAAAATCAGTGGCTGTTGCTTGAAATCTGTTGTGAGATTGTAAACATCGTGATATAAATGTATGTTCAATTTTGCGTCAAGTTTTCTTGATAATTTAGAATTCTTCGATGACCGTCAGAGTTTCTGTATGGACCACACCTGGCAATGCTCCGATTTTATACAGAACAACCCTTCCTAATGACTCTACGCTCTCCCCCTCTATCTTGGCAATGAGGTCATAATCGCCGAAAAGTGGGTAGACCTCAACGACTTCATTCATCCGCTTGAGTTCGGAATATATTTGATGATCCTTCTGAGGTGCTGTGATGATTAAAACATATGCGATGGCCATTTACAAACACCAGCAGCCATATATCAGCATGTCAGTACTTATCAATATCGTTTCTTCATCAATTGCAATAAAAATGACATCACCGTACCGTTAAGAATTTTTCAACTTCTTATACCATTCTGCGGTCTTTGCGATACCTTCTTCGAGTTTCGTTCTAGGAGAAAATCCTAGGTCCTCTTGAGATTTTCTGCAATTGGGTTTAGGTTGATCTATTCCGAATAATCTCACAACGAAGGGCGAAACGGTAACATCGCGAGCGTTTCCAGTGAGTGCTACTTTCAGTCGGTTCAATCTTGCAAAAAACATTGAGACTGGGTAGCTGTAATAGCGATAATTTGGGTTCTTTCCAAGTTCTCTTGCAATTAAATCATATATTCGTTTCAGCGATGCTGTATCAGGGCCATCTAGATCATATGCGTTTCCAGAAATTCCAGAGCGTTGTGATGCGTCGATAAATACATCAACCAAGTCCAAAACATAAATAAGCGGGAACCTTGCAGTGCCATCACCTACAAGGGCTGTTTCGTCCTCATCGACGGCTTTAAACCAGTAATAAGAAGCTGTGTAATCTCTTGGTCCATAAATAACGCCTGGCCTAAGAGCAACTCCTTCAATGTTCAACTCCGCACATTTTTGAAAAAAAATTTTTTCTGCTTCAGCCTTTGAACGACAATAGTTATCCTTGATTTTCGATGGCTTTAGTTCTTTGCTCCCATCGTTACCCATTTCGCCATTCATTCCGTAGACTCCGAGAGAGCTTGCATATACAATTCTCTTTACGCCATTCTTTGCTGCTGCAGTTGTGATGTTCTTTGTTCCTACAACATTTGTTTCATACAACTTGTTGTATCTTGCGATATGCTCAACCGAACCAGCGCAGTGAAAAATTGTGTCAACCCCAGCAGCGGCTTTTATGATGCTATCAACATCTAAAATATCGCCGTAAGTGATATCAATAGGAAGATGTTTGATTGCAGATAGATTACTGGTTTTCCTCACGAGGATTTTCACATGTTCACCTTGTTGGCAAAGTCTTTCAGCGACGTGGCTCCCAAGAAATCCCGTTGCTCCGGTTACGAGGCTAGTCATATTACAAGCGATATATTCCTACTAAAATAAAATAGATTTTCGTGTTTGTAGGAGCAATTGAAAAGAACGACGAGCATCGTTCGATTATATTTTATTATTTGAATTTTTCTCAACTTTTAGTATTTAAATTTAACGATAGCATGCTCAAGCACCCTTTTTATAATCTTTTTTAAAAAACACCTAACAACAATCCGGGAGGTATTAAAAATGAAAAAAAGAATCGTTGCGATCGTCGCCACCGCCGCTCTCTTTTTGGCAGCATTCGGGGTTGTGTTTTCAACGTTTATACCCTTGGGCATTCCTGGGAATGACCCCCATAAAATTCTGTCAGGAAATAATCTTGGGATTCCAGGAAATGATCCGCACAGCTGGGTCAATGGGTCTAATGGATCTGGAGCTATTTCGGGAATTTACGCATATGGAATCCCTGGTAACGACCCACATAGCTGGGAACCCTTACTCGGTGTCCAGATCTTGGGAATTCCAGGCAACGATCCACATTGATTTTCTTACTTAGTTTATCCCTTTTTTCTTCCTTTCATTTCTTGAAAAAAAAGCTGAATATTAAGCAGGTAGATTCGGTTCGGATTTTAGATCATCAGTCATATTATTCGGCAACAGACTGATTGTAGCCTCTATCTCTTTCTTGAGGTTATCATAACCATGAGTGGTAGCTAATTGGAATGCTTCGTTAAGAAGCGCCCTAGCTTGCAGATATTCCCCATTCTCAATAAAAACATGGCCGACTTCAAAAAGCCAGTGACTCAGCTTCAGAGGCACATTAAGTGATCTCAGAATCTCAAGCGCCTTTTCAAATTGATTTTTTGCCCATTCCCAATTTTTCTTATACGCATATAAATATCCCTTGTAAAGCTGCATTGTCGCGATCATAATTTTATCGTTCAATTTTCCAAAAATGACGATTGCCTTATCCAAAGTTTCTTCAGCCTTAACGAAATTCTTTGTCTCGATATGAAGTGCTGCCGCATTCGAAAGAGCATAACCAATTGTATTTAAATCCCCGACTGAACTGGCGAGATCAATTGCTCTTTCGTTCATTTGCAAGGAACGATCAATTTGTTCCGTAAGCCTGTAATCATTACCAAGGCTTGTGCAAACTTTCGCAATTTCTCTCGCATCTCCAGTTTTTTCAAGGATTTCAAGTGCTCTTTTCTTGTATTTTATTGCATTTTCGTAATCAAGAAGTTGGCCATAAACACGACCGAGACCATAGAGTGCTTTCCCGAGACTGATGTCTTCACCAATCTCTTCAGCGACTCTTTTAGCCTTTGAAAAAAGTTCGATTGCATCACGATAAAGACCTTTCCTTTCAGCAATTCCTCCTAGGTCATAGTAAATACTCGATAGTGTGTGCTTATCATTGTTGAGTAGAGCTACAGAAAGGCTTTTCTCCAGCATTAGCTGAGCTTGATTGAATTGAGTTCTCTTGAGATAAATTGATCCGATTCTTCTGCATGTTTCCGAGATCGCACGTTTTCCTATCACCACTTCATCAAATGAAAGAATCTCATTGTATGAAACGAGAGCATCATCCCATTCCCCCTGCATTTCTTTAATTTCACCATGAATCAATAGCAAATCGACTTTGTCGTGAATATCTATGTTCATTGGCTGGGTAATGAGCATATCGATAAGCGGCGCAAGATTAGAGGCATAACCTTTCGAAATGATTTCTTTTCCAAAGCCAACTACGATTTGAATGCCTGTCGTCCATTCTCCTGCCATCAAGCTATGATAAAGTGCCTCAATACACGAAGGTGCAGAAGTGTCTTCCAAATAGAATCGTGCTGCTGCCTTGTGATATGTTGCTTTCTGTCTCGGCGTTAGTCGAGAATAAAAGAACTCTCTAAGGAGATCATGCATACCGATCATTCGGCCTACGGATTCCTGCAAAAGACATTTCGAAAGGAGTTCGTCAAGTGTATCATGATCAACGATATAATCTGTATATCTCATCTGCGCAAAACTCATACCAGATTCCATGGCGATTTCTTCCTCCATAATGAAAAAAGCATCAACCGGGACTGGATATCTAAATACAGAGGCGATTTCTAGGATGCGTCGCTCTGCGAGATCCAGTTTCGAATAGACTTCTTGTTCAATGAACATCCTTAAGTTCTTATCAAGAATCCCGCTAGGTTCTTCGATCAATTCGAGAAAGAGTGGGTGTCCCTTTGTCACCTTGACAAGACAATCAAGATATCGATCCGGAATTGATCTGCTCTTGAGTATTTTGATACTACTCTCTCTGTCAAGCCCCTCAAGCGCAATCTCCTCTACAAGACCGCTGAAGACATCTTTTCTCGTATAGAAATCAGGAATTTCGCGACTCGTACATGCGATTTTAATGCCAGGAAGATGATCAATAATTCCTAAAATCGCTCTAAAAAGTTCAACGATTTTCGCATCGGCCTTATGAACATCGTCGATAAGGAGAAGGGCGTTTGCGTCTTTGAGATCTGTCTCGAGTATATGGCATATCTCACCGATCGACGGATTTTCTACTTGAGATATGAGTCTCTCCAAACCCTTTTTGCCCATTTGAGAGAGAAACTCTGCAAGCGGTGTTAAGAGGATTTTTTGGGTGACCCATTCGTTTAAACGATACCAAAAGACATTGGTTTTATCCCTCACTTCCTGTGCGAACTTTGCTAATAGGGTCGTCTTACCGATACCTGGAATTCCATATACTATGATGACTTTGGTTTGATTAGATCCTAAGAAATCATTCAATTTCTTCAGTTCATTCTCTCTACCAACAAAAATCCTAATTGTCGGCTTCTTGTTTGTGTAATCGACGAATCGTCTCTCTTCTTTGATTTTCATTTCATGGAATGCCGCACAGTCGAATCGACCTCTAATAATACCCATCGCCAGTTCGAGCAGCATGTAACTTCTTGGAAGAAACTTGTTGAGATTTCCGACAGATTCACTCGTTTCGTTACCGTTGAAGTCAACAACAGTAATCACGGTCTTTTCGATCTCTTCTTTCAAAGAGAGCGCTCTTTTAAATCCTTTTGGCGTGAGAGCGTAAACACGTCTCACGCTGGGTAATCCCTTAACGTGTTTTGTTCGAATTTCTACATCGCCCTTGTTTGCGAGCGAGGCAACAATTTTTGAAACGTTATTTCTTCCGATATTTGTCGCTGATGAAATTCCTTCCTGTGTGATCGCCCTCGGAGCTGTATCATCTTGATAGAATTTATGATATGCAAGAAGGTGAAGTATCACTCTCTCATCATTGCTGAGAAAATATTTTCTACTGCAGCGGCGCTCGCAGCGATTCACGACATATTATTAGTCTTATTAGAAAAAAAGTTTCGTAGTAGACCAATTGAATCAAAAAATAGCATGCTCAAATCGGGTTTAAATATTTCCAAGTCAAAAAAAGGACACGAAAAAAAAGAGAATTTGACAGGAGGACATTGAATGCCAGTTTCCGAAGAAATGCTGCGTATATCTCTTCTTGTTGAGAATTACCCTCGAAAAGGTTTTCACGTTTTGGCAAAATTGATGGAGAAAAATGGATGTGGATTATGTATTACTCGCCTTCATCCTGAATATGTATGTAGTAAATTCGATCTCAAGAACGTAGAGTGTTATTGGCTTAGCGGGTGCAAAGGAAAGCAAATTATCCAGCCAAAATCTCTCGGACAATTGACGAGGGTTGTCAAGTCGTGGCTAAAGGAAAATAAGAACTCAGTCATATTCCTTGACGGTCTTGAATATCTTCTCATCTGGAATGATATGGGAAGGATAATCGATGCCTTGAATGAATTGGATAAGGTCCTAGTAAATTCAAATTCTAATATGCTGATCTGTATGGATCCGCTTACTTTGGAGCAGAAAGATCTCAATAGAATCTCATCGGTATTAAAAATGCGAAATGCTGAGGAAATGCTTGATCATCTTTCTAAGACACAATCTCAGCAAATCTGCGAAGTTTTGCCAGTGAACGCTGATCAAACAGTCGAGGATCTACTGCAATCAAAAGAATTGCACGTGATTCCATAATGATATCATTGAGCTGCTCAACGAACATCTGGAGTCTCGAAAAGTCGTTAAATAATGAAAGATACTCCAAACCATCAAGGAAAACGATCGCGGGTTTTTCTTTCTTTACAAATATTGAGATTCTTTGCAACAATTTTCCAAGTTGCTGTGGCGGAATACTCCTTTCGTTTGGCCTTTCACTCAACCATATTGCTTCCGCGATCTCCCCAATAATTTTCTCTCTGATGAGATCGGGATGAAGACGAGAAATGAACAATATTTTCCCTTCTGACTTTGAAACTAATTCCGCTACCTCGAGAATTTTGGTCTGCCTTTCATCGACAACAAGATATGTTCTGCAATAATCTAGATTGATATTCTTATCCTTGAGACAAATCGTAATGAATCCAATTCTTCCTTCATTAAATCCAATCGAAGCGATACTCTGCAGTCTCTGCACCAACCTTCTTCTTGCTATTTCTTATATTAACAATTTCCCTCTATTTAATCATTTATTTGAGGACGCTTATACATTACTTGATCTTATCGAGTACGCTTAATCGCCAGTAATCAGATCGAACTCGTTTCATCATAGTTATCATCATTCATGACTTCACAATATCGCGATTACGATGAATGATTTAGCGGTTTATTGGAATTATTCGAGGAATTTTTTACCTTTTCTTATTTTGATATATAGCAAGAGCTAAAATAAAGCATTCAGCATAGAAATCGTATCTTTTTCTTATCATCCAAAACGATTAATCCCCCGACCCAATCAACTCATGACTCAAATAAACCAATCATGTTCGATACTCCACCTACTAGTTTCATTTTTTGTTCTTTGAATTTCACAGATTCGCTTCATTAAGTCAACTTGTATTGTTATCTCGTCAAGACCCGCATCTTAAACGCAACTGCTATTTTTGTCAGCACGGGCACCATCATGACTCCAGAAGAATGACTATTTCACCAAGCAATTTTGGTCAGTATTGTGTGATTGGAAATCATTGTTGGGATTGATCTTATCTTATCGATTGTCTTTATTTTGGACTCACATCCGACTCGCTACTGAGAATTGTTCGCGGTTGTCGAAAATTGGAATATCTTCTTGTAATCGAACTTACGCCCGCCAACATAGTTTGGCATGGGATTTTTCAAAAGAGAGATACCTGATCTGAGCTTTTGTTAGTATTCATCAATGTGCAGATTATGATCCGCCAAAGGAATAAACGATGCCCATCCGTAATTGAGGAATAGAAATGATGCAGTATTTGCCGCTTTTTTTGCTATTTGAACTTATTCAACTTATCAGGTCCTGACTTCTTTAGAAGCATTGTTGTATAATCCAAATGTTTTTTGACCTCTCGAACTTATGTGCAAAAATAAAAAAAAAGGGACCTTTGCATCGGATGCAAAGGAAGCTTAGGAAAGCATAGAATTTTCTTGTGCTATGAGCTGTTCATTTTTCCACTGAGAAATGTCGCATATCCGCCAAGATCTAAAAGCCCGTGGCCAGACAAATTGAAGACGATGACCTTTTCCTCCTTTTTCTCCTTCGCCTCGAGTGCAAGATCGATCGCAGCCTTGATAGCATGATTCGTTTCTGGAGCTGGAATAATTCCCTCTGCGCGCGCGAAAGTGACACCTGCGGCGAATGTTTCTTTTTGATCGTACGCCACTGGTTTGATCACCCCCATCTTCGCCAGGAGGCTGACCGTTGGAGCCATCCCATGGTATCTCAATCCACCTGCATGGATTGGTGATGGCACGAAATCGTGTCCCAGGGTATACATTTTTAGAAGAGGTGTCATACCAGCAGTGTCGCCAAAATCATATTCGTATTTTCCACCAGTTAATGATGGAACTGATCTCGGTTCAACGGCGATGAATTCCGTGTTGATCTTTCCCTTAAGCTTTTCGCCAATCATTGGGAAAGCGAAGCCAGCGAAATTGCTACCACCGCCAACGCATCCGATCATGTAGTCTGGGATAATATCAAGCATTCGCAGCTGTTGCATCACTTCAAGTCCAATAACTGTCTGATGGAGCATGACGTGGTTCAGCACGCTTCCGAGGCTATATTTCGTATTCTTTCCTTTGACTGCTGCTTCAATTGCCTCAGATATAGCAATACCGAGTGAACCTGGGTGATTGGGAGATGTCTGGTTGAGTTTTTTACCATATTCAGTTTCCATGCTTGGTGATGGAAAAACACGTGCACCATAGGTTTCCATCACATGTCTACGATATGGCTTCTGCTCGTAGCTTACACGAACCATGAATACCGTGCAGTTGAGATTGAAAATCGAACACGCGAGGCTCAATGCTGAGCCCCACTGTCCTGCCCCTGTCTCGGTCGTTAAGTTCTCCGTGCCATCCTTCATGTTATAATAGGCTTGAGCAATAGCCGTATTTGGTTTATGGCTGCCACAAGGACTGACATCTTCGCGCTTGAAATAAATTTTTGCTGGTGTCTTTAGGTATTTTTCAAGACGTCTGGCTCTTTGCAGCGGAGTTGGTCTTCCCAAAAGAATGAACGCTTCTCTAACCTCGTCAGGGATATCAATGTATCTTTCTTGTGAAATCTCTTGCCGAATCAAGCTGATTGGAAAGATGGCTTTCAGATCATCAGGTTTCACAGGCTCCATAGTTGCGGGATGAAGTGGGGGTGGCAAAGGTTCCGGGAGGTCTGCTACGATGTTGTACCACTTTCTCGGAATATCTTCTGTTCCAAGAATAACTCTCGTATCATCAGGTATATGGGTCATTGTGAGGTGGTAATATCCCAGGAATATATAACATTTATGTGAAATGATGTACATAAATGTGCTATAATCAGTTTCATCGTTCAATGTAAACTGACCGTCAGTTTAACGGAGCGCTGGTGATTAAAAAAGGAATATATGCCGACTCCACACAAATCCTGTGGGGGGGAGGAAACTGCCGCAGGAAGGCTGGCTGGTTCAAATTTCCGGGGGACGCGTGAAGTCGGCACCGGGAGATCATCCTAATTTTCTTGGCAATGGTTTATTGCTATCTGTATAGAGTTTTCAATTAGCTAAATATAAGGATAATGTAATCTTTATCAATTTTGATAATATCTTTTCTGATACTCGCTATTTTCTATAAAGGTCATTCTCGATATTTGCCAAAGATCAATTAGAATGACAAATCATTGTCAACATCCCATCAATTTCATAGAAACCGCCAGCGAAATTGATTTTATTCCTAAATGGTCTTTGTTTTGATGTCCTCATACATTCCTGAAATTACAAATTCGATAGTCCGCACACGCTGCAAACGAATGTCCCTTCTTCTACCCTCAAAATACCCCCACAATCAGGACAAGTTAGACTATCTCTCCCAGTCGTGAGGACTTGTCCTGGCTTAGATCCCTCGCGATAAACGGTAATCCCTTTGCATTTCAAAGCAAATGCAAGCTCGAAAATTTCCTTAACTTCCTTTACTGTACTCGTTGACGGCATATTGATTGTTTTTGAAACTGCATTATCGACGTATTTCTGGAAAACAGATTGCAATCGGACTTGCCGGTCTGGAGGCACATCATGTGAAGTTAAGAAAAGTCTTCTCACATCCTCAGGAATTGATTTGAGATGCTGAATTGAGGTTGTCGAAGAGAGAGATTCGATAAGGCCAGCGCTATAAAATCCTCTCTCCTTGGCAATATGGATGAATTCGGGGTGTAATTCCCTCAGATGCTCACCGTCGAGAACATGTCGAACATAGGAAATTGCGTATAGTGGTTCAATACCACTTGAGCAATCTGCGATAATGCTGATCGTTCCAGTTGGTGCTATGCTCAAGATTGTTGCATTGCGCCTTGGATGCCTATAAATGCTCTTGTCAATGTTCGGAAAGCTTCCGCGCTCTTCACCGATTCTCTTAGTCGTCTCCTCCCCCTTTCTCCTGATAAAGCTGATCACCTTCTCAGCGAATTTCATCGATTCATCCGAACCATAAGGAATTCCCAATTTCAATAAAGCATCTGCAAAACCCATTATTCCCAACCCAATCTTCCTGTTCCCCCTTGCGATTTCGCTTATTTGCGGAAGCGGGTACTTGCTAGCGTCAATCACATTGTCAAGAAATCGGATACCGGCATCAACAAGCTCCTCAAGTCTCGTCCAGTCGAATTCGCGGTTCCCTCTACTTTCCCTGATTAAGCGCGAAAGGTTAATCGATCCAAGGTTGCAAGCTTCGAATGGTAGGAGTGGTACTTCCCCGCAGGGATTTGTCGCCTCAATAGGTCCGAGTCCAGGTGTAGGATTCGCCGCATTGATTGTATCATAAAAAATCATTCCGGGATCACCGGTCTTCCATGCATAGTAGGAAATTTCATCAAGTAATTCTGATGCGTTGACTTTGGTCATCACTTTGCCATTGCGGGGATTGATGAGATCAAAATCTTCTCCGAGTTCTGCTTTTTTCATAAATTCATTCGTGACGCTCACCGAAATATTAAAATTCGATAGCGAACGCAGATCCTCCTTTGCCCGAATGAATTTTCTTATATCTGGATGGTCGATTCTGAGAACGCCCATCGAGGCACCTCGTCGTCGACCACCTTGTTTGATTGCTTCGGTGGCTGCATCGAAGACCTTCATGAATGAAACAGGTCCGGATGCAATCCCGCCTGTTGATTTGACGATGTCTCCTTCAGGTCTTAACTTAGAAAAGGAAAACCCAGTACCGCCACCGCTCTGATGAATTAGGGCAGCGAATTTAACTGCATCATAAATGCTCTCGATCGAATCTTCAACGGGAATGACGAAACAAGCCGCAAGTTGTTGAATCTCAGTTCCGGCATTCATAAGAGCGGGTGAATTAGGCAGAAATTCGAGTTTTCTCATCATGAGGTAAAATTCCTTAGCCTCCGCCTCGACGCTCCTTCCATCGCGATAAAGTCTGTTGACGGAAGCAATATTATCAGCGACTCTTCGGAACATTTCATCAGGAGTTTCAATCACCTTACCAGTCTCGTCCTTCCTAAGATATCGTTTTTCCAACACTCTCAGTGCATTCATGCTGAGCTCTGGAAATTCGTAATGATTCATATAATCTTATTAATTCGATTAGCAACCTATTTAATCTTTCTTTATGGAAAAAATAGGGGATTGAAATCTTCTGAATTTAAACAGATCTGATAGTATTCCAATCGCGTCTTATTGTTTAAATATATGGAATCGTTTAAAAAAGTCGAGATCGATTAAGTTTTAATGATCCGAATTTAATGATTAGAACTAAAGTTATTGGTCAAAAGATGATATTAATAGGATTTCTGCAATTTGGATCTCAGAAGGGAATCCAATGATGAGATTCGGGGTTAGCACACGATTATCGCCTGCTCAAGTCATTGAAAGGGCTATTGATTATTTTGGAAAATTGGGACTCGCGATCGTAGAACGCGGAGAGAATTCTGCTTTATTGCAGGGTGGGGGCGGTCATGTAAAGATCATTGCATGCAAGAATGGTGCGACGGATGTTGACATCATATCAGAAGAATGGGATTATCACGTAAAACAATTCATACAGCGGATTTCTGAATGAATCGGCGAAGTCATTTATAATTCGAATCTATATTGGGTGAACGTGAGATATTGGTAGTAAGAAAGATGACATTCAGAGGATATGAAAGGCCAGATGGGACTTTTGGAACGAGAAATTTCATTGGCATTATATCCACAGTCGTATGTGCGAATGAGGTCGCGAAGCGAATCTCCTCAGCCACAAAAGGGATAAAATATTACGTTCATGGGCAGGGATGCGCACAAGTCTCAACCGATATAAAAACGGTGGAAAGAACCCTTTCTTCTCTCGGACAGAACCCGAATTTGGCTGCGATCATTCTCGTCGGACTTGGTTGCGAGAGCGTCGATATCCAGAAGGTTGCTGATGGAATATCGCATTCAAATAAACCTGTTGAGACAATTGTGGTACAGGAAGTTGGTGGAGCGAAACGTGCGATTGAACTCGGCAAGAGACTCTCATCGAGATTTTACAACGAATACGCGAGAATGAAAAGAAAAGACACCGATATCATGAATCTCACGTTAGGTCTTAAATGTGGTGGCTCCGACACAACCTCTGGCATCGCTGCGAATCCCGCTCTTGGACTTGTGGCGGATCAGCTAATCGATCTCGGTGCGACCTGTGTATTCGGTGAAACGACGGAGTTTATTGGAGCCGAAGAACTTCTGGCTGCTCGTGGCAAGACACCTGATTTAAAAAAACAGATTTTGAGAACGGTACTCCATATGGAGGAGAGGGCAAAGGCCACGGGTGTCGATATGCGCGGGGGACAGCCGACCAAGGGAAACATCAAAGGTGGGCTCTCCACAATCGAAGAAAAATCCTTGGGTGCTGCGATCAAGACCGGAAGCAGAGGGATCGACGGAGTGCTTCAATATGGTGAGAAAATCTCAGGAAGGGGGTTATTTTTCGTCGATTCGCCTGGAAGAGAACCAGAACTTTTAACTGCATTAGCGGCTGCCGGGGCGACGACGATTTCATTCACAACTGGAAGAGGTGCACCTCAAGGCTTCCCGTTTGTTCCCACGATAAAAATCACTGGTAATCCAAAGACGGCAGAAATGTTGGCAGACCACATAGATATTGATGTTAGTGGCATTCTATCTGGTGATTTGGATCTGAAAGATGCAGCTGGGGTTATTCTTGAGGAGATTTTAACAGTATCATCTGGAAAACTTGTCAAAGCAGAAAAGTTGCGCTATGAAGAGGCAATGAACATTTACGTTACTGGTCCAATTATCTGATGTACTAATGAAAGACATGTCGGGGATTTCTTTCTTGAGAATAAAAGATTTACCACCCATCAATCGTCCTAATTCGCTAGCTGCTCTTTCATTTCAATTCGCTTTAAATTCATTTGCAAAACCTTTCCCTTGGACAATAACTCTCGGAATATATTGAAGCATAACGCGTGCCAATTCTATCATCTCAGACTCAGAGGGTGCTGGTTCCGTAATATCTGCAAATGGAGCATCGTTTTCTGGGTTGCTTAAAAATTGGTAGAGTAAAACTTCAGATGCTATTCCAGTGATCTGTTCTCCTATCCGATTGATTGCTTCCTTCGTTACGTATCCTGGAATGACTCTAATCCAGATCCTTACATTTTCCCCTCTGAGGATCTCCAGTGATCTTGTTAAGGCCTCTAGGTATTTTCGTGCACGATCCTCAGGAAGATTTGTCAGTTCGGTTGTGCAACGTAGGTCGTCAAGTGGGCACTTAATTTCAATAATATATTTTTTAATTAATCCTTTCGTTTCAGCGAGAAAATCTGGGTCGTAACCACTAGTTTTGAGTATCACTCTCTTATTCATACGTCTCAGTCGTTGGAGCAATTCGATTAATTGTTTCTTCTGAATTGTCGGCTCAGCACCCCCGATATAAATTTCTGAGATCTTCGGATCAGAGACAAATTCCAGGACTGCTTCTAATTCAAACTCTTTTTTCGGTTGTTTCACGTGCGTACAATATGGACATCGAAGTGGACATCCATAAAACTCGATTTTCGCATGGTCCCCCGCTTTTTTGAGTCCTATCAGTCTCATCGATCTAAATATACGGACTGCGACCAATAACTAATTTATCGTTGCCTCATTGATTGTTAGATCGATCAATTTTCTTATTTTCTTCATCTTTCAAATCGGGAAATCTTTTGGCAGGAGAAGGTTTAAGCACTTTGCTTCCATCCATTGTGATAAGCATGTTCGTAAGAGCGCTCAACGAGCAAAGTGTTCCGCGACCCTGAATAGTCTCTTTGCCAGGAATCCTCGCTATTATGAGTCCATTCGCTGAAACCTCAATTTCTGTGCCGATTTCACTGAGTCTATGGAGAACAATGTTGCCCATCGCGCCCATCGATTTCTCCATCCAACAATGTTTCATTGGGCAGAGATTGCAATATGCTTTGAAGCGTTTGGCACCTTCTGGTGGAATAAATCCAGCGGCAATTTCAGCTTTTGTCGTGCTGTACGCAATGCAGCAACCAAGCACTCTATCAGCTAATAGACGGTTTCCCTCGTAAATGCTTGTTCTGACTGCGCCGCCCTTTGCCTCGTGTCGGTTTTCCACCTTCCGTTCGAATTTCAATCTTCCCGTATTTCTTGCTTTACTCAGCTTTTCTTTAATATGCGCGGAGATCGCATCACTTCTAGCCGCAGCCTTCGCGATTGCACATGTAGGACAATATGAAACGGATGAAGTCGCAATGAGCTGATCATTCTTGTCGAACATCCGTGCGACGACACCAAGCCCTTCCCTTCTGATGAGCGTACGCCCTCCTATGTCATTAATGTACTGAAGTGCGATAACCGAAGGCGTCAAAACGCGACCATAGCCGAAAAGATCCGCAACAGCATCTATTTCCGAGTCATCGGTGAGGGCGTCTATTTTCAAATTTTCTTTCAGATTCCTTGGGACAAGGTCGGCATCGATCTCAGCTGCCAGGACGGCAGGTGACCACACAATATCAAATCCTTTGCCTATCTCATTTCCCTTATCATCTCTGATGATCGCCAAGATTCCTCTTGGTTCTTCATATGAAGAAACTGAACCACCTTCGCCAGTAATAGCTTCGAGTGTACCATGACAGATCCCACACGCGCCTTCAATTTCTCTTAATTGCTCCGTCCGTTTCCTGACCCGCTCCGTGAAACCCATCGACATCATTCATTGTCTTTATTGAATGGCTCCATGATTAAGCTTTCGAGCGAAAATTCGGAGGGTTACACATAACTGGAAATAATCTCATCAGAAATGTCTCGAAGCAAATTTAACTGGTTTTCAAACTGAGTTTTCGGATCAATGCTAATCAGCATGCTATTGCCGTTCGCGCTGATCTTGTTCTGAACCTTTCTTAAGATTTTTAATACGGGGACGAATCCGTTCCAAATTTGAAGAACCTCGATACCGTTCAAAACAACAATACCAGATTTATTTTCCTTGATGAAATTGTCGACATAATGCTCAAATAATGCCAAATTCATAGGCGGGATGCAATCATCTCTAGGTCGTGGATTCAGCCATTTAATTTGTAATTTTTCGGGATCGAAGTTTAGCTGAGATCGCAATAATTCTGGGGCATTTTTCGATATGTAAAGAACCTTCTTACCTTTAGCGAGCTCCTTTCTCAGAATCTGATGGGTTCTCAGCGGGACTCTCTCGATAAAAAGGTATAATTTCCCTCTTGTAATCATTCTTTTACTCCTCCAATTAAGTATGAAGGATTTTTGTAGATACCTATTTCCCGATAAAACATCAATTTTGACCCCTCATTGATGATAGAAAAGCGGAAGTATTCGATTTCATGCCAATAAAGAAGAATAACCAGCATGTCTGTAAATCAAGTTAAATCAGTAGCGTCTCATCAGAAACTGAACCTTTTCAAATTTCAGATTCTGAAACTCGTTGGACATTCAACAGAAATTCAACGATCTTTATACTCATCCCGTGGTGGAGAAAAAACATCCACATTAATGCAGTCCTCGAGTGCCGTTGTTGAATGTTCAACATTCGGCGGGATATAATAGCCATCTCCTGCCCTAAGGATATACTCCTGACCGTCAATAGAGACACGGAGTACGCCTCGTTCCACGAAGCCTGTCTGCTCGTGAGGATGCGTGTGAAGCGGAAAGATTGTACCCTTAGGGAGGAAGTATTCAACGATTTGCGCCCTTTCACCACATGCAAGCATTCGTCTCTTCACGCCAGCAACTGGCTCGAATTCTGTTGCTTCCTGATATCTAAAGATCTTCATTTTAATCTCTCCATGAAATCGGTTTTTCGTGATTGATTTACATCTTGATTTTTCAGCCAGAGCGTCATCAAGTATGGATGCCAGGTGAGGGTAGTAGGCCCCCTTCTGTTTCAGGCAGCATTCAACTGAGCGCCCTACCCGCCAGTCCTGAGAGGTCATCCCGGCTGTTTGGGCTTGCTCCGGTGGGGAGTCGCCGTTTCACCAGATCTCTGACCAACGTCATCGCCGAGCGACTCATCCTCGGTCAGAGCTGTGTCGTTTCTGTGCCCTTGCCTAGGCTCTCGCCCAGCCACTTACGTGGCCCACCTTCTCATGGAGGGGGGACCTTCCTCAGCGAGGGTCAAGTCCTCACCGTCAGCTGCCCTCCCTCTCCTGACAAATTAACGAGAAGATTTCTAATATATATTCTTGTTCATCCAATTGCGATTGATGGGTTGTCAAGAAATTCTTTGCAGTCAAGATTCCTATGATTGTTGATATTTTAATTAATCTTGTTTCTTTTTGAATCTTGAGATGAGCCTAAGAATTACCAGCTGCTCAACCGTCTTCGATTTGTCATTCATTAATTGATAAGGCAACCAGTCTTGTATCATTTGATGTTGCGAAATGGGTTCTCATCACAATTCCTCGTCGTTGTTGTCAATTCCTTTCCCGCAAGTCTCGTTATTCTAGTCCGTGATAGTACTCTCGTACGACTCCAATAGTGTGATAAAAGAACTAATCATAGCTCAGCGATCTCTCAGATTGCTAATTCTGATGAATTAGACTGTTTGTTCGACGTAATAAACCAGCGCTGATCTCTTAGCGAGCCCTTCCGTTAAAAGTAAAAGGTTCCATACATTCAATGCGAGGCCATTGCACAAGAGAAAGGAGTTGTACTCTCTAATGGCCAAAGGTCTCGCAATTTTGGCAACTTTGTCCCAGTATCTATATTCGGCCTGCTTCGTGTAACAGGCAATATCACGCGCACACTGGAGAGCCTCTCTACCGTTCCTTTCAAGTATCGATTTTTTCGTCCTCAGGAGAAATGAATAACAACTCTTCATATCCGATGAAATATCGTCTTTGAGATGTTTCACGCCATCAGGTAAGGTGAAATTCTTAGAAACAATATGCTGCTGAAGATATTCGACTGGGTATCTCAATTCTTCCCGCTCAAGACCATAGAAATCACAGATGAGGCCAGTGATCGAATAGAGTGTGTCTCCGACCCTTTCAAGCGCATCGGCCAAAGTCCATATCAAATTAATTTCGGTGATTGAACGAGATGAAATGTCTAATTTTGATATATTACGCATAATCTGGAAAGCGATCCGGTCGATATCTTCTTCTTCTAACGTGTAAAGAAGTCTTAATAAATGAATGCCTTTTTCTGGATTTGAGTCAAAACTCTGGATCAGTTCCAAAACAAGGTTTTCGCCATCGCTTAGTTTGTCAAAAAGCAGAGCGATTAGCGCATGAGTTTCGTGAACAATCGATGATCTGTTAACATATGAAATCATGTTATTGCTCGATGTTGGTTCGAGGTTTTCGTCCAGCATTCTAATGATGCTTCTTGATTCGCCAATTAAAGCATCTGTGAGAAACGAAGCTTGCAGCTTGAATTCATCTGCCCCATTTATATACGATGACAGGATGTATTCTTTGAGGTCTTCGCGAGTGATATGGTCTACAGAGATCTCGATTTTTTTCCGTGAAAGCTTCGGGGCGAGGATGAGATGATTCTCAATGCTGAACATGTTGACCTCTCTATCCTTCACTTGCTCGCCACTCCAGCTCTTTATCCATTTTTTTGGTAAGTATATTGAGAAACCGCCTGAGCCTGCGCGTGTAACGCGTTTTCTCGTCTTGATCGTTTCATGGTTTGTCATCGGTCAACCTCTTCCTTCTCGCTCGCTTTTGGACAATAAAACGTAACTGATAACTTTGCCAATTCTTCCATTTTAGTGATAATATCTGCAATTCTGTAACCGATTCTGAGGATCTCAGCGATGTTAGATTCGATCTCTTTTCTTGATCTATTCGCAAGAAGATCATTAAGGGCATCACTCAGTAAATTTCCGATGTCATCACGAAGTTTCACCAATTCTTCTTTTGTCGCATATGCCTTTTCAGTTCCGTCAGCTAGCATGAAACTTCGAATTTTCTGGAGATATTTCCTGCATATTTCAAATTGAGAACTATAAAGTCTACGGATATTTTCAAGATCCTCGCCCACCCTCATCGGCGAGACTTTGATTTCGCCAAGCAATACGTCCGCCGGAAAAGAAAGGCGATTGTGATCAATACCGTAGATCTTGCATATATCTCTTACAGTTCCGAAGATACTGTCGCTAATACTTTCAAGTATGTTCGTTGTTAATACAATAAAATAAAGGTCAGAGATACTCTCGATCGGCACCTCGATCCGCGACGCCTGTCTTAAAATTTGAAATGCAAACCTATCGACATCTTCTTCAAGAAGTCGAAGCATTTGCATAAGATGCAATGCGCGCCTTCTATTCTTATCAAAATAATCGATCAATTCGATTGTTAGTTTGATCGCATCCGTAAGCTTGTCGAAGATCAAACCCCTCATCTGGTGTGCACTTGAGGGAATAGAAGTGAATGTCAAGGTTTGGCCGAAAACGATTCTCTTCTCATCAGCGCTGAGAGAAATGCGCTCGTCTAGAAACCGCATAAAATCCCTCGCGCCCATGATCTGCTCGTCCGAAAATCGGTCTTCTGCAATGAGCTCCGCGGACTCAAAGCCTCTTACGTAGGATGAAAGTAAAAATCGTTTGACATCATCAACTGATTGGCTAGACGTTTTCAACGAAATCGAGGAAACCTTGTGTACTGGACTGATGATGAGATAATCATCAAGGAGAAGGAGATTGACATTTTTCTCCTTTGATTGCACATCTTTCCATTTTTCGATCCATTTCTTTGGGATGTAAAGTGAATAAGCTCCTTTACCCTGGGTGATTCTCTTCGTATATTGTGCTCTTGTAATTGAAAATCCCTCCTTGAATGTTTAATCAATTCCTTTGTAACTTCTCTAAAGGGATCAAGATCAAGTTGTCTATATGATAATTGCCTATTTTTTTCATTTCTACTTATAAGTTGCGTAATTTAGCGAATGAAAGATTTTCCGATCGATTTCCTTTCGGAAAAGAATTAATAGGGAGCCCAGTTATTCGGAACTCGATAGCGGGGGTAGCCAAGCCTGGCCAAAGGCGCAAGATTGAGGGTCTTGTCTCGTAGGGGTCCAAGGGTTCAAATCCCTTCCCCCGCACTGTTCCGTTCGTATGGAGATGATTTGTGTTTTGCATCATTTTTTGGAGTAACAGTTAGTTGAATGAGGTAGGGAAAACTTTTTTTAAAATGTCTGATGCCGGCCAATTAAGGTTCATGAATTTTATCTTTATTTGTTTAGATCATCTGCATATTTTAAGAAGTCGGTGTATGAATAAAAATGGTCTTGACAAAAGCCAATTGTATTAAGTATTAAAATTTCTATGGCCATTATCAATGGTCGCTTGTCCAAATTGCGCAAAAGAAGGGCTAGAGGTTGAAAAGATCACAGTCATTATTCATTCGAAGGAGAACGCCTGGCCACTTGGCGAGGAAAGATTTTTTCTATGTGAAAATCCCGAATGTGATGTTGTTTATTTTAACCAATCATCTAGTAAGGTTCTCAAAAAGGACGATGTAAAGACAAGGGTGACATTCAAAGAAGAGAATTCACCACGCCCTCTTTGTTATTGCAAGCAAGTGACTGAAGAAGACGTCTTGCGAGCAATTGCGAATGGTGCAAGGAGTTTTGAGGAGATTAAGAAAGCAACTGGTATCGGTGGCGGCGGCTTCTGCAAATTTACAAACCCCTCTGGACGATGTTGCTCTCGCAATTACAAACCTTTTATCGAGAAAGAACTTGAAAAAATCAATAAAGAAAATTAATCCTCGCTTTGAACGGTTATTGGATCGCCGCTCTTGCATATTCTTTGTTTCACGTTAGGGAAAATATGAGGTGATATCATGTCTCTACTTGACGTCTCAGTATTTTTCTTCCATAACAATTGAATCACCTGCGAGCTTACGAATTACATCAACAATCCCTTCCATGGAGATATCGTCATCGATCATGTTGCTATTTTTGAAAATGAGATTTTTCAATTCATTTCCGATCAAGTCGTCAGATCCGCTCTTTAACCTCAATACGATCGATCCTGGGTAAAATATTTTCTCATCGCAAATACCATCTTCATCACCATCCGTGATGGCCACGATTGGAACACCGAAACGATAGAGGACACTCGCCGCCGTTTTACTAGTATCATCGCCAACGGTAATTACGAATTTTGCATTTCTGCATGAATGAATCGCGTCTTCGGTTGCATGATTAACCAAATAAATTCCTTTTCTTTCCTTCGTTGCAAGGCTACGCGGCGTTGCCTTTGTGCGCCTAATCACCCCACTTCTCACTCGAGCTGTAAACGGATCGAAATTTCCTAAGCGTTCGACGCCACTCTGTTTTAGCTCGATTCCCCTTGCCACTAATCGTCCATTTTCATTTTTTGCGATTGCCACTTCTGATGAGATTGCCTTTCCGATGACGATTCCGTTTATCCAAATGTTCTCACCTGGAACAATCCCAGTAATCGTTCTCCACTTTTCATCTTTGGCAAAAGTCGAAATCCTCGGAGCTTCGATCCTTTCAAAACCGAGTCTCTCTGCAATCTCGATAGTAATCGGAATGTCAGCGTGATTCCATTCAATTATGACCCCATTATCGATCTGACACAGAGGTTTTTCAAGTCTGTCTTTAATTTTTGAATAGATAATCTCTCCAAACCGGATGATTGATTCTCTATTTTTGCCGTAATTAACAAGAAAAAGAACGTCTGATTCTTTGTCAAGCATCAAGAGGGCTTCAGATGGAATTACGCGTTGATTAATATCGATGATATCTTCGAGACCAGCATCAATAACAGCAGCAATACCAGTGTAACCGCTCATAATCGTCTTAACTGACGCTGATTTTTCCTTTGCAATTTTTAGCACTTTCTGGAGTAATCCCGTATCAATAGCCTCAGGTCCGTGAACGACGATGCCGATCTTCATCACATCTGCCAGTTCGTTATGACACATGAGAATTTTCCCTCGTCTTTTTCTCGTTTGATCGAATTGACATCCTAGTAAAGGAATGAGAAAGATGAATCTTCTGTCTTTGTAAAAACTATTTGTAACTTTGGTGGAATATAATCAATAAATAAAACTCTCCAGACATGCTTCTCGCTAACACAAGAATTTGTTACAATTATATGCGATGATTGAGAATTCCAGTTATTACGCTTCCTCTTAATCAGGGGTTATAAGCAAGTAAAGGCATGATCAAAAATCGACGGTAGAATAAAAATTAAGATATAATCCTTTGATAAAATACGCAAATATGAAGTGCCCGAAATGCAACGAGGAGATGGAGCTGGGCTACATTACTTCAGGGTATCGCTCAACCGTCTTTTCTTCTTCATGCTATCCCCTCGTGGAATGCGGTATCCAGTGGCGCTTTGTCAAGACTAATGTTGAGCAACTCGAAATCAGCGAAAAAGAACTCGCCTTCAGTCTCCAGGGTTACCGTTGCAGGAAGTGCCGCCTCATCATCCTTCGGTACTGAGATTCGTTTTTGAAAACGCATATTTTTTAAAGATCAATAACCAAGATTGAGAAGCTGGACAAGACTCGTGATTTCGCAGATATATTCATCGAGTATGCAGGTGTTTCAAAGTCAGGACCCTTATTATCATCAGCGATAATCGTAGCCTCATATTTTTATATCCCCCAACAAGATCGGCCTCTCGAATAATTTCGTTGTAGTATCAGTGACTAAAGGGAAATATATGTTAATGATCACGCATCTTTTGGTCGTTCTTCTGATGATTCATCTCCTTCATCTCGATAAAAACGAGGCATTTGTGGCGCTTCTTTTCGGGGTTCTTATCGATATCGATCATATTTTCGGGATTCCGGAATTCGTCAGAACGAACGGTATTTTCAATATCACCAACAAGGAAATGCTCCTCTCCGCTCCAATACAATGGAAATCGGCTTTCCATAGCCCCATGGCGATACTCATTGTTGCGCCATCATCTGCATCATTCAGATTTACTCTTCCTCTCCTTGCGTGGGGAATTCACATAGCTATGGATGCGATTCAGATCGAGTTTTTGGGCGTTGCATCGCTTGTTGAGATTCTCTTTATGCTAATGTTACTAGGCATTTTGCTCATGATAGAAATCAGAAATTTCCAAATGACACAGTTTGAAACGAAGGCAAGCATTTCCAGATTCTTTTCATGGGAACTCAATAAAATAAGTTCCCTCTTTTCACAGTCGCTTTTTGCAAGGACATAAAATTGTAAGATCATAGGCTGATTTCAATCACTAATCTCATCTATGATTTGTAGAAGCGCCTCAGTAAACATCTTTGTGGTGTAAGATCCTCCGATATCTGGTGTTCTAATACCCCGTTCGATCGCGACAGAAACTGCACTCTCTATTTTTTCAGCGGATGTGCTTTCGTTGAGGAATCTCAGCATCAGCGCTGATGAAAGAATCGCAGCGGTTGGATTTGCAATCCCCTTGCCCGCGATATCTGGTGCTGATCCGTGGCATGGCTCAAATAAGCCAAATGTCTCTCCGATATTTGCAGATGGCGAGAGCCCGAGGCCTCCTACAAGCGCTGCGGCTTCATCTGAAAGGATATCGCCATAGAGATTGAGGGTTACAATGCAATCGTATGCGTATGGTTTCATGATGAGAGCGGCCGCCATCGCATCAACATGCATCTCATTTGCAATGAGTTTCGTATTCTTGACTTCCTCGAAAAAAACCCTTCTAAAAAGACCATCAGACTTCCTCATGACATTAGCTTTGTGGACGCATGTAATCCTTTTCCTTCCTTCTTTTTCACAAAGCCCGATTGCAAACTTGACAATTCGCCTGCAAGCCCTCTCGGTAATTCTTCGCTCGAGAGTAACACCGTCCTTATCTTCTCTTTCCATACCTGTGTAGACATCTTCTGTGTTCTCACGGACGATCACAAGATCCATGTCGACAAGCCCGAGTGTGGGAACGAGTCGCTTGAATGGGCGGACATTCGCGTACAAGTCGAAATACTGCCTTATGAACAGCAATGGGGACTTATAGCCTGGGTCGGAAGGGGTCGTTAGGGCACCAAAGAGACAGGCATCTGATTCCTCGAGTAAGTCAAGCGTTGATTGAGGCAAATAGGTGCCTTTTCTTCGAAAACATTCGTATCCCATCTCTCCATCTACGAATTCGATCGGAAGATTGAGCGATTTAAGAACAGTTACTGCCGAAGAAACGACATCGGGGCCAATGCCATCGCCGCCGATGACGACGACTTTTTTCAATTTTGATCACCTATCCTCTCTAGAACACTTGCAACGATAATTGGAAAGGTGATCGTTGCATCGCCCTCGACCGTGACTTCGTCAGCCGTTTCCTTCACCTTTCCCCAAGACACTGCCTCCCGAACTCTTGCGCCAGATAAACTACCATCGTATTCCTGAGCTGTCGTCAAATACACAACGGAATCCAGTCCGCCACGAAATTGATTCCACCAGATCGTGTGATGCTTTGAGATACCTCCACCTATGATAATCGCCCCAGTTTTTTTCGCCTCGAAAACGATATCGGAGAGATCCTGCTCATCCTTAAACAAATCAATTGACATTTTTCTATGTGTCTGCCAATACATCCAAAGTTGTGTTCCAAAGGCGCCGTCCGTAATCCCTGGTACAAAAATCGGAATGCTGTTTCGATGGCACCAATAGATCAATGAATCGGTGTTGTCCAATCGTTCCCCAACGGCATCGATGATTTCTCTCGTCGAAAGTGAATTCTTCATGTTGAATATTTCTTCAAAGAGCGGAGCAAGTTTTTCTTCAAGAATTAGACCGTAGCTTTCATCTGGCACGAGTATATTCCCCAATCTGCTGATTCCCCTTTTTCTCAACTCCGCGTCATCCATGAAGAAATCCCCGTGGTAATAATCTTTCCAGCATCTAGCAAGATCGTGATCAAGGGTTCCGCACGTCGTTATAATTACATCGATTAGTTTTCTTCTTGCTAATTCAACAATAACCCCCCTTGTGCCAGTAGCCATTATACATGCGGGAAATGATAGGAATACAGTACACATCTCATCTCTTAGCATTTTCTCAACAATATCAACTGCATCCGATAGCTTCCTCGATGTAAATCCGCCAGAATCTTTCATTTCGCGAATTAACTCATCGACGGTCATCGGTATTTTAATCCTCATGTCTTTGACAGGTCTATCCGCTGACATGGTCCGAACACCTCTATCTGTAAGAGATATATGCTAGTACTGACTTCCATCCAACGGATATCATATAGAAATAAGTTCGGAAAGGAAAAGGAACTCGAGTTATTAGAATTCTTAGGTGATAAAAAAAATTGCTACATATTATTGAGAAAAAACCTAAGTACCTTTATTTTTCTCAGCTTTTTGATCTTCTTGAAAAGAATCAAGGCAGCAAAAGTCTCAATCATCAGCAACGCCTCGTTAGTCTGCTTGAAATTAGTAGCGGGGCTCATAATGTTCTCTATCAGCATTATTTCTGAAGCCTTGCACTCAATTATGGATTTGATCGCCGCGATCGTTGCAAATTATTCCGTTAGAAAAGCTACAGAGCCAGCTGATTCCGATCATACGTACGGTCATGGCAAATACGAGAATATGGCAGGAGTCGTGGAAGCTCTGTTAATTTTCTTCGCATCGGCAATCATTATCTATGAATCAGGAATGAAGATCATTAGTGGTACTGGTGTCGAATATATTGAAATTGGCATCGTCATCATGGGTGTTTCGGCCATTGTAAACTTTTTTGTTTCACGTTACTTGTGGAAAGTAGCAGAAGATGAGGACTCAATCGCATTGAAGGCTGATTCCCTTCATCTGAAAACGGACGTGATCACCTCATTGGGAGTTTTTCTCGGTTTAATTGTGATGTCAATAACGAAATTAGCTTTTTTCGACCCATTAATTGCGATCGGGATTGCTTTTCTTATTCTTAGAGCTGCATATAATCTCTTCAAGGAGTCAAGTCGAGGTCTTGTTGATGAAAAGCTACCTGCAGAAGAAGAAATGGTTGTTAGAAATGTGTTGATTGAACACATGCCAAGCTACATAGAATTTCATTCCTTAAGGACGAGAAAAGCAGGGAATCAGAGATTCATTGATATGCACGTCGTCGTGCGACCTGAAATGAGCGTGGAAGATTCGCATAAGATTGTTGATCATCTTGAGCAAGAAATCGCGAAGAGATTACCAAATACAAGTGTCCTGATTCACGTGGAACCGCAAGATTGGCGTAATTCACCTGCATTAGGCAAAAAAGGAGAGATTTGATGAAAAAGATATCAATCATGGGATCTCATCAGATTCCATCTTACTGGCTTCTTCCTAATTATTATTGACTTTTTTGATCGCTATCGGTATAGTTAATTTCGTCGAATTTGGTGCCTTAATTGATTCGCTTTGTTGATATATAAGAAATTGAATTGCGTGTAAGTGGCCGATCTCAAGAAGCTCGCTGTCTATCTGGGTGCGTTTATCGGTCCAGTTTCGGGAAACGCTGTATTGGCGCTCGTTCCAACGCTGAAAAATGAATTTAATGCGTCGGCACCATCAGTGCTCCTTTCAATCTCATTCTTTATGATTCCTTTTGCTTTTTTTACTCTTTTGTCAGGTACGATTTCAGATGTTTATGATCGAAAGAAGACTGTCATCACTGGTTTTTCATTTTACACGATCGGTAGTGTAATGTGTGCATTAAGTCCAAATCTCGCCTTTTTTCTTCTATCGCGAACGGTTCAAGGCTTTGGTTACGGATTTGTCAACCCAGTGCTCGTTGCAATTCTCGGTGATATTGTGCCGTATGAAGAGCGAGGAAAGGCGATGGGGTATCTCGGCGCAGCTACGACTGCAGGTATCGCTCTAGGTCCATTTATTGCGGGTTTTATTGTGCTTATCAGTTGGCGAGCAGTATTCATTTTCATCGCAATTCTTGTGATATGCGTGGCAATTTTCTTCGACAGACAATTTAGGAATATTATTTTCACTAAAGGCTCTCGTGCACCAAGGGAAATCCTGAGGAATTTAAGAAAAGGAATAAGCGATAAAGGTGTTTTCATTCTTTCTATTGCAGGCTTTCTGACTTTTCTCGGATACATCAGCACTATTTCCTTCATGTCCGACCATCTATCGCTTCCTCCATTGGGTCTTTCTGAAAGCGAAATTGGAACGGTAATGGCTACAACGGGAATCGCTGGGATCTTGGCAGCCCCGATTGGAGGAAGACTCACCGATAAAATTGGAAGATTCGTTACGCCGACAATCGGTTATATATTCGTCATATTATCGATGATCCTATTGAGCCATGCAGAATCGGTCTATCTTATCGTTGCCTCTTTGATTGTCCTTGGAACGGGCACAGCGCTTGTCTGGGCACCATTACTGACCCTTTCAGTCGAAATAAGACCTGCGCAGAGAGGCACGACCTCCTCGCTTTTCAATGGCGCAAGGTTTTTTGGTTATTCACTCGCTCCCCTTGTTGCCGCTCCCATGTACATTGCGAGTGGAATTGAAGCAATATACGTTTTTACCATTATTCTCGCGGTGTTCGCTACAATGGCAGTTTGGCTTGTTAGACTTTTTGCAAAAAGTTAATTCTCTCGATCCCAGCGCTCTAAGATCTCAGTGAGTTGATTCACGGATTCTTCGTCGCAGCAGCTATTATCAATCACATACCAGTTGTTTTTTGCAAGCGCTAGCATTCGTTTTCGAATTTTTTCGAGCTGGTCAGGAGCCTCGAACATTTCCATTTCTTCTTGACGCGCAGCAATTCTTGAATGAGCAATTACGGGATCGATATCGATGAGCAACAATCTTTCCGGCGTTGGCAATAGTTTTCTGAAAAAGTTGTAGCCTGAATCTACGAATCGTTCTGGAAGATACGCTGTAGCCATAAGATATCTGACAAAAATAATGTTGTCGTAACGTTTTGATTCCCTTTTCATCGATATGAGAGAGCATAGAACATCGAAAATGAAAAAGATTGCAGCAATGAGCTGCATCATCTTCCCCGATTTCTTGAGGGCGGCTTTTGAGATCTTACCCGGTATCTTTTCTGACGGATGAAAATAAATCAATGTTGATTCGCCTTTTTTCTGATAATACTTCTTAATCCACAATGCATGTGTGGTCTTTCCAGAACCATCAATTCCGTCGACAACAATCCATCGCATTGATTATATCCCCAGAAAGTATAGTATCCATGAAGTGATGAGCGGAATCACAAGATTATCGATGTCTCCAGGTGTGATCAGTTCAATAATAGAAACAAAGACCCCTGTGAGTAGTGAAATCTGAGCTGTAATCGCCAGGGCTGGAATAAACGCGCTGAAAAAACCGTTCTGGTATAAAAACCCATAGTACTCTATTATCAAAAACGCTGAGATCGTTGTTGCAAGAAACACAGCAAAGGTTCCTTCGAGAGTCTTGTTCCTGAGAATCTTTCGTTTTCCGTATCTTTTTCCGATGTATCCTCCAAATCCATCTCCATACGACATTGCAACAATCCCGATCGATGCAATTATCCTATTCTCAAAAAATAAGTATGCAAGAATTGTCCAAGAAATTGCATACATGACGAGGCCAAGACCATGCCCTTCTTCTGAGGTTTGACCCAAAATCGATTCCCGCAACTTTGGAATGGGGGAATAAGGAGAGACGAGTAGCAACAATGGAATGAAAGGAGCAGCTGCGAGAAAGGCCATGACCCACGCATTATCGAAGATCCACCAGAAGAAAACGATGTTCCCTACTGCAATATGCACGAATTTTCTCCTTGCGTCTCCCTTCCATCTTTTCTTCATGATGAAAGAAATCACAACAACCAGAAGAACGTACCCATAAACGAGGGCAAGTCCAATCAAGTCGCCGTTTAATTGCATTTAAAAGAAAAAAGCTTTTCATATATACATCAATTTCGCATCTGGGTATTGGTTTTTAGATGCAAAGGTATGCTGAAACGCCGATTTCGCTTCATATACTAGCTAACAAAAGAGGAGTTGATATAAATAACCCAATAATTGTGGATTTCAAGAAGAATGTTCTTTATCACAATAGATAATGATTTGAGAATCTTTTTAAACCAGTGAAAATTGTATAATGTTTGCGGTAGTAATGAATGAAAAGGATTTAGCACTTACTCGATCCATCGTTAGAGAAATTGATGGCCTATGGAGACATACGCCAATTCTTATTGATGTAAAATTTACCCAGCTTGTGAGAATTAATCTCATCTTGATTAAAGCGCTTGCTGACATTATGAAAATGCGTGGCCTCATTATTTCCGTCGACAGACCATATCAATATATCGTCTATCTCCTCAAAATGCACAAGATCAACACTGATGGTCTGACCTTTATCGATGTCATCGGCAATTTTTCCGCCGATCGAAAGGTTTTGACAGCGGGGATTAATCTGATTGGAGAGCCCTTCAGGATCGATGCTTTACCAGATATCATTACAAATTTCTCCGGAATCGGTGGATCAGGCGCGATTGATCTTAAGTCCTATGGATTTGCACTTATCGACAACATTTCAACGCTCATCAACTATAACGGATATCCAGTCGTTGAAAATTTTTTGAGGAATTTTGTTCGCCTGATGTCAGTGATGAATAATATATTCTTTCCAATCGTGATAGACAGCGAAAAATATCCGCTTCTTTATGAAACGGCTAAGTCTCTTTGTAAGAAGGAACTGAAGATTGAGAATTACCAATTATTGGTTAAGACACAGGTTGACACGCGTGGAATGAGTGACGAGATAATCGAACATGAAGCAAAACTTGGGGGATTGTAGAATGAATGTTGTCGAGTATCCAATGAAAAAAATGCAAGGTCTATCACGAATCCCAACTGGAATACCAGGTCTTGATGAAATGATTGAAGGAGGATTTCCTTTTCCATCTGTGATACTTGTTTCAGGCACTGCCGGTACTGGCAAGACGACCTTTGCGCTAAAATTCCTCTGTAAAGGTGCAGAACTCGGAGAGCGAGGACTTTACATAACAACTTTGAGTGAGCCTACTCAATGGATGCTGAGGTTTGCTTCCCAGTTCGATTTCGTGAAACCAGAATATTTTGGAAACGAGATTGTTTACATGGATCTCGGTGCGATTCTCAGAGAAATGGATGGCAATAAGATTCTGGACACAATCGAGAACAAGATTGCGGAAGTTATTCCACAGAGAATTGTTATCGATCCCGTCACGGTTGTTGGCGGTATGATTAGGAGCGATTACAGGACTTTCCTTTTTGATATGGCAAACATGTTGAAGAATTGGAATGCAACCACAGTGGTGACTGGTGAAGTTAATCCCAATGATCTCTATCCCCCTGAAATTGCTTACGCAGTCGATGGGATTATTCTCTTGATGTTTTCAGAAGAGGCTGGTGCGCGAAGGAAGTATCTAGAGGTCTTAAAAATGAGAGGTACTAATCACCTGACTGGCAGGCAATCAATTGATATTACAAGGTCAGAGGGAATCGTGGTTTTAAAAGCAAGATTCTGAAAGCTACTTAAATACGAACATTGCGGGCACGATTTTGCTCTTAAGTTTCTGGCGGGATACTTCCGTTTAATATATATTGAGGATTATATTTATAATTTCCAAGAAAAGAAATACTCCCGCGATATTCAAATACTTGAAATCCATCAAAAACATAATAGAAGAGGATCGTTGCAAATCGTTATCGACAGAATAAACGATTTATAGGAGAACAAAAATTACCCGCCAAAACTAACCAGGAAGGTTTGTTTATGGATCCGTTGCTATACATTATTCCGCTAGCAGGCATTATTGGACTTCTCTTCGCAGGATACCTAACATGGACTATATTCAGAAAGGATAAGGGAACTCCAGAAATGCAAGAGATTGGGGAAGCAATCAGAGTCGGAGCGATGGCTTACCTTGCGAGGCAATACAAGACGATCGCAATAATCAGTGTTATCCTAGCCGTCATTATATCATTAGGCATCAGGCTAGAAGTTGGAATGGCGTTTCTACTCGGTGCTTTCTTTTCGGCTCTCTCTGGTTATATTGGCATGTATGTATCAGTCAACTCAAACATTAGAACGGCGAGCGGTGCAAGAAGATCACTAAACGAAGCATTGACAATCTCATTCCGCGGAGGAGCAGTATCTGGACTGGCAGTCGTATCGCTGAGTCTACTTGGTGTTGCGGGTGTTGTTTTCCTTTATGACACCTTCTTTGGTCTTAAAGAAGCGTTGTTCTATGCCGTAGGTTACGCATTCGGTGCGAGTTTTGCGGCCCTTTTCGCTCAGCTTGGTGGTGGTATTTATACCAAGGCCGCAGATGTCGGCGCCGATCTGGTCGGAAAGGTCGAGGCTGGTATCCCTGAAGACGACCCCAGAAATCCGGCAGTTATAGCAGATCTTGTGGGAGATAATGTCGGCGATTGCGCTGGTCGTGGTGCGGATCTTTTTGAATCAACTGCAGCAGAGAACATCGGTGCAATGATCCTTGGTCTCTCAATCTTTCTGTTCATAGAGCAGACAACTGGACAGCAACAATATGGCTGGATTTTCTTCCCCCTCGTTGTTCGTGCATTCGGAGTCTTTGCAGCAATCATTGGTATTATGGCTGTTAGGCTAAGAAGCGAAGATGAGAGGCCGATGAGCGCGCTCAATCGAGGGTACTATCTTACCTGCGTTCTTGCAGCGATTTTCTTCTACATCGCGGTCGACCAGATGCTTGGAAACATCATGTTCTTTTACTGCGGACTTGTTGGCATTGCTCTCAGTATCATCATCGTTTACATTACCCAGTATTACACGGCTGGTGAATGGAGACCGGTGAGGGAGATCGCCAAGTCATCGGAAACTGGACCAGCAACGAATATTATTACAGGATTCTCAGTCGCACTAGAGACGACCGCCATGCCTGTGATTGCGATTGGCATTTCATTACTGGCTGCATATCAACTCGGAATGATGGCTGCTCCTGACGGCTCTGAGTCCTTCATCTATGGACTCTATGGCACCGCTGTGGCAACAATGGGGATGCTTGCAACCTGTGCGTTCATTCTTGCGGAGGACACATTCGGACCAATCACTGATAACGCTGGTGGAATCGTTGAGATGTCTGATCAGCCTGAGGATATTAGGAGGAGGACGGACAAACTCGATGCTGTCGGCAACACAACCAAGGCGCTCACAAAGGGTTACGCAATGGGTTCTGCCGCCCTTGCTGCGTTCTTGCTCTTTGCAGCTTACTTCGAGGAAGTTGCGAAACTTATGAATGATAAAATGAATGCGATCGTGCCAGGCTCTGGGACTTTGACCCTGGCGGACGTCTTCCATGTTGATATCGCGAGCCCACCCGTATTCGTCGGGGCGTTTGTTGGCGCAATGCTCGTCTTCCTATTCGCTTCGCTGGCAATCCGCGCTGTTGGTAAGGCCGCTTATGATATGATCAACGAGGTTCGCAGGCAGTTCAAAGAGATACCTGGTCTGTTGGAGGGAAAAGCGAAACCGGACTACGCGAGATGCGTCGATATCAGTACAAAGGGTGCATTGAAGGCAATGGTACTCCCTGGCATACTTCCAGTTGTCGTTCCGGTTGCTTTTGGTCTGATCCTGAGATTCCTCGGATATTCAGAGACAGTTCAGGCCGTTGGAGCACTGCTCATGGTTGGAACGATTGCAGGTGTACTTATGGCAACACTGATGAACAATGGCGGTGGCGCCTGGGACAATGCGAAGAAGTACATCGAAGCTGGGCATCACGGTGGTAAAGGAACACCTGCTCATGCAGCGGCCGTTGTCGGAGATACAGTCGGTGATCCCTTTAAAGACACGGCAGGGCCTTCCTTGCATGTTTTGGTAAAGTTGCTCTCAACGATCACTCTGGTGTTCGCTGCGCTCTTTGTCGTTTGAGAGCAAAACTTCTTTCTCTTTTTCTCTCAATCTTATCCAGATTGAAGATGTTTCTTCAATAATGGCTCAAGATTTAAATAAGGGATGAGTCATGCCGAAGTAGCCAAGAGGGACTTATAATGTACTTGTTAACAACCCGAGAAAAAGTGGTTAGGATTCCGCCGTATCGCCTTGGTGAAGATTTGGACAAGGTCATCAAAGAATTAACCTGCGAGTCCTTCGAAGGGAAGATCGAAGGCAATGATTCGTTCACTGTGCTTATAAGAAATATCGAGCCCGTGGGACCAGGACGAGTAGTTCACGGGGACGGCGCTGTCTATCAAAAGGTCAGATTTGAAGCTCTTATTTTTAGACCACAGCTTCACGAAGTTATCGAGGGATTCGTTTGTGAAGTTATGAAGTTCGGCGCGTTTATTCGATTTGGTCCGTTAGACGGGTTACTTCATATTAGCCAGATTACAGACGATCGAATCGATGTCGATACTGACAATCAGCGCTTGATTGGGAAGGACACGAAAAGAGATTTGAGACTCAATGACAAAGTTCGAGCGAGAATTGTGGCACTCAGTCTCAATGAAAGATCTCCAAGAGAGAGCAAAATTGGCTTGACCATGAGACAACCTGGTCTGGGAAAATTTGAGTGGATTGAGGAGGACCGAAAGAAGAAGGGAGGTGCCTCATGAAAGTTCAACGCGCATGTAAACATTGTAATTATATTACGGAAGAAGAGACCTGCCCTTTGTGCGGGAATCCCACATCAGAAGAATGGCAGGGTTATGTTATCATCATTGACCATACAAAATCTGAGATAGCGAAGAGGATGGGCATCAATGTCAACGGAAAATTCGCCCTCAGGGTCCGATGAATTGCAAGTGCCTAGAAGGGGGTGGATTTTGCCAGAAGCAATGCGAGAACAACTGTACATGCCGTTTGGAGAGATCGTTGATGAGGAATCTCTTCTCATCGAAGTGAGAAAATGTTGTAAAATCATTACAGTAGGTGACATTGTGACTCTTACTCTCTTAAACAAAGGGATCAAACCAAATTTGCTGATATTCGATTTTAAAACGAAGAGAGAAGAGGTAAAGATTCTCAAAGGCCTAGTCGAAGCAATCGATGGAGACAATATTAGTGTAAAAAACCCACCAGCACATATCAGCTCTGAGTTAATCAGGGAAGTAAGAGAGGCGATGCACAAGGAGAGAAGAACCAAGATTTTTGTTGATGGTGAGGAGGATCTTGCAACTTTGGTTTGTGCTGCCTATGCGCCGAAAGGAGCATGTCTTTTGTATGGGCTCCCTGATAAGGGAGTAGTTCTTGTAAAGGTCAATAGTCAAATATCTAAAAAGGCAAGGTCACTTATTTGTGCGATGGAGGAATGGAATTGAAGATCGAAATCGAAAGCAAGAAAGAGAATGTTCTACAGGAACGGATGGAAATGTATTTTAGAGTCGATCACCAGGGAGAGCCAACGCCGTCAAGGGATGCGATTAAATCAAAGCTCGCCGAACTGCTTAATGTTCAAAAAGAACGAGTGGTTATTGCAAGCGCTAGAACTGAATTTGGAAAATCCGAGACGAGAGGTTACGCAAAGGTTTACGATTCCGTTGATGCAGCAAAAAAGCATGAGAGCAAATACGTTCTTGTACGAAACAAGCTCATCCAAAGAGAAGGAAAGAAGAAGGCCGAGGCAGCAAAACCTGCTGCTGCAGCGAAGAAATAGGAGGAGTGAACGATGTCAAAGAAAGATTATTATCAGATCGCCAGTGGAAAATTAGAACGAAAGAAGCGACATTGTCCGAAGTGCGGTCCGGGAGTTTTCCTCGCGGAGCATGTAGATAGAATTTCTTGTGGGAAATGTGGTTATACGGAATTTAAGAAAAAGTGATCATGATTTTTCCCTAAAACAATTAAAATATTCTTAAAAAATCTATGTGCGCTTTGGTGATTCTCTCTATTTCTTGATCATTTGGTAAAATAACGGTAAGTATAGCCAATAATCGCTCCGAGTAACGACATTTTAATTCCGGTAATCAAGCCATTGAGTGCAGCTGAGAAGAATATCTCATCACCGCCGAGATCAAGACCAAATGCCCATAAAACAAAGGATGCAATGATTGCAATTGGAATCGACATCATCAACCCGATTGCAGCTCCGTAAATGATACTCCCAATTCCACCGTCGGAATGCCAGGCGATAAATGAGGAGAATGCGGCAATTGACGCGGCAATTGCCAGATATGAATTTTCTCCTCCAAAAAACGCGATTGGATCAGGATCCGAGAGAATCGTTCCAGCAACAGCGCCACCGAATGCGCCCATTAATACAACAAAAATCGCGTGTCTGTTTAATTTGGCAATTTTTCTTCGCCAAACAAAACAAGGAACAGTGATTGTCTCGCAGATCAAGAGAAAGCCGATGAAGCGCCATAGCATACTGTTACCATAGATTTCCGATGAATCATCAATAATCACATATTGATTTGCAGCCCACGAAACAAGCATTGATCCAGCGGGATCAGTTAACAAGCTCGAATTCTTCATTTCCGTAATATCAGCTTGCCAGACGGGATTGTTTCTCCCGAGTCGATATTTTTCTATCTTTTCCTCTTTCGATATGAAAATCTCATCAGCAATAGATGGAATAGCAAAATTCTTAAGAGGTGATGATTGCAGCAATGGTTTGATTACCGTATTATTAATCGCGTAAATCGTGTCGCCGGATCTTAGCGCATACCATTCTCCATCGGCATGAATCTGGAGGTCTTTGGAATCGAATGGTACCTCAGTCACCCAGATAATCCTTTCTCTATAGAGATCGATGCTCGCCAAGTATTTTTTAGAATCTCCATACAAGACTCCCAGGTAAAAATCCGTAGAAGAGATTGCGAGTTCATGGAGTTTATCAGGAAAATGAAAGATTGCACGAATTCTATTATCCATGCTCTTGAACAGATAAACAGTACCGTTATTGAGCCCGATCGCGATTCCCCTACCCGAGCTAGATATTGATGTCGTAACAACATCTTCATCGAACCTGTAATTCCAAAGTACGCTTCCGGCAGAAGAAATGGAAAGCTGCAAAAGATAGATTCCTGATTCATTTCTTACAAGACAAGTAATCTGAGAGGGGCTGTAGATCTGCATTGCATATTTCTCTGAAATTCCCAACAAATCAACATCGCCATTGAGGCTAACATGAAAAAGTGATTCGTGCTCTCCTGGTTTGTAATAATAGACTTCACTTTTATCGTTCACAATCACTACGGCGCCAGTCGCACTCCCGACCACACAGTCAACTGGGATTCCCGAAACATTGTATTCGACAAGACCATGGGTTCCTGTTTGAAAAATCGAAGACTCCGTTCTAATCAAGATATTATTCTTGTTAATCCGTTGAACATCTCGGATTTCTAAAGATATATTCTTGATCTCAACGATCCTGTTCTCTGTCGCTGAATTAATATTGAAATAAATCAAGAAAGAATCTATCATTATAAGTGATAAAACAATGATTACGATATTGCGACGACCTCGGTCCTTCAATAATCTGCTTGAAAACTTCATCTGCCCAATTGGGCCAATCGATTTCATCCATAAATAATGATTATGCATTACCTAGCTCATTCAGCAAATTGCAAAAAATCTGGATTAGGTTGTGGGGATTTTTGTTAACTTTGTAATGGTCTATTGATCTCTTCAAAAGATTTATTGTTGATCTGGTCTATCGGTGCATCAGCGGGCCTGTAGTGTAGCTTGGATATCACAGAGGCCTCCGGTGGTTTTTAAACGGAGAGAGCCTCAGACTCGGGTTCAAAATCTCCTTCAAGGGGATGAAACTCCCGACAGGCCCGCCAAGCTGTTTTGGGATCAATGATCATTTATTGGCGCAAAATGTTTTTAAAAAGCAGATCGCTACGCACTGATTGCATGTACCTTACAAAAGAGGAAGAAGCAATTCTCGATGGAGAGAAGGGATACGGCTTTCAGAAGGCAATGGAGTTGCTTGTTGCAATTGGCACCGTATACGACGCAGATCGGTTAGTGCCTATTTCCTCGGCACATCTATCGGGCGTTTCATATAAGACAATAGGAGATGGGGGTCTTGATTTCCTATCAGATGTTTCTAGTGACGCAAGAGTGAGTGTGCACACAACCCTTAATCCCGCCGGAATGGATTTGATTCGATGGAAGGAAATGGGGATCTCAAATTCATTTGCGCAAAAACAACTCGAAATTATTGAGTCCTATCAAAGAATGGGAGTCGAAATTAGTTGTACTTGTACCCCCTACTTGACAACGAATGTGCCTCATCGGGGCGACACAGTAGCTTGGGCTGAATCATCAGCACTTTCTTATGTGAATTCTGTCATTGGGGCTAGAACAAACAGGGAGGGCGGGCCTGGCGCTCTCGCGGCAGCGATCATCGGAAAGACGCCGCATTATGGACTTCATCTCGATGAGAATAGAATGCCTACCGTAATTATCAAAGCAGATATTGGAGAGGGAATTTTCGATCATTCCTTACTTGGCCACGCCGTGGGAAAAATTGTATCAAATGGTGTTCCCTTCTTCAGAGGTATACGGCCATCTCAAGATGAAATCAAGACACTCGCAGCTGCTATGGCGGCGTCCGGCTCTATCGGTATTTTCTATATCGAAGGAGTCACACCAGGTGCAGATCAATATGATCTTAATAAACTTGAAAAGATTGAAATCGGAAAAAAGGAAATTCAAGAGGTTTGTGAATCATTGAACACTGGTAGAGAACCGGAGCTCATTGCGCTTGGTTGTCCCCATCTATCTATTGAAGAAATGAAGGTTCTTGCGAAATTCTTACATTCGAAAAAGAGAAAAAAAGATATTGACATATGGTTCTGTACATCGCGGTTTGTTAAAGCAAGGTGCGAAAAGGAAGTTGAGATTCTGGAGAAATTCGGAAGGGTTATTTGCGATACATGCATGGTAGTTGCCCCGATCGAAGCTAGGTATTCGTGCACCGCAACCAACTCAGCAAAGGCATGCAATTATTTGCCGACATTGTGTTCGCAAAAAGTAGTCTGCGCCGATTCAATCGAACTCCTGAGGATGATAACGTGATTCTGAAGGGTAGAGGCATCTCAAGGGGCAGAGCAGAGGGAAATCTTGTCCTCATTCAATCCCCATTCAGTTTTCTCGGTGGGATTGACACCAAGACTGGTTCTTTACTAGTTCCTGAAGAAATGAAGGGACGGCAAATTGCTGGTCGAGTATTAGTTTTTCCCGTGGGAAAGGGCAGCACTGTTGGCTCCTACACAATTTTGGAATTAAAGAGGGCAGGTAATTCCCCAGTTGCCATTGTTAACGAAAAAGCTGAACCGATCGTAGCTACTGGTGCCGTTATGGCGGGCCTCCCCCTTGTGGACAAGATTGATTTATCTCTATTAAGAGATGGGGATTACGCGATTGTCGACGGGAATGAGGGCACTGTAGAGATTCCGGGAGTTGTTGAGAAACACGTCGTTTCTTGTATTTTGAAAAAGGGCGATCGAATTCTGATATTAAAACGCAGTGAGAAAGTGGGAACTTTTAGAGGACACTGGGCAGGTGTTAGCGGTTTCGTTGAGAAAGGCGAAATGCCATTGGAAACGGCATTCAAGGAAATAATGGAAGAGCTCGGTATCAACAATGCTAAACTCGTAAAAACGGGCACGCCTTTGATGATTAGATCAGGAGAGATTCTTTGGACGATCCACCCCTATCTGTTTAATGTTGATGAATCGAGGGTTACTACTGATTGGGAGCATACAGAGTACCGGTGGATACTTCCAAGTGAGCTAGCTTCATATGAAATAGTTCCTGGACTTGACAATGTTATATCATCACTCCTTGCGAGCGATAGAAATCGGAAAAGTCAAAACGACTCCGAATATTAGATCGTCACATCGACTTCCTTCTCTAATAGATTCAATTCGTGTTGTTCAAGTGTTGAGGGATTAAGCGCAATCAAGAGTATTGCTTCTTTGATCGCGACCTGATCTCTGAGAGATTGAACGAATCTCAACACTGTAAGGAAATTGTTGTTTGTGATTAGGTACTCAAGCCCGTCGAGGAGTATGATGCCGTTACTTGTTGACGAAAGGAATTGCTCCAGTGAGACACTCAGCTTTTCCAGATCCTTCGGTCTTAGACTGTTCTCCTTCCCTACGTTAGAAAGCCAGATAATCGGCGTATCACCGAGATCATACTTCGTTTTGATTTTCAGTGGATAATTTCTTGTTACACAGAATCCCTTAAAGCCTTTCGAAAGCGCCTTCATGAATAGTTCGTATGATCGTTCCGACTTCTCTTCTTTGATAAGATATGTGAAAGTCTTTTCAAGTGCAAGCTCCTCAATTTCCTGTACCTCAGCTTTTTCCTCTTCGATTTCTTCTCCTTCGATTGGAACACTTCTTCCGCATGAAGGGCATGCAAGGGCGTCAGGCATGATATCCGATCCGCACGCACTGCACTTTACGATCTTTTCGAATCCACCTGATTGTGCATATTGGTAGATCGTATCCGCTGTTTTTGTACCGATGCCTTTCAACGATCTGAGGTCCTCCTTCGTCGCCTTCTTGATCTTTTCAATGCTGTTGAATCCCGCGTCATACAGCATTTCAGCCTTCAAAGAATTCATCCGCGGAATCCTAAGCATATAGGCGATAAATCGCTCTTTCGACATCTTTTCTTCTTTGACACTGATCGATTGGCCGCATGATGGACAAACTATTACACCAGGTTTAATCGGTGCACCACAGCTTGGGCAAGATTCACCTTTGATGGTTTCTTTTTTCGCGAAGAAATGGAGTATCTTCCTCACATCGTTCTTGTTCAATCCTTTGACGTTCGAAAGATGCTCCTCCCCCGCTTTTTTCAAGTCTTCCAAACTCTTGAAACCACTTTCAGTGAGCGCAATTGCCGCTTCCCTCGTAAGCCCCGGAATCTTCATAAATTCCTTTAATGCGTCTTTCATATGCATCGATGTGATGCCAATGATGACGTTCTCGCCTTCGATATCCCATTCTTTGACAAGCTCTCCCTTTGGCTCATCGACAAATTCGAGATCTTGGGCTCTCGTTTCGCCCATAATATATTGTATGTGAATTTTGAAAAATTCAATCAGCTTTGTCGGCGCTCTTATCTGGACCTTAATGTACTCTTCGATATCCAGTTTAGCATCTTTTCTCATTTGCTGAATTCTTCTAATCAATTCACGCGAAAATCCCTCTGCTTCGATATCCTGTGTGATCTTGAAATCAATGTACAATTCTCCTTCAGAGAATTTAGCGCTCACCACATCAGGCGGAAGTGACACAGTAAATGAGACCATATTCGGCTCGATCTTGATGAGTTGCCCTTCAATACCCAAGCAATACTCCCCTTTCTCGATGCTTTCTTTCACCTGTTTTGCAGGCCTGCTCTTTAAAAGTACTGCGATCTTGCTCGACCATTGTCGGTAGACCTTTCCGATTGCGTGAGGATTCGGAACTACATTGAGGATCAGTTCATTCCATTCCTGATCTGGATTGACGTATTCTATCGCTTTAACATTCGCTTGCGAAAGAAGCACGCTCTCCAGGGATTTGATTGAATCCAATACTTCCTTATTCATTGGTTTGACAATCAACCGTCTCAATGGCCAGCGTAGTTTAACACCTTTGTTTTGTCTTTCTCTTGTCACAATCTCGACGATTTCCTGAACTGTTCTCATTGCCATTTCCAATCGATCATTCGTCTTTGTCATATCCGGAACCGGCCATTCCAGCATATGAACCGATTCCAACGAACCATCAAGGTGTTGGTAAATTTCTTCTGCAATATGTGGGCAGAATGGTGCAATCAATTTGACAATCGTCATTAGAGCGTCGTAGAGTGTCTTATACGCCGCGAGTTTGTCAAGATCACCTTCCTCTTTCCACATTCTATCTCTAACAAGTCTCACGTACCACCTGCTCAAATCTTCTAAAATGAAATCTTCGAGCGCTCTGCACGCCTTATGCAGTTCGTATGAATTGAGATAGCGGGTCACGTCGTTTTTCAGTTTTTCGCATTTTGAGGTAAGCCAGAGATCTTCCATTCGCAGAGAACTTTTTAACATTTCATTACTTACTGACGAGGGATCGAACTTGTCGATGACCATATAGGATGTTGCGAAATTGCAAACATTCCACAGGATGTTTAGCGTTCTTCTCGCATTCTTGACGCCTTCAAACTGAAACGCAATATCTTCCCACGGTGCGTTTGTCCTCATCATATAAAATCTCAGAGCATCTGCGCCGTATTCCTTAATGACAGCCGAGGGTTCTATGACATTTCCTCTACTCTTTGACATTGGTTGCCCAGTTGGGTCAAGAACCCATCCGTGCATGAGAACAGACTCATATGGCGCCCTCTGAAAACAAATGCAGCTTGCGGCGAGCTGGGAATAAAACCAGCCTCTTGTCTGATCATGTGCCTCGGTGATCCATTTTGCTGGCCACCATCTATCGAAATCTTTTCGATTCGCTGGGAAACCGAGTTGTGCCCATGTCGATACACCTGAATCGAACCAGACATCGAGAACATCTGGAACACGCCTCATTTCTCCGCCGCATTTCTCACATGTCAATGTCACAGCATCGATCCAAGGACGGTGAAGCTCCATCCCATCTCTGTACCCCTTAGCACCCTTGAGATCAGAGATCATTCCGATAATTTTCATCTCCCCGCACGCGCATTTCCATATAGGTAAGGGGATACCCCAATATCTTTGTCTTGAGATACACCAGTCTTTTGCGTTCAGGGTCCAATCATATTCCCTTGATGACCCAGCCCAGTCTGGTGTCCATCTTATCTTCTCGATCTCTTCAAGCATCAGCTCTTTGATTTGTGTTACTCGGAGGAACCATTGACTCGTCGTTCGATATATAATCGGAGAATCGCACCGCCAACAATGTCCATAACGGTGGTCGATTGTACCTTCGTAATAAATCAGACCTTTTTCCTTAAGCCGTTCAATGATTAAGGCGTTTGACTTTTTAACGTTCATTCCAGCGAGCCAATCTCCTGCATCCTTCGTGAATCTACCCGTTTCATCGACGGGGCAGAATGCTTCAAGACCGAATTCCTGTCCAATCTCGAAATCCTCAGGACCATGACCTGGAGCGATATGAACTAAGCCAGTATTCTCAGCTGCCACAGTCTTTGAAGGTACTACTCTGTGAACCCATTTACCCGTTGCGTTCCTTTGATATGGAACCTCTTCGTAAAATGGCGGAATATATTCCTTTCCGATAAGATCGTCGCCTTCAATAGTCTCCAATATTTCGAATTCTTCACAATCCGAGATAGCGACAACATCTTCAATTAAACTATCAAGAACGATAACCGTTTGACTCTTACCATCGGGACCGAAACATTTGACTTTAGCATATGTAAAATCTGGATGTATCGCGACTGCCATGTTTGCAGGCAAAGTCCAAGGGGTCGTAGTCCATACAAGTAGTGCGACATCCTCTTCGTCACGTAGGGGGAATTTGACATAAATCGACGGATCCTTTTCATCCCAATACTCAATTTCCGCCTCGGCGAGGGCTGTTTCGCATCGCGGACACCAGGATAAGACTCTGTTTGCAGTCATCAAAAGACCCTGATCATATGCCCTCTTGAGTGTCCACCAAGCCGCTTCTATATACTCTGGCTTGATTGTCATGTAAGGAGTTTCCCAATCAAGCCATACTCCAAGTTCCTTGAATTGCTCGGTCATCCTCTTCTGAAAATCAAGAGCAAATTCTTTGCATGTACTAACGAATTTATCGATTCCATATTCCTCAATTTCTTTCTTGCTTTTGATCCCAATTGACTGCTCGACCTTCACCTCGATGGGAAGTCCGTGCATATCATATCCAGGCTGATCCCTAACGTTGTATTTTTGCATCCTTCTGAACCTGATCACGGTGTCTTTGATGATTTTATTCCATGCGGTTCCGAGATGGATCGATCCAGTTGTATATGGGGGACCGTCAACAAAATAAAAATCTGTACCGTTTGATCGAAGATCCTTAGTTTTCTTATACGCGTTTGTGCACTCCCAGTGCTCCTTCACTTTCTTCTCGATTTCTGCGGGATTGTAATTCTGTTGAACTTGCTTGATCATCATTGTCCCTTCAGTCACCAAATATCTTTTGTCCTTTTTAAAATTAAGTGAGCTGGGAATCCAATATTTCGATTAGCTCCTTTCCGTGTGAAACATGGCATATGTTTATTTTCAAAAAAGTATTCAAATCCATAGATCAAGGCTCTGCTGTCGGTGTTGTTGACCTTTGATTTTTGTCCAAGCTGCTTCAATTTTTAAAAGGGCGTTTTCGACTCGGTTCCTCGAAAAATCATATTCCTCGCATAAGAACTCAATAACCTTCACTTTCTCTGTCTCCTTAACTTCGATAGAATATTGGTCAGTTTTTTCAAAATCCTTAAATATCCTCCTTACCGCATCATACTTGGGAATATCTGCATTAATTGTTTTCAATACGGTCTCTAAATTACCGTAATCTTTGATCAACTTCAATGCTTTTTTGGGGCCGATACCGAACAAGCCTTCGTTATAATCTGTACCCATTAAGATGCACAAATCAATAAGTTGATCATATGAAATACCAAGGTGTCCTAGCGTCTTCTGCAATTCAATTAGTTCGATGTTTACCTCCTTAAAATCTTCCCTGCCAGGCAATTTTCTCTTTGAGGTAAGTGTCAAATTTCGCACTAGCCGGGGTGCGCCAAACAGTAAAGAGTCGAAATCCTGAGACGATGCAGCCCATACGTCTCCCTTTGATGCCATATAAGCCGCCTGCGCTTCTCCTTCCTCAGGTGCCTGAACGGTTGGAATTCCAAGATAAGTGAGCAAAACTCTAGACGACGCAACAATTTCATTTGTGATCCTTGTCGATTGAGTGGCTTTCGAGAAGGCCGTTGCATAATCGCCACTTCTCAATGCATCCTCCCATTCTTTCTTTGCCCTACTCCTCCTCTCACTTCTTTCCAAGATCGTCTGGTTTTTCATTTCGGGCGGAACACCATCAAATACGTATATAGGAAGAATACCTGCCTCGAGAAGGTTCGCATTTCGATAGAGTAAACCAGCAAGATGAGAAGTGATTCTTCCTTTTGAATCCATGAGTGGTGTGCCATCAGGCTGTCTTATGACTGAAAGGAATTGATAAATGGCATTATATGCATCAATCGCTATTCTCTTTCCAGATAGAGCTTCGAGGGCCAATATGTCAGTTGGAACGATTTCTGAAAGATTAACACCCATACTACCCGACTCTTCTCGATATTAGTTCATCATATGGGCTCATCTGAACATATATCTTTTGAATTATGCTTTATAAATTTTAGAAAAAAGTATCCATTCATATCTCGACTCTTCTAAGGATTCCATGTAAAAAAAGGTCAATCTGTTTATGTTTCGTAGGGGCTATGTGCTGATTTGAGAAATTCTCATCCTGAAAAAAAATTCCATTGTTAGAAACTTTCTTTTAAATATTGATGCAAGTTCATGAAAGTTCTTCAAAATTTTTATTAATGTTTACAAAGGAATAACGAGAATCAATGCTCATTCTAATCTCTTGAGTGTGGTAGGTAGAGGATCGTCAATCCGATCCCAATCCATGTTATGATTGCAATTGTCACGCAAATGTTTGAGCCTAAATACACTGCCGCTGCGAGGAGGAGTAATGGAAAAACAACAATGAGTAATATGAAAAAACCCTTGCTTGTAAAGCCATTCGATTCAGACATCCATGGGAGGATAGAAAGGCCTCTTTATTTATCTTTCTGAAAACTCTCTTAGCGAATGCGATCTCAAAATAATTACAGGAAGACTTAGATAAAAGCCTATTGTATTGCAAGTTTTCTCCAAATCCTGATCTCTTCTTTCATATCCGCTGCACCAAAAAGTGCGCTTCCAGCCGCGAGGACAGTTGCTCCAGCGCGAACTGCAATATTACACGTCTCCCTGTTAATACCCCCATCCACTTCCACCTCGATATCAAGTCGCGAGCGATTAATAAACTGACGAATCTCTTTGAGTTTTGGAACAACCTCAGGTATGAATTTCTGGCCTGCAAAACCGGGCTGAACTGTCATGACAAGGATCAAGTCGATAAAATCAGTATAAGGTTTAATCGCCTCAAATGGCGTTGCTGGGTTTAATGATATTCCAGCCTTCTTACCTAGCGACTTGATTTTTTCAAGGGTTTCTTCTATAGATTTGGTCGACTCAATATGGATAGTTATGAGGTCAGCTCCAGCTCTTGCAAATTCGTCAATGAAATTCTCTGGAGAGGTGATCATAAGGTGAACGTCAAATGGAAGAGAGCAGCACGGACGAACAGATCTAATGACAACAGGACCTATCGTGATGTTGGGAACAAAATGACCATCCATTACATCTATGTGGATCCAATCAGCACCGGCATCTTCTGCTCGTTTTAACTCTTCCCCCAACCTAGAAAAATCCGCTGATAGGATTGAAGGAGCGATTTTTATCATCCAGTTTCGTATTAATGATCTTGATTATAATACTTGTCTCCTCCGTTCTTTCAAAAAAATCTTTTTACAGCCCTGCAGATGCCGCATCAATGATAGCACGAGAAAAGGCAGCTAATGAGTCAAAGATATGTGGTGTGGAGGGCTGCACAAAATCGGGAGAGCGCTCCGTGTCTTCGAAACAAGCAGAAAAGGCTGGGTTCAGTCTCAAGGCAGAGGGTAGAAGAGTTCATCTCTGCAAAGACCACTACAAACAATTCAAGAAGGCGACGAAGCGTGATCGAGAACTAGAACTGCTGGGTCGCTGAAATAAAAGGTCGATCAAAAACAGCGAAAGAGTTAATTGCTAAAAGGAATTCACACCGATAATGAAGCCCTCAACAATCCAAATGCTGTCTAGTGCAGGGCTTTCTGCCGCATCCTTATTCGTTCCAAATCTGGCGCGGAATGAATTTGGATCAACAAATGCTGAAATAGGCATGATTGTGGCGTCTTATAACGCATCAGTTTTTTTATCTTCATATTTTTTTGGAAGGGCTTCTGATGTCTATGGCAGGCGCTTTATTCTCATTTCCGGTCTTTTGCTTTCCTCGATAGCATGTGCGATTCAAATCTTTGCAACGGATACCCTATCATTGATTATAGTCAGAATTTTTGTTGGCATTTGTGCTGGAATGTTTCCTTCTGCACTTATTGCTTATGTTTATGAATCGGGGAAGAAAATCGGGAAGTTCAGCGCATACGGAAGCTTAGGTTTTGGACTTGGGGTTTTTGTTGCAGGTCTCGTCGGTGCGTATTACGAAATTTTCTTGGCAAGTGCGGCTTTTCTAGCTGCGTCATTCGCATTATCATTATATCTACCGTTTGGGAAACAGTCATTGCATAAAGTACCACTTTTTCCATTGACAGTCATTAAGAGGAATCTCCCTGTGTGCTTCTCAGTCATGCTTAGGCATGTAGGTGCAAATATGATATGGGTAACTTATCCCATTTTCCTGGAAGATTTGGGAGCAGGTCCGCTCTTCATCGGGGCGATTTACGCAGTGAACTCGATCGGCCAATTTATTTTCATGCAATTTCTAGATCGCTACGGCTCGACAAAATTGGTCATTGCTGGTTTCGTTCTCTCTGCAATAACTTTCCCATCATATACGCTAGCCACAGTCTATTGGCAAATAATCCCTGCACAAATCTTACTTGCGTCAGCTTGGTCGTGTCTATATGTTGGATCGCTGAAATACGTTATGGAAAGGAATGATGAAAAGGGCACAAGCGCTGGTATGCTACAATCATTCCTCTCAATTTCGGCAATTATTGGAGCAGCACTTGGAGGTGTCGTTTCATTCAAATTCGGCTACCACGGTTCGATGTATCTTGCAACAATACTCGCCATCTGTGGACTTATAGTGTTTATAACTAGTATTCGAATGAAATTTCCTCCAAAGGATTAATTTCGTCCCGACCAATAGGGAATTTCGTGCGAATCATTTTCCTTGGCACTGGCGGTGGCTTGCCGACACCGAAGAGAAATCTACCGGCAACGGCTTTGCAGATAGGATCTGAGATTGTTCTATTTGATTGTGGAGAGGGGACACAGAGACAGTTTATGTCATCAAACGCGTCATTCATGAAGGTTCAGAAGATTTTTATTACTCATTTTCATGGTGATCATTTCCTCGGCCTTCCTGGTCTCATTCAATCGATGAATTTTATTGGTCGCAAGAAAAAGCTTGAGATTTACGGTCCGCCTGGCATCGTTGAGATTGTCGACAGGGTGGTAAACTTGGGGTATTTTTCTCCAGGATTTGAAATATCTGCGATGGAGTTGAAATCTGGCGAGTCTTTACATTTTGATGGCTATGACGTATTTGCGGTCGCAGTTGATCATCTCGTGCCCGCTTTTGGTTATGTTTTGAAAGAAGCGACGAGACCTGGACGTTTTCTCCCCGAAAAAGCCAAGATGTTAGGCTTGAAAGAAGGACCTCTTTTTCGAGCGTTACAAAAAGGTCGTAACGTAGAGGTCGACGGGAAGTTAATAACACCAGAAATGGTCACCGGTTCTCCACGACCAGGCATCAAAATTGCAATATCGGGCGACACGAGACCTTGTGACAGATTTGCTAAAGCAGCGGAAAATTCGGATCTGATCATACACGAAGCGACTCTTGATTCGTCGCTCCGTGAGCAGGCAACCCAATATGGGCACTCCACTGCAATGGAGGCGGCAATGATTGCACTGAGAGCGCGTGCTAGCACTCTTTATTTGAATCATATTAGCAACAGATATGAGGATGCGTCGATCCTTGAGAACGAAGCCCGTATGGTTTTTCCAAATACTTTCATTGCCGAAGATCTGATGGAAATTACGCTTAGGCATCGAAAGGAATGAATTCCACATGAAAAGAAGGGTTCTAGCACGAACTACAGTGCATCACTTTTTTACACGACAAAAGAAAAGTTCACGTCCTCAAGAAGTGAGAATGTTTTCACATAGCATCTTTTCGTATCGACATAATGACATTGGTTCTTCAGAAAATTGGATGTAATCAAAACAATATTCGGATTATCTAAGGGTAGGTTGATATCGATGGTACAGATGACACCAAGAGAGAGAGTTTTGACCGCCATCAACTTAAAGGAACCAGATCGAGTTCCATTGGATTTTGGAGGTGTTGTATCTGGGATTGTTATGGGTTTACCGTACGGGTATGAAGCGCTTTGCCGTGCGCTAGGAGTTACCGATCCAATCGAACCTCAAATCAATACAAGATTAAGTTGCGTGCAGAACATTGACGAGAGGATTTTGAAACGAATGGATATTGATATCCGTCACATCAACATTGGAGGTAAACCATTGCAAGAGCTTCCTAACGGTCTTTATAGGGATGCATGGGGACTGATTTTAAAGCCATCTGGGGTCTATAAGAGTATTCCCGATGAACTTGCGCCATTGAGAAATGCAAAAACCGTCGAGGATATTGAGAATTATTCGTTTTGGCCAGACCCATCCGACCCAGTTTTCATTGAAGGAAAAAGAAAAAAAGCGAAGGAATTACGTGAGAGAACGGACTACGCGATCTTTGCGCATCCGGGATATGCTGGTCGAATTTTTCATATGTATGCAGGGCTTCGAGGATTTGACAAATGGTTGCTCGACATGAGAATTAACCCTGAATTTTACGATGCTTTTGCAACGAAAATCACCGATGTGGCAATCGATGTATGCAAGTCATTTTACAATGAAGTGGGAGATTACATAGATGTGGCGGTTTATTACGATGATATGGGTATGCAAACTGGAGGTTTTGTCTCACTAGAAGACTATCGCAAATTCATCAAACCCTATACTGCCCGTTACGTCAGAGAAATTAAAAAGATAACAAAGGCAAAGGTATTCTATCACACCTGCGGCTCTGTTTATTCTTATGTGAATGATTTTGTTGAAATAGGAATCGATATACTAAATCCGATACAACCTCTTGCAAAAAATATGGCACCTGAATTACTCAAGAGAGAATTTGGATCTCGAATCTGTTTCCATGGAGGAATTGATGTCCAGAGACTTCTGCCATTCGGATCGGTGAACGAAGTGAAGGAAAGCGTTCGTAAAACGATAAAGATTCTTTTACCAGGTGGTGGCTGGATCTTTGCTCCAGCTCATAACATTCAGCCCGACACTCCGCCTGAGAATATCATTACCATGTATACAGTTGCTCGCGACTTTCGGTTGAACTAATCACCTATTTAAATGAGTTTCAGTACGTCTGAACTTGTGATAATACCAGTGACTTTTCCCTTTTTTGCAACTAACACTGCTTTTGAAAATGATAAAATCGATGTTACGATTTCAAGAGGTGTTTCCTCATTCACGATGGGAAAGCTTTCATCCATAATGGTCTCAACGGATCTCTCTGCAAGATCTTTCATGCTCGCCCCTTCCCTTAGAAAACGAAGGATTCCAAATTCACTTATACTCCCGATCGGTCTATCCCCGTCAAATACGGGAAGTTGTGAAAATCCTTTTTCCCTCATGATCTCTGATGCTTTCCTGACTTTTTCTCCGACATTTATTCCTACGACATTTTTTGACGCCACATCCTTGGCAACTTTCCCTTGTCTGCGCTTATTCATCTCCTCATAGAGAGCATCGAATATTCTGACAATTATTTCATAACTACCAGATATTATTCCTCTTTCAATCTTGGCTATTGTTGATTGGCTAACATTTGAAAGAAGTGCGAGTTCGGATTGTGTGAGATCGAGAGATTTTCGCAACTGTTTGATCTCAGACGTGTCGGGAAATTTCATATTGAATGAAAATTAAATTATTCCTATTTGAATAATTGCATCAAACATGTATTTAAATACGAAATCATTTTGCCGCCCTAACTTCGCGATTAATATAGAATGCCGATGGAAAATCGCGTATACAATCGATCAATAAAAGGTGATGGTTTAATGGCAGCAAATATCGTCATTGAGCAAATTGACTATACGCCTGTATCGAGACAAAGGGTTGAACTCGTCGAGAGAAAGGGAATTGGCCACCCAGATAGTGTGGCAGATGGCCTCGCGGAATCGGTGAGTAGAGCTTTGTGCAAAATGTATCTCGAGCGCTACGGAAGGATTCTTCATCACAACACTGACGAAACACAAATTGTCGGAGGTCAATCCGCCCCAAAATTTGGAGGTGGTGTGATTCTTGAGCCGATATACATTTTGCTTGTTGGTAGAGCAACAACAGAAGTCAACGGCGATCGGTTGCCGATTAGGCACACTGCGATTAAGGCGGCTTCAGATTATTTAAAAGAACATTTCCCAAATCTAGATGTAACAACAGACGTCATGCTCGACTGCCGAATTGGAAAGGGCAGCATAGACCTAACAAGTGTTTACGAAACAAGGAAACTCCTTGCAAATGATACATCCTTCGGTGTAGGATATGCGCCATTGAGTGAAACAGAGCGCGTGGTTCTTGAAACGGAAAAATTCATCAACGGTCCTGTTAAGAAGAAATTGAAGGAAACAGGCGAAGACGTGAAAGTCATGGCGTCGCGAATCAATAGCAAAATTTCGTTGACAATTGCTTGTGCAATGGTTGATAGGTATGTTGATGATGCAACTCATTATCAGAGCGTGATTGAAGAATTGACTGAAATGGTAGCGGATCACGCCGTCAAATTCACTAATTATGAGGTTGAGGTCACAATTAATGCAGCGGACAACTACAAGGAGGGCATTTATTATCTTACCGTTACTGGTCTTTCAATGGAGAACGGCGATGACGGTTCTGTAGGACGTGGGAATAGAGTCAACGGACTGATAACCCCTTATCGGCCGATGAGTATGGAAGCATCTGCAGGTAAGAATCCTGTAACACACGTTGGAAAATTGTATAACATTCTCGCAAAGCAAATCGCAGAAGAAATTGCGCAGATGGGAGGTGGGGATATTCTTGAGGCAAGAGTTCGCCTTCTCTCCCAGATAGGACGGCCAATTTTCGACCCTCATACCGCAAGTGTGCAGCTTATACTTGAGAATAATGCAAATTTCGAGAAATTGAAAAAAGAAGCTGAGAGCATTACTTCGTATTGGCTTGAGAATATCGGAAAGCTCACAGAAAAAATAGTAAATGGTCAAATTCCTGTATTCTAGTCGATGAAGATCATTGCCGCTCCAAAATACGGACCTATTCATCGCTTTTCCGATTTTCATGTCTTTAAGACCTTACAGGTGCTATCAGATGGCGAACGAAGAGGTAGAAGGCAGCTAGCACAAATCGTTGGCGTAGGTGAGGGAAGCATGCGTACGATCATCGAATATCTCAGGGAGAAAAAGTTTGTAGATGTGAAACACGCGGGTGTCAAGATTACATCAAGAGGGCTTCAATTCTTAACGAAAATGCCAATAGAGATTAGATATCTAGAGCCAACAGACATTACAATGGGACAACACGGTGTCGCTGTAAGAGTCAGTGGGAAAAGTCAAGAAGTAAAATCTGGCATTGAACAGCGCGACTCAGCTGTGAAGGCTGGAGCGGACGGGGCTACAACAATCGTGATAAGAGGAGGTCGACTTATTATACCAAATGATTACGACCTCGATGCACAACGACCAGATATCGCGAAATTATTACGCAACACCTTTGATCTTAACGAAGGGGACGTTATCATTGTTGGGAGATCAACAAATCTTCTATTAGCTGAGAAAGGTGCACTGGCAGCGGCATTTGATCTTCTATGATTTTTATCTGGATTTTCATTTCTTTTCATTTAATTGTCGTATTTTGAATTGGAAATGACTAAATATAAGAATACAATTGAGGTATCTAGTGGGATGATACATCCAATTAAAATCATCCAGAATGAGAAAGGTGACTGTATGAAGTGGGAACTGGCTATAATCGCATTGCTTATTTTATCTGGAATGGGCATTTCCGTTGCACAAGCAAACGGGATAGATGAATGTCCTGTCTTAATCGATTTCGGAAATGGGCGAATTCTTTGGACTGACGTGCCTGTATCTGAAGGGATGACTGTTTTTAATGTGACGAAGGAAGCCGCTAATAAATTGCAAATCGAAATGGATTACATAGAATCCCCGTATGGGGTTTTTGTAACGGGTTTTGATGGGGTGCTTATGAATTGGCCTTTTGAATGGTGGCATTTATGGATTTGGAATTCAACTTCGAGTAGTTGGCAAGCGTCGATGCTTGGAGCAGATGATTTGCTTGCATCACAAGTAGATGCTATTGCATGGAGCTACGTAATGGATCGAGCAGACTATTCTTGCGTGCCACCGGTTGCAACGCCAGACAATCGTCATCCATGGACGAGTTTCAGACATGATTTGCTAAACACAGGTTACTCAGACGGAATCTCTCTTGACAAGAGTGAAATTGCATGGGATCTAAATTTGTCCAATGGTGGAATTTCGAGTTCGATTATTGCTTGCGAGGATCGCATCTTCGTTGTGACAGCAGGCATCTTTGATTGGACAAATTTCGAGTATACATCTCCCCCAAAAGTCTTTTGTATTGATTTTTCTGGTGAGATTCTCTGGGAAAGCGAGATCAATGCGGCGGGGTATCAGATATCAACACCAGTAATCGCGGACGATTTGATTGTTGTTCCTTCAACAGATGGCAAGATATACGCTCTGAACCGTTTCAACGGGTCGCTCGAATGGAACGCGGAAATCGAAAATCCTATTGCTGGTATAACTTCGTCACCGATCTTTTATCGCAATCAAATCATAGTGGGCGGTGGTGATGGCAAGGTCTACGCCTTTGCCGAAAACGGCTCCCTCCTGTGGGACGTTAGGATCGCGTCCTCGATTTACTTTTCATCACCGTCCGCCCACAATGGTATAATTTATATTGGATCAGATGATGGCAAATTGCATGCAATTGCATCTGACGGATCCGGTGAATTTTGGAATGTCACGATTGGGGGAAAGGTGAGATCCGCACCACTGTTGACTGATGAGATGATTATCGTAACCTATGCGACCTATGAGAATTATGTGCCAGTAGATGGAGGAGTTGTCGCGATTTTCTATAATGGTACAGTGAAGTGGCGTGTAGATATCAATGCTACATCAAGTTCACCGGCACTGGGTTCTAATGGAATTATAGTCACATCAAGCATCGGTGTTACAATGATATCAAAAGATGGGGAGATCTTATGGAATAAAGATCTTGGTGTATTGTTGAAAGGTTCTCCTTCAATTGGCCGTGACACAATTTATGTGGTATCTTATGACAACAGTGAAGTCTATGCACTCAATGAAGAGGGAAGTGTTATGTGGCATGAACCTCTCCGACCCCCTCAGTATTCGATGTGTTCACCCACGGTCACGGACAATATGGTGTTCGTCGCTTCTGACAATGGTCATGTCTATGCATTTTCAATTCCGGCAGAAAAAAGCCACAATCAGAGTCTCGTTTTGCCAATTGTGATTATACTCATTGCGATAATAATAATCGCTATCACTGTGGCAGTGAAAAGGAGGAAATGAGGCTAGGAGTTGTCATGGAAAACCGGTTTATTCATAAAGCAATCATAATCGCCGCAATAGCGGCGATTCTTTTATTTTCTGGTTGTCTTGGAGGCGAAAGAAATAAAGAAAAAGTTACGGCAACGTTGATCATCGATTTCAACGGATCTGAAGGGACGATAAAACCAGGAAATAGGACGGTATGGCAAGAAATTGATGAACAATGGAAGATCGTCGACTCGAACGAAAATGGAGGAAGAACTGTATGGATTTTCAGAAATGTTTCTAATGTTTCAAATGTATTCGAATTGATTCAGAGGGCTGCACAAATAGGTAACTTCACGCTCGATGTCCGTTATTATTTGGGCATGGGCTATTTCATTGAGGCGATTGCTGGCGTCGAGAATGAAAGGCCAGGTCGGGGCTGGCAATATTGGGTGAATGATGAATATGCTGGCAAAGCCTGTGATCAATGGTACCTCGAAAATGGCGACGTTGTGCAATGGAAATTTGCCGAAGCTTCGTGGTAGATAGCATGATTTTCCCTTACAAATCCGTTGACTCGAGAATTCATCGTCTTGACGCAAGACCGAAATTATTGTTTGTCGTGGTTATGTTCATTTTTTCGATCCTTATCTCAGATATTCTTTATCTCGTGTTGTTTCTTGCTTTTGTCCTTATCGTCGCCTATACGGCAAGAATACTAAAATCAACGCTAAGCATTCTTAAGTACGCTGGTTATGTTGCTTTTTTTGTTCTTCTTTTCAACATATTGATCTCAAGCGGTTCCAATGAGATCCTCATCGTTGGGCCGATTACTATAACAACTGAATCGATGTTGTTCGCGATCAGCATGTGCTTAAGATTGTTTCTCGCTGTCTCTGCATTTTCAATTCTCACTTATGCGATTCACCCTGACGAGGCCCTTCGAACGATATCAAAATTCGGTTACAAGACTACATCCAGCCTTTCTCTCTCACTGCGAATGTACCCGACGATCGCGGCTGATGCGAATAATATAATTGATTCGATGAAAGCACGTGGTATGGAGTTTGAAAAGGGGAAATTCATTAACAAAATCAAGTCCCGTGCTGCGGTCGTAATGCCTTTATTGCTAAATTCATTAGAACGATCGATCTCGGTAGCTGAGGCAATGGAGACAAGAGGATTTGGATCAACCAAGAGAACAAATTTTGGTGAGCGAAAAATGACGAGATTTGAATTACTAATGGTCTCCTCGTTTTGCGTTTCAATGGTTATGGGAATTTTTTTATTTGCTCTCGGCTACGGAAACGCAGATTATCTCAATGGCGCCAAATTTGGCTATTCTTTCTATGATATCATTGCTCTCGCCCTTCTGATTGGAACTCTTTCACCGATTATGCTTGGGGGTCATCAATGATACGAATTGAAAACGTCACTTTTTCGTATCCAGATTCTGCTGAAACCGCACTTAAAGACATCTCTATTGAGATTCGCGAAGGCGAATTCATACTCATCGTAGGAAAATCAGGGTGCGGAAAATCTACACTCTGCAGGACACTTAATGGCCTTGTGCCGCATTTTTATGGTGGTACTTTCTCTGGCAGGGTTATAATTGATGGCATCGATACGAGAAAGACAACTCCGTCTAAACTCGCTGGAACAATTGGCATGATATTTCAGGATCCAGAAAATCAGCTCATCATGACAAATGTTGAAAATGAACTTGCCTTTGGACTGGAGAATATTGCCTTACCAGTTGAGAAAATAAGGGAAAGAATTGAGCGATATAGCTACCGCTTTGGACTAAATAATTTAATCCATCGTTTTATCCCCGAGTTGTCCGGCGGTGAGAAACAAAAGGTTGCGTTAGCATCGATCCTCGCGATGCAACCAAAGTATCTCGTTCTTGATGAGCCAACATCCCAACTCGATGAGGAAAATGCTCGAACTTTCTTGGAGGCGATTAAAAATCTTAACGTTTCAGTGGGTATTACAATTATCCTTGTTGAGCACAGATTGGAGCGTTGCCTTCAATACGCTGATCGGCTTATATTCATGAAAAATGGTAAAGTCGAATTCGATGGTAGAAGGGAAGAAGCTATTCAATACTTGAAAAGCGAGAATCTGGTTCAGACATTTTCAAGAAAGGTAAATCAAGTTAATCCTCATCAAGAAATAATCCTTGAGGCGAATAATATTTGGTTTTCCTATGGAAATTCTCATATATTGAAAGGTTTGAATCTTTCGGTGAGAAAAGGCGAAATATTGGCGATCACTGGTGCGAACGGAAGTGGAAAATCAACGCTTTTGAAAAATCTTAATGGTCTTCTAAAACCGGAAGAAGGTACTATTACCATTTTCGGAAAAGACATTTCAGGGTGCTCGACTGCGGAATTAGCTGCTGAAATTGGATACCTGAGCCAAAATCCAAATGACTATTTATTTGAGAAAAACTTGCAGAAGGAACTTGAATTTACGCTTACAAATCTTAATATTGCAAAAGCTGAATGGGAAGAAAGGATTTCTTGGACACTATCAATTCTCGATTTGTCAAGGTATCGTAGAACATTTCCGAGGGATCTAAGCTGCGGAGAAAGAGAACGAGCAGCCTTAGCTTCAATACTTGTTGCCAAACCGAGAATACTCGTGCTTGATGAGCCTACAAGAGGATTGGATCAATGGAACAAGGCAAAGCTTGGGCAAACCCTACAATCATTACAAAGAGAGGGCTTTACGACGATTATTGTGACGCATGATTTTAGATTCATTGCGGAATACGCAAATAGGGTCTTGAGATTGCATGAAGGAAGTCTGTACGAAATTCCTTTTGAACGTATTTATCCGGTGACTGCATGGAATGAAGGAGGGACAGCCGCATCATGAGACGATTTGTCAAATCATTGGTTATCATCGGAGCAATCGCAAGTCTCCTTTCATTGATTCTCTTAACAATCTATGATCCTATGGATCTACCAATCTATGTTACTTTCCTGACCACAATATTCATTTTCTTTATGATTCTTCTTATTTTTATTAAATTTGAAGAATCATCAGTTTCTTCGAAGGAGATCGCGTTGATAGGTATCCTATCAGCAATTACAGCAGCGTCAAGAATCCCTTTTGCAGCGTTGCCAAATGTTCAACCTTGCACTTTTTTAATTGCTGCAACTGGTATTGTCTTTGGTCCGCTCGCTGGCGTCATGGTTGGTAGCATGACTGCCGTTGTCTCAAATATGTTCCTCGGGCAAGGGCCATGGACAGTCTGGCAAATGGTCGGATGGGGATTAGTAGGTTTGATCGCTGGTCTCATTGGAGAACGTTTTCCAAATGTCGGTGTATTGGGTCTTGCAGTTCTCGGTGTTGTTTTTGGAATTCTTTATAATACACTCCTCGACTTTAGTAGCTGGATATGGCTTTATGGTCTAGACACAACGAAATTCCTTCTTGTTTTTTCACTAGGGTTACCATTTGGGATTTTGCATTCTATTGGTAATGTGATTTTTTCTATTGTCCTTGGGCCTCCCGTTCTTTTCTCTTTCAGGAGATTCAGGAAGAGATTTCGTGTCGTCTTCACTGACAAAACACATGCCAATGAAAATATCAAGGAAATCGATATCAATGAGCACACTGACATCGTTTGTGGGAAATAATCGGCTCGGTGAGAAGGTCGCCTTTTTTTATTTGACCAAAACATCGATCCGTGAGTGATGATCCCTAAATGGATCAAATCGTCATCAGGAGCTTGTAGATATTTCTCATTAAATTATGTGTTATCAAATGAAAAGGATTAGTCCCTGTAATGCGTATCCGCATCATTTCTCGATCTGAGTAATATCTCTTCTTTTTCCGATGAGATCTAAAACTACATTTACATTTGTTGTTGGAGCAAAGCAAGACTTTTCTGAGCAGACATAAACTGTTGTTTTGTCATCAAGCAATATCGCATCCCTTACTGCTGGGACTATTTCTGCCAATTCATCGCGCAATAGTGGCTGCGAATAGCAGTAAAGAATATCGATATTCGGTAGGAATTCTTTCTTTACCATTCCAATAATTCTTTCAAACTGGGATATGTCTTTTTCAGATTCGATGATCATAACTCTAAAGCGCGGTCCCAAAAGCAATTCCAGCGCACAAAGCATCATGGAAAAACCATCTGGTGCAGCTATTATTTGCGATGAAAACGCTGAAATTGTGCGTCTCGCAAGCTCTTTATATTCATCGTTGTCTAACAATTGTGCAAGTTTGAGAAGAACGATTGATGCAACAGAATTTCCAGATGGAATCGATCCATCGTATCCCTCTTTTTGTCTTACAATGATATCGGGCGCGTCTGATAAAGTCGTGAAAAACCCGCCATTTTCTTCGTCCCAAAAAAGATCTTTCATTTCCTTTGTGAGGCTATTTGCCAATCTCAGAAATTGCGGTTCGAAAGTGAGTTCATACAATTCGAGAAGCGCCCATGTGAAAAATGCATAATCATCGAGGAAGCAGACGTCCGACAACAAGCCTTTAGCATATGAGTGATGCAGCCTACCATTACCATCGATCATAACTTTGATAATAAAATCAGCCGCCTCTTTGGCTATTGATCCCATTTTTTCATCGCCGAAGATTGATGCAGCTCTAGCTAGCGCAACGATCATTAGAGCGTTCCAATCAGTAAGAATTTTTTCATCTCTCTCGGGTCTTCCTCTCTTAATTCTCTTTTCAAGAAGTCTTTGACGGACCCTTTCGAAAATTCTATTGAGTTCCTCAGGTGTGATATTCAACGAAACGGCTACTTTTTCAAAAGGCTCAATCATGTAAAGAATATTCGCACCAGTAATCATTACGTGATCATGCAAGGCAAAGTTGCCCTCATTCGAAATGTCGAAAATTCGTTTGACGATGGCGAACTCCTCTTCATCGAGTATTTGCTTCATCTCTTCTAATCTCCACAAATAAAAGCCGCCTTCGACGCCATTGCTATCTGCGTCCTCCGATGAAAAAAATGCGCCATCAGGCGAACGCAAATCTCTCACCACGTAATCCAAAATTTCCTTAGCGGTTCTTTCGAATTCTTTTTCCCTCATAATCTGAAACGCTTCCAGATAGGTAAGTGCAAGGAGCGCCTGGTCGTATAGCATCTTTTCAAAATGAGGAATTCGCCATTTTCTATCTGTTGAATATCTATGAAATCCAAAACCAAGATGATCGTACAGACCGCTATATCTCATATTCCTTAGCGTCTTATGAACCATTTCCAACGCTTCTTTTTCCCCAGTTCTAAAGTAATAACGCATTAGAAACATCAATTTGTGAGGGGTGGGAAATTTTGGAGCTGTTCCAAATCCTCCATACTCATCGTCGAATGAGAACTGAAACGATTCGTATGCTCTGTGGATCATGTCGATGGAAAGATCCGATGGTTGCAGTTCTCGCGAAACGGTCTGCAGCATATCCACAATCAATTGACTGACTTCTTCGACCCTGTTTCTTTCTGTTTTCCAAATTCGATTAAGCGCAGGGATCAAGTCCTTTAAACCGATTCGCCCGTACGCACTTTCCTTTGGGATGTATGTTGCGGCAAAGAAAGGCTTGAGGTCCGGGGTCATAACGACGGTAAGAGGCCAACCACCGCCTCCTCCCATTAGTTGACATGCACTCATATAGATGTTATCGATATCTGGTCGTTCCTCTCTATCAACTTTAACACAAACAAATGAATCATTCATCAATTGAGCGATCTCAAAGTCTTCAAATGACTCCTTTTCCATTACATGACACCAGTGACAAGCGCTGTATCCTATGGATAGAAAAATCGGTTTGTTCTCCATCCGCGCTCTTTCAAAAGCCTCATTACCCCACGGATACCAATCAATGGGATTGGTTGCATGACGTTTTAGATACGGACTGCTCGATCCCGCTAGGTGATTAAGTTTTTGTTGATTTTTCTCCATCGATTAAGCCTTCTTTTTTTCGTTCTTCATACTCTTCAAGCTTCTTCCCATGTCTTTCGTAATAATCTTTAATTGCGGCGTGCAATGCATCTGCTGCCAAATTTGAACAGTGCATTTTGATTGGCGGAAGCCCTTCAAGTGCGTCAGCGACATCACCTCTCGTGATCTTAAGCGCTTCTTCGAGTGTTTTCCCTTTGGCCAACTCTGTGATCATACTACTCGTTGCAATCGCAGCTCCACAACCGAAGGTTCTGAATTTTACGTCGGTAAGAATACCATTTTCAACTTTTATCTGAATTTCCATTAAATCTCCGCATACTGGATTTCCAACGCGTCCAACTCCATCTGGATTCTCAATCGTCCCAACATTTCTCGGATTTCTAAAGTGTTCCATACATTTTCGACTATACATCTTCATACATCCCCCTGGGGAATCAATGGAGACAATTTTCTCAAAAAATCAACTGCCAATGGTACGTTATCAATAACATATTCGACATCTTCATTTTGCGTCCATCGACCCATCGTCAATAAAAGACTTCCTTGAGCATCTGCTGCTGGAATGCCCATCGCCAGAAGCACATGTGAGGGCTCAAGGGTCTTCGAGGTGCAAGCTGAACTCGTGGCGGAAGCGATTCCAAAATCGCTGAGACGTAACACAAGAGACTCGCCTTCAATGAATTTGAATCTGAAATTTGCATTATTGGGTAATCGCTTTGTCGGATGCCCGTTAAGCCATACATTCTCGGTTTTTTTAAGAATTCCTTTAATGAGTTTATCCCGGAGCTCTGTCAACCGACTTGTTTCTACTTCCATTTCCTTTTTTGCAATCTCCGCTGCCTTTCCAAATCCGACGATACCGGGAAGATTCTCAGATCCCGATCTCAATCCCCGTTCCTGACCGCCCCCATGAATGATCGGCTCAATCTTTGTTCCCTTTCTAATAAAGAGGGCCCCAACACCTTTCGGACCATAAAGGTCATTGGAGGAAAATGATAAGAGATCAATACCATCCTTGCGTACGTCTATACTCAGTTTGCCGATCGCCGCTACCGCGTCAACATGAAAAGTGACGCCTTGGTCTCTTGCAATTTTACCGATTTCCCCAACATTTTGAATGGTTCCAACTTCACCATTAGCATAGCTAATTGAGATGAGTATCGTTTCTCTTGTGATGGCGTCATTAAGGGCAACGGGATCGACAAATCCGAATTCATCAACTGGTAGATACGTAATCTTAAATCCTTTGGTAGAAAGGAATTTTAGAGCATTCATCGTCGATATGTGCTCTATCTTGCTTGTAACAATATGTTTTCCTTTATCGAGTCGACGAAACGCGAGTCCCTTAATTGCAAGGTTGATTGATTCTGTTGCACCCGATGTAAAAATAAGTTCATCGGGACGCTCTGCATTAATTAAGCTCGCGATCTTTCTTCTTGAATCCTCGATTGCCTCGAATGACTCTCTACCAATTTGGTGAACTGAGGAAGGGTTGCCGTGTTTCTCGGAAAAATATGGTAGCATAGCTTCAATGACACGGGGATCTACCGGTGATGAACTCGCATAATCCATGTAGACAATATTCAAGGCAAAACCTCTCAGAATGTGATAACTGCATCAGCTTCCAATAGAAGATCGTTCAGTGTAGCAGCACCTACGACCTTCGTGTACTCAACGAAATCCCCTCTTGATAGACCGAGAAGTTGAGTACTTTGATCGCAGACAAACATTTTCACGCCACTTTTATGGGCTTGATCCATGACTTCTTTCAGTGTCGGAAAATCTCCAATCTTAATTCTATCAGCTTCTCCTCTTTTCACACCCTCAACACCCTTGATTAAGAAATAAATCGTTGCTTCAATATCCATTGCTGCAGCCGTTGTGGCCAGAATGAAGGGTGCATAAAGCCTCTCTGGTCTATCTATTCCAGATGTCTGGACATATAATATCTTTTTATTAACAACCATCTCTACACGCTCCTTCTATTTTTTTTCTAACAAGAACCCTCAAAAGATTATCTTTCCTTTCGAGGTACACAATCTCATTTCCCGTTCTCTTGCTCCACCTTGAAATATCCTCTTCCGCGGCAGGATCATCTGCCAAGATTTCCAAAATTTGTCCGCTCATCAATTCTTCGATTTCCTCTCTTGCCTTCAGGATAGGGACTGGACAATAGAGGCCTATGCAATCAAGTGTCCTATCCGCCTTAAACTTACCTGAATTTCCACCAGAATGAGTTGTCATTTCTCCTCCATTAACTATAGTTTAAATTAAACATACTCTTTATTATTAATTTCCCGAACAATTTCGGCTATAGACATATTCGAGAATTTTTCTTTGGAATTTTTCAAAGCAAACAACGAGGATTTCTGGCAGTAAATCCAATCAGTATTTGTTATAGGATATAAGTTCGTCTAGATTTTTCCTCTCAGTTTTTTCACCTTCTTCTGCAGGATATCCCAACGGAGTTAACGCAACCACTCTGGCTTCTGGAGGTGCACCAATTGCCTCTGCTACTTTTTCTTCCTTAAATGACCCGATCCAGCAAGTCCCCAAACCTTCTGAGGTTGCAGCTAGGGTGAGATGAGTCATTGCAATCGCAACATCGACGGGATAGCTATTCATATATCCACCAAGCATTGGATAAGCTTCATCTGGGAGACCACACGCTACGAGAACGATCGGTGCTTCTGCAATAAATTTTTGATTATTACAAGCCGATACTAATTTTCTTTTTATATCCTCATCTGTTACAACGACGATTCTCCACGGCTGGAAGTTCTCAGTCGTCGGTGCCAATCTCGCTGCATTGAGGACTCGTTTAAGGACATTTTCTGGAACAATATCACCTCTATATTTCCTTATACTTCGTCTCATTTTGATCGCTTCGTACACATCCACGGAAAATCACTCCCTATCATGCGCTGATTACCTCATAAAAACCTCTCCGAACGAATCGTGCTCGGATCAAAAAAGGATATAGAAACCACTTGATCTGGGAATTTCTCTATAAGTCTTGTTGATATGCTCTTATGCCATATAGGGAAGACTAACACTGTAATTCCGAATCAAAATTTACAATAATAATTTTTTCGATTAACCAATTACTATTGGATTTGATGATAGATGGTTGCTGATCGCCTGGTTTAATGAAATTCTTTGAGAATTTATCAATAAAAAATATAAGAAAAAATTAATAATAAGGAGAAAATCTTTTTTTCTAATAATTCGATTAGTGCCGCATCGCTTGGGCGCTAATTCTGATTACATCTTTGGTGCTCACATTCTCCCAGTTCTCAAGTATCATCGGGATAACTCTTTCGGCCATTCCTTCAAGTGTTTCGATACCAGTGACTTTCGTGGCCTTCTCCGTTAACGAGACAATATCGTCTCTACTCAGATATTGAAGTTTGAATTTTCTTGAGCCTGCCATCAGCTGTTTCAAACCTTCGCCCAATCTGTCAACGAAATAAGTATATAGTCCGATAGCACCCCATGGAATATCCTTACCAAGCTTGAGATCAGGGAACTTCCTTTCAATGTCTCGAGCAGCAATGAAAAAGTTTTCAGGATTCTCTCCATATTCTTCAGCGAAATTTTTCGGTAATTTCTTCAATTCCGCAAGGCGTGTAAAGTAATTCGATTTCATGACGGCGAGTAGTGGGGCACGCGCCATTGCGATCGCCTTTACAACAGGTCCATCGCCAAGATTGCTCATTGCAATTGATTTGAAAATCTGGGTCTCATTGACAAACCCGCCAGCAATTGCGATGTCGGGAACAAATTTGCCTTGCTCTTTGAGAATCTGAACACACCTGAGAACCTGAGCTTCCAGGTGGATTGTAGGGGTGCTTGACTCATTCATCATCGGCACAGGGCTCATTCCTGTACCCCCACCAGCGCCGTCAAAAGTGATCAGATCGATCTTTGCCTCAGATGCGGCTTTCATCGTGAATGCGACAACCTCTGGTCTGTACGCTCCGGTTTTCAAAAATACATACTTTGCGCCTTTCTCTCTGAGCTTTTCAACATCCTCAACAAACGCTCTTGCATCGGGAAATCCTACTCTACTGTGTCTTTCGAACGTCTTGAATGCGCCGGATTTGAAAGCTTCCTGTACGGCTTTATCTTCGGGATCGGGAACAACAATGTAGCCTCTTTTCTTGAGTTCGATTGCGCGCTCGATTGATGAAAGTCTTACTTCACCACCGATAGATTTTGCACCCTGGCCCCATTTCCTCTCAATGACATTAACTTCAAGCTTTGAGAGCGCGTAGTCATCGACACCTCCCCTCTGGTCTTCCACATTCGTTTGTACCACGATTTCTCCGTGTTTGCCGTCCCAAAGCGTTCTATATGCTTGCACTCTACTTCTAAGATCAGGCGATTCAACAACCTTCCCACTGGTGTAGGTCGCTTCGGGATCCATACCGCACACGTTTTCTCCAATAACGAGTATGGTACCAGAAAGTGCAGCGCCCTTTGCGAGGGCTTCCCAGTTTCTCTTTGCGACAGCCGTTGAGCCGAGTCCTGCGATTGTAACTGGTATCTTCAACTTAATCGGTTTCTTTGAATGTGTGGCAACAGCGGTCGAAACATCGGCGTTCTCAAAGAACGCCTTGTCTGGTACGGGATCAATTCCCCAGGCGCCAATGAGCTCCGATAATATTTGAAAATGTGACCAGTCTAGCATGAAATCCTTGTTCGATGCCGCAGTGCTGACACCAAAGTATTCCGGACTCGGATAGAGCACCTCTCTGCCTCTAAAGGCAGATTTTCCAACTTCGCAAAGAGTCTGACATTCCTCAATGCATAATGGACACATTCCACTCAATGGGCTCACATCAGGCACACGTGTTCGTGTTCCGGTCGTCGATCTAGCATTTTCGATCGCGCTCAATCTTTCACCTCTCATTAATTACCATGTCATGTCTTATCATATCAATGTTATTGAAACGGAAAATACTGTAATCCTATTTGTAGATTTTGAAAGGAGATAGTCAAGGAAAAGTGAAAGAATTCGATTTCTTGCGGTTTTTTTGAATTCTTTTTCGAATTTAGACGTCAAAGAGAAATTGCATTCGAGAATGATTGAAAGGAAATTCAAATAAGTGCACCTTCTCACGATGATTATTTTTAAGATCCCTTATCCTAATTATTTAATTCAATTAAGACCCGACCCCGCCCGTAGGCGTACCGAAAAAGACAAATTCGGTATCTCAATCATCAATCTGATCGGAATATGACGATTCTTACGGATAAGAATTACAACTGGCTTCCAACAAAGCGAACATGTTCTTGCAAACTGAAACGATTGAACTGTCTCAATCGCAAAGAAATAAGTCAGCTAGGCTCAACCGTTCTTAATGTGAACAAAAGGCATGTCTGGAAAGATTCTCACCCTGCACGATTTATTCCCGAACTTCCAGAAAAATACATTAAATTGTTTTCTCATGTCGGCGAAACAGTTCTTGATCCTTTCTGCGGATCTGGAACAACAAATGTTGTCGCACTTCAATTGGGGCGAAACAGCATCGGTATCGATATCAACCCGTTTTCCGTAATGACTACAATTAAACGTTTAAAGGAAGCCGAAAAGAATTCATTGATTGATACTATCCATATGGTTGTTGAAGACGATTGCAGAAAGATAATGAGGGAGATGCCCGAGGAATCGATTGATCTTGTTGTCACATCTCCCCCTTATTTTGATGTCGTAAATTATAATCACGAGCATCCTCATCAGCTAGGGAATATTCACGATTATGCAAAATTTCTCCGTGAAATGGAGAAAGCATTTAAGGGGATGATGCGCGTCCTGAAGCCTGGAAAATACGCGATTGTTAACACCCAAGACCTTTTCAAAAAGGACGCTAAATGTCCGATCCATTCAGACTATATACAGATTGCAAAAAAAATTGGTTTTGAACTCATTAATATAAACATTTATATTCTTAATTATAGCACTGGCGGTCGCCTTGTGTATGGTTATCCTGTTGCGTATTTTCCGAAAAACGACCATGAATACATATTGATCTTTAGGAAATAATCATCAATCATGCTTAGCGTGAAGTCTACTCATGGATGATGAAACAGGTATGGACTCAACTCTGGATTGCGAAAATCGAATACTTCCTTACCTAATTTCCATATTTGCGCGATGAGATTCGATGAGATTATGTGATGCACCTAAGCGATCACAAAATAATCTCTTGCGAGTTGCCAATTTTCTTTAAAATTGCTAATTTCTTATAATCTCCACAAGATTTAAAATTGCAAGAGGATTAATTGGCCATATGCCGAAATATAATCTGGCAGATGGCTTGGGGTAGTCAATAGCAGAATTATGAGATAATAGGATTTGATATTCATTAATAACCAATTTTTTCTATGATCAATTTATATGTCTGGACGTCCTTCAAAAATCAAAGTCCGTTACAAACGTATTTTAATGCAAAAAAATTTGACCATAGCTCCATTCGTTTTGCTATTATTTATTACCACAAAATACTTTTCAGACTTCATCGAAACCTGAGAGGAAAATCTGACGACATCAGTATACAAAAACTAGGAGAATGAATATGAATGAGACGTCCTCGTTCACAAAGTGGGAATGGATAAAAAACGTTTTCCGGTTCACCTATACATTGCCATTTGTCCTTGCCTCGCTTACAGGTGTCTTTACTGCCTTAGTTTATACCTCTCAAATAATCATCGGCATTTTCATCGTACTTGATGTTTTTGTGCTCGCATTATTTGTCAATCTTTCAAACGATTATTTTGATCATAAGAGCGGCGCCGATTCAACAAGATTTTTCTCCAGAGACAAGGAATTCGAAAGAGGAGCAAGGGAGATACTGAGCAGCAAGATATACTGGTCAGGAAATGCGTTCGACCTTGGTTATATCACAGAATCCCAAGGGAAAATTTTGATGTCCGTTCTGGCGGGATCGGCAATCCTTCTCTCAATCCCTATTATCATCTATGGGGGTCTCATTGTCATTCTGCTCGGTCTAATCGCTTTCTTTCTGAGTTATTTTTATACCGCCCCACCTCTAAACCTCGGATCGCGTGGTCTTGGTGAGTTGGACGTTTTTCTTTCATTTTTCATGATTTCTTTCTTTTCCTTTTTTATTATCACTGGATTTTTCAGTTACGATGCCTTCTTCATCGCGTTATCTGTCGGCTTCCTTGTAATGAACATGCGAATCGTTGATGAGATGTCGGGATACGAAACACATATTGATGCTGGGGAAAGGGATCTCTGCGTTCGTCTCGGCCTGGAAAATGCGTCGAAGTTAGTAGTTCTAATCATGGTTCTCGTTTTTTTTATATCAGCCGTTATTGTTACGCTGTCGAGCATTCTTTATCTGTTGGTATTTCTCTCGATTCCCTTTTCATACCAGATCGCGAGAACGCTCTTTAACAAGAATGATCGTTTCAGATATGTGCGAGCAGCTCCTTTAGCATTCAAGTTATCATTTTCATTTCAATTGCTAATCATTATTGCGTCGATAGCGCAAATCTTCGCGACATCTGGATAATGGTTTGCAAATTGCCCACTGTGATCAGACGGTACTCTCTCACGGCGTTGAACCCACACTGTTTGCAAGAATTTGTGTTCTGAAGCGGACATCCGGAATACTTGGAACCATCTGGCAAAACAAACGCTGATACCCAGTAAGGGCATTTCTGCGAATAATCTTCTTCCAGCAATTCTTTCAGGGCTCTGTTGGTATTGAGGATTGGATAACCTTGTCTTTTCATAGTTAAGACAAGGTCGACAACCTTTCGCTTCTCTTGAATGTCAAGGGCGATTGAGTTAGGTGGCGGAGTGAGAAAATTGATCATAATACCGCGAATTCTTTGGTTTTCGGAAACAAGTTCGATTGTTTCTTTAACAAAATTTACATTCATCTTTGTGACGACCATATTAGCAAAAACGTTTTGATGATTTGTTCTTTCAAGGTTCTTCATGAGAGAATCAAATGTTCCGTGTCCGCGGATCTCTTCATGGATCTCCTTTGGTCCATCGAGGCTAACTGAAATCACATCGCTTGTCTCAATAATTTCACGGGTCCCGTTAGTTGTGTAACCGACAACAAAATAACCAATTTCTTTCCCTATATCGATAAGGTCTTTCAATGCTTTGGAGCCGTCCCGCCATAATGTCGGTTCTCCTCCCTCAAAAAACAAAATTCTCGCGCCAGTTTCGTAGTGTTCTTTCATCTCTTTAACTGCTAAATCATAGCTCATCGACTTTGGACCGTGTAATTCTTCAGCGTGAGCCGCTATACTACAATGTTTGCACCGAAGATTGCATTCATAGTTGATGATCATTGTATTAACGAGCGGCTTTCTTGATCCTAGCCTTGACTTCAAGAACCAAAATCCATAGTACGCTACTTGGCCGAGTTTTCCCACACGGTTCATTGGGATTACCTAATCTCAAGAATCTATTTAATATCTCTAATGGAATTGGTTCTGTTTTTTTAAAAAGCAAAGTTTCCCAAATTTCTTGTCAATTAAGGAATCGCGGTATCGCGATGATCGAAGTAGTTTTCGATCACCTCATTTTTCACTATCCATTTCTATTCCTAAGTTGAGTCATCGGTGTCTAATTTTAAGAACCACAAATAATTGATTGGTTTCCGCTGACTGCATCTAACAACATATTTAAACTATGACTTCGATAGTTTATAAAATACTCAGGAGAAAAAAGAATGGCAGATATCAGGAGAAGAGTTGAGGAAGATCGCGGTCTCCTCAAGAGAATTCAAAGTTATATCCCAGGCTTTAGGGGCTACAGGTTTCGTGAAGATCTCAGAGATGCAGACAGGATGTTAAGAGCGCAGCTGGCAAACCAGTTCAGCACGCAACGAAGACAGCTCGAAGAATGTAGATCGATCCTTGCGCAACAGCAATTTTTTAAGATTCTTGATGGAATTGGTGGGCTTATTAGCCAGTTCAAGAAGCTCGAAGGACTAATTTCTCATGCAGAAACTGGATATTCGGGTCTTGTTTCGGACATCACAATACATGAAGAGGAACTCAACATGCTTTACGAATATGATTTGAGGATGCTAGAATTGCAATTATCGATGTCTGCTGATATTGATAATTTGACAAAAGAAGCTAGGAGCGGAGACGCGCAGAAGGTTGAAAAAATAATCGCGGACATTAAGTTCAAGGCCAGCGATTTTGAAGATCAATTTCGCAGGCGTCTTGGAATCATTGAGGGCATTGAGGTGTGATCAATGAGTATCATCGGTGCTGAAACATTCAAGTGGGAAGACGCTGACAAGAGAAATAACATCATGTTCAGGATGCCCAGAAACATCCGATTTAATGACAACATTGTTGTTAGGGAAGATGAAATAGCAGTTTTCTTCCGAGATGGAAAAGTACTCGCTTATATTGATCGTCCCGATCGGTACGCGCTCACATCGATCAACGCACCCATCGTTGGACCAATCGTGAAACTTCTATCAGGCGTCCAGCAGCAAGCTGAGGTCATTTATCTTCAGAAAAGAGTATTCGATGGTAAATTCGGAAGCAAACAACCTTACCCGTTCAGAGACAAAGAATTCGGCCTTGTCAATCTCAGGGTTTTTGGTGAGTTTCGATACAAGATATCATCGCCCGCGAATTTCGTCAATCAGTTTGTCGGTACGCTCAACTTTGCAACGAGTGCCGAAGTTGAAGAGAGAATTAAGGAACAAGTTGTCATTCTTGTATACGATGTGCTTGGCGATATGAAAAATCAGGGCTTGGGAGTTGCGGACATTGCGAGCAATCTGACGACAATTGAACAAGTCATCCTTTCTAGATCAAAAGATCATTTCGATCTTTATGGCATTCTCATCGATAAAATATCGGGACTTTATATTTCGCTACCAGAGGAAGTTCAAAAAGCCGTTGATACAAGATCTTCCATGCAAGTACTCGGTGCTAATTATATTCAGTATCAGACTGGGCAAGCGATGCGTGATGCGGCACAGAACCCCTCTGGCGGCGCGGCGGGAGCGGGAGTGGGCGTAGGAGCGGGAATTGGAATGGGGTGGACGATGCTTGACTCGATGCGTCAGGCACAACAGGTTCCACCCGCTGCACCTCCGCAAGCCACGATTCAATGTCCGAAATGTGGCACTCAAAATCTTGCCACTAATAAATTCTGTGCCGAGTGTGGATCACCGTTAACAGCAGCTCGAACTTCAAAGTGTCCTAATTGCGGAGCTAATGTACCCCCAGGATCTAAGTTCTGTCCTGCGTGCGGCGCTAACATTTCAACATCGAAAAAATGCGGGAACTGTGGCGCTGAGGTTCCTGTTAATTCGAAATTCTGTCCGGAATGCGGCAAACCGTTATGAATGGTTAAAATGAAATTATAAGGGCGACATCAATGGCATCAGTCAAGTGTCCAAAGTGTGGCGCTGCGGTTGCGATCGATGCTGGGACAAAATTCACAAAATGCACTTTCTGTGGGTCGGAAATATATATTGATAGGTCCGGTGCGGGTTTTTATTACATCATTCCCTTCGCGGTCAGAGAAAATGATGCGATCGGTATTTTCAGACGATGGGCTGCCGGACCTTCAAGGGTTAAGGATCTCGACAGAAAGGCGGAGATCGCATCGGTTAAGAGCGCGTATTTCCCCGTTTATATGTTTAAGAGAAAAATCAATGGCAGGGAGCAGGTTTTTGTCGAGCCTGCTGCATCTACAACATTGCCGGGATTACATCAATTAAAAATCCCTGCGGGAGATCTGAAGATTTTCGATGCGACTTTCGATAAGGGAGGCGCAGAATTAATTAATCCGGATATTGAAATGTTATCATATCTCAACAATCTTCCTGGAGAGCGTGTGGAACAAGCACTTGTTTTCTTTCCGATATGGAAAATCGATTACATCTTCGAGGGAAAGAAATACAATGTGATAATCGATGGATCGTCTGGCGAGGTCTTTTCGTCAATTTTCCCATCTCGAAGTTCGATAGGTTACATGCTTGTTGCAATTGCAGGGTTTATCGCATTTGTCGGTGAAGGGCTTCTCGCGACATTCAATCTTTCGATTGCGCTTATGTTGATGGGAATTACTCTTATTGGTGTATTTCTTGCTGCATTGGTAGTGGCAAGGAGAATGTAACTATGGACATCACAATCAGTCTCAATTGTCCAGCTTGTGGTGGGGCAATCAAAATCGACGAAGGCGGAAATGTTGTAATTTGCGAGTATTGTGGTTCGACGCTGTTTGTCGAAGGGGATAGCGGCGTTTATACTATCGCCTTTAAGAATAAAATCACAAAAGACGGTGCCATACTCGAATCGAAACGCTGGTGGGCTGAAGGATTTAAAGCAAGAGATCTGAAAAGAGTGGGTAGGATTGTTGAATGCTACGCAATTTATCTTCCTTTCTGGAATATTAGTCTGAAAGTCGCAGGATGGATTTGTGGGTATGAGGAGCATATTCATACTGATTCAAAGGGAAATGTGCGTAGAGAGCGAATACCCAGGGAAATCATGATCCTGAAAGAATACTCATTCACCGAGATCGCTTGCGATCCAGGCGATTTGGGCATTCGAAATCTTAAAAATTTGTCCGGCGAAACGAGTTTTGAAGATTTTGAAATGATACCAACTTTTGAATCAACGACGAGCAAAGATGATGCATTACAGCACGCAAAGGAAGATGCCCTCACTTGGGCACGTGAGAGCACTCGATTAACAGAAATTACATTTGAACGGCTTCATGTTCTCCCGAAGAAAATTTTTCTATTTTATTACCCAATTTGGGTTGTTCGCTACGAATATCGCGATCGCATGTATGTTTGTACAATTGACGGTGTAACTGGTAGAATCATCTCTGGTAGGGCACCTGGTGATCCGATATTTCAAAGTCTCGCCATGACCGCAGGGGCATCTATTGGAGGATTGATCGCTGCAGCGGGAATATTGATTTCACAGGCAGATCCTGGCATCGCGCTCGCTGGGATTGGAGCAGGAATCGCCATTCTTTACGCATTTTATCGTTTCTTTAGGCGAGGTTCTGAAATCATTATTGGTGATTTTAGCGAGAAGTCATATTCACCCGGTGAAGTTTTGAAGGAAATTTCCGAAGTCACTAGGAAAATTCAGAAGGTGTACAGATGAAAATCGTGCAAGTTAAATGTCCCTCCTGCGGGACCCCGATCCGAATGAAAAACAAGGAAGCTATTTTTCTTTGTGATAACTGCGGAATGATGCATACGAGGAATCATGGCATCGAGAGAATTGATTACGAGATTGTCGAGTTCTCTTCGAGCGTCGCAAACGAACGAATGTATATGCCCTTTTGGCGGCTCTACTGCGATTTTTCTATCAGATCAAAGAATGTTGAAGGAGGGTCTTTCTTCCGCCTTAGCCAATGGATTAAAGGTGATAAAAATTCTGGAGCGTTTTTCGTGTTCATTCCTGCATTTGATACTAGTCTAGAGAATTTTAAATTACTCTCCATACACCTCACGCTGAATCCACCTCATTATCGGACAACAATGAATTTTGGTGGTGTCACGCGAATGCCCGTGCTCATGACAAAAGAAGAAGCGCGTGAGCTCGCAGATTTTGTCGTCGTGACGATTGAAGCAGAAAAACCAGGGGTTCTTCAGTACCTTGACTATTCTCTTTCTGTGAAAGATGAAAGGATTATCTATCTTCCATTTACAAAGACTTCTTCTGGCCCTGTCCTCGCTGTCTGACGCGAGACTTAGATCCTGAGGAGATGTTTTGGATTTGATGTAATTTAGGCTATCAGATTCTAAGTTATCTATCAGACATAAGTCCAAATACCACAACCACAATTATAATATCGATGTCTCTAGGCACCATACTGGCGCTTGCGTTTATTATTATCGGTATCATTATGCTGATTGCCGAAGCCGCTTCTCCGGGATCTTTTATCCTCGTTCCAGCCACTGTCCTGATCGTTCTCGGCGGGATTGGTTTGGTATCACCGGAATGGTTGCTGAGTTGGTGGGCACCTGTTGCAGCTGTCATCGTTCTTATTCCAACAACGCTCATCACAATCAAACTCTATCAGAAATTGGCTCCCCCAGCGCCTCCTGAAACGACTGTTGCAACTTCGCTAATTGGTGCGACTGGTGTCGTTGTAAGAGAAGTTACGCCTGATAATTTGCGAGGAAAGGTGCGAATCCAAAACGATATCTGGAGTGCGACGGCATCAAAAACCATACCTGTTGGAGCACGTGTTATCGTGAAAAATAGCGAGGGAGTTCATGTCTTCGTTGAGGAGTTTAGCGGTGAAGGGGTATCATCAGATGAGACTAAAAAGAAGGTGGCTTAATTGAGTATTTTTAAGAAACATATGAAGTGGAGGAAGGAAGAATGGATGTAATGAGCGCTGTGATATTGTCACTTTTGTTACTCGCGATTTTTACGGCAATAGGAATTCTCGCAAGTGGCATCAAGATTGTGAGACCCTATGAACAAGCTATTTACATGAGGCTTGGTCGGTTCGTGAGGGTTCTCAACCAGGGTTTTAATTATGTGACTCCATTGATCAATGAAGTTGTCAAGATCGATCTGAGAACACAGGTATTGGATGTTCCAAGACAAGAAGTTATTACGAAGGACAACTCCCCCACAAATGTCGATGCTATCATTTACATCAAAGTTATTGATCCTACTAAGGCATTCTTCCAGGTGACTAATTATCGAATGGCAACGATCTATCTTGCACAGACGACGCTGAGATCGATCATCGGAGATATGGAACTTGATGAAATCCTATCAAACAGAGAAAAGATCAATCTCCACCTGAGAGACGTTCTCGATGAGGCAACGGATAAATGGGGCGTAAAGGTTGAAGCAGTCGAAATCAGAGAAGTCGATCCAGCCGGTAAAGTTAAAGAAGCTATGGAAGAACAAACGTCGGCCGAGAGATTGAGACGTGCTGCCATTTTGAAAGCAGATGGTCAAAAAAAGGCCGCCATTCTCAACGCTGAAGGAGAGAAGCGAGCGAGGATTCTGCAGGCAGAAGGTCTCAGGCAGGCAAAAATTCTTGAGGCGGAAGGAGAGAGACTCGCAACGATTTTGCGAAGCCAGGGAGAAGCCCAAAAGCTTCGAATCCTGTCTCTGGGAGCGACCCCACTCGATTCAAAGGCATTAACAGTTCTTTCTCTTGATACGCTGAAGGAGCTGGGAAGTGGACCTGCGACAAAATTTGTCCTACCATTTGAGTTAACAAGACTTGTCGAAGGTGCATCTGAATATTTAGGCATGGCTAGACAGACCCCGTCAAGAGATGCGAGTAAGATTGAGGATATAGAAAAGGCGGTCGGGAAAGTGGACGATATCCTCGGTCCGATACCGACACCAGAGGAACTCAGGACGGAATTGAAATCACTTGAAGAAGCAATGGAAAGGGAGAAAAAGGAAGTCGAATCAATTGCAGAGGCCACTAAGAAAGAAAAAGATCGAAGCATTGGGATCGATTAAGACCTAATATGAAATGAAGAGAAGACTCCCCGCATTTGATCCAAAAGCTTCTCAACTAAATGAGCTGCTACAGCCATTTATAGCGAGTTCAATATCTTCATTTCTGGAAGTCTGCGGATCTGATCAGTCTTTCTTTAGCGTGCCTACAACGGGAAAACGTTCAAGAACATCCTCATCGTGGGGGGCGTCGCCAATCTCGTTCGTGAGATCTTTGCCGGCATAATGTTCAAATTGATGTTCTCCGTCCTCCCATAATGTGCTCTTCGTCACGTCATAAACCTTACCTTTAACGGCAATGTATGCCGGTTTTCCATTCTTGCCATTGAACTCCTTTAACTCATCTTGCGTGAAAACTTTCATAATGAAAATTATTGAGCAAGATAATCATAAATTTATTGTCCTAGAACTCCAAGTGATCGATAAACAGAACGTACTGTTGATGCGTATAATCGCCAGTCGTATTTTTCCTCAATAAGTCGTCTTCCTTCCCTGCCGATGTAGCCAGCAAAATCATGATTTCCGATCAATTCTTCGATCGCGTTGACAAAGGTATTGATATCATCGGCGATCATAATATTTCGACGATTTTCAACCATTAATCCCTCACATCCAATCGATGTTGAAACAACGGGTTTGCCCATCGCGAGATATTCCAGAATCTTTATTCGGGTTCCGCTCCCAAAACGAAGTGGTGCGATGCAGATATCCGCATTTTTCAAAACCTCCTTTATGTCTGGAACAATCCCAATGAAATCAACATTTTCTAGATTATGCTCCAGTTTCGGAACCGGACCGCCAACAATTTGAAATCGAACCGTTCGATCAAATCGCGGTGCTATTTCGTTTATGATCGTCTGAACAGCATCGATATTTGGGGAATAATCCAATCTCCCGACAAAAACAATATTTCGTGTCTTCTCATGCGTTTTCCCAGAATGTCCGATAGCATACTCAGAAACATCAATGCAGTTGGGTATGACGGTGATTTTCCCTTCAAGTTTCGGATTTACAGAAATTATATGACTCTTATCGACGTCAGAAGTCACGAAAATAGCGTCTGCAGCATTCAGGCATCGGAGTTCAAATTTTTTTGCTCTATTTAGCAACCAGAAGGCCATTACCCGTCGAATAAATCGATTTCTGCCGATCCACCCTCTAAAAAAAGGGGAATCAAACATTCCGTACTTGAGGAGATTCCAGTATACATTGTGTTCGTCTAATATGATCGGTTTCTTATGCACGTTCAACGAATTAGCAAGGAAAAAAAGATCTAAACTTTCAACTTGAAAAGCTTCAATGCCCTCTACCTTCTTCAACAATGTTGATGAAAGTTTGACGCGATCATTTCTGTAATAATTGAACAGTCGTGAAATCTTTGTTCTTGCATCTTCAGCCATTTCAATATACGTCGAATGCGTTCCTTCAATATTATCAATAATCGATGGCAATTTCAAATTGCAAGTTGCTTCATTTACATCATTTTCAATATGGAAAACCTCGATCGGCGAGAAGGTCGAAATCATTTGTACAATTGATCGAACTCTAACGCCCCAGCCACGATCAACCCGCGTTCCAAATGATAATAAACTGATCGTCATCCACTTCTCTTAGAATAATACGGGTTATGGTATTTTAATAAATAGATTCAATAAGCATCATCAAAATCATTCGAACTACAAGTTAATGTCAAATACTATTCTCACAACATATCCGATGACAAATGTTAATGCAGCGATACCTAGACTTAAGCCAGTCATTTCGGCAAACCGCTTCTCGAAAGAAAGATCTTTCGCGATTGATATGTAATATGTAAAGACGAAAACCACGAAGATCGCATTAAGAATAGTGATAGAAAGCGCAATCAGGGAATTGCTTAAGAATAAGAATGGAATGATGAGGAAAAAGACTGTCAATATATAGGCAATTGTTGTATACCCTGAAGCTTTTACAGGATTCTTACCATTACTATCAGCTTTTGTTGAAAGATATTCAGAAATCCCCATTGAAAAAGAAGCGGCAATTCCAGCGATCAATCCCGCCATCGCAATAATATCTGTTCTTTCGAACGCAAGAGTGAATCCCGCAAGCGTTCCAGTAAGTTCAACCAAGGCATCGTTCAAACCTAGGACAATAGAACCCGTGTATTTTAACCGGTCTTCATCAATTAGTGTAATCAATAGGCTTTCATGACGATCTTCGTCTTCAATTATATTAGCGACCTCAGGCGAAAGGTTTGCCAGTTCTTTGTACATGTCTCCAGCTCTGCGTTCATCCTTTTCCATTAATTTCAATGTGAACGTCAAACCGAACAATCTTGACAAAAGACGATACTTTATGACGTCGTATTTACTGGGATAAGAATCCTTTTTACAGAGGTTCTTCAAGAAATCATAGTGAGCCAATTCGTTATTTGCGATTTCCTGCAAGACTTTTCGATTGTTATCATTCTTGCACGTTCTTGCTAGCGCCTTATAAACGTGGTAGCCAGTGATTTCATTTCTCTGTGCTTGTTCCAGAACCTGAGCGGGTTCAAATTTCTCGTTCATGAGCAAAGATCTATCTGATTAAACCTCTAAAAGAATTTCGAGGAAATCAACGGAAAGTGGAAATCTTTCCTTTTACCCCCTGATACATTATTTAGCTTTCTTCATTTTTAACGACCCAGCCTTATTTTAACCGAATCTGCATGTGCATAGAGACCTTCCGCTTTTGCAAGCTCTTCAACGATATCTGCGACTAAACTTAGACCTTCTCTCGAGAGCGCCTGTATAAACGAAGCTTTGCAGAAATGGCGGACATCAAGTCCAGAATATATAGCAGCATAACCGATTGTAGGAAGAACGTGATTCGGTCCAGACGCGTAGTCGCCGCAAGCAACTGGAGAATACGGGCCGATGAAGATGGATCCTGCGTTATGAATCAGTTTCACTAACGCTTCTGGATTTCTTGTCTGTATTGACAGATGCTCGGGAGCAATTCGATCAATAATGGACGCCGCTTCTTCTACATCCCTCACAAGGACAACTCCCATATTTTTCAAAGAGCTCTGAATAACACTTCTTCTTTCAGCTCTTTGAGCCATTTCAAGTATCGTTCGCTGCACACTTACTAGCAACTCATTATTAAATGAGATGAGGAAACTCATCGCATTTGCATCGTGCTCCGCTTGAGCTATGATATCAGCAGCGATAAATTGCGGAATCGAAGTTTCATCTGCGACCACAACAATATCCGATGGGCCAGCTGGAAAGTCGATCCCAACGCGATCCATAACGAGGAGTTTAGCAGCAGTTACAAATACATTGCCGGGCCCCACAATCTTTTGAACTGGTCTAATGCTTTCCGTCCCAAACGCCATCGCAGCTATGGCCTGAACCCCGCCAATTCTATACACTTCGTCGACACCAGCGATTTCCAATGCAGCGAGAGTTGCATCACTTCCAGGCGGAGGTGTGCAACAACAAATCTCATTTACACCGGCAACTTTTGCGGGAACGGCGCACATCAGCGCTGTTGAAGGGTAAGACGCTTTTCCACCTGGAATGTATGCGCCAATACGTTTCAATGGAGTGAGTCTCACTCCGAGAGAAATCCCCCTATCCACTTCTTTGAACCAGGATTGACCCTCCAACTGCATTTGATGAAATCGTTCAATACGCAACTTTGCTTTCTCTAGTGCTCGCCTCAGTGACGGTGAGATATTCTCAAGGGCTCTTTTTCGTTCTTGCCTACCGACCTCAATCGAATCAATCCTAATCTTATCAAATTTCTCGGTTAATTCGAAGAGAGCTGCATCGCCCCTGCTTTTCACAGCTTCAAGGATTTCCATTACGGATGTCTTTATTGCTTCGAATTTTTCAGATCTCCTTTCAAGCCAGGTATCTAAATCAAGGGGCCGCCACATAGATTATAGAACAACTCACGTGTACTTCTGATTTTTCTCAGAAGCGTATCAACCGTATTAACGGGGGATAAGAAATGGTCTTCAGCTATCATACAATTGAAGATTTTCAATATCCGTAGGAATAATCTATTCCTTTCCATGTCAATAAAAATCAAATCCTCTGATTTATCGCCATACATCAATTCGCAGTCATACCATGACCAGACAAAAAGGAATTTATACTGCCTTTCGAGTACAGGCGCAGAGGTATCACTATGGTTGCGAAAGTAAACACGGACGAATGTGTCGGATGTGGAGCCTGCGCCGATGTCTGTCCACAGGAATGCATCGATGTCGAAGATGTAGCAGTCATTGACGAGTCAAAGTGCCTTGATTGTGGCTCTTGCGCTGACGAGTGCCCCAACAACTGTATCACCATCGTGAAGAAATAAGGGATCTTCTGGCAAAGTCGCCGTTCGATTAATCTTCCTCTTATGAACGAAAGCGATCTTCATAGGTCTCTTTTTATTTAATACATAATATTCACTATGCAAGAATTCGCGATCATTCTCCAAAATCATTTCACATATTTTTTAATGATTAATACATAAATATCCGTTCGTAGTTTTATTGTTGGTGTTGTCAACAGGCATTCTCCAATTGACTATTCTTGCACTCGCAGCTGTCGTTCCTTCCCTAATTTATCTTTCGTGGTTTAGATCAACAGGCACTGGAAAAAAGGAATCTTGGATTCAACTCTTGATTCTCTTTCTCTATGGCGCAATTGTGGCGGTTGTTATCGCTATTCTCATTGAATTCCTCGCCATTACTCTAATCCTGAGCCCAGTCTTCAGAGAATACGAATTTTTTTCCAAAAATCCTTCGCTCTGGTCACTAGTTTTAGTAGTAATCATTGCTCCCTTCGCTGAAGAATTCGCAAAAATGCTTGGTGTGCTGAAATCGTCGATGAAATTGCAGCGAATGAGGAGCGGATTCGTTTTTGGCGCAGCAACGGGATTGGGATTTGCCGCAACAGAAAATCTCCTTTATGAAAGCGTTGCGATGGCAGAAGGGGGAGCTTTAATGTTCTTGATCGTCGCTTTGTTGCGCAGCTACTCCTCAGCGCTCCTGCACGGCTCTGCAACATCAATTGTTGGTTATGGCGTCGCGAAGAAGAAATTCGAAGGCAAATTGGTAATTCCATATTACCTATTTGCTGTGCTGATGCATGGGACCTTTAACTTACTCGCTTCCCTCGGAGGACTCTTTGACAACGATAGCTCAATTATTGCAAGTGGGTTTGGTCTGCTTCTTTCCTTTATTCTCGTTTTCTTTGCGATTAAATTCATTAATTCGAGATTGAATAAAAAATTCTGAATAACGATTTACGACCAGTAGGGCTTCATGATATACTTATATGCGCTGTTTGCGGCAGTTGCCGCTTCCCCGCAAGCCGTAATGATCTGCTTGTATTTTCCGCTATAAGTAACGACATCCCCGCATGCGAAGACTCCTGGCCGTGAGGTACGCATGGCCGTGTCCACTCTAATTAGATTATCTTCCAATTCAACATTCCATCTCTGAATATCTTTAAGATCAGGAATATAACCAATATTAATGACAACCACATCGACATCAAGATTCATCCTTTGGTCGTTTCCAATTTTAATGGTGACACCATTCACCGTCTGATCTCCCCTAATTTCTTCGAGTTCGGCGTTGAGTATTGTTATTATCTTTGAACGTTTCACTTTTTCAACTATGCCTTCATCAGCTCTGAACTCATTTCGTCGGTGCACAATATACGTCTCTGCCACCTCGGATGCGATGAGGGCCATTTCGAGAGCACTATTACCACCGCCAACGAAAAGAACGCGTTTATCGACGAGGCTCTCCTTATGAGGAATTTTGTAATAAACTCCTTTATTCTCGAATTGATCCTCTCCTGGAATACCGAGCTTCTTTGGCTTGAAAAGCCCAATACCAACAGCGATGATGACTGCCTTGCTTTCGTAACTCCCTTTATCTGTGACAACGAGAAGTCTTGAGTCTTTCTCAAGAATATCAAGAGCCATCTCATTTTCATGAAGCTCACACCCCATGCTTAAGGCATGGGTTATCATTCTCTTTGCGAGCTTTTCAGCTTGTGTAAGGACGCAACCTGGATAATTCTCGATGCCTTTATCTGGATAAAGAGAAACTAGCTGCCCACCGGCGTTACCCGCTTCCAAAATCAGCGTCTTTAACTTGCGAGAGCGTGCGTATATTCCAGCCGTCAATCCAGCGGGTCCTGCCCCAATGATAATCAGGTCGTAGTTCATCTTGGATTGTGATTGACTTCCTTAGCATAAGCATTTCTTTCCTTTTGAGGGGAATCTTATCAAAAATTTCTAGTTAAGGAAGATACGCTTACATATTTCGGCGAAAATAGAGGTTCTCATGCAAAGGACAATCAACGGAATCACTATTAGAATAGTGAAGGGCGATATCACAGAGATGGACACAGACGCGATTGTCAATGCGGCAAATAACATGTTATGGATGGGCGCTGGGGTAGCTGGTGCAATAAAGAAAAAAGGAGGAAAGGAAATTGAAGAGGAGGCAATGTCGAAAGGACCAATTCCAGTTGGAGAGGCGATAGTTACTGGAGCAGGTCGGCTAAAAGCCAAGTATGTGATTCATGCTGCCGGTATGGGTCAGGACTTGAAAACAGATGCAAAGAAGATTGCCTCTTGTACGTTGGCAAGCCTCAAGAGAGCGGACGAACTCGGAATCAAGAGCATATCGTTTCCTGCTATAGGAACTGGAATAGGTGGTTTTTCAATTGATGAAGCTGCCGAAGTAATGATAAAAACTATCATTAATTATATTAAAAAAGGTACAGGTCTGCAATTGATTCAATTCACTTTATTTGATGAGAATTCAATGAAAATTTTTGAAGATGTTCTCGAGCGCATAGGGGGTTAATTTGGCGACATTTAGGGCTTTCATCGCCGTTGATTTGAAGGCTAATGAAAAAATTGCGAAAGTTCTTGAAGAACTGAAAAGCGCATTACCATCGCTTAAACTCGTTGATCAGGCGAATTTTCATATTACTTTGAAATTCCTTGGAGATACCGAGGAATCGCTGATTCCAGACATCAAGAAAACTATTGAAAGAGCAACAATTGGCTTAAGCCCATTTACAATTTCGCTGATTGGCACTGGTGCTTTTCCATCAAAATCGAAAATTCGTGTGATTTGGATTGGAATCAAAAATACCGAGCAACTTTCGATGATTGCGAAAAAACTCGATGAAGAATTGTATTCACTTGGATTTGAGATGGAAGAAAGGGAATTCAGTCCTCATTTGACGCTTGCAAGGGCGCGTGAGATTATTTCATCAATGAAAATTGAGAAAATTATCGATCAGTACAGAGAAGAAGAGTTTGGAAAGGAAATGGTAGAGTCGATCAGATTGAAGAAATCTGTGTTGACACCAAAAGGACCAATATACAGCACTGTAGATGAAGTGATATTAGGTTGAATCATTCTGGTACGGTTTATTAGCAAAGTTTTCGAAATCATCGATCTGCATATTTTGATGAAGTTATACTACGAGTATTGGTGTGATTATTATTCTCTCAATACTCATTCAACTTTCTGTGAAACACTATGAAACTCATTCAAAGAAATATCAGAAATGATAGAGAAGGAGGCATTGAGGGTCTACCACTGCAGCTGATTTTGATGGTGGTCATCGCCGGAATTGGGATGACAATCGTCCTTGGCTGGATGACAGGGCTCGAGGCACCAAAAAGCATTGGCGCTGTTTATGCAACACCTAACGAAATTATCCTAACAGACGAAAATTCCGATGGATTATACGAAGGGAGCGACTTGACGCTCACAATCACCGTTGTAGATCAAAACGGAGATCCGGTTTCGGGCGCATCGGTAGTCCTGCAAGGTATGAACATTGGCTTCAAGGATGGAAGAACAGCCCACGGTATGACGGATGCGTCAGGAAAGGTCAAATTCGTCGATCTCTCGCTTTCGCAAAGAGGTGCAACAATCGGATTTGTAACTGTAACGGTGACGAAGAGCGGATATGGGACAGATTCGAGCCTTTCGATACCAGTTATCTCTGAGTGAGGAGATATGAAGCACTTTGACAAGAATGGGCTGGAGGGATTACCCCTTAAGCTCATGATCATTTTTCTTATCCTCTCCCTCACTATGCCTATTCTTATCGAAAATGCGGAATACTATGATACCCTTGTTATTGAGAAAAATTTGATTATGGAAGCGGAAAAGATTCGCAAGGGAGCATATTCGGTGTATCTTTCTGGCCCTGGAAACCTGAGGACAATCGATGTTGAGATTCCAAAGGGCACGTTCGGCCAACTTTGCAGATTGGAATTCGGTGGTGGCATGAATGATAGTGCTTCATTAATGATCAAGTGTTTCATCAACGACGATCTCTGCGGCACAATAATTCTCGAGAATCCGAGAATTTCTATTATTTCAAATTCTGATCGACCAATCGTGATCGAGAACGACGGTATTAAGTTAGCACTTTCTTGCGTCGAGATTGATCGCTCGAGATTTGTTCAAGCCGAGGTGATACCACTTGATTGAATTCATGCTTTCGCGTTTTGCAGTTGGCATATGTGGTTTTTTAATTATCTGCTCCTTTTTCTCGATGTTCAATTCAATGAACTACGAAATGGAAAAGATGACAATCAAGAATTCTTTAGCCGAAATATCCGATCTCTTCTATACCATCGAGAATTATCCATACGCGGAGCAAAAAATCTACATGAAAAATGTATTGCCCTCTGCCGATAGCACTCTCGTCGTCAAAAAAGGATACATCAAGTTAATTGCTGGTGAGATAGAATTTGCTTCGGCCATACCAGACAACATTATTTTGATAGGCGACCAAGATGAGAACTCAGATGATCATTTTGTTGATATTCTTCAATTCGGTTGCGAAGATGTTCTCATACTAAAAAATGTGGCAGCGGAAAATGAAAATATATTGCTCGTTCAATTGGAAAAAATTTGAGCAATCTCTCGAACGGCCTCAACAAAGATTTGGCATTCTTCTAGGGTGTTATACACATAAAAGGAGGCTCGAGCGCAACCATTGATATCCCGTTTTAAGAAGAATGGATGTGCACAATGCATGCCAGATCTAATCATGATCCCTTTCATTTGGTCGAGCATCATCGCGATGTCATGCGAACCCAGTCCTTTAATGTTAAAGGAAAAGATATTTCCCCTTAGTCTGCAATCTTTAGGCCCAAGAATTTCAATTGCTGGATCATTGCGCAGACTATCAGTCACTTTGCTGTTAAGTCTGCAAACATGCTCTGAGATCGATTCAAGGCCAATTTTGTTGATGTAATCGATTGCCGCAGATGATCCTATTATCCCAGAATAATTCAATAGACCTGATTCAAGTTTGTCTGGCAAAGGCAGAAATTCAATCTCATCCAGAGAAGCAGTACTAACAGCTCCTCCGCCGGTGATCAATGGATCGAGCTTTTCAAGAAGACCTTCCTTACCATAAAGTACACCAACACCCGCTGGACCAAGCATTTTGTGCATCGAGAACGCATAAAAGTCTACATCCAATTCCTTTACGTCTACTCGCATATGAGGCGCCGCTTGCGCTCCATCTAATATGACAATTGCCCCATAATCGTGCGCTATCTCAATCACATCTTTCGCTGGAATACTCGTCCCAACAACATTATTTGCATGAGCAAAACTGACGACCTTGACATCTTTTGACACCATTGCCTTGAATGTTTCGAGATCAAAGACCCCATCTTTCGAAGTCTCAACAAATTTGCGCCTAATACCTTTGGATCTAGCAATCTGCATCCATGGAACGTGATTGCTGTTGTGCTCAATGTCTGTCGTCAATACTATATCGCCTCTCTTTAGGTCAAGACCTTTTGCAACGAGGTTAAGTGCTTCCGTGCAATTCTTTGTAAAAATAATTTCTTTTGAAGAGGGAGCATTAATGAAACTTGCGATTTTTTCGCGAGATTCATCGATTCTGATTGAGACTTCTGTCGCGAAACGATGTACACTGCGACCAGCACAAGCAGGGTACTTCAAATAATATTCGGTTGAGGCTTCAATCACCTGTCTCGGACGAAGAGTTTGACAAGCGTTGTCGAAATAAATTGGATCGTTGTCCCCGCCCGTGTAAACGGGAAAATCTCTGCGTATCTTGTAAACATCCATATTTCTGCCTTCAATCGTTATTGCCCTATATTTTAATTATTAAAAAGACAATAATCAAACGGTACTCGATCTATTGATGAATTTTAATATCTCAAAATCAACATAACCCAATTGAATGATTTCATTGCAGACGAAATTAAAGAATCTCGTTCTTTCGAATCCCACAATGCTTGCATCTGGTATTCTCAGTGAAACTTCTGGTAGCATCATTGCTGCGGCAAACTCCGGCGCGGGAGCTGTCGTGACGAAGTCGATTGGAAGCGTGCCAAGAATGGGATATCCGAATCCGACTCTAATTGAGCTAAAGTTCGGCTATATCAATGCGATGGGTTTGCCAAATCCGGGTATCGACGAATTTGGGAAGGAAATAAAAGATTCGCTTGGGTGCGGTGTCCCGATCATCGGAAGCATTTTTGCATCAGATGAAAAAGAATTTGCATATCTGGGCAAGAAAATGGAGGAGTACGGTGTTGCAGCGCTTGAGCTCAATCTCAGTTGCCCTCATGCGAAGGGGTATGGTATGGAGATTGGGATTAGTCCAGAAATCGTAGGAAAAATTGTCTCGAAGATTAAAGATGAAGTTCAGATTCCTGTTTTTGCAAAATTGACACCCAATACACACCAATTAATTGAAGTCGCAAAGGCTGTGGAAGAAGCTGGTGGTGATGGTGTTGTCGCGATCAACACCGTCAAAGCAATGTCGATCTCAATCGATTTCAAACGACCAATTTTAGCAAATCGATACGGGGGTTTATCTGGACCGGCAATCAAGCCGATCGGGATTAGATGTGTCTACGAGCTTTATGATGCTCTTGAGATTCCTATTATCGGTGTCGGAGGGATAGAAACGTGGCAAGACGCGGTTGAATATCTTATGGCAGGGGCGACCGCATTGCAAATTGGTAGTGCGGTTCGAAAAAAAGGCCTGGGAGTTTTTAGAAGCATAAACAATGGCCTAACGAGATTCCTAGAAAAGGAAGGATACAGCGCAATTAACGAAATCGTGGGGGTTGCGCATGAGCTATCATAGGGCAGTCACTATTGAGGAAGTCATAGCGGAAGCCGATGGCGTTAAGACATTGAGATTCTCCTTAAGAAGAAAATGTCTTCCTGGTCAGTTTCTCATGATTTGGATCCCAGGTATTGATGAGATTCCAATGTCCCTTTCTTATATAGAAAATCCTAAGGGTATTACGGTCAAGGAGGTTGGTGAGGCAACGAGGGCGCTTTGTTCGCTTCGTCCTGGCGACCGGCTAGGCGTAAGAGGCCCTTATGGCAGAGGTTTTTCAGTCAGTAATGGGAATGTTTTATGCGTCGGTGGTGGAAATGGGATCGCGACGCTATTGCCAGCCGCAGAAGCGCTGAAAAGAGAATTAGTCGATTTTGTAATCGGCGCCAAAACTGAGACAGAACTGGTTTTCGTAAAAAGAGCAAAGAAATGCTCGAATCATGTCGTTATTTCAACGGATGATGGAACGAAGGGATTCAAGGGAACCGCCGTCGAACTAGCTGCAGAGATGATGGACAATAAGAAGTATGATGCGGTGTTGGCATGCGGTCCCGAACCAATGCTCATCCAATTGTTTAACCTCTGCAAGAAATACAATGTTGATTGCCAGTTTTCATTGGAAAGATTCATGAAGTGCGGCATTGGGATATGTGGATCATGCGCGATCAACGGTAAAAGAGTATGCATAGAAGGGCCTGTTTTTTCTAGAAATGAACTTGAATCACTCGTGGAATTTGGCAAATTCAGAAGGGATGCATCAGGGGCACGAATTACATTTTGACCTCGTTGATGACCTTCTCGACTAATTGAGCAAACTCCGCATCCGTCACGCGACCTTTTTGTTCCCCTATCGTTTTAACGAGTTGAAGAATTCTCTGAATTTGATCATCGGTAGCATTGATCTTCAATTCTTCAAGGCGTTTTTTCACATATGTGATCCCTGTGTGTTTGCCCATGAGAAGGCGTCTCCGATTCCCAACCGTTTCTGGAGGAATACATTCGTAAGTCATAGGGCAGTTGAGAATTGCGGCAACATGAATTCCAGATTCATGCGCAAAGGCATTTTCACCGACAAGTGGATGATGCGGTGACAGCTGACATCTTGAAAACTTTGCAACCGTGTCAGATAATTCCTTAAGCCTTGTACAATCAATGCCGAGATCGTAGCCATAAAGGAATTTCATTACTGCAACGAATTGTTCGAGTGGAACATTACCTGATCTCTCACCGATTCCATTGACGGTTGTTGTTACGGCCGATGCTCCAGCTTTAACAGCAGCAATCGCATTGGCGAGCGCGAGACCAAAATCGTTGTGGAGATGTATTGAAATAGGTTTCTTCACTTTTGATGCAATTGAGGAAACGACAAACGAAACAGCCTCTGGCGAAGCGCAGCCAACCGTATCTGTAATACCCAGTCTCACAGCACCAGCTTCTTCGGCAGTTCTCATGAATTCGATTAGGAAACTGATATCTGTTCTCATGCTATCCTCGGAACTAATGCTGGCAGGCACGCCTCGTTCTCTGCAATAATCAAGCGCATCGACAACTTTGCTGAGTACTTGTTCCCTATTCATTCTCAATTTATACTTAAGATGGATATCTGAAGTTGCAATAAAAAGTAATACGAGATCGACACCTGAATCGATTGCTGCGTCGATATCACCCCTCAGAATTCGGGAAAGTGCGAGAATTTTGGCTTTTAGACCTAGTGATGCGATTTCTTTGATAATTCGACGCTCGGATTCTGATACCGCTGGAAAGCCAGCTTCGATCTGTGGAATGCGCGCATCATCGAGGAGCTTGGCAATTGTAATCTTCTGTTCGGCGTTGAATGCAACGCCAGGCATCTGTTCTCCGTCACGCAAAGTCGAATCGTAAACAATAATGTTTTTGAAATTGCACTTAATATTGTACGGACTGAGTGCAATGAATTCTGTGTTTGAAAGCATGCCCGATAGATTCTCAGATAACGATATGTAATTTTTGAAGAAACAGGGACCATACTACAGTCTCTTTAAATGGATCATCATCTAGTCTCGTACTCGTTTACCCTCAATAAGCATTTTGAAGGATTGCCCATTATCGTCAATCGTTACCTTTTAGATTGCCAGAAACTTTGAGAAGCGCTAGAAGTGCATCCTTCACTTCTTCAATTGTCGTGCCCCACGGTACAGCTGCTACATGATTCCTTAGCTCATATCCAGATTTTACTTTACAACATTTTACAAGCGCCAGCGATCCGTCTGGGCGGACGTAATTGCGAGGGCAGATATCGATAAAACCCGCTTCTCTTTTGTACAAAGATTTGAAAATTCTTCTCGAAAGATCGCAACCAACTAGTGTTGACTCAACACTTATTTCTGGCGCTTCGTCGAGGAAATAGACAACTTTGTCGCAAGAAATTCCCGACGCCTTGCATGGAAAAATCACGCCTTTTGTTTTCACTGTAGATGCAACAGATTCAAGATCAATCTCAATATGGTTAGCGACGATCGGCGCGTCTATCAAGCCCATTGATATAATCTTTTCGACCATCACTGAAAGTTTTGATGGTCTTGGTGGCACTGTATCGATAACATTGATTCTGATGAGAGCCTCATCCTTTACGAATGAAACGTGATTAAACATTCCCTGAACAACGACAAGTTTTCCCTTGTATTTTTGAGAGAGTTGCGCCATTTGGGTGCGATTGATGACATCGATTGTTCGATCCTCGACAAAAACTGTTTCATCAGGCAACGATAGAATTTGGAATGATTTTATATTGCGAAAAAGTTCATTTCCATTTTCTTTTTCTACTGAAATAACGGCAAAATCATTCTTATTTCTTAAGATGTAATATCTTGTTCTTGTATACGCCTTCTTGCCCTTGATGGCTTCTCCAATATTGGTAGGCGTCAGTGGGAAATCGACAGTTCGTAAGGACACATCTTTGCAATGCTTGGGAATCATTGTGCCTCTGGAATATGTTCGAAGTTCAGATACTTTTCTAATCCCTAGGAGCAAGCGGACATAGTTCTCTAATGAATTATATAATGATCAAGCGCCCGTTACAATTCCTGGCTAGAGACATATTGTAGTTAACAATTACAATTAAGATACTAGTCCATTATCAATAATGGATACAATTCAGATTGTTACTTGCCAAACGAATTCACTTATTTAATGATATGAGTATTTTGAATTGATACTATTATTCGGATACTGGAACATAAAATAGAAATATAAATTAACTGAATTACTCTGAAACGCCGGGATGACAGAGCGGCCATGTGGCGGACTGCAGTCAACCGCCGCAGAGATCCGCAGACTCGAGTTCAAATCTCGATCCCGGCTCTATTATGTTAATTCTTATGAAATAATGCCTTTGAGGTTTCGACATTTTTCAAATTCAAGAGATAATAAGCTATTATTTGAGAAGATACCGTAATATTCATCTGCAGGACAATGATATCTGCTTACTTGATATTAACAATGGTGAAATCCGATGATATACAATAGTATTCTGGAAACGATTGGCAAAACACCGATCGTCAAGTTGCACAATATTATTGCTGAAAATTCTGCAGAGATCTACTGCAAACTTGAATCATTTAATCCAATGTCTTCCGTCAAAGATAGAATTGCCCTAGCGATGATCGAGGATGCCGAGAAGTCAGGGCGTCTAAAAAAGGGGATGATTGTAGTCGAGCCGACATCTGGAAATACTGGTATCGGTCTCGCGATGGTCTGCGCTGTTAAGGGATACAGGCTCATCCTAACGATGCCAGAGTCGATGAGCGTTGAAAGGAGAAGATTACTGAAAGCTTTTGGAGCGGAATTGATTCTCACACCAGCGGCAGAAGGAATGAAAGGAGCTGTTGCTCGTGCCTTGGAAATCTCTAAAGAACATAGTAATTGCTACATGCCCCAACAATTCGAAAACCCCTCGAATCCAGAGATTCATATGAAAACTACAGCCAGGGAAATATTAGATGATGTTCCGGATCTTGATGCATTTGTTGCGGGTGTGGGGACTGGTGGGACTATCACCGGGGTCGGGAAAGTTCTCAAAACAGTGAACCCATATGTGAAGATCATTGCAGTTGAGCCTTCTGAATCGCCAGTGTTATCTGGAGGTAAACCGGGACAGCATCAAATACAAGGAATAGGTGCTGGCTTCATACCAAAGGTATTGGATTTATCTATCGTCGATCGCATCATCACTGTGACAGACGAAGAGGCAAAATCAATGGCAAGAGATCTTGTTCGAAGGGAGGGGATATTAGCGGGCATTTCATCGGGTGCTGCCCTTTACGGTGCAGTAAAGATCAGCAAGGAATTAGGACTGGGGAAAAAAGTTGTTGTGATTCTTCCAGACACAGGAGAAAGATATTTGAGTACTGACATGTTTTCCGAGTGAGCGCGTATACATGAGCTGGAAAGACGATGTTTATACGGTTCTTGAACGCGATCCCGCACCGAAATCGTTCAAGGAAGCACTGTTGTTTAGCCCAGGGCTTCATGCAATCCTTCTTCATCGAATATCGCACAGGTTGTATCTCAAAGGTCAGTATCTTTTGGCAAGAGCGATCAACTATTTTGCGCGGATTTTAACGGGTGCAGATATTCATCCAGGCGCAAAGATTGGTAAAGGGTTTTTCATCGATCATGCAACCGGTGTAGTGATCGGAGAGACTGCCGAAATCGGCGACAACGTTTGCATCTTCCAAGGCGTAACGCTGGGCGGTGTCAGCACCGAAAAGGGAAAGAGGCATCCTACCATTGGCAACAATGTTGTTATCGGTGCGAACGCAACGATTCTCGGCAATATTAAGATCGGAGACAATGTCAAGATAGGCGCGGGATCCGTTGTCGTGAAGGATGTACCACCGAATTCAACGGTTGTTGGCGTCCCTGGTAAAGTCGTCAAGAAGGACGGCGTGACGAAACTTGACTTGAGACACGATCTGTTGCCAGATCCAGTTGTAGATGCATTCATGAATATTTCGAACAGCATCGCAGAGTTAGAACACAGAGTTGCCGAATTGGAAAGGTTGGTAAAAAAGGAAAAATAATGGTGATTTCCATCGCGATTCGAGGCAGAAGACCATGGCTTTAAAGGTTTTCAATACACTGACAAAGAAAAAAGAGGCGTTCATTCCGATTGAAAACAACAAGGTCAAGATGTATGTGTGTGGTGTGACTGTATATGATGATCTTCATATGGGTCATGCAAGACACATCATTGTGTTCGATATGATCGTAAGGTACCTGAGGTATCGTGGCTATCAGGTTACCCATGTAACTAATTTTACCGACGTGGATGACAAAATCATTAATCGGGCGAAGGAGCTTGGAATTTCGCCACTTCAGTTATCAAGCATGTACATCGAACGATATTTCAAGGAAATCGAAGCACTTGGTGTTAAAAGAGCCGATTTCTACCCCCGTGCGAGCGAATTTATACCGCAAATCATTGACATGATACAAAAAATCGAGAAAGCTGGTTATGCCTATAAGACAGATGATGGCAGCGTTTATTTCAGCATGGACAAAGTGAAGGAATATGGAATTCTTTCTGGTGCAAAGGCAGACGAACTTGTAGCTGGCGCACGAATTGGTATCGATGAGATGAAGCGAAACCCTGCTGATTTTGCTTTATGGAAGGGGGCAAAACCTGGCGAGATTTCGTGGCCAAGTCCGTGGGGCATGGGCAGGCCTGGTTGGCACATAGAGTGCTCAGCGATGTGTTTAAATCTGCTTGGAGAGATGATCGATATTCACGGTGGCGGCAACGATCTGATTTTCCCCCACCATGAAAATGAAATTCTGCAGTCAAGAGTCGTAACGGGAAAAATTCCAGCAAAATACTGGTTACATAATGGGATGCTTCAGGTACAAGAGGAAAAGATGTCAAAATCTCTCAAGAACTTTTTCACCGTAAGACAAGTTCTCGAAAATCATACGAAGGAGGAGATTCGCTTTTTCATTTTAAATACGCATTACAGAGGTCCCCTTTCTTATAGCGATTCAGCCCTCAAGGAGGCTGCTGCAAGCTTGAAAAGATTACACAATGCGTATCTTGAAGTGAAATCAGCAGCTGGGAACTTGAAAGGGAATAACGACGCGCGAGAATTGATTTCGAGCGCTAGGGAGAATTTCATCAGGCAAATGGATGATGATTTCAATACTCGTGGCGCAATTGCTGTCCTTTTTGATTTCATAAGGGAGATCAACAAACTGCTTTCAGAGGGTTTGCTGAGTAATGAAGGAGCGCATGGTGCGATTTCTTTCCTAGAAGAAGTAGACGAGGTTCTTGGGATCTTGCCAAGAATGCCAACGGTGATGGGATCAACTGACGAATTGATCCAGATCCTTGTTGATGTTCGTCAGGAACTCAGAAAAAGAAAGATCTTTGATTTGGCCGATGAGATTAGAGAAAGATTGGCAGAAAAGGGAATTAAACTAGAGGATACGAATGAGGGAGTTAAGTGGAAGCGCATTTGAATGAACTTGCGAAGAAAAAAGCAATACTGATCACAGGTGGCGCAGTAAAGATACCCGGCGATCTCAAACTTCCGTTTCGCTTGAGCATGTCAACAGCCGGACCGGGTGCAGGAACGCCCGCATTGGTCTTGTCCTTCCAAGGGTTGAGAGTCAAGAAGGCGATATCTAGGGACGAGGGCGAATTTGAACTCGTTCAAAGGAATGGCAAGTTAGCACTCACGAGAAACGGGGAGCCTTTTCTCGACTCGGTTGAGATCCAGCCTACGCTATATCATTCGCCTGAACAAGCCTTTTTCAATATCGAAACCTCATGCATTTACGACTGCAAGTTCTGCGTATCGAAGAAACTTGATCATCGTATGACGAAAAGTCTCGACCCAGAAAAAATAATAAAAATGATCCTTGATGCCTCGGAGCGCAATGACTTCAAGGCTGTTGCCTTAACGAGCGCTGTCGTTGGGTCATCGAGCGAAACTGTACAAAAAATGGCTTACATCATTTCGAGAGTGCGGGAACAACTCGATCCTAGAATTCCAATCGGCGTGGAGCCATACGTAGATGATTATCAACATATTGAAATACTCAAAGCTGCAGGTGCAGATGAAATTAAGATCAACATCGAAACCTTTGATAGGAATATATTCAAAAAAGTCTGCAATAAGCTGGACTTTGATACAATAATTCGTATGATACAATATGCTGTAAGGGTTTTCGGGGTGGGAAAAGTCTGCTCAAATATTATTGTGGGATTAGGTGAAACCGATGAGAACGTAATTCAGGGTGTAGAATATCTGGCTCGACTTGGATGTGTTGCAACGATAAGACCCTTGAAGATCAACGATTTGAATGGAAAAGAACTGGAGGAGGCTCTTGGTTATTCCTTGAAACCCGTATCGCCAGAGAGACTGCTCCGACTTGCGATGGAACAGAAAATGATCCTCGAATTGTACCAACTTTCAACGTTGAGCTTCAAGACGATGTGCCACGCATGCACGTGTTGTGATATCGTGCCATTTCGAGACATTTGAAATTTGATGATCTAGGACGATTTTGAATTATCGTTCAACTTTAATTGCAATTTTTAGGGAATCCGAAAACTTCAATATAGTTAAAACTAATCCTATTTTGATGGTGAGCAATAAAATCGAGGAGTACATCGAATGTATTTATGAGATTACGAGAAACGGGAAACCCGCGAAGACAAATCACATTGCGCGATGCATGAAGGTCTCGCCAGCATCTGTCACGGAGATGCTCCGAAGGCTTTCCGATGAAGGATATGTCGAGTATGAAAAGTATCGGGGGGCTTCTCTTACTAATAGGGGAATGAGTATTGCTTTGAAAATCAAGAGAAAACACCGCCTTCTCGAATCATTCCTCGTTAGAATTCTCGGCATGAAAAGGGATGAGAGCCATGTTGAGGCTTGCAGACTTGAGCATATGCTATCCGACGAGTCTGAGAGAAGGATATGCCAGATGATGAACAATCCTCAGTTTTGCCCGGATGGAAAGCCCATTCCCCAGTGCGAAGAGGATTGCAAACGTTGCACAAGTGAGCCTTCGATACCGCTCACGAAGCTCGACATCGGCGATACTGGGATCATTACACATCTCAAGTGCGACGAGAACCCATCAAAGATTAGGCGACTCATTTCCATGGGATTCGTCCCAGGAAGGAATATAATTTTAGAAGAGGGTGTTCCTGCTGGCGGTCCACTAATTGTTAAACTCGATGAATGCCGCATCGCAATCGGACGAGAATATGCATCACTTGTACATGTCAAAAGGTGCACCTAATGCATGTTGCGTTAATGGGCAACCCAAATGTCGGGAAGTCCGTTCTTTTTAGTCGAATTACAGGGATCGGTGTCATCTCTTCAAATTATCCGGGGACAACAGTTGAATTTGAAGAAGGCCGCATCATTTATCGTGGCGAAACGATTGTTTTCTACGATCTTCCGGGAACATATTCTTTATCGGGAATGTCTGAAGATGAATTGGTTGCCACTAAACTCCTCGCAGAAAAAAAGTTAGATGTTGTCGTTGCTGTGGCGGATGCAACGAGACTAATACAGAGTCTTGTTTTGATCCTTCAACTAATTGAGCTTGGATTTCGTGTTGTTGTCGCATTAAATTTCATGGACGTAGCGCGCAAGCGTTATCGTCTAGACGTTGAACAACTCGCCAAGATTCTCGAAGTTCCAGTCATACCTACCGTTGCAATCACAGGTGAGGGTGTTGACGAACTGATCGAGGTCATCGCCAACCGTGAGTTCTCCAGATCTGGATTCGTAGTAAGATACGATACTCATATCGAAAGCATCGTCGAAAAACTCAGCAGCCAGGTTGTAGAATGGCGACATCCCTTTCTGTTAAGAGGGGCGCTGTTGAAATTACTTGAAGGAAATGAACATTTCATTCAACTTTTCACAGATCAAATCAAGGATAGCGCTGAAGAGTTTAGAAAAAAGTTCAGTGAAGAGCATCACGAGAGTATCGATGTCCATATCGCGCGTGATCGATATGGCGAAGCTGGGAGAATTGTATCAGAAGTCGTTGGAAAGCTTGAAACACCTGAATCGTTTGGTGATAAAATTTCACAATTAACGCTGAAACCTTTGCCAGGAATCGCTATTATGTTTTTTATTCTCGCACTCGTTTTTTTCACCATCGTCTATATAGGCGGAGCAATCGAATCGAGTCTTGGAGATGCATATCAATATGTGGTAGCCGACTCTTTTCAGAGGCTTGCGGAATTCATCGGCGGCCGTGCGGGCATCGCCATATCCAGAGGCATTGATCTTAGTCTCCAAGCAATTCTATCGATCGTAATACCGTACATCCTTGTTTTCTATCTTATTTTGGGTATACTGGAAGACTCGGGATATCTGCCAAGAGCTGTCGCTCTTCTCGATGGCGTCATGCATAAAATCGGGCTTCATGGGAGAGCAATTATTCCCATGATTGTTGGCGTTGGCTGCAATGTTCCGGCGATACTTGCTACAAGAGTATTGGAATCAAGACGAGAAAGATTCATTCTCGCAACTCTTACAATCATGGCTATTCCCTGCTCAGCACAATTAGCGATCATTTTTGGCGTTGTAGGGCATTTTGGAGGACTTATTTATGCAGTGATGATATTTGTCATTCTTTTCTCCATTCTGCTCCTGCTTGGACGCTTGCTTCATGTTCTCCTTAGATTTGAACCATCTACAATTGCGATTGAAATACCTGATCTCTCGATTCCCAGTCCAAGGAATATTTTATTCAAAACCTACATACGAGTTAAGGATTTTTTCATTATTGCATTTCCGATCCTCTTTGTTGGAAGTCTCCTTTTGGAGGTAATGATAGAATACGGCATTCTCAACAACCTTGTCGAACCCCTTTCTTTTTTCACGGTAGGTTTTCTGGGCTTGCCAGCAGTAACGATCATTGCATTGATTTTTGGCGTATTACGAAAAGAAATGGCTTTTCAGCTTCTGGTCGTGTTGTTTGGGACAACGAACCTTGCTATGGTCTTTACACCTGCACAACTTTTCGTTTTCGGGCTCGTGATGGCAACATATATGCCTTGCTTATCTGCATTTGCCGTTCTCCTAAAGGAGTTTGGCCTGAAAGACACAGTCGCTATCACCATCAGCTCACTCATGCTTTCATTAACGCTCGGCAGCATTGCAAATCTCATTTTCGGCCTAATCTAATAGTTTCCTATTCGATTAGTTATGTGTGAAGACGGCTTTGATTATTGGATTGACAGCTTCGATTTTCACAAACGCAAATCGCTCAAATTGAATCACATTCCCGATCTCACTGGGAGGTATTGGCTCTGAAATACCCTCCTTCTTTGAACCGTCTGGCATTTCTACAACTGTTTTAATGCCGTACTCAGGAACCCAATGAACAATTTTAATGCCCTCTCTTACAACTGAGAGATCGTTACCAGCGTACGTTGCGAGATTTCCTTCAACTTCAATATTACACAAATCTTTGAGCCGGAGTTTTCCTCTAGATCCAATGGACTCGAGGTCAGTTCCATTCAAGTAAATCTTAATGGGTCTGCCTTGCAGTCTTAATCGTCTCATTCCTCGTTCTGGATGATTGGGATGAAGTGGAGCATGTGATTCGAGTGTCTCAATGCCTTCGATGCTGACAAGTACAGGATCCCAAACGAAGAAATACCTGTTTGCCAAAGGATCAACTCGTTGTTTATTGAACGCATAGAGTGTTTCCCAGGAGAACTGGATATCAACATCCTTGATCCCACAATCGATCCAGTAATCGCGAATCGCCTCTGGGGTGATTCCACGCCTCTTCAATGCTCTCACTGTGCCAAGACGCACGTCATCCCATCCCGAATACTCTCCACTTTTGATCCCTTGCGCCACGATCGATGTCTTGAGGATTGATTCTGGAACTGATACCAGACCATAGTGATGATACCAGGGAATTTTCCATCCGAAATATCTAAAAATATATTCCTGACGCTGCGTGTTGTTAAGATGATCTTTTCCTCGGAGGACATGGGTCATACCCAGAAAATGATCATCGATTGCAACACTGAAATTCATCATTGGATAGACCCTGTACCGGGTACCAGTCCGCGGATGAGGAACTGAGTCAACAATGCGTAAGCCAACGAAATCCCTAATAGCGGGATTTGGATGTTTTAGATCCGTTTTCACAACCAAAACGGCACTTTCCTCGGGGTAATAACCTGAAAGCATTCGATCGAATTCTTCATGCTGGGTCTCCTTCGGAAGTTCTCTGTGAGGGCAGGCTTCACCCCGTTCTTTCAGTTTTCGCCACTTCTCCACCGGACATGTGCATACATAGGCCTTTCCTATATCGATGAGTTTTCTCGCAACATCGTAATACAATTCCATACGAGAGCTTTGTATCACGGTCTGATGAACTTTGACGCCGAGCCAATCGAGATCTTCTGGAATCGTATCGTATGCTTCGGGATCGATTTTCTCGGGGTTTGTGTCTTCAATTCTGTTTACAAATGTCCCATCATAACGTTTTACATATTCATCGTTAAGAATTGCAACCCTCGTGTGACCGATATGCAAAGGGCCTGAGGGACCCGGCGCAAAACGCATCACGACTTTTCCCTTTTCTGCGCCTGGCAATTCTGGGAGAGGATGTTCTTTTTCCATTTTCACTTTTTTCTGCAAAAGAGAGGAATCGATCAACTCAAGCTCTTTCCTCTGAATCTCGATCGACATCTCGTTGATTTTTAGAACTTGATCCGCCACGATAGTCGAGATCTCTTTCGCTCTCGACCTCAGCTCTGGTTCCTCTGCGAGAACTTTTCCCATTACTGCCTTAATATCGGCTTTTCCACCATACAGCACCGCATTCTGCAGTGCGTACTTCCGAATGAGCTCGTGGATTCGATCAAGATCCATGAGGCCTGGCATGCACAGACGATCTATTTTATCTTTCGTATTCTGATGTTATTTCAAAAAATTGCAGGATGATTTTGAATTTGATGTTAATGCGATAAGAAGCCACCTTCCAGAGGATCTCGTATGTCATTGTCAAAATGATCGGATGAGTATTATATCAGTCCAAGCAATTACACATTTATGTCCCTACGAGGCATACTTTCACGCCTTGATGATGCGATATCTGTCGATAACGAGGTATCGCTCGAATATGAAATCACAAGATGGTTGCTGAAACATCCAGATGTGCCAGTTAGATTCAAGAATCTCAATGGATTTGAGGCTGTTGGAAATTTGTGGACCAAAAGGGAAAGAATAGCGAGATATTTCAACATAAAACCAGAGGAGATCGCAAGGAAACTGTTATACGCAATCAATAATCCGTACCCACCCATTGAAATCAGAGATCCTCCATTCAGACAAAGAATCATCGAGGACGTTGATCTTCGAGTCCTTCCAATTCCGAAATGGTATCCGAAAGATGGTGGAAAATACATCACATCAGCGATTGCTGCTTCCGAGTACAATGGAAAAAGAAATCTCTCATTTCATCGATTGATGCTTTTAGATCGTAAGCGCTTGGCAATACGGCTAGTTCCAAGACACCTATTCACGATGTATGAATCGAGTTTAAAAGATGGAAAAGAATTGCCTGTTGCATTCTGCATCGGTGTTTGTCCGGCGATTCTTCTTGCAGCAGCAACCTCACTAGAATATGCTCAGGACGAAATGACGATTGCAAGTTCGCTAAGGAAAATATGTCTCGGTGAACCAGTAGAAGTCGCAAAAACCGATAGCGGGATCGTTGTGCCCGCCTACTCGGAAATTATCTTGGAAGGCCGGATCACAGAGGAAAAAGTTGAAGAGGGGCCATTTGTCGATATTACAGGAACTTACGACAGAAAGAGAGTTCAGCCAGTAGTTGAAATTGACAAAATTTACATGAGTGAGAATCCAATTTTTCATCTGATTCTTCCAGGCGGTCTTGAACACTACATGTTAATGGGTCTACCGAGAGAGCCATTGATCTACCGATCGGTCAGCCAGGTGGTTTCTCGCGTTCATGCGGTTCGTCTAACAGAAGGAGGTTGTTGCTGGCTACATGGTCTTGTTTCGATCACAAAGAATCGAGAGGGCGATGGAATCAACGCAATATTGGCAGCATTTTCAGGTCATCCCTCAATGAAGAAAGTCATTATTGTAGACGATGACGTCGATATATTTGACGATAGACAGGTTGAATGGGCTGTTGCAACGCGATTCCAGGCCGATCGTGGACTTGTCGTTATCAGAAATGCCGCAGGCTCTACACTTGATCCGAGTGCCGACGGTGTCACTTCAAAGATCGGGATCGATGCCACCAAACCATACCGCGCCGAGGGATTTGATAAGGCATCGATCGATTAACCCCTCAGCCATTTGAGCAATCCCGTATCGATCGTTTCATCCCTCTTTGGACCTATACTGACGATGCTGATTGGTACGCCAGTGAATGACGAAATAAAATTCAGATACTCTTTCATTTCTTTGGGAAGTGCATCGTAACCCTTACGGCAAATCTCAGCGGTTTCGTCTTTCGACCATTCCTCCCAGCCATCAAACTCTTTGTAAACCGGCTTTGCTTTCTTAATTTTCGAGATGCTCGATGGAAACTCCTTCACAATTTGGCCGTCAATCTCATAAGCGACTGCTATTTTGATTTTTTTCATGCCATTCAGCACATCGATTTTTGTTATTGCAAGTGATGTGATGCCACTCAGTCGAACGGCATATTTCACGACGACCAAATCCAACCATCCACAGCGTCGCGGCCTACCTGTCGTTGTGCCAAACTCACCTCCCCTTTCAAGCAGGCGAGAACCTAACTCGTCTTTGAGCTCCGTAGGGAATGGGCCTGAACCTACGCGCGTTGTATACGCTTTTACAACGCCAAGAATCTCATTAATGCAAGTCGGCGGAACGCCAGCACCGGTGCAGATGCCACCAGCAACACAATTCGAAGAAGTGACATATGGATAAGTTCCGTGATCAACGTCTAACATAGTGCCCTGAGCACCTTCAAAGAGAACTCTCTTGCCATTCTTGATCGCCTCATTAATGAGAATAGATGTATCGGTAATATATTTCTCAAGATAGGAGCCATATTCAATCAATTTTTTCATCATTTCCTCAATTGATGGCGGGTGAGATCCACCATATATTTCAAGAATCCTTTCTTTAATGGGATATATCAACTCCAATTTTTCCTTCAGCGATTCTTTATCTAGGAGATCACAAACCCTAATACCATAACGTGAAATCTTGTCTGAGTAACACGGTCCAATCCCCCGACCTGTTGTACCAACGCCCTTCGATCCCCGATGAATCTCTTCCGATCTATCGAGCATCTTGTGATATGGCATGATGACATGTGCTCTATCTGAAATCCTCAGACCTCCAATGCTACGACCGCTCTTTTCAATGGTTTTCATCTCTTCGATCAGTTCTTCTGGGTCGATGACGACACCATTGCCAATAACGGAAATCGTATTTTGCCTAATAATTCCTGATGGTAATAAATGGAGTTTAAAAATTTCATGATCTAACGTGATAGTATGACCTGCATTCGTGCCGCCTTGAAATCTCACGACGAAATCCGCCCTTTCGGCGAGGAAATCGGTAATCTTGCCTTTTCCCTCATCTCCCCATTGAGTTCCAATCACAGCAAGCGTTGGCAGACTCTCACCGTCATAAGGATGCTGCTCATGGTAAAAAACATTTGTGAACTCTCTACAATTGCATCAACAAATAGCGGAATCCATGTTACCTCGCGATTCCCTCAACTCTTTCTAAGACTTCCTTTAATGTTAGATCTGTCTTGAAGCCTCTTGGAGAAAAATGCGTTCTTGATGCTTTTCCAGATTTCCTCAATTCTTCTAAGATTTCATTCAAAGGAGGCGGTGAAATCTTCAACATCGAGGAGATCTCATCCACTTCGTAGAAATAGGGGAGATCATCGAGCTCCTCGTTCCAGATCTGAAGATATTTTATACAACGATTTTTACATTGAAGAAAATCATGAGGATCCATTCGAGCAATTAGCTCCTTGTCGAAAAGTCTACCCAACCAGAGCGGCCCGATCTGCTCAAATTCGCCAGTTGCTGGGAACTTTCGCTCTTTTGAATTTTCATTATAACCAATTGATCCCAACGTTTGCAACGATTGGTCAGCGTATCGAGCGCCCTCAAGTAATTGAATATGAAGCCTGAAATAATGATCCGCGTAAAAGCAAAGTACTGGCTTTATCCCTCTCTCAAATTTAGCGGCTTCTCTTGCAAGATAACCAATCAGGATCCGCAAGCCTAGTTCATGGCCAAACACACAACGAACTGATTTTGCTCCATATCTTCTCAGACATTTACCAGGATGCGTACCAGCAAGTGGCGCTGTATCAGTTGCGGTTATACCGAGAATGCCTCGCCGTTTGCATCCTTCGATCCCAAACTGAACAAAAGGTACTGGAGATCCAAAAGGGTCGATGTCGATATAGTCAAAAGTTTGTTCACATAACAAAATCCTCACATCGGATAGAGACGGAATACAATTTTCCAGTTCGTTGAGAGCAATATTTCTTTTGATGTATTCGAAGGCTTCTTTGCTCTTATCATTAATGATAATTTCAAAAGTCCCTGGTGATTCATTTGCTATTCTAACCGCTCTAACTCCAGTTCCTGCGAGTCCATCAAGAGCTCTTCCCTCGAATTTCAAAGCGCCGAAGAGCATAACGCTTACGTCCCTGCTGAAAGCTGTTTGCTGATTATAGAACACCCCACTGAGGCGCTTCCCTGGGCCTTTCAGCGTATGTTCTTTCGGAACGAGAACCCTTGTTTTTCCTTCCACGATTTCGACTGCAGCTGGGATCCCACTCACAGGAGTTCTCCTTTCATCAATTTCATGATCTTATAAGGCAACAGATTCCTGTTGATCGGCGTTACCTCAAGAATCCTTACATCATCCCTTCTTCTTATATCCTGAAGAAGAGGATTTCTAGACTTTTTGTGTAAGGTCAGTAATAGAGGTTTTTCGATTTCTAGTGCCGCTTTGACAGCACCAACAAATTTCTCGCTTTCGACCTCCATTTTTCCGACCTCATCGATCACAACGACATCAGCCGTCTCGCATGCTTTCAGTATCGCTTCGACACCGACCTCCTCCAACGCGCTAAGATCCACACCGAATTTACCAACCATAAATTTACTACGGATCTCAGTACTCGCCAGAATGGCTTTCCGTTTTGTCTGCCAGTCAATCACATAAAAGCCAAGCCTTTTGTTATCTTCAATGATTGGTTCGGTGATCATTCCTCCGACTTTCATCTCATCTGCTTCAAGCATCTCGATAACTTTGAGAAGAGCATGTGTTTTTCCAGCGCCAGGTAATCCAGTAATACCGATTTTTATTCCTTTACTCATTATTTTCACCGAAATTTTCAACAGCACTCTATATAATTAGGCGATAAATGTGACAATCTGTATGGCAATTCTATGTTTATTATCTTTTTGTTTAATTAAAAAAGTTGAAACGCCAGCGTAATCGTAATTTTACTAGATTTCGACAATCTCCTTGATGAACATAAGTGGATAATTCAACTCTTCGATGTATTTCATTTGTGCAACAACTCTTACCTCGTCAACTCTGATTACGACATTCACTTCCAGCATCTGCCCGGTCAGGGTTTGATAATCATATTCATTACGCTTTTTCCTCAAACTCTTTCGATCGATCTTCACACTCACATCTTCGACAAATGGCTGGACACGAACTCCATCTTCAATAGCCCTTTCCAGACTTTCAACATTCGATGAACTGATAGGTGTTCCGATGAATTGATGGTAAATCGTTCCCAGTTTAATTCCTGCTTCGAAGGCAGCGCGCTCTCTCTTTGAACACTTAAAGTATCTCGAAGCAAGTTCTTCTCTTTTTGTCAAAGAATCGCCCCACAATTTCCGGGGAATCATCCCATATCGAATATATCAATTAACGGGTTCCAATACTAGTTTTGCATCAATCACAATCGTATCGTTCTCTCTCACGAAAATTGGGTTGAGATCAAGTTGATTAATGTGGTCCTCTAACTCAACACCGAATCTTGAAACCTTTACCAGGAGATCGATAAGCGAATTCCTATCCGTCTTAATATTTCTAAAGCCATGGAATAGCTTCTGTGCTTTGATTTCGTCGATCATTTCTTCCGCATCCAACCTGTTTAGGGGGACAAGTCTGAAGGAAACGTCATTGTACAATTCCGTCAGAACGCCGCCGATTCCAAACATGATACTCATTCCAAAGGTTCTGTCCTTAATAAGTCCTACAATAACCTCAATTCCCGGCTTTTCCATCGGTTCGACTAAGACAGACGCGCCCGGAAACCGTGATGTGATGAGATCATAACACTCACGAAGTTCTTCTCGGCTCTTTACATTTAGAAAAACGCCACCAACATCGGTCTTGTGTATGATGTCAGAGGAACAGACTTTCACCGCCACAGGAAAGTTGATTTCGAGCGATTCAATTTGATCTCGATTGATCAGAGTAAAATTGGTAGTCTTTATTCCATAATCCTTGAGTATTGTTTTTACCTCACTTTCTGATAGGTATTTTCGTCCCTGCCGTCTCAGTTGTGCTATATCCATATGATTCCCAAGTCACGGGCAACAACTTCATGAATATTATCTTTTACCTGTCATATCTCATGACAGCTTCGAAAAACAAGAATCCTATGAAGAAATCGAGATTTTGATAACTCAAGGATGAAGATTTGAGTGATAATGTTGATCCTAAACAATTCATGTCTCTTTTTGTTGCAGTCTCAGAGCCTTTCCGAGCTCGAAACCGACCTCAAGAGCGTCTTTGTTCAATTCAAACGTTCCCTGCGGTGAAATATCTTGCAATGCCCGAATCACCGACTTTTTGCTTATGATTTTGGAAAGGTAAATAAACGCACCGAGCATGATGATATTGGCAATAATGGGTTTTCGTAATTCCTTTGCTTTTCTAATGGCAGGTACCTCGTAATATCGAAGATCGGGTCTTGATCCCACCGCATCGGTGTCAAGAACCACAATTGTATCTGATTTTGTATCCTGGATAAATTGCTCATACGCTTCTTCTGACATCAAGATCAGGTAGTCAGGTTTTTCGATGAAAGGGTAAAACTCGGCCCGATCTGAAATTTTGACATCGCATTTTGAAGTCCCACCTCGTGCTTCAGGCCCATAAGATTGTGTCTGCACTGCAAACAACTCATTTCCTCTTTTCCTTTCATATAGAGAGGCTGCTCTAGCAAGGGCAATACCAGAGAAAATGATTCCTTGGCCCCCTAAGCCCGCAAATCGTATAGAAATCAACATCTTAATGTGGAATTCTCAATCGGATTCATATAACTCACTGAGATTGAATGAACACAACACAATGCCAAAACGATAAAATAGGAGTAGTTTCCGTATAAATTGATAGGAGTGACGTTCTTATGGGGGACAACAAGTTTTACACGCTTCCAAAATTAAATTATGGATATAACGAGCTGGCACCGAACATTTCGGAAGAGCAATTAACAATTCACCACGACAAACATCATCAGGCATATGTCGCTGGTGCGAATGCAATTCTTGAGAAGCTGGATAAAGCAAGAAAGGAAAATGTTGAGATCGATGTGAAATCGACGCTTAAGGAACTGTCTTTTCACATCGGCGGACACGTTCTCCACTCGTTGTTTTGGGACAACATGGCTCCAGCCTCGAAAGGAGGAGGAACACCAGGTGGGCGCTTGGCTGATGTTCTCACGAAAGAATTTGGTAGTATTGAACGTTTTAAGAAGGAATTTTCACAAGCAGCGAATAGCGTAGAAGGATCTGGATGGGCAGCACTTGTCTTTTGCAAATTGACGAAACGTCCCCTTATCATGCAAATAGAGAAACATAACGTCAACATTTATCCTGGGTTTAAGGTTCTAATGGTGCTCGATCTTTGGGAGCATGCTTACTACATAGATTATAGAAATGTTCGAGCCAAATTTGTCGATGCGTTCTGGAATATCGTCAACTGGGATGAAGTGGATAAGAGACTGTCTGAAATCTTCTAGGTGAGATCGAAGAAATTGTTCGGGGTCTCCTTCCCGAATGGGGTGACGAATCCCAATCGCTGGTTCCAATTAGTCGCCTCATTTAGAATGAGGTCGTGTTTAGCATAAAAATTTACAAAATTGTTGCAGCCTCGTAATGCGGGAATCAAAGGTCTGCCGTAAAATAAAAATTATGTTTGTTCAATTTTTGGTTTTATTGATCTCAAAACCTCGGCGAGCGATGGCCGATTTCGTTCAACAAATTCCCCAACACTGATTTGTCCTTCGATATTCAAATCGACTGGGTCAATATCCCACGATTTTGTTTTTTCTCGCCTCACTGTCTTGATTTTCAACCACTCATACATCTGTTTTGGATCCCCCATTTTATTTCTCCTACCGAAGCCAGTGGGACACGGGGAAACAATTTCAACAAATGAGAATCCCTTCTTCGTGAGAGCTTTTTTCATCGAACCTATAATCTCTTTGACATTTCTAACAGTCCATCTAGCAACAAAATTCGCACCTGCGGTGACAGCCAGTTCGGCAAGATCAAACGGATATTCCTTATTCCCAAAAGGCGTAGTACTGCTCAACGCATTATACGGCGTAGTCGTTGATGCTTGGCCACCTGTCATGCCATAGATATTATTATTGATGCAAATGACTGTCATTTCAACATTCCTTCTACTTGCGTTAATGAAGTGATTTCCACCTATTGCACCGAGATCCCCATCCCCCGTGAAAACGATTACCTTCAGATCAGGATTTGCTAAATTAATTCCCGTTGCAACGGCAAGCGCCCTGCCATGGGTTGTATGTATCGAATCTGCGCGAATATACCCCGGAACTCTCGAACTGCAGCCAACACCAGAGACGAATACTACTCGATCTTGATCCAAATTCAGCTCTGAGAATGCGCGATAGAAACAATTCATGACAGTGCCGATTCCACAGCCGGGACAAAATATCGTCGGCCAGCGATCTTTTCTATATAAATCAAAAAAGTCTTCCAATTCAACCACCCTTAAGAAACATGGCGATCTCCTTTGGAGTATGAACCACGCCTCCCAATTTCGAAAATAACCGCACCCTTGCACACCCCGCTGTACATGCAATTCTTTGAATCTCGCGATAGATCTGTCCCAGATTCATTTCAAGAACAATGATTTCTGTCGCCTGCCTAGCAATTTTTATAATTTGTTTTTCAGGAGTTGGCCATATAGTCTTAAGTTGGAGTAGCCCGACAGAACCATTACTCCGGATCACCTCTCTCGCGGCAAGGGCTGGCGACCCGTATGCCACAATGAATCTTTCGGCGTTCTCATTAAAAATTTGACTGCTGCAGATTCTATCTCTGTTTTTCAGAATCTTCTCGGAAAGCCTTATAACAAGTTCTTGGTGGACCTCTGGATCGTTTCTTGGATATCCCGCAATGTCATGGGAAAGACCTGTAACGTGTACGCGGGATCCCTTTCCAAAAACCGGGAAACTCGGAATTAGAGATTCATCATAGGCAAATCCATCATGCCACACCTTATCAGTTCGAATTTTTCGGTTAATGACTTCAAGTTTCTCAGGGACCTTGACTTTTCCACGCATATGACCAACTTCCGCATCTGATAAGATAATGACAGGTACTCGATATTCCTCTGAGAGATTGAACGCCTGAATCGTCATGTCGAACATATCTTGGACAGTAGCGGGAGCAAGCGCAATGATTTCATAGTCACCATGCGATCCAAATTTCGCCTGCATGACATCTCCTTGCGAGGGAAGGGTAGGTAATCCAGTTGAGGGTCCACCCCGCATCACGTTAACAATGACAAGTGGCGTTTCAGTCATTGCCGCATAGCCGATACTCTCCTGCATGAGGCTGAAGCCAGGACCTGAAGTAGCGGTCATCGCTTTCGCGCCAACCCACGAAGCGCCGATTACTGCGGAAATGGAAGCAATTTCATCCTCCATTTGGATAAAGATTCCACCCTCTTCGGGAAGTCTGAGTGCTAACCTTTCTGCAATTTCTGTGGAAGGGGTAATAGGATAACCAGCGAAGAATCTGAGACCTGCGGCAATAGCGCCCTCCGCACACGCCTCATTTCCCTGCAAAAAATATGTCCCCTCAGGAAGTCTCATCAGTCTTTTCCTCCTGACGTGTCCCAATCGAGCGCATGATCAGGGCAAGTCAAAATGCACATCTCACATACTGCTCTTTTCTTGTCTTTACGCTTCCAGTTTGCGCATTTTTCAGGGGAATCAACTATTGGAGGAAAATATCCTCTTTCGCTCAATGAAGACCCTTGTTTAAAAACACCTCGAGGGCAAACCAGTATACAAAGCCCACATCCTTTACAATAATCAGGATTGACTCGGACCTGCATGGTTTTCGCTCTGATCTCCCAATCATTCTCGTACAATTTATACATTCACATTTGAGATAAAAAACCTGGCTCCTCGTTCATCCATTCGTTTTTTTTCGCGGAACCTCAGCATTCCAGGGATTTTCAATTCACACAATTGCGACGGAAGGACGATGAGGCGGTTTTTTAATAAGGATAATGTATTCCCTTTTGTGGAGTACAGACAACTTGGAAAAGGTGATTTAAAAATCTCTGCAGTCAGTCTTGGAGCATGGCAATGGGGAATGGGGATATACTGGGGCTACAAAAAGGCACTTAACAAGAAAGATATACTTCTCGCGAAGGAAAAAGCTGTTGAATTAGGAATCAATTTTATCGACACTGCGGAAGTTTATGGATGGGGGACCTCGGAAAGGATCATTGGTGAAATCCTTTCGAGGAGAGATGAGATGTTTATCGCTACGAAGTTCTTTCCTTTTAGACTTACTTCAGATGTCGTATTTCGAGCAGTGGAAAAAAGTCTTCGGCGATTAAGAATTGATGTTATTGATCTATACCAAGTTCATTTTCCTAACCCGCTTCAATCCACGTCAAGACTCATGCGAAATATGGAGCAGTTGATTAAGCGGGGAAAAATTCGGTATATTGGTGTGAGCAATTATGGAATAAAATCGCTGGAAAAGGCTCAAGAAGCGCTCTCTTTTAGCGATATCATCTCGAATCAAATCCATTACAGTTTAATTTACAGGGAGCCAGAGACAAATGGATTGCTTGATTATTGCAGGAAAAATAAGATCGGCGTTATCGCTTACAGTCCCCTTGAGCAAGGGCTCTTGTCGGGGAAATATTTTACTGGCGAAAAGGTCACCGGATTAAGGCGCCTTAAGCCCTCGTTTTCTAAAAGGAATCTAAACAGGCTGAAACCCTTAATTGCAACTTTGGAACGTGCAGCATCCGCTCATTCCAAATCGATCGCGCAAGGAGCACTTAACTGGGTCATTCGGGATAAAAATATCGTAGCGATTCCTGGCGCAAGAAACGCGCATCAGATTGAATCAAATTGTGGAGCCGTTGGCTGGAGTTTTACTGAAGAGGAATTGCTATCGATCGAAAAAGCCTATCAACGATATGCTGGCTTGCATGGATAATTGACGGTCCATCGAAAAAGTACAAGAATAGAACTTTTTCAAGGCAAGCAACTTTTTATACGATGCCTCGTATCCCAGAAAAGATGTCTGAGCGTGAACGCATCCTTGAACTGAAAAAAGAAAAGAATGCTGTAATCCTCGCACATAACTATCAGAGACCAGAAATTCAAGATCTCGCTGATTTCGTTGGAGATTCGCTCGGACTCTCAATCCAGGCCTCTAAAGTTGAAGCTGAGGTGATTGTCTTTTGTGGCGTCGATTTTATGGCGGAAAGTGCGAAAATCCTCAACCCACAAAAGATTGTGGTGCATCCTGAGCCAAAGGCAAGATGCCCAATGGCGGCGATGTGCGAATTGGAAGGGTTGATTGAAATAAAGAGAAAATACCCATCTGCGAAAGTTGTCGGATATGTGAATACAACGGCTGCTTGTAAGACAGAAATGGATGTCTGTTGCACATCATCAAATGCTGTAAAAGTCGTTAGCTCGTTGCCTGATAAAGAAATCATCTTTGTACCAGATGAAAATCTCGGAAGGTACGTGCAGAGATTCGTAAAGGATAAGAATATCATCTTATGGCCAGGGTTCTGTCCAACGCATAATGCAATCAAACCGGATCAAATAAAAAGATTAAAAAAAGCGCATCCTGACGCGGTTGTTATTGTGCATCCCGAGTGCCGTCCTGAAGTCATCGATCTCGCAGACGCAGTGAAATCAACCGAAGGGATGATCAAATTTGTGAAAGCTTCTGATAAAAGAGAATTTATTATCGGAACAGAAAAAGAGCTCATTTATCGATTAAAAAAGGAAAATCCTGAGAAGATCTTTTACAGCATTCCTGGCGCAATTTGTCCAACAATGAAAATGATCACTTTATCATCTGTCGCAAAAGCGCTCGAGAATCTTGCCCCCCGAGTGGAACTTGATGAAGAAACAATAAGAAAAGCAAAAATTCCTCTCGAAAGGATGATGGAGATAGGTCGAGGGGACTGAAGCTTTTTCAAAGAGTAAGGCTGATTTTGATATTATTATCTTGAGTTTTGAAGATTAACAAGCGTTTAATATAATTCCGTTTAAGCTTTTATGATCCTTTCTTAAAAGATTCTTGCAATCGAACTAAGTATGAAATAGATGCCAAAAAATAACATAATAAGTCCCGAAAAGATGAACAGATATCGGTGCTTTTTCTCATCCCAGAGTTTCTTTGATTTGTATGTAAAAGTCGATACGAGCTGATACCACGCAAAATCACACGTAACATGAACAATTGCGAAAATTGGCAGCATAAGGAGGCCGAATTGGATCGCACCAATGATAAGTGCTGCACCTACCGTAGCCCACCATAATAGAAAATAAGGATTGATAGCAGTGGTGATCATCCCAGAGACAAATGAACCATAGGCGGTGCCTTTCTTTTCCGTGACTATGATCTTCTTCGGTGGAAATAACACATCTTTGCTCATATAGAAAAGAAGGAAACCACCAAGAAGACCGATAGCTGTAAACACCAGATCATCTTTAAAAAATGTATCTAGACCGAAGAAAATTGCAGCAATCAAAGGAATTTCCACCGCAGCATGACCAATCGCAATTTTTATACCTGCCTTAAGATCCTCATAACCTTTTGCAATCGTTACCGCAAAAACAGGACCAGGCATGATGACACCGGACAAGCTAATAAGGACGACTGTCGCAAGGAAAATAAGAGGCGATTCCGTTGGCATCATGCAATAAGCGAGCAATCAAATGATAGTATAAATCTTTTCCATGACAAGCGTAATAAAAGACGAAACAACGATTGCTGGTATAACTGATGTATAGGATATGCAGAATTACAGTTCGATCTTTTCATGAAATTTTGTCATAGATAGCGCTCATAGATACCATTCTCTGCACCGATTGATGTAGTCTATCGGATCAGTTTCCTTGACCGTGGTATTTTCCACATCGATGATGAAAACACTGTGAATTCTTGAGTTATAAATTTCTTCGATACTTACAGGTGGATTTGAATAATACATATCGCAATATTTCTTAATCTCGAGAACTTCTTCTTCTGTTCTGAATCGGGGGGGCCTTGTAAAACACTCTGGTATTGGAAGGATATAGTGGGGAGGAGCACCGAGTGAGAACTTGTTGCAATAGTTACTGTATCTCGCAATTTTACTGGCAATTCTTGCTTTGATATAATCGGTCGGGTCAAGGGCATGCGAGGGTGGTACATATCCCGTCTCGATTTCAACAATGAGTGTTCCTAATCCTTTGGTCGCCCAAACATCGCAAGCCAGATTCTCCCTGATATCATATTCGAGCTTCACTTCATATCCATTCAAGATGAGGTTTTTCGCAACGACCAATTCGAGGACAGAATGGTTAATTTTTAACATGTTCCGATCTCTGAGCTCGATTAATCGAGTAACGAGACTGAGAAGTTTATCTCTTGCATTAACTGGAATATTGGCTACAAGGCGTTCAAAGAGAACCTCAAGGTCCTTTTCAAACTCATTCAGGGAATCACCGTCGATCAATTAAATAGATCTGCAAAGCCTGATAGAGCAACAGATACAGGCGGTAATCATTATTCTAGTATCTTTCATTTTCCCCGTCTGCTGACTATCAGCGTGAGAGTTGATCGAATCGCACGTACATGTCTTATTTTCTGAGTGATGATTCCTTCAAGACTTTCCATCGTTTCGGAATCAATCTTTGCAACGATATCATATACACCATAGACCAGATAGATTTCCTTTACTTCGGGTAGTTTTGAAAGCGAATCGATGACTTCACTTTCTTTTCCTATTTCTGTGTTGATCAATACAATCGCAGTTGGCATTCTTATCGAAAATACATTGTTCTCCTTTGGATTATTTTTTTGTTGCAAATCCTTAATGAGTAAGAAATTCAATTAGCGTGTCTTAGATTTGAAGACAAAATTTACCTTATCCAAATGAGATTGAGCTGCTTTTATGGGCGTCTCGTAAAAATTGCAGAATGTTGAAGTATGGGAAGAAGAATATATTTTCGTTAATGTTGCATCTCAAGATCACTAATGCATCGATCGATAGTCATTATTCAACAATTAAAAATGGAGGTTAATTGGATGAGTGGGCAAAATAATGAAGTGAAAAAAGTCATCAAAGAGATCATTGAAGATCTGAAGCGCGGAAAAAGAGTGGTAGAAGTAAAAGAACGATTCAAAGAAATCTTATCTCAAATTGATGAAGGCGATATTTCAATCATTGAGGATGCCCTTGTTAAGGAAGGTTTACCCCTTGAAGATGTTGAGAGATTGTGTGAAGTGCATGTGGCTGTTTCCAAAGAAATATCGGCTCGAGAGAAAATGGTTGGCCCAGGTCACCCCATTTTTATTTTGTTAGAGGAACACAAGTATGTGAAAGACGTTGCTGACGAAATTGTTAGACTGCTTCCTTCACTTTCAATTAAGGAAGAGGCGGAGGAAACGGTTGGACGTCTGGCAGAACTTGTGGAACACCTCAAAGAATATAACAAACATAAGGTCAGAGAAGAGAACGCACTCTTTCCGATGATTGAAAAACACGGTGTAACGCAGCCGCCTGCCGTCATGTGGTCAGAGCACGATCAGCAAAGGACTCTCATAAAGAAGATCGCTACGCTGCTTGAACAAGAGACTCCGATGTCAGAGAAGACGGAGGAGCTTGCATCTGCGCTTCGTTCTATTTCTGAGATGATTATATCTCATTTTTACAAGGAGGAAAACATTCTCTTCCCAACTGCGTTGAAACTCATCAATGAGGGAGAGTGGAAACAGATTAAACACTCGATGGACGATCTCGGGTATTGCTACTTCACCCCGAGCCAGGCCATTGGAACGGTTGAGGAGGTAGCAACTATTAAAGAAGTCAAAGGTACTGAGGTTACACTCGATACTGGTACTCTTACTCTCGAGCAACTAGAAGCTATTCTTAGTCACTTACCTATCGATATCACATTTGTCGATGATAAGGACACAGTTCGATTTTTCAATCAAACACGTGAAAGGATTTTTCCGAGGACAAAGGCGATCATAGGTCGTAAGGTTCAAAAATGTCATCCCCAGAAGAGTGTTGAAATTGTCGACAGAATTCTCAATGAATTTAGGACGGGTAAAAGAGACTCGGCGAAATTCTGGATTCATCTTGGCGATAAGTACGTCCTTATCCAGTATTTTGCCGTGAGAGGCAAGGGTAATGAATATCTCGGTTGCCTCGAGGTTACACAAGACATCGCTCCTCTCAAGAAAATAGAGGGCGAAAAAAGACTCCTAGATTGATGCCAACAATAAATAAGAAATGAGCTAGGTTAGGGTATCGTCTGGGGTATTTGGAAATGGCGTTATAAATGAACGACATTTCTAAATATAGTGAGGTATTTAAAAAATTCACGAGGCCCGATAGTTCAGGATGAAGAGAAGAGGGTCAGCTGATCCCCTTTGGGACGTGATGAACCCTATGAGTGCAGATCGTCGGGCCTCTTCTCCAGTCTCGGTAGTTCTTGACGGAGTCTCCTTACCGCAATGCGCACCCCCGGCGATTCTTTGTCAACCGCGTATCGCTTTCTCGTAATGATAGATACAACCTGAGAGTCATCGGGAATCAGTACCTTAGCTAACCCATCCAAAACAGTTCTAACGAGCTTATCCACATCAGGCCTTTTTGTATTAAGAGTTACCTTCTTCGGGAGACTCTTAGGCCTCTGGAAGACAAATTCAGCTTCGACTTCGTATCCAAAATATGGATCGGGAGAATAAAATGATATTGCTCTCCTTTCATTCGCGTGCTGTGCTTCTGTTGCGATCCTCAGCTGCCATTTTTTTGTATCCTTGTTGCCATGTATTGTGACAACCTTGTCGATTTTTTTTAGATAATAGGATCTGGTACTTCCCTGAGGTTTCGGGTCTCCACAAACAAAGAACTCAATGAAATCCTCATTTTCACCTGGACACAAATAATGATCGATGTCTTCTGCTGGACTCGCCTCGTAATCCTGATCTACCTGTTCATTTTCCTTATCACGGCCAGCCATCGTAAGGGACACTCAGTTTATTGAATCATTAAATTTTCTATTAAATTGATCCTTTGAAATTATTCATCATCGACGTTTCTTTCAATAAAAGGTGTGGTCTTGAGAGCAATCTTCACGGTATCGAGGAGCATAATCGTTCCGATGAGCACCAGAACAAAGCCCGCAATCCAGCTCCAAGAATAGTCAAACAAAGGAACCTCTTTGACATTGTTCTTGCTGAATGCAAGAGCGGCAAAAAAAGGAATGTAAGTGGTAAAGCAACGAATTGCTATTTTTCTATTCTCAACTGCCCACACAATTAGCATCGATATGGGGAAGATGTAATATCCCATTGCAGTCCTTGGATAAAAAAGAAGAAATGTAACGACAACGACTAGAGCCCCACTCCAAAAGCCGAGTTTTTTCTTTGCGACATAAAGAATAGAGATTATCAGCGCGATAGCGAGCGTGATTAGAAGAACACTGCGAGGAACGGAAAGACCACCCATCGCCAAAAATCCCCACAAACTATCTCCACCCGCTGGACCAGCGCCCCCCTCAAGAAAATAATAACTGGGAAAAGCTAAGAATTCATCAGGTGCGACAATCAAGAAGGGAATAGAAACGCCAATCGAGACAAGGACGATGATTGCAAGATGGATCAAACGCTCTCGCCACTTTTTCACTGAAAGGAAAAAACTTGGGTAGAGCATCACGGAAAATACCTTAGTCCATATGCCGATAGCGATGAATGATGCTGACAATTTAAAACGCTGGTGAAGTACAAGAATTGCTGAAAGGAAAAAGAGAAAGACGACGATAGACTCATCCTGTATTCCAAAAGTTGATTCGACTGTTTCAAATGGCACCGCATAAAAGAGAAGTGCAGCGGCAAAAGCTTTGTAATCATCCCATTTTCGCAATCCATAATAAAACAAAAGTGCAGTCAAGATCTGAAACATCGAAAAATAAATTTCGTAAATCCAGTCCTCGCCACCAAAAAATTGAGCAGGGATCATTAAATAAACAATGAGAGGAGGGGACTCGCATCTGATGTCACGATAAAGCCACCCCCCCTCGAGCACAGTCTGGGTCCGTTCTCTGTAGTAAGGTACGTCTGGTGTAGGTCCAACGATCTCCGTTAGTGGCTTTCTTACGATTAACTGGTCTGCAGTGATTAGACCGCCTAGATAAAGGATACCTACCAAAAAGATCACGAATGCTCTTTTTTCAGGTTTGATTGATTGCAATTTCTCCTGAAGGGCGACCAGTTTCTTATCACATTGTTGTTTGAATGACACGATCCTACACCTTTCCTTTATCATCAGGGACTATCACCTTTCGATCTGCTTTACACCATCTGATAATCCCCTTGGTTCATTTTAACAATCTGTTTTGGCCGTTATGGAGAAAGACGGTTTCTGTCCCGTGGAAAGAGAATCACTTCTCTGATATTCGGAAGGTTTAGCATTTTTTGAATGAACCGTTCTAAACCAATCCCCCATCCACCATGAGGCGGCATTCCGTATGCAAATGCATTTAAGTAAAATTCAAAAGATGCAATATTAAGCCCTTTTTTCTTCATTCTCTCAACGAGTCGATCGTATCGGTGCTCTCGCTGACCTCCTGACGCGATTTCTTGTCCCTTGTAATCAAGGTCAAATGAATGAGAAAAAACTGTGCCATCTTTTTCCATAATATAAAAGGGCTTTAATTTCTCTGGATATTCGATTATCCAATACATCTCATAACCTTTAGACATCATCACTTCACCAAGCAACTTCTCCTCTTCCGTACCAAGATCCTCCCCTTCCTCAATATCTGCACCCTCAGATGATAAAATATCGAGCACCTCACTATATCTGAGTACTGGATAAGGAGATTTGGGAACACTAATTGGAACTCCGATCAATTCGATGAGGTCCTTGCAAGAATCGGCAACCTCTTTGATCACATATTGCATACATCCCTCGATTACTTCCAAAATGTCGCGTTGGGAATCAATAAATGCCATTTCTCCATCAAAGCTGATGAATTCAGAGACATGCCTCACTGTATCGGAAGGCTCGGCACGAAATGCTGGTGCGATTTCATAAACACGATCAAGTCCTGTTGACATAAGCATTTGTTTGTAAAGCTGCGGACTCTGCGCAAGATAGGCATTCTTATCGAAATACTGTATGGGGAATAGTGTTGCACCTCCTTCCGCCCCTGATGCAACAATTTTTGGTGTGAAAACTTCAACGAATTCCTTATCCACCAGATATTTGTCGATAAGCTGCATTACAATCGACTTGATCTGAAAAATAGCTCTTATTTCCGGTTTTCTAAGATCAAGGAATCTATTATTGAATCTTGTTTCCATTTCAACGCCAACTTTATCGACCACTCCCATCGGCAAAGGTGTCATCGCTTTGCTGAGAATCTCGCAACTTTTTGGAACGATTTCAAACCCCATTTTCGCCTGTTTACTTTCTTTTACAATGCCGGAGACTGATACCACAGATTCCCTTGAAATTCCAATTAGTTTTTCATACAAATCCGGCGGGGTGTCCTTTTTTCGCATGGCAATCTGGATAACACCATACCTGTCCCTTATTATAACAAAAGAAATCCCTCCGAGATTTCTGATTTCCTGTACCCACCCCTTAACAACGACTTCTTTCCCCAGATCACCATCGTTGATCGATTTTGAATTCCTCAACATTGATTGCCCGTTCATCTCAATACCTTGCCGGAAATGTGTTACCGGGATATATAAATGGTAAAGTCTGCGTGAATCCTCAAAGAAATCTTGGCCTGAAAGACATGATTTCCCCGAAAAATTTTGCGATGCCAGATTTAAACAATAATTCGAACAAGATACCGAAAACAATAATATCCTTTTGCTCTATACCAAATCTCATGTCTCCGAAAGTGGATATTGATAGAGAAGAATGCACTGGATGTGGGCTCTGTTATAACGACGAGTGTCCGGAAGTTTTCGTTGAGGGTGATGAAGGTCTTTCGGATATCCAGGAAAAATACCGTGCGGGTGAGCCAGGGCAGGGTCAGATTCCGGAGGAGTTAAAAGAATGCGCGAATAGAGCAGCAGATGCTTGTCCTGTTAACGCAATCAGAGTATTGGAAGATTGAATCATTTAAATGATCAAACTCTTTATCCTTTTACGATAATAATATCGAGAAGATAGACTCATTGATCTCTTCACATTGAGCAAGCGTTTTTTTATTTTTATTCATTGTAAATTCATAGCAATAGGTGATTCACTAAGCTCGATGTAAATGTTTTATACAGACAGTTGTATTTTCGGATTGCAGAGGATTGGGATTGGAAATGGCGAACAAGGTCACTGTTTCTGTAATAAAGGCAGATGTTGGGTCGGTTGCTGGGCATTCACGTCCTCATCCGAAGATGATGGAAAAATGCAGAGAAACGTTGATGAGCGGTGTTAAGGCCGGAGTGATCGAGGATTTTTATATTACGAGGGTTGGCGATGATATCAATCTCTTCATGTCCCATCGAAAAGGAGAAAACAACAAGGAAGTCCATCATCTGGCCTGGGAAGCGTTCCAGGAGGCCGCAAAGATTGCAAAGGACATGAAATTATATGCTGCTGGCCAGGATATTTTGAAGGACGCGTTCAGCGGCAATGTCAGAGGTGCAGGTCCTGGCGCTGCTGAGATGGAATTCAATGAAAGACCGTCTGAACCAGTGCTGTTTTTTATGGCTGATAAGACTGAGCCCTCCTCATTTTCGCTCCCACTAACAAGAATTTTCATGGATCCTTTTACCACGGCAGGCCTCGTCATCGATCCCCGAGTCCATCTAGGATTCAAGTTCGAAATTGTGGATGTGTGCGAATCGAAGAAGATTATTATGAGCGCACCCGAGGAGAGTTACGACATTTTGAGTCTTCTCGGCGATACTACTAGATATGCAATCAAGAGAGTTTACAGCAAGATCGACGAGATAGGAATAGCGGCCGTCGTTAGTACAGAGAAACTCAATTTCGCGGCTGGAAAATATGTCGGGAAAGACGATCCCGTCATGATCGTTCGCTGCCAAAGCGGATTGCCAGCTGTTGGAGAAGTATTACAACCTTTCATGTTCCCGCAACTCGTAGCTGGGTGGATGCGGGGATCACATTATGGTGCATGGTATCCATGCTCAGTTGAAGATTCTGATCCTTCATTTTTTGATGGGCCACCGCGAATCGTTTGCCTAGGCTTCCAAATAAGCAATGGACGATTTCAAGGTCTAGAAGAGCCAGGATCACCCCCTGGTGTCCACACGCCTGTTGACTACTTTGCTGGAAGCGTATGGGATGAGGCGAGAAGAAGGGCTGTCAGGGTAAGTATCTATATGAGAGGACATGGGCCATTCATGCCAGGTATTGTATCTCCAGAAGAAATGGAATATACCACGAAGCCGTCAGTTATTAAGAAACTCAAGGAAAGGATGGTCGATGTCGACTAAGATCTCGACACCGGCAATCATCGTCAACTTCAAAACGTACAGAGAAGTGGAGGGCTACCGATCTCTTTCAATGGCAAGAATCTGTCAGGAAGTTTCAAGGAGCATGAATGTTTGTATCTCGGTTTGTCCACCTATCGTCGAGCTCTCGTTGGTAGCTTCTTCAGTAAGTATCCCCGTTCTATCTCAACATGTAGATCCTATTGATGCTGGAGCACAAACAGGCTGGATTACCCCATCAAGTGTTAAAGCGACGGGGGCAGCTGGAACCCTATTAAATCACTCGGAAAGAAAAATGATCTTCTCAGATATCGCAAAAGCAATTTCCATGTGCAAGAAAAATGGTTTACAGACCGTTGCCTGTGCAGACACAGCAGATGCAGCGGGCGCGATTGCATTCTTTAAGCCAGATTTTATTGCGGTTGAGCCGCCAGAACTTATCGGCGGAGATATTTCAGTTACAACAGCTAAACCTGAAGTCGTTACGAATGCCATTGAGTCAGTTAGAAAAGTTGATGAAAAAATACCAGTTCTTTGTGGTGCGGGCGTCAAAACGGGAGAGGACGTTAAACGGGCGATTGAACTTGGAGCAGATGGAGTACTTCTAGCCTCGGGTATTGTTAAATCATCCGACGTGAAAAGCGCCCTGGAGAATCTTATTAGATACCTTTGAAAACAATTTTCACGAAGATAATACCATTTTTTCATCTTATCTTCTAATACTGGAAAAAGGTGCGACGAATGATTTTTCATCGAAACTATGGGAATTGGTATAGATTAATTGTATACGCCTCGGTTAAAATCTAGCTCTTTACTTCATATTAACGATGAGAGGCCCAAATTTTTCACTCACCTCGGTCCTCCTCCCCCTCCTTATTCTTGGCCTCTCATCTTCTCAATTGTTGGATTTACATAATGACCTGATTTTTAATATGAATGATAATGGAAAACCCTCAGAATTCTCTCAGATAGTTGCAGAGATGAACGGGAATAGAGAAGAAAGAAATCAAACCCAATTTGATTCGAGAAATTCCTCTTGTTTACTCATTACAGAGGTTGCTCCCTCGTTTTTTTCTGAATATCTTGTTATTGGCAATCCCCTCGAAGATGAGATTTCTCTTCTGAACTGGTCAATTTCAGATTTGGAAGGTCAGTTGAAATTCTCAATCGACATTATCATTAGAAGAAATGAAGAAATCGTTTTAACCTGGAATAAATCCTGGGTTGAGAAGATCTACCCTCAAAAAAGAATTATTGAAATTAATAGCACCTATTTCAAGAAATCTGGTCGATTTCAACTCGCTGACACAGGCGATGAAGTTCTTCTTCTTGATCAAAAAGGACATACCGTTGATGTTTTCATATACGGAAATTCTGCCTATGCAGGAATTGAATGGATTGGCGATCCAGTTGCAAAAATAGGAAAAAGAGAGGCGGCGATTAGATATCAGCCCTGGCGAGATACAAACACATCTGCTGATTGGCGAATTGAGCCACCTGGGCGGTCGCATTTTCTTGGGATCGAAAGCTATGGAGTAATCGAGCCATTTTACGCGCCTGAAGAAGCAAGAATAAGAATTTGCCGAGAATTGAAATATGCTGCCCGATCAGTAAAAGTGTCTCTCTACGATTTGAATGATAATGTAATTGTTGACGAGCTTTGTAATTGTTCAAGGAGAGGTTTGGATGTGCGTGTCTTGCTTGAAGGACAACCCGTCGGTGGTTTATCAAAAGAAACAAGAGAAAGCGCCATAAAATTGCATACCAACGGAGTTCAAGTCCTTTTTATGACTTCATATGATGGATTCAAACGATATAGGTACCTTCATAGTAAGTATGCCATTATAGATGACCGAAGAATCATCATCATGTCCGAGAATTGGGTATCGGAAGGACTTGATTTTAACAGGGGTTGGGGAGTAACTGTTGAGGATCGAACCCTTGCATTATATTTCTCTATGATCTTCGAGGAAGATTGCTGTCAGTCAATGATAGATGTCCGCACCGCTCAAGAATACCTTTCAATTTCTGAAAATACTGTGATTCACAGAATCGCAGAAAACGCATGCCAAATGGATTGCCATGAGGTCCTGGAAGATATATCCGTGTTTCGCGGAATCGTAAGACCAATTGTCTCGCCCGACTTTTCTTATGAACGTTTGGTTGAGCTCATTAATAGGGCAAAATCAAGAATTCTGATCGAACAATTCTACTGCGATCCATCCTGGATAGACCACAGTGAAATCATATCTTCAATTCTCAATGCCGCAAATCGTGGTGTTACCGTGCGTTTCTTGCTCGATTCTTCATGGTTCAATACACAGGATGGGAATAACAATGTTTTAGTTGTCCAGAAATTGAATGAAATTGCGAAACTATCATCAATCGACTTGGAGACCAGACTTGTTTCGAAGTACCAACCATTTAGGCTTCTTCATAACAAAGGGATCATTGTTGACGATATCGTTGTGGTTTCGAGCATGAATTGGGTGAATTCTTCATTCTGGGACAATAGAGAAGTTGGTTTAGAAATCGAATCGCATGATATTGCCGAATACTTCACCCTCTTGTTCTGGAAGGATTGGAGTATCGATCCATATCCTCCAATCATAAATGTGCCCTGGAAGTCACTCAATGTCACTGCGGGAACCCTCATCGTCTTTGATGCATCGGATTCCTATGACAATTCCAGAATCCTCAAATATCTATGGGATTTGGGGGGCGATGGAACCGTTGAGTGGAATGGAACAAGATGGCTAACGACGCTCAAGCCAGGAAGAAATGTTGTCGTACTCACATTGGTCGATGCTTATAACAACAGTGCAAGTGTTCTTTTGCATGTTAATGTAAAGGCAGTCGATCAGAAAGGATGTTCAAGCACGGCGATTGGTGCAATAATAACTGCATGTTGCGGAACTACTATATATTTTATATACAAAAAGATTAAGTCCGCCAGAAGAGATAAATGAAATGTTGATATTGAGACGCTTCAACATCACCGATCTTCCTCAGGTTTATGACCTTGCATGCACGGAGCTGAAAGAAAGATATACGCCAGAACTTTTTCTTAATGTCTTTTCCTGCTGGTCCGATGGTTTCATCGTAATCGAGGACAACAGACAGATTCAGGGGTTCATTCTCGGCATAACAATTTCAAAAAGAGAAGCAAGAATCCTTATGTTGGCAGTTAAAGACGAAATGAAACGAAGAGGACTCGGTACTATTCTTTTTCGAGAATTTTGTTCGAAGTGCGCGATGAGAGGGATTCACTATATTACATTAGAAGTAAGAAAAAGCAATCTTCCTGCGATCAATTTCTATAAAAAAATGGGATTCGAGATCGCCGGCGAAATTAACCAGTATTATTCAGACGGTGAAAGCGCATATAGGATGCATTTATTTCTCTAATAGAACATCTGATCTTGATCACGATGTTCATTCCAGAAATAATACGGTGAACGTTCCTTTTGAGATGTCGTGATATCCGCAGACAATCCTCTTTGATACGATCCGTATCGGTCTTTGATTTGTTCTTCAGCAGGCCTGCAGTGTTTTAACGCCGCTTTGATGTGCTTCTCCTCAATGAACTTATCGCCGTTGATGATTGCAAGATCGCCGGCCGAACGAATCAAACCTCCAAGTTCCCTTAGTCTCAATGTGAGTGCATTGGTCTTTCCATCAATGATCTTTGCTCGCCTTCGCGCCTCATTGATGATTGCATCGATAGCTGAACGTGATGCATGCGGGATCCTACCGTCGATCGAAATTTCTTGCGCAACAAATTGTGCGAGGAGTGCCCTATTACTTTCGTTGTCCTCCATTGTTGTTTCCATGAGTATTTCATACCCATTTCCACTGATCCTTGATCGGAGCGGCGATAGTATTTGCTCCAAATCCTGGATATTGCAAGCACCGACGAAAATGAAATCACACGGCACGTTGTCAACCCTGACACTCGCTCCCGCACTCTGAGGATTTCGACCGGAGATTGGAAAGCGCTTTTCTTGCATAGCTGTGAGGATGAATCTCTGCAGGTGTCCGAGGTGTGGCAATTCATCCAAGAAGAGAACACCTTCATGGGCCTCATGGATCGCACCTGGAACGACCCTCTCATAGGGTGGAGTTCCCAGAGATGGATGCCCGCCATATGGATCGTGCCTCACATCACCGAGAAGCTCCGTTTCACTCGCACCTGTTGCAAGAACAAATGGATTTCTCTCGAGCGGGACGAGGACTTTTCGTGGACTGATTTTCTCAAATTCTCGCCTTTTTTCCAACGCGTCCTGATCAAGAACACGGATCATTTCACCGCATCGCTCAAAAACAATAACTTCTTCTTTCCCGAGGCGTTTCCTTGTTGTTGTCACTCGATCGTTCATTCCAGGAAGACCAGATATTCCCGCAGCGCCAATTGTCACTTCGAAAAGTCCCCCGATAAGATCCCCAAATGGATTTGTGCTTGAGATTTCGCCGATCTTGAGTCGCTGGCACTTGGGACAATAACGATCTTTTGGTGATGAGTAAGTGCCACAATTTTTGCAACGATAACCGAGCTTCTCAGCGACGTTGATCGGCGCATCTTTGGGATCAATGAGCTCACCCTCTGCAAACTCCCTCGACTCTAATTCCCGGCGAACATCTTCTGCTTTCTTTACTTCAACGAACGGTCTCTCAGGATTTTCTGGGTTGTGAACAACACGGATCTCCTCGGTCGGTCGAGGAAGGTGAAGCGCAAGTGCTTGCGCAATCATCGATTTTCCAGTGCCAGGCGGACCAACGAGTAATAGATGTCTCCGCTGCTTGGCCGCAATCCTCGAAAGCTTGACGGCTTCCTCTTGGCCGATCACCCTCATTAAGGGATCGTTTGGAATCGCTATATCAAATGTTGACTGTATCGAATTCAGATCAGGCTCACGCCTCAGATCAACTTTTTCCTCTATCATCCGCTCAGATCTTCCTTCGTCCACACTTCTATCGATACTGGCTGTTTAGTTACGTTGGCCATTTTCGTGCCAACTACCGTTTGAATCTTCTTTTCAGCAGCAAGATCGAGGATTCTTTGTGTGATGACGCCGTCAAAAACAATTGCAGCAACATCTTTTATATCTTCTTTTAAGACGTTGACAAGATCCTTGCTCGGGACTTCTTTGATTACTTCACCTTTATCATTGATAAGGCGAGCATTCAAGGTTGACGAAAGTTCTGTCAACATTTCCTTATACTTTTGCTGGATTGGCGAGAGCTTCTTAGCATTCTGCGTCTTCTTTTCATCAAGATCATCGCGCTCTGCAAGAATTTCTGGCCTCTCAACCCGCTCGATTTTCTCAAATCGCTCGGTCCTAATCTGAGAATGATGAGTGCTGTTTGATTGGGCAACTTCTCCACCTAGGCCATACATTTCAATGTACTGCTCTGCTGGAATTTTATTTCTTAAACACTTCATGATCTGTTTTTGAGTCAATTCCTCAACTTCTTGACCTCTCGGAGCTCTTGCGACAAAGTCGACCTCCGCAACCTGGAAAAGTTCCCTTAGGATTAGCTCACCTCCACGGTCACCGTCAACGAACGCTGTAACAATGCGTTCCTTTGATAGGTCGCTGATCGTCTTGGGGATATTCGTCCCCTCGACTGCAATCGCGTTCTTAATACCAGCCCTCAAAAGATTGAGAACATCGGATCGACCCTCAACGACGATGATCGCATCGGAGTCTGGTACATTTGGACCAGCAGTCAACCTTTCCTTCCCGTAGTATATGACCTCCTCAGTCTGGACAGATTGACGAACACTCTCGGTGAGATCGATTCCGGTACTCTTCGACTGTCTGATAAGCTCGGATAATAATTCCTTTGCTCTCTCGATAATCTTTGCCCTTTTCGTGATGCGGACATCTTCGATTGACTCAACATTGATTCTAGCTTTGCAAGGTCCAACCCTATCGATCGTCTCCAAAGCTGCAGCGAGAATGACCGTTTCGACTTGATCAAGACTTGATGGGATAAGAATCTCCCCTTCGGATTTTCCTTGCCTGGAACTCACTTCCACCTCTATGCGACCAATTCGGCCACTTTTTTGGAGATCACGTAAATCCAGTTCATCACCGAGCAATCCTTCTGTCTGACCAAAAATAGCCCCCACCACATCAGGTTTCTCAACGATGCCATCAGCCTGTAATTTAGCTTTTATAAGATATTTAGTGGTGCTGGGATCGATGTTCATTTTGTTCACCTCTTGATTAATTTGGAAAAACAGCGGGCACAATTCTTTTAACCACTCTTAGCATTCACTACCCAATAGTGTAGTTGAGCTTTTCCAATCGGGTCTTAACACCCACATTAACCATCCTTTGAAGTATCCTATTAAAGGATATGATGAATGGATGATAGTGATCATTAGAGTCAACAGGCCCTGCCCGTTTTTCCAGCCCTCTACAAATCATAATAGCTTAAATATTTTTCGAATTTGTTTATACTAGACGATCATGGGAATTCGAAAACCACGAATTTTCTAATAGGAACATCGAAAGCTAGGCGCTCTACGATTGGATACGAATAAATTGTCAATTTTTCGAGACATGGGGTTGATTGAGAAATCAACCACCCGAAGCAACTCGAATGATCTTGACTCTATCCCCATCATTTAGGGTCTCAGTGATAGGAATTGGAGTTCGTGATTTGAGTACAATGCACTCGTCTGGGACAAATCCAAAAGACCTGAGAAGTTGTTCAACGGTTAGATCTTTTTCGATTTCCACCATTTGTGCATTCTTTTCCCTGTATTTTCCCAATTCAACCGTAATCGATATTCTTTGATTCATAGATGCCAAATCGAGATTTCATCATCTTCGTTTAAATCTTTCCTCCTTTCTGAGGCGGTGTGATTCTTTGCTGGCATCGTTTTTCAATGGATCGAGTAAAGATAAAAATAAGAGAAGCGTATTGGCGCTTTAGTGATGCCGAGGTAGCCTAGTCCGGAAAGGCGGTAGCCTCGAGGGTCAATGGATCGCCGGGTAAGCTACTGGCGGTCACCGCCTCGGGAGTTCAAATCTCCTCCTCGGCGCTTCATATGCTGGTGATTTCTGTTTACCGAAGCTCCCCAGGCATTTTTGTGACCAGATCTACTGACAAGCTGCACTTGAAGATTTCAACAAAGAACAAGGACCGCGCCATATGACTCTACATTTCATTCTAAATTTCATCTTTACAATGTAGATTAATCGATGAGAGGTGAGGAGGCAGAGATTGTCGTTTTCTCGACTTTTCTTTGAAGTCGTAGAGAACGATGTGTGAATAATCTAAGACAATATCACCTTCAAAGAAGGGTTAAAACAAATCAGAAAAAAAACTTGATCTGGAAATAGCATCTCCATGAGAAAGAGCATGATAGCTAATTCAAGCGAAACTGAGAGCGCATGGCGATTTACAGCGAATCACGTTTTGCACTAGCCTATATTTCGCGAGAGGCCAATAGTGAACAGTCTTATCGAAATGTCCTTCCAGGGGGTGGATAAGACTAGCGGATTCGTTTTTTCTGATAAGCTAAATGAGGTTTCAAAAATTCGAAAGCGGATCAGGTAGGCATGCGTTTAACCCTCCCGGGAGTATGGCGATCAGCATCTCCGATTAGTAAGAGCTCATTATTCAAGAACTAATGAGGCGGGATGATAAATTTAGAATCTCCGAAATAAGAAGAGACGGCATTAACATCAAGAATTTGTCTCGGCCATTATTCCCAGCAAAAAAAGTTTGGTCGATTTGCATGATCTCTGCTATGGTTAATTCCATATGAACTCTGAAGATGGGGGAAGGACTTACAAATAGCCCTTCTGCTTGCCAATAGCTCGCCGATTTATCAAGATTAAAGGTATACTCAATATGGCCATCGTCGTAATTGTAGGGAAGATTCCATCCCTGCACTGTGCAATACTGCCACAAAGTACAGCGGTGCTTGAGGCACAACAGAAGTCAACAACGTAGTGCTCATCTGGCTGTGATCCCAATGAGAATATTTTTTCTTAAAAGACCTATCTAAGAAAGATACGATGAAATAGTCTAATTAGTTTTGGTCCAGCTAGTGAGAATCATGTTATTAAGCTTCAACGATCATTCGCAAGATTCTTTTTTTTCTATAACGACAAACTCATCTAGGTAGAATGTGAGGTGTGATCGAAGTTGCTTAAATTTATTTCTCGAGACGACAAGCTAAAGAATTTACATAGTTATTTGGAACTATCAACACCCACTCGTTCTGCACCAAAAAACAAGAGATTGAGCTAGATTCATCAACCGATCTATTAAATAAATCCTTAATATCCTAGTGAGAATTGACGAAAAATATGGTAGACTTTGAAGATTACTTAAAAATGGCTACTGACCTTGCATCTAATGGAGGAGCGTCTTACGCCGAAGCGAGGTTCCAAGAAGACACTTTCGAATCGAATCTTCTGAAAAACGGTGTGCCAGAAGTGACATCCTTCGACACAAAAAGAGGAATTTCAATTCGCGTCATCGTTGACGGTGCTCTTGGCTTTGGTGCGACGAATAGGATGAATAAGAAAGATGTTAGAGATCTCGTGACAAAAGTGGTCTCATTTGCTAAAGAAGCTTCAAGAATGCGAAGATCAAAGATTCAATTCAAAGAAGCAACTGTAGGAAAGGAAAAATTCGAAATCAAGCCGAGAATCAAATTTGAATCAATTTCAACGGAATCGAGGATCGAACTTCTAAAGGAAGCGGACACTGCTGCAATTGAAGCCGCACGACAAGTCGGTGTGGCTCTGCAAGGTAGGTATATTTCATTGGACACCGCAATCACGAGAAAGGTCATTATGACATCAGATGGGACAGATATTCGCAGCTACATTCCCCGAGTGTCGATCGATTCGATACTGACAGCTTTCGACCCTCAGAAAGGTTACGCACAGAGAACCATTTCCCTTGGTGAATCATCTGGCTGGGAAGCTGTCGAACGCTGGAATTTACCAGTTAGACTGAAAGATGAATCAATTAATCTGGGACAAATACTGGTAGACGCCGAGTCTTTTGAAAGCGGACGGTATGATGTTGTTCTCGGTCCAGAGGTTGTAGGCATCGTTAGCCACGAATCTGCTGGTCATCCAGCGGAAGCTGATAGAATTTTGGGAAGAGAAGCGGCACAAGCGGGTGAAACTTATCTCAATAAAGAGTCTGTTGGCATCAAAATCGGCTCGGAAGTCGTTACCGTTGTCGATGATCCAACAATACCACACTCATTCGGATATTATCTTTATGATGACGAAGGTGTCAAAGCAAGAAGAAGATATCTGATAAGAAATGGCAAAATTAACGAATTCTTGCATAATAGAGAGACGGCGTATGAATTTGGAACGACCAGTAATGCTTCTTCACGATCCGTTTCATATGACAGAGAACCGATCGTTCGCATGGCAAATACATTTGTTGAACCTGGCGATTACTCCTTCAAGGAATTGATCGAAGAAATCACGAATGGGATATATGTCAAGAATTTCATGGAATGGAACATCGACGATCGCCGTTATAATCAGAAATATGTTGGCCTGGAAGCTTATAAAATTGAAAACGGCAGAATGACAAAGAGGATCAGAAATCCGGTCATCGAAATCACAACACCTGGATTGTGGTCGGCAGTTGATGCAGTTGGGAAAGATCTCGAATTTTCCGCCGCAACATGTGGGAAAGGGGATCCAATGCAGGGCGTTCCCGTTTGGACAGGCGGACCTCATATCAGACTGCGGGGTATTTGCGTGGGGGGATCAGCTTGAAAGATGAGGATATTTGTCAATTCGTGCTTGACCTGTGCCGAAACGAGGGGGCCACCGATGCCGTGGTTATGGTAATGAAAAATGAAGAAAAGATGATTCGTTTCTCAAATAATCAGATTACTGTTGTAAAAAATCTGGACGAGACTTCCGCAAGCATTTTTGTTCAGATAAAAGAGAAAAAAGTGGGAATAAATGTTTATGATCTTTCAAAGACGAAATTAAAGGCGGCAGTAAAGAAAGCTGTCGCGACTGCGGCAAGAAGTCAACCCAGCGATGTTTATGCGCCCCTTCCAAAAGGTCCATTCAAGTACGATGATCGATTGATGAAACAGGCGGGAATATCACTCGATATGGATATACTCGTAGGTAACGTAAAAGAGGCAATCGATGCCGCCTTAAAGGAAGGTGGCAATAGAATTGCTGGCTCTCTTGTAGGAAGGAACGCACATGTTACAATCATGACAAGTGGCGATGTGTTCGCGAGAGCGAATAAATCGACTCTCGAACTCTCTGTTAGAGCTTTTGCAAATGAGCATGCCTCTGGACATTCGTTATCAATTGCAGCAAAACCAGAAGATTTTAATCCAGAATCAGCAGGTGCTGAAGCGGGATCATTGGCTAAACTATCGATGAATCCTATACAAGGGAATCCCGGAGAATTCACTGCAATTCTTGGTCCCCTGGTTTTCGCGGATCTCGCAAGCCAAGTTGGAAGATTCGCATCGGCATTCTATGTAGATGCGGGCATATCGTTTCTCGGTGATAAGATTGGTGATACGGTCGCATCAGAAATCGTCAGCATATCTGATGATCCATCTGTCGCGGGAACCTATGGTGCATTTCCATTTGATGCGGAAGGGATGCCAACCAGGCGAACACCAATCATAGAAAAAGGCGTTCTTAGGAATTACCTGCATAATAGTACAACTGCCAAGAAATTCAATACAGAAAGCACAGCCAATGCAGGCCTAATTGTACCTCGTCCCTTCAACTTGATCGTTGAACAGGGTAACTCAAACATCGAAAAAATGATCAGCTCGATTGATACTGGTTTATACTTGACAAATGATTGGTATCTAAGGTATCAAAATTATAAGACTGGAGACTTCTCAACAATTCCGAGAGATGCCATGTTCCTGATTAGAAAAGGAGAGATTGATAAAGCCGTAAGAGAATTGAGGATCAGTGATAATATTTTGCGAATTCTAAAAAATGTGCGAGAGCTATCGCGCGAAAGAAAATGGGTCAAATGGTGGGAGGTCGATATACCGACCCTTACCCCAGCTGCGCTTGTCGAATCAGTACGTTTTACAAAATCGACTGATTAATTTTTCAATCAGCACCAAGAAAGTGATCCAAAGCGACTCGAAATCAGAGTTTCGAGAATCAAATCAAAGAATCTCATGTGAATTTGAAAGCGCATCTCCTGAGATCTTCCACCTAATTGATGATATGTAAGAATTTATCGACCTGTAATACAGAAAGACAGGCATAGTACGTCGTGGCTTGAGAGAATTGAATTCATATTATAGATTATTCGAATCTGTATGAAGAAAAAGCCAGTTGTATTTTAGATCTCTAGATCAATTATGTGAATCCATTTGGTAGTCGAGGAAGAGAGATAGACTACCGCTCCTGAATCCTTCCAAGTCCAAAACTACAACAGCAAATCCAAGTTCCTTTAATCTCCTTATCACCTCAATTCTCCTCCTAAGAATGATCTCCATATCATCCGATTCAACTTCAATCCGTGCTACCAGATCATGATGCCTCACGCGCACCTGTCTGACCCCAATATCCCTGATAAAATTTTCTGCGTCATCGATCATTCTGAGTTTCTCAAGAGTGATTCGTTCGTTAAAGGGAATTCTTGTTGCGAGGCACGCGTTTGAGGGCTTATCAGCAGTGGTCAATCCCATTTCCCGAGAGATCGCTCTTATCTCCTCTTTCGTCAATCCAACTTCTGCCAATGGGCTCCTGACACCGAGTTCATTTGCTGCCTTCATCCCCCATTTATGGGATACAACATCGTCCGCATTGTTGCCATCGATCACCGTTGAGAATCCCTCTTCTTGAGCTATTCTCTGGAGGGCTTTGAACAGATTGCGTTTGCAGATGTAGCAACGATCAACGGGATTTGAAACGAATTGGGGGTCATTGAGCGGATCGACATCAATTATCTTGAGTCTCACTCCAAGTTTCTCTGCCATTCTAACAACACTTTTCTGGTCGTACGAAGGGGTGAGCGGTGAGATGTTCGTAATCGCCAGCACACGATCACCAAGCACCTCCGATGCAACCTTTAGTAGAAATGTGCTATCGACCCCGCCCGAGAAAGCGACTGCAACGCTTTCCATTCTTTCGAGTGTTTCTCTTAATAACTTGAGCTTAGCTTCTTTGTCCGTCACGATAGTTAAAAAACGTTAATTAAATATGAACGTTGTTGATGACCCATCCGTCAGTAGATTGGATTCTCCTTGGATCTTTCAAATAGGTCAGAATGAGACATTCTCTCGATAGAAAAGAAAAAAAAGATATTCGGGGATAATGACAATGATGAAAATTCGTGAAATACTGGCACAATTCAGCAAAGGGGAAATCGGTATCGAGGAGGCAGAGAAACTACTCAAATTGGATTTTCTTGAGCGAATTGGCGATCACACTATCTTCGATCATGCACGTGAAGCACGTCGCGGTATTCCAGAGATCATTTTGGGTGAAAGTAAACCTCCCGAGATTGTATCGGAGATTATTCGCAAGGTGATGGAAAACAAAAGGATCATCATTGTCTCGAGGGCTTCTAGATCACACTTTGATGCAGTCGTCGATGCAATAGGATCAGAAGGAGTTAAGTGGGAAGAAAGAGCAAGAATGATTGTAATTGATCGAATTGGACCCTGCGCAAGAGAAGGGTTAATAGGAATACTCGCTGCAGGAACGTCCGATATTTCTGTCGCCGAGGAGGCTCGGATCGTAGCTGAGGTGATGGGATGTCAAGTCATGACTGCGTATGATGTCGGAATTGCCGCATTTCACCGTTTTGTTGATCCATTAGAATCGATGTTGAAAAATGGTTGCGATGCGATTGTCGTTGTCGCAGGAATGGAAGGAGCTCTTGCTTCTGTCGTTTCAAGTCTCAGCGATGTTCCTGTAATCGGTGTTCCTACCTCAATTGGCTATGGGATGGGCGGAAGAGGTCAGGCAGCACTTCTTTCAATGCTACAGACATGCTCCCCTGGGTTGGTTGTTGTCAATATCGACAACGGAGTTGGAGCTGGTGCGACTGCTGCTCTGATCAGCCTCCGGTCAAGGCGTTTGAGGAGCGAAGGATCAGATCGATAATGTTTTAATGAAATGAATGCCGATTATCGATCGATCGGATGAAATCTCGCAAAACCACACAGACATGGAGACATAATTTAGTATGTTAGGCTGGTCCCTGAGAAAAGAGAAAGTCAGAATTCGAGAGATGAGATCAGAGGATGTTGAAGAGGCAAGGAAGATAGCACAAGATTCGTGGTCCGATATGGCAACAAGAGATGTAGGACGAAGAATCATTTACCCAATGAGATCCAAAAAGATCATCGAAGCTTATGTTTGGAAGGAGCCACACGGATGCTTTGTTGCTGACGTTTGTGGAGGAATTGTCGGCGCAGCCTATTCGCATGCATGGGGTAGAATGGGATGGGTCGGCCCAATTGAAGTTTTGCCGGAATTCCAGAATCGCGGGATTGGGCGCGCCTTGCTCTCGGAATGTGAGAACTTTCTTAGAAGCTCTGGCTGCGAGGTTATTGGTGTTGAAACGATGTCGCATATCCCGAAGAATCTTCATTTTTATTTGTCCCAGGGATATCGACCAGATGCTTTAACCCTTATCGCCGAAAAACCAACCCTTGGAAAGCAATCACTGGAGTTGCGAGAGGATGAAAAAATTGAAGAGGTCAGAAAAGATCCGATGATCCTTAAAGAAGCGGTGTTGACGATTGGATCAAAAATTTTCACTGGACTCGACCCGTTTAAGGATATCAAAATGATCGTCGAAAAGAAACTAGGTTCAATTTTTGTATGGCGTATGGGAAGACGGATACTCGGTTTCGCTTTGCTCCACACGTATTTGAAAGAGGAGGAGGGCGACTATGCATCAATTAGACTTATTCTTGTTGACCCAGATCATTTTGAGTCGGAAAAGGGTTTTGATGCGCTCCTTAGAGCGTGTGAAAACGAGTCATTCATATCTGGTAAGAAAAGGGTTTTTGCAAGATTTCCCGTAGTTAATAGCCTGATTTACAAAAAAATGGCAACGAATGGTTATGTAATTAAGGGGGCAAATATCAGAATGTTCAAAGGTCATTCCTTCAGTCAGAAAGGTGATTATTTCGTTCTCTCATTAGCTGGTTGAGTCAATATTTGAACAATTTTCATAAACCCCGTCGTAAGAGTAAAATAAGTCGGATGTGAGTTAATTAGCGAGTATTCATGATTGGGCAAAAACTTGTTTTGCCAAGCCTATTCGATGATCCAGTTTTTTCCATTGGAAAAAAAACATCAGGATCTCTCTGTGTATTGTGTAAAGGATCAAAATTGCTCTGCGGAAAAGAGCGATGCCCATTGATGATCAAATTCTACTCTCACGCAAGAACCAGGAGGCTCATCGACGGTCTCGATTTATTCGGTGACTCACCGCCTGGAGTATTTGTCGGTCGATATGGATATCCAAAAGTTGACATTGGGCCTCTTGTCCCTCCATTATTCGGCGATACATCGATCATGGATACACCCGAGCTATGGGTTGGAAAAACTATCGATGAAATTGTTGATTTTCGATTTTCCCTTGTGAGGGGAAAATATGGGATCGATGTCACAGATACAATTTCGCCTGCAAGAATCGTTGATCAAACAAGGGAACTTGCTCTTGCGATCAATCCAATCGGTGTGGAGGCTAAATTTGAAAAACCACCATCTGGTAAAATTGTGTTGGATGATGAGGTTCAACCATTCGGACCATCTGGAAAGCTAAAGAAACTCACCATCGAAAATCCGAAATTCGATCAAAAGATCGAAAAGGCATTCTATGATACGGACTTGCGCGCCGTGGAGGCGGTAGTCGCTCTGTATCAGCAAGGGGTCATGATATCTCGAATACAAAAGGCGTTTAGCGTCGGGGCTTTTGGAATTGGAGGGAATAGAAAGTTTGTTCCAACAAGATGGAGCATTACTGCTGTCGATGACTTAATAGGAAGAGCTCTTCTCGAAAAAACAAGAACTTATCCATTGATTAATGAATTTAGAATATATGATTGGGAACAGCTCGACAATCGTTGGATCGTGCTGCTGCTTCCTACCGCTTGGAGATACGAATTAATTGAAGCATGGTATCCAAATACCGCTTGGAATCCCTCTGGAAAGCAGATTGAACTAATTAGTGATCATGAATTCTATAATGGGAGGAAAGAATACGCAAAGATCGGGGGTTGCTATTATGCAGCACGTCTTGCTGTCAATGAATTACTCGAAAAAGAAAGAAGGCAAGCTGGAGCCGTAATCTTTAGAGAGGCCCATCCAGGTTACATCATGCCTGTCGGTGTTTGGAATGTAAGAGAAAACGTTAGAATGGCTTTGAAGCAGCAGCCCTTTAGATTTAGCACCCTTAATGATTCTCTTAAATATATTGCTTCACGAATGGACATTCCGATCAGCGTCTGGGTAAGACATAGCGCGATTCTTAGAGACATGCTACTTCAGCGGAGAATTGAAGAATATGTATGACCTTTATTCGTTTGAAAATGGAAAACTGAATCGCGATGTCAAATCTCTTATCATAAAAGAGAGAGTATGCAAATCATCCCTTGTTCCATCGAAACTCCCTGGCTTGAATTATGCGCTAAATTCCTACAGAGGATGTGAGCACGGTTGCCTTTATTGTTACGGACCATCTGTGCTTAAAACTAGAAGGGAATCATGGTCAACTGAGATTGAAGTCAAAATCAATTTACCAGAAATTTTGAAGCGAGAAGTTATCAATAAAACTGGCGTTGTCGGAATTGGAACAGTGACCGATCCATATCAACCCATTGAACGCAAATACTGTATTACAAGAAGAAGTCTCGAGATCATCTCACGTTCGAATTTGAGAGCGAGTATACTCACCAAATCGGATCTTATTATAAGAGACGCAGATTTTATTGCCAGGATGAACGACGCCGAGGTGGGGATCACGATCACAACACTCAATGATGATTTTGCGGGTCAATTCGAACCGCATGCTCCTCCCCCAACCAAAAGAATTGAGACATTGAAAAAACTTTCAGATCTGGGGATTAGTACTTATGCGATGATAGGACCGATATTACCTATCGTCACAGAAGACCAGTTGGAGACTCTCATCTTGGAGATTGCGTCGACAGGCATTAAACGCGTTATGATTGATAAATTACGATTGAGGCCCGATATGACGAAAACACTCATTTCATGTGAAGTAATGAATGACCCTCGTTTTCGAGAGGAATTCTTTAACAAGATGCGTTCAGATTCCTTCTATCAAAGAATTCAATGGGAGATTTTCAAATTGTGCAAGAAATATCAAATGATTCTTGAAAAAGCGTTCTGAGACAAGTATAATTCATCCATGGCATCGTGAGTTGAAAAGGCAATAGCTCAAGATCAACTACGATACATGCTAAATCAACTGCTCTGCGTTAAGTCTAAAGTCCATAAACTCTGATAATATAATCCCAGAAAATCATCTTCCAATGCAATACTTCATATAGAAGTACCAAAATACCGCCGCACAGGAGGCTACATAATGGCATATTCTATGGGACAGGGTCAGCCGATCATCGTACTTAGGGAAGGTACGGAAAGAAGTCGGAACCGTGAAGCACAGTCAAATAATATTGCTGCTGCACGCGCCGTTGCCGATTCAGTTCGGTCGACCCTTGGGCCGAAAGGCATGGATAAAATGCTCGTCGACTCGATGGGAGATATTGTCGTCACCAACGATGGTGTGACGATTTTGAAAGAAATGGATGTCCAACATCCGGCTGCGAAAATGGTCGTTGAGGTTGCGAAGACGCAAGATTCAGAGTGTGGGGATGGCACAACAACCTCAGTCATCCTCGCCGGTGAATTGTTAAAAAAGGCAGAAGCCCTCCTCGATCAGAAAGTTCATCCGACTATCCTCGTCAACGGATATAGGATGGCTGCCGTAGAGGCTGTAAAGACGCTTGAGAAGATCGCGATCGACATAAAAGCTGATAATGAAGATCTACTCAAGAAGATTGCAAGCACGGCGATGATGGGAAAGAGTGTTGGTGGTCAAAAGGAGAAACTCGCTCAATTGGCTGTTCAAGCCGTCAAATCAGTTGCTGAGAATCGCGATGGAAAGACCGTTGTCGATATCGATAACATCAAAATTGCTAAAAAAGTCGGTGGCTCAATTGCCGACACCGAATTGATTAAAGGAATTGTCATTGACAAGGAACGCGTTCATCCCCGGATGCCAAAATCCGTTAGGAATCCAAAGATAGCATTGCTAAGCGCCGCTCTCGAGATCAAGAAGACTGAGGTCGAAGCAAAAATCCAGATCAGTGATCCAACATCGATGCAAAAATTCCTTGATGAAGAAGAGACAACACTGAAGAAAATGGTCGAAAAAATCAAAGCGTCCGGTGCGAACGTCGTTTTTTGTCAGAAAGGAATCGACGATCTTGTTCAACACTATCTTGCTAAAGCGGAAATCTACGCAGTTCGAAGAATCAAAGAGTCTGATATGGACAAGCTTGCAAAGGCAACCGGAGGTAATATCGTTGGCAACCTCGATCAACTAGAGGTCTCCGATCTTGGAACAGCTGAGCTTGTCGAACAGAGAAAGGTCGGCGAAGAGGATATGACTTTCATTACTGGCTGTAAAAATCCAAAATCTGTATCGATCATCATTCGCGGCGGTACGGAACATGTTATTGACGAAGTAGAAAGATCCTTGCATGATGCGCTTCGTGTTGTCGGAGTGACACTTGAAGATGGGAAAGCTGTCGCTGGAGGCGGGGCTCCTGAAATCGAAGTTGCATTACACCTTGCAAATTACGCTTCATCCGTTGGAGGTCGAGAACAATTGGCCATTGAAGCCTTTGCTGAAGCTCTAGAAGTTATTCCCTGGGTGTTAGCTGAAAACGCTGGTCACGATGCAATTGATGTTGTTCTTAAACTCAAGAGTTTGCACAAGAGCAACAAGAAAGGAGCGCAGTACTACGGCGTCGATTTGAACAGTACTGAACCTGTGAATATGCTCGATCAAAACGTTATCGAACCGCTAAGAGTCAAAACACAAGCGATCAAGTCTTCGGCTGAGGTTGCGGGTATGATCCTGAGAATCGATGACGTCATCGCTGCGAGGAGAACTGCACCGCAAGAAGGCGGACCTGGGGGACAGTACGGAGAGATGCCGGGCGGACCAATGGGTCCAGGAATGATGTAGGCGGGCAAGTCCCCTATTTTTCTTTTTTTCTTTGTTTTTTATCTTGTTTTTCTTATTCTAAAAAGAAATCCGAAAGGTTCTAATACAGCCCAAATAATTGATTTAAAAAACTACTGGGAGGAATTTCGTGAAACACCGAATTACTACCATTTCGATTCTCGTGACTCTTGCCTGCATTCTCTCTATTTCGGTGCCATCGGTCGTATCTGCACAAGCTGAAGCACCAGAATGGCAAAAAGGTGATAAGTGGGCAATCGGATCGGAATATGATCTCACTCCAGCCTTGCAGGACGTCCAATCTAATCTCGAAGATTTCCTATCAGGGGCGGACGTGACTCTAACGAGGTTCGATGTAGAAGGCACTGGTGCATCTTGGCTTCTTTGGGAAGTGAATGACGTCACAGATTCAGAATACAAAGTCACAATAAGAACTGGAGCCAAAATGGCGGCGGAGCTGCATGTCGCCGTTGAAGGTCAACTACCAGCCGCAGGAACTTATGATGTTGGTAACCCAGTAATTTGGCTCTTGTCAGGGATGCCGGGTGTGCCCAAACAACAGAAAGAAATCAATCTCGATTTTGACGAGGATTTCGCCATTTTTTCGAGGGGAGAGTTAACTCTTGAAAAGGATACATTGGCAATTAAGAGCATCAACTGGCAGATAAAGAGCAGTTCCATTATTGACTTCGATGCCAGAAACATTCCTTCTTTGGAGACAGGAGACAATAACGTGACCATCAGTTACAACAATTATGATGTTTCAGTCCGATTCAATCTAAACGCTAATTTCGACGTAGAATTCGAGCCCTATCTTGACGTTTATCAATTTCCATTCGATGTTGGTGACAGATGGTCTGTTGACTCAACTGCAGTCGTTTCTGGGACGGTAGATGGTTTTCTCGACATTCAAGGACTACCGGATGATGTAAAAGGAAAGATCTTTTCCGAGGAGTTCATAGAAGAAACTGGTATTACAGACTTTCCAATTGAATTTGACAAGATCGCGATTGAGAACGAAGATTTCAATCTCCACAATGGAATTATCGAGAGTTTCGAAATCCCAATTCACCTGGATCTGCACTGTCTAGAAAAAAAGAGCATCCAGTTAGGGAATTTCGGATCGATTGAAGTTTATGTCATTGAGGTTAACGATGGTCGACAAAGAATTTATTATTCCAATGGGATCAAATTCCTAGCCAAGGCTACAACGGAACTCAGCTTCGTCGATCTCCCATCGGAAATCCCATACGATCCATTCCAGGGCACAGAACTTGAAGTAAACTTGGCTGATGCAGACATAGCTGAGTCGCAACTTGAGCAAATCGAAAGTTACGAGGCATCGATTTCCGAAGAAATAACTGGAGGAGGATCTGGCGCTTTATCTAATTGGGCTGCATTACTAGTGATTGCAATAGTGATAGCGGTTGTTTTTATTGTTGTTCTTATTGTTTCTACGCGTAGAAAGAAACGCTAGCTAGACTTCCAAAAACTTATTTCTTTTTTTTCCAATTTTTTGTTTTTTAAAGGAAACTGAAACTCTTATTGAACCAATAAAGAAAGAATCTTCATCTATTGGACAAAAATGAATAATGCGAATTTTGTTTAACTAGTAACGCAATGATCATTAAAAATTTCACTTTCGATTATTCATTTTCTATCTCTATTCGCCCCCTCTTACCACGCATTATATCGATTCCAAAATCCGAGACTTTAACATAGCAATTGATCAACCTAAGCTTTGTGCCAACCCTCATGGGAATTCTTTCAGGTAAATCAACATCATCATCCCAGAGCACAAGACGAGCTCCTCCTGTCCCGTCTTCGATCTCTATATTTCTCACTCTACCAGAAGATCCATCCAATTTTTTAAATTCTCTTACCGCAAAGATCTTGCTGACGACTGCTTTGATCGATGCTTCTTCTCGATCCTTCAGATCGGAGATGCATTTCATGTTTGTTATCAAAAGACCTTCTTCATCGAGTATCAATTTTCGGAGAGCATCATCGTCGAATAGATTTCCGAATTCCTCTCTCAATTCGGCGATTCTGGACTTAAGTTCTTCCTCGTTCAATAGTTGAAGCAATTGTCCATTGATTATATAATCAAGTCTTTTGCATTTATTTTAACTTCGAAAGTCTGTAACGATACTTTTTTAAAAAATAAAGATTAATTGAATTACAATGGGATGACGAGCTCTCGACAAATTCTTATATCGTGCAATAGTATATGTCAGACAATTGTCAGATAAAATGGATGGGAGCGTCCAAGCCAGATATTGAATTAGACAATACTGGAGAGGATGTACCTGAGAGCTGCACTCTATATCAGAGTCTCAACAGAGGATCAAGCAAAAGAAGGGTTTAGCATACCTGCTCAGCTTAAGCGACTTCAGTCGTATTGCAAGGCTCGTGGCTGGGAGATTGCTGGTGAATATATTGATAGTGGCTATAGCGGACGAGACGTCAAACGCCCCGCGTACCAAAAGATGATGCAGGAAAAGGATAATTGGGATGTCATTGTTGTTTTAAAAATGGATAGGATCCACCGCAACAGTAAGAATTTTGCCACAATGATGGAGGATCTCAGGAAATGGGGAAAAGAATTCAATTCGATGCAAGAATCGTTTGATACGACTAGTGCTATAGGACGATTTGTCATGGATATCATCCAGCGGATCGCACAGCTGGAAAGCGAGCAGATCGGAGAAAGAGTAAAAATGGGGATGATGCAAAAAGCAAGAAAAGGGAAAGGCTACCTCGGTTTTGGAGTACCTTATGGGTATAATTATCAGGATGGACAACTGGTCCCAATTGAAACAGAACAACAAGTAATTAAGAAAATTTTTGAGTGGTATTTGACTGGATTAAGTTTGAACGATATTTCAGAACGACTAAATGCCATGGGCATTCCTACGAAAAAAGGAAGAAGGTGGAAGAAGGGGACTGTAGGGAAAATTCTTTCGAACCCCTTGTATTGCGGATTTATAAAATGGGATAATCTCATTGTCAAGGCACCACACCAAAGAAGTGTCTCTGTTGAGCTCTTCAATGCTGCTCAGGAAATGAAACGCATTCGAAGAAGAACTACCAATTTGAAAAATGATAGTGGGATTGTCTACCACGAAGAGACGGGGGTAGTGATTGACTAGAGTGGCAATTTACATAAGAGTTTCGACAGAAGACCAAGCGAAGGAAGGTTTTTCACTCGATGCTCAAAAAGAAAGGCTGGTCGCATATTGCGAAGCTCAGGGATGGGAAATCACGGGTATCTATTGCGACGATGGACACAGCGGAAGAAACACGCGCAGACCAGCGTATCAGAGAATGATGCAAGAAAAAGACAAATGGGACATGATTCTTGTTTTGAAAATGGACCGAATTCATCGAAACAGCAAGAATTTCATGATTATGATGGAAACCCTTGAGAAATGGGGTAAAAAGTTCGCCAGTATGCAAGAATCTTTTGATACATCAAATGCCGTTGGGCGATTTGTTGTTGATATCATTCAGAGAATCGCTCAGTTGGAAAGCGAGCAGATCGGAGAAAGAACTTATATGGGTATGTTACAGAAGGCGGAATCCGGTAAAGGCTTGTTAGGTTTTTATCCTCCCTTTGGTTATAAATTTGTTAATGGCCAGCTAACTGTTGTAGATGATGAAGCTGGGATAGTCCTTGATATTTTTCAAAGTTATCTTCGTGGGGAGAAAATGCGCGAAATTGCGTGGCGTCTCAATAAGTATGAGATCGCAACGAGACGAGGCGGCCGTTGGACGGTCTGGTCGATCAGTCGGATACTCAGGAATCCCGTATATGCTGGTTTCCTAAAATGGGATGGACGACTAATGAAGGGATCGCATATTCCTATTGTCCCTGTGAATCTTTTTAACGCCGTTCAGGAGATTATAAATAATCGAAACTTGGCGCGAAGCAAGCGTCAAGTTTGCAATCTTCCTCAATGATTTTTGTAATGTATCGATTTTTCATTTTGCCCTTCCCTTCGATCTCATTTCTTTTTCATAATTTATGTTGTTATGAGGGGGGGTTAAGCAAGAAAAATGATTATTTTTAGTTGATATTCGGGAGTCCGTCGTTGACTAAAATGCACATTTTTGTTCAACATCTAATTCCGACCATCCCTATGATACAACTCTTTGTGGATTTGTTTTCATTAACCGGTACAAAGCTCATGTGAAGGATAGATCGATGATTAACGCCGTTTAAAAAACGATTCTCCCGTCGATTCCTTTGAGTCGAAATCGATGCTTGTGGTTCCTTAACCATAATCCTTGCAGAAAAGCTAGGACTAGAATAAGCATCGACCATATTTAATTCAAAAAAAGGTGAATAATTTTCTATCAAACGAAAAATCCATAAGAGTTTTTCGACCTAGTCTGGTGCACTAGATATGCTTCCCGTTAACTTTAAAGCGTAGAGGAAGAAGAGGGACGATCATTGATTATGTATTATGCGATAATAGTAAAGATAATAACGCGATATAATTAATAATTTTCGCATATATTTTTTCTCAACGAATTACAACAAGGGTGGATGACGTGTCTAAAATTTTTTTAACAATAATCAAAAGACTTTCAAAAGAACGTAAATCTTGACCGCAAGAGAAATTTTGATTAAATTTAATCCTGAGGATAGAACCAAAACACATTATTTTCCTTCATATAATCTTTTATCGCAATTATTTTACAACAGCTCGCCATTTGGAAAGTCGGATTGTGTGATATGATTTGATCTAAATTTATGTAGTTTGTTACTTAATCACTTAATTTATTTTAATTAGAAACTTAACCAACTCGCTTACCAATTTTACCACAATAAAAAATTACTTCAATAAAGGTCACTCTAATGTTCCCGATGATCTTTATTAAATATTATTTACCTACTTTTATGGGTTTGCTATGAATACCAACAAAGAAAGCGCCGATTGGACCGAACTTTATAGACCAAGAACACTAAATGATATCGTTGGCAACCCAAAGGCAATACAGGAATTGAAAGAATGGGCCCTTGAATGGGAGAGCGGCAATCCAAAGAAGAAGGCCGCGGTGCTGATCGGTAGCCCAGGAACTGGAAAAACGAGCGCTGCTCTCGCCTTGGCGAATGATTTTGGTTGGGGGCTCATTGAAATGAACGCTTCGGACCAGCGCAATGCCGAAGCCATTCGAAAAATTGCGCTCAGAGGCGCAACGACTGATACCTTTACAGATGAGGGGGAATTTCTTTCATCGAAAGAAGGTTGTTTAAAACTTATAGTCCTCGACGAAGCGGACAATATTTTTGGCAAGGAAGACCACGGCGGAATACCTGCGATCGTTGAGCTCATCAAAACAACTAAACAGCCAGTCATCCTTATTGTCAACGATTTTTATGCGTTGAGTAAAAAGAGCGAAGTCATCAAATCTGGAACAAAACAAATCAAATTCAATCGTCTTCATCCAAATTCAATAAAAGCAATACTTAAGAAAATCTCGAAAGATCGCGGACTGAAAATCAGCGAAAGAGCACTTGAGTTAATAGCGGATAATGCAAATGGCGATCTTAGATCTGCGATTAGAGATTTACAGGCGATTGCACTTGGTAGGACAGAAGTCACAGAGAAGGATGTTACAATCTTAAACGAAAGACAAATCATGAAGTCAATGTACGATCTCTTAATCGAGGTGCTTCATGGTACAAATCCCGATAGAGCAAGATCGATTTTCATGGAGGTAAATGAAGCACCTGACTACGTATTACTGTGGATCGACGAAAACATTCCACTCGAATACAGAGATCAGAATGATCTTTATCTTGCATATCATATTTTGGCAAGATCAGACGTTTTTCTGGGAAGGGTCAGAAAAAGACAGTACTACGGGTTCTGGTCATATTCAATCGATCTAATGAGTTATGGTGTTTGCGCCTCAAAAAGTAAGAAATACAAAGAATTTGCAAAATATCGGTTCCCGCTTTATTTGATGAAAATGTCTCGATCAAGGAGCTTACGAACGGTGAGAGATAGCATCTCGGCAAAACTAGGGGCTATCTGTCATTGCTCCATATCAACGGCAAGGGATGAACTATTGCCTTATTTCCAATACATTTTTCATAACGATAGGGATTTCAGAATAAGAATTGCTATTGAACTGGGACTCGACGCTGAGGAATTGGCATTCCTCTTGAATGAGAAGATCGATTCGCATCAGATCAAGCACTTACTTACAGAGATTCAAAAAGTTACTGATTATGAGAGGAAGCCATTCAGAGAAATTGAGACCCTGGGTGTCGATGACGATCGTTCCGTTGAAGACGAACAATCTTCCGAAGATCAGTCGACAAAACAGCGTAGCCTTTTTGAATATTGATGGCATCAGTTGGTTGAATGAGATGAAATCTGAACTTCTTACGATTCTCGAAAAACAACAATACAAAGTATATCACGAGCATGCTGCTGTGAAGCTATGTCACTGGGTAAGAGAGAGCCTATTGCGTAACAGGTTTTGTTATAAACAGGATTTCTACGGAATCAAATCTCACCGGTGTCTGCAAATGACACCCGTCGTGAATATGTGCACACAGAGCTGTCTCTTCTGCTGGCGCGTTCAGGGTTTCGAATCATCCCCGAGTTCTTGGTGCGATCCAGAAGAAATGCTTGACGCTTTGATCGAACAGCAAAGACTTTTGGTATCGGGATTCAAGGGTGATAAGCGATGTGCGATTGAGCGGTGGCAGGAAGCGCGTGAACCTAAACACATTGCAATTTCACTTGCTGGTGAGCCTACATTGTATCCTTTTCTCAGCGACTTCATCGAAGTATGCCATACAAGGGGACTGACGACATTTCTCGTCACAAATGGGACGAACCCCGAAGTTCTCCAGCAGCTGGATCCATTACCAACGCAGCTATATGTGACAGTCGCGGCACCAAACGAAGAGATCTACAAAAAACTCTGTATCCCAAAGATTCCTGATGGGTGGGAGCGACTCATGTCGACGCTTGAATTACTTCCCTCATTGAATGCAAGAACAGTCATTCGTCATACGCTTGTGCAAGACTGGAATCTGGGATGGGAAGAGGAATACGCAAGACTCGATGAAATTGCTGATCCAACATTTATCGAACCAAAAGGATACGTGTTTGTCGGGCAGTCGAGAGAAAGGATGAGCCTCACAAACATGCCTTCCCACGCATCGATAAGGGATTTTGGGAGAAGACTCGGAAATCTGCTCGGTCTTGAAATTCTCAAGGAGAAGGAAGACAGCAGAGTTGTTTTACTGGGGGAAAAAGGGAGAGAGTCAAAAATTCCAAACATCGAGTGATTATTTCAGCCTGACTGTTTCCAGATTCATCGGAGCTCTTGTCTCAACATTGAACTTCTTATACAATGCACTAGCCAGATCAATACACTTATGTTCTTCGCCATGGCACACAATGATTCTTTCGGGCTTGGGTTCTAGCGAGGAGATGTAGTTAATCAGCTGTCTTCGATCAGAGTGTCCAGAAAAGCCATCAACCGTTTCGACAGCCATCTTCAATTGGAGATTGATTGGCTTTCCCCTTTCCGTCAAGGTCAGATCTGTCCATCCTTTTTGAATCTTCCTTCCCAGCGTACCCTCTGCTTGATAACCCACAAACACTAATGAACTTCTTGGGTCATCAGCCCATGTTTTGAAATACTCGATGACCGGGCCACCGTTCATCATGCCTCCCGTCGCGAGTACAATACATGGATCTGGGTCATCGCTGATCTTTTCTCGCATCTCATTGCTATCAACCCGCTTGAAGATATCTGAAAGAAATGGATTTTGACCCATTTGGAATATTTGTGTACGAAGCTGGCTGTTGAGATATTCGGGATATGCTGTGTGTATGGCGGTTGCCTCCCATATCATTCCATCGAGATAGACTGGTACGGTTGGCACCTTTGAAGTCCTCATCAATTCTTCCAATACGAGCATAACTTCCTGAGAACGACCGACCGCAAATACTGGAATAAGAACCTTACCGCCTCTAGACAATGTGCGCTCGACAATCTCTTTCAGCTGATTGGCTGCTTCTGCTCTAGATGGCTGCATGTCATGGTGGCCACCATACGTCGATTCAATGACCAGCGTTTCAAGCCTAGGGAATTTGTTTACAGTCGCATTGAACAGCCATGTTCGTTCAAATTTCATATCGCCAGTGAAAGCAATGTTGTACAATCCATCACCAATATGAAAATGTGAAACCGCAGAACCCAGAATGTGTCCGGCGTTTTGGAATGTTAATCTTACGTCTGGCGCGATATCAGTTGTTTCGCCGTATTTTAACGGAATGCAGTGTGCAACGACATCGCGGATGTGAGAGGAATCATAAGGACTCTTTTTCCCCTCTCCGAACGAGACTTTGATATAGTCGAGCTGCAAAAGCGACATTAAATCCCGTGTTGGTGGAGTGCAATAGATCGGACCGTCGTAGCCATATTTGTAGAGTGCTGGAAGCAAACCACAATGATCGAGATGGGCATGCGTGATTACTACACAATCAACCGATTCCAGTGGCTGAATTTCTGGCACGTTAAAATATGGAGAGCCGTTGTTTGGATCGGAGACGTCGACACCACAATCGATGAGAATCTTACTTTCCTTTGTTGAGAGCAGAATGGCGCTCCTTCCGACTTCCCTAAACCCTCCTAGCGCCGTAATTCGAATCCATGTATCCCCTTCCAGACGAGTCCTCATCAACCGTCTTCCAACTTTCTTGAGAAATTCCTTCCGCTGGTCTTGGATATGACGGAGGTAATAACGGATTTCAGAAACGGTCTTCGAAGGAATTGGTGGAGCCCTAACAACCTTCGGCGCCCAACCAACTTCTTTCTTTATTTCATTGAGTAATGCACCATGTTTTCCAATAACGAGACCTGGTGCACCTGCTTCGATGGTGACCTCGCCAGTGTCATGCTCAAAATAGATATCAGTAACTTGAGCTTCTGGAGGGATAATCTGTCGAATTCTTTGCTCCACGCTCTCAGGATCGGCTAGCATTGTTGGATCCGGTCTGATAGCAACCCGCCTGCGCAGCGCTTGCGCGAGTTGTTTCACTATTTCATTGTTTGAGGCAAAAGCCTCCATGTCTTTCGTGTAAACAACAACAACTGGTCCCTCAAAGTCGATTGAGGTGATGCTGATCTCTGGAGGAACAATTTTCCTGACCTGTTCTCTTATTTCCTCAAGTACTTTATCCATGCTCATGATCCTGTCACACTTCGAATTGCTCAGTTTGATAGCAAGTGGGCAGATGCTAACGCTACAACAATCAGGCCTCGATGCCCATTCGTTTCATCCGGTTTTTCACTTCCTCGGCTGGCACTTCTTTATATCCTTCCTTTCCGATCGTCACGATCGTCATACCATCGCCACTAGCCGAGTCACGCTTCATTGCTGCATTGAGCGCCCTGATGGCGAGATCAATTGAGTCATTCATCGAAAGCTCTTTTCGATAATAGTCCTCAAGGACACCATAAGCAAAAGGAGATCCAGACCCAACGGAGACATAATCATCTCTGATCGAGCCGCCTGCAGCATCGATTCCAAACACATGCCCACCGGTTCTATCGACACCACCAACAATCAAGCCCACATAATAATAGCCAGCGATGCCTCCTCCACTCCTCAGAATGTTCGATAGAAGCGTTGCAGCGGACTTCACTGATATGGGAACCCCTCTCTTTAATTTATAGAGTTCAACCTCTGCACGCAGAAATCTTGCTAACAATTGAGCATCACCAACAAGCCCAGCGACGGTCAAACCCAGATTATCATCAATCTTGAAAACCTTTTGGACTTCTTTATGAGCGATCATGTTGCCCATTGTCGCTCTGTGTTCAGACGCCAATACGACACCTTCAGCGTTAACGATACCAATGGTTGTTGTACCTTTCTTAAGTTGTTCATTTTCCATCGAACTGCACCTTCCAAAATCAATTGTTCAAAAGATAGGGCCTTTCTTCGTGTCTCGAATGAAACGGCCCATATATATATTTTATTACTTTTCATACCTTTTTCAGCAAAAACCGAAAGCATGCTGTGATTTGAGATAGATAAAAAATTATCGTATCTCGAAATAAATCTGATTGTTTGTTCATAAATTATCTTTCACACGTTCAAACGAGTCGAAACTGCTTTGGCCAATTATTCATGACCCAATGGGAAATATAAAAGAGTTTCAATTAATCGTCACCTTCCTGATTTTCATTCAATTCGATCCTTCTTTTTCTTTTTGATCGACAAATATTTCTCGAATTAATGATGACAGAAGCATGGCCACAGCAATTCCTGCCAAAATCCCTGTAACTAGCCTCAACGGGTTCGTCGATTCATAGGATGTTAGGAGCTGCAGGGTACCATCTATCACAAGTGGAGTGAACATCAAGACGAAAGTGATGGCATTAATCTTTATTTTGGGGACTAATAGGGCAATAAGCATCCCGAGCGTGAGACCGGCAAAAATCCCAAAATCTCTTGCACAAAAGGGCATTTGATTTCCATTTACGAAAAACGATCGATCAGATTTCTGATGGCAATAGATATCACCAATTGTATAGATGATTCGCGGAAGCGGATTCATCTTTTCAACGATATCTGAATTATCGATCTGGCCTACAAATCCGCTCAAATCACTCACGGTGTTGCTTGGCACGAGAAAAGGTGAGATAATAATGATAAGAAACCAACCTACGAATAGAATAAAAAAGCCAATTTCGATTCTTCTTGCGCTTACGTTTTTTAATTTCATTGATTAAGGGGATATGAAAAAATAAGGATATGATGATTGACCCTTGATGGAATTGTTAAAAAAAATCTTATTAAACAATTTACAATTCCTGGCAAAATTCCTTACAGGAACCCATTTTCATTAGCCAATTTTCGAACTCCCGAAGAATCAAGTAGATTCCTCTTTTTTTAGTCATTTATTAGTTGCGCTTGAATTTTTGTGACAATTGCGTGAGTAACGAAAAAAATCAAATAAGAGACTAAGCAAGAGGAAGATTGATAAATGGGTATGGCAACTCAGGTGCGATGATAGAGCTTCCAGAGGATTTAAAGATCCTAAAAAGATTTCACGGACATTTGGGGCCGTATGTTGTAATAGGATACAAAATGGGCAAGATTGGCCGACAGAAGATAAATGGTAAGATATCTGCCATCGTCCGTACTGGCACCAGAAGACCTCTCTCATGTATTATTGATGGGATTCAATTCTCATCTTCGTGCACCCTTGGCAAAGGGAATATTTCGATTATCGATGATGGAAAAGCGCATGCCACATTTGCGGGATCAGGGCTGGTCATTGATGTCATGCTACGCGACGAAATTAAGAAACTAATCGATTCTACGATGTCGCGAGATACAGAGGAGAAAATTGCCGTCGAACTCTTCCATAAAGATAATGATGAATTATTTATCGTTAGAGAAATCGAATCAACCACATTCGGGTGAGGAGTGATGTTCCGATGAACACGATCATCGAGAGAGGCATCCTCCTCCCAAATTGGTAAAGAACTTCATTCCAGCTTCTATCACCAAGAAGAAAAACCGTAAAATACGTTATGATGAAAGTCAACTCGATTAGATAAATTCCAGTAACCAAAATGTTCGAATTAAACATAAGCGTCGCTGATGACCCATAAACATCCACAGCAGAGAAAATACTGCATGTCATGCCTAAAACGACTGGCGCGAAAAAGACGCATGTAGACCTCATCATGTCAACAACTCCACGCAGTCGCTCCTCAATTTTCAATTCACAAGATTTCAAATCGCTGATGTGTTGCGCTAGATTCACTGCTAGCCAGCCCGCTCCTTGCGTGTCGCGATTTGCGCATTTTGCAACGATCTGCATCGCTCCTTTGATCAACGGCGAAATCGGCAATACTGTAATTTCCTCCACAACCACACGCTCGATGTTTTTCCTCATCATTCTTGATTTATGAAGAACCCTTTTCGCAAAATCAGTGAATGGTGAATTGAATCTCGATTCGATGCATTCTTTCAAAGAGATCTCAAAGCTTCCCCCAGCAATCATTCTGTTTCCCATTTGGTAGAGAGCAGTGATGAATTCCTTTTCGTTTTCCCTATTGTGAGATCTTGTTAAATGATCGCCTTTTAATTTCAAAGCGAATAGGAGCGGGGCTGGAATCGATAACATCAATAAGACTACATACGGTTGATCGTCAGCAAGACCTGAAAGGAGGAGAACAAGTATAGCAGCGACGATGGAAAATAATACGAATAACTCGTGTCGTCCGAGGTCAATTCGACTCTTTTGTAGAACACTTATTGGATTTCTCGAAAGAATTGAATTTGCGAAAAGAAAGGTCATCGCTGGTAAGATTATTAACAGTAGAACATAGATACCTGTGGGCTCCACTACTGGGGCGATTCCAGTAAGGCTTTCTGAGGATGCCAATGGAAAATAACTCTGAAAAATTAATAGCGGAAAGAAAGATAGAATCATGACTGGCAATAGGATACCAAGCGCGAAAAGAACTAAGGTTGGCACCGTCAGAGATGCAACATATTTCTCAACACCCTCTTTGACTCCACTGATGACAATGGAATTAGCCTTATCGAGAACGCGACTTATGCCTTCCTTTGTTTTTTCACACGTAGAAGAAATAACCAGATGGAGTGCTTGTCGCAATCCGTCGTTCATATTTGAAAGTGATGAAGCAATTTGAATTAAACCTGAAATCGCGTTTGTCTTTGATCTCGTCATCACATCCCACAACGCAGATAAAAGTTTCTCGGAAAGAGGACTCTTTATGTGCTTCGAAGTGAAGATGATAGCATGTTCAATCGATGGATCAAATCGGATGCTCATTGACATACAGCCGATGACCGCTGGCGAGTCTCGAAACAACATTCTTTCCTCACGGGTAATGAACCAGTTTGGTATGTTTAGAATCAAGGAAGCAAGAACAGCTGGAAAAAGAAGCGAAGCAAGCAAGATTGGGATCATTTTCATACTTCCAATCAGGCAAAGAAGTGGTATGGAAATCGAAAAAATGAGTGTCGAAGAAACGATGAGTATCGTCCAAGAAGCAGAAATGAGGTCATTCTCATCTATTCCACGAAGCTCGAGCCAACGTTTTGATTGATCTGAGACTAAACGTCTGAAATACTTTTTGAGACACCGAGGAGGTTGTACTTTGTTTACATTTTTTATGAATGTCAAGTAAGTATTTTCAACTGAGTTCGCCAAGACCTAACCTCCTCTGAACCCAGCTTTCAAATTCACTAAGAATCAGTTCATGATCGACCTTCCCCACATCCATCCGTTGCCAAAGAAATTCATTCGTTCTCGCAATCCACTCGGGTTCGAGGCATTCCTTTCGTCCTTTTTGAGCAAATGCAAGAAGAATCTCCCGCATTTTCGCTCTCGTCAAAATATTCATCCATGCCTCTTCACAAGTGAGGTTCCAAGACTTTGCTATTCTATTAATAATACCGGAATCTTGAACGGAATGCAAGTTGAATTTTCCGGTATGGTGATCGAACTCAACAAACGGTCGAAATTCACCAGAATTGCTATCCTTCTTGAGTTCAGTCAATTCGATTATTTTACGCATCTGTTTCGGAGATCCATGAGGTCTGTACAAACCGAGTGCAATAACGATATCTGTTGCTCCAAACGCTTCCTTTGGAATACCCATGTCATGAACGACACGCTCATAGACAGTCCTAGCGGAATCACCATGTATCGTTCCGAGAACGGAAGATCCCGCTTTTCCAGTTCGCATGCTTTCGTAAAGCGTAATAGCTTCTTTCCCTCGCACTTCTCCTAAAACAATGGCAGACTCACCAAGTCTCAGTGAGACTCGGAGTGCTTCGTCTGTTTTTTCTTCCCTTTCAACACCGATTTCATTTTCAACAAGTATTGACTGGATCTTGTAGCCAAGCTGCTGAAGCTTTTTCACTGGCAATTCTGAGGTATCCTCAATTGTGAGAATTCTCTGAGTTCTTGGAAATTCGAATAGCGTTGCACCTAATAGTGCAGATTTCCCTGCTCCTCGAGGTCCACAAATCAATATTGTAGTACGGCCATCTATCAGAAACGAAATGAGAGCAGCAATGTAACAATCAATAGTCCCATTGAACGCTAGTTTCAGCAGAGTCCATGGAAATCGAGAATGCCTTCTCAAGGCTATCGCCGTGCCCATCGGGCTTAACGGTGGGCCAATCACAGTCGCACGGGTATCAAAGCTGGCAACATCAATCTCCATAATAGGAAAAGCTTCTGAAAAAGGTCTCCTGCTATATTGCCTGAATCTTGAGACGAGCCCTTCAATTTCGGAGTTTGTCGCAACAACATTTGTGACGCATCTCACGATGCTGTTTGACCCAGAAATCCCATTAATGGTAACATAGATGGGATTTTCATGAGCTGGCGCGTCAATGTAAATATCTTCGATGCGATCGTCCGATAACATCGCTTCGAGAATCCCTAGTCCTACAGTATATTTCGCTACTATTCTCGCCAGCCTTTCCTGCAATTCTTCGTTGTCCGTTCCATGGTCATCTCTTATGAGAACATTATTATTGATGAACGAGTTGATCAATTGGAGCGAGGTTGATTGAACATACGAATTCAGCTCATCAAAACAAAGGGAAAAATCTCTTGGCGGATTTTGTCCTAGGTGCTCGATCGTCTTTCGAACGATTTGCGTCAATTCGTTTGAAAGTTCATACTCCCATGGCATAATATAATAGAGGTATTCGATCCCTTCATTTAAAGAGAAAATTTGGACACGTGCATCTTTGATCTCATATTCTTCAATCTTTCTAGCGTTCCGAGGAATGTTCTTGATTAGCCAACAGCCAGAATAGTGTGGTCTGTAAGTGCTTCTTTCAGCGACAAGTTTATCGAATCCTTTCTTTGCGATACTTCGCTGATCATTGTTCGTTGGATTTCTTGAAATAGGACTTCTAATTACGACCTTCGTCATTAGTTGTCACCACCATGAAAAGTTCCCTCGCAACAATTCGTTCAATTGCCTCAATTTCTGTACTTGCGCATTTGAGCCAAAATTCTAGTTTTTCTGAACAAATCTGGCATTTTTCAGATTGATGTTCAAAATGGTTACCCAACGGGAGTCTGATGTCTTTAACAGATAAACGATCAATAACAAGACCCAGTAGAAACCGTGGATTTATATGGCATGATGTACAATGCCTATTAAAGTTAAAATTCGCAAATGTAGAAAAGAATGAGCTTTCAATTTTCGAAGCGTGTTGAAGAATTTTAATGATCGATTTGTCGTACGAGACATCTTGATCGCCCATTAGAATAATCTCATCAACGCCAGGTTCAATCGAAAGAATTTTGATAACAGATTCAAAACATCTAGGATTTCTCAAATCTTGCTTACCTTGACATTTACAGCAATTGATTTCAAGTCTACCTTCAGATTTCGTGTACAGGCAGAGTGTCGCATCCTCATTATCTTGTGATAATGTGTCTTTTATGCGTAGAAATGACCGTCCGCCTCGCCTCATGTTCCTCGGACACTGATTAGATTTAATAGTCCATTCATCTATTTATTACAATGAAACTAAATAACTAAGAATGCAATTTATTGATTTGTGAAATAGACGCTTGTGAAACATTACGATGGCAAAACGATCAGTGGCATTAAACATGCGAAGCTTATGTGGGAGGAAGAGAATTATAACTCAAGGACATACGTGAAATCGTGGTTGAGCTCGTGGCACCTGCTGGTTCAAAAGATGCACTCAAGGCGGCAATCCTCGGAGGTGCGAATGCCGTCTATCTCGGCGGAAAGCGATTTGGTGCTAGGAGATTAGCGGAAAACTTCACTCCTGGCGAATTAAAAGCCGCGGTCAGAACTGCTCATGACCACGATGTCAAAGTTTTTGCAACTGTGAATACACTTGTCAAAGAGAAAGAGCTCTCAGCTGCACTCTCTCATGTTGACTTTCTTGTGTCTATTGACATTGATGCGATTATCGTCCAGGATAGGGGACTTCTGAAACTGATTAAAGATAATTTTTCAATACCTATTCACGCCTCAACACAAATGGGAATTCATTCGCCTGAATGCGCTGCTTGGGCTAAAGCCAACGGAATTAAGAGAGTAATCTTGGCTAGAGAATTAACATTCTTTGAACTTGAAAAATTGAGAAGAGAAACAAACATCGAGCTTGAGTTTTTTGTACACGGCGCTTTGTGTTATTCATATTCGGGCCAATGCTTGTTCTCTAGTTTACTTGGTGGACGAAGCGGTAATCGAGGGATGTGCGCTCAACCTTGCCGAAAATTGTACAAACTTGGCAACAAAGAGAATTATATGTTAAGCACCGCAGACCTATGCGCGATCGACAATTTGCCACGTTTGGTGAAAATCGGAATCGATGCTTTTAAGATCGAGGGCAGGATGAGAAGCCCAATTTATGTCTATCTAGCATCAAGGATTTACTCAAACGCAATCGCCAGAGTGAAAAAAGGAGAAGAAGAGATTATTACAGCAAGGGAAAAAGAGTTACTGGAAACGGTTTTCAATCGAGGATTCACCTCAGGCTACCTTGAGAAAGAACAAATTATGCAGAGGGAATTCCCTGAGTCGCGTGGTTTATCACTTGGCACTGGCATAGTAAGAGGAGGTATCCTCCGAATCACATCTGAATCGATTCGGAATGGTGACGGTATTACTTTATATAAGAACGGGAAAAAAATTGGTGGTTTCGAGGTTGACCTAAGTGGAAAAAATGATAGTGAACACATCCTAATCCCTCCATTTGATCTTCAAGATGGAGAGTATTTAGTGTATAAAACAAAGGATGGGGAATTTTCGAGAATTCAGAAAATGATAGAAGCGTTCCCGTTTCAAACGACAAAGGCAGAAGAAAGAACTCTGAGACTAGAATTGCCTTGCAAAAAAAGACAAAGGTCTGAGTGTGAATTATCGTTTTACATTTCATCCATTAAATCCCTTCAAAAAATACTCCCCTATGCATCGAGAGTTTATTTTGATTGGAATAAGCAATTCGATGAAGCGAAGCGACTTTGCAACAATCAAGGAATTGAAATTGTATTGATGATGCCGAGAATCTCAACAGAGGTGCCAGAAACACACGAGGAATCTCTAATGGTGTGTACATTAGGTCAGATCCAGAAGTACTCAGATAGAAAGCTCTATGGTCATTATTCCCTGAATTTCTTCAATAGCCTAACGATCCCAAAATTGTACCAATATACGTTCTCCGTTGAGCTCAATAAGGACGAGATGAAGGAAACTCTGGCACATTATGATGGAAGACTTGAAATTCTTGCATTTGGAAAAATCGAACTGATGGTGACAAAAGACCCTACAATTCCTGAGGGAATGTTAATCGACGAGCTGGGGAAAAGATTTGAAGTCTACCGAGACACTCTGGGTCTTGCGCACATTCTCAATTCTGCTGACTTATTGCTACTGGATTACATTGATGAATTCTCAGAAATGGGAATCGAATCGATCGGGATTGATCTGAGAAGAAGAGATGCTGAACTTTGTGAACTTGTCGCCAAAGCGTTTTTTGAAAAAAGGTTAGAATTGAAAGACGAGATCAAAAAGAGGTGCAAATCCGTCACTCATGGTCATTACTTGAGAGGGGTTTTATAATCCAAGTTCTAGTTGAATCCTTTAGTCTCCCCTAGATTGCGAGATTTAATTGTAACGAATAAGAAAAAAGGGAATGATCTTGATCGCAAAACAGTTGAGAAAAATGATGCGATCATCAAGAAACTCTGATTTCTGGGCGACTAAAAACCATTATGTCTGCAGATTGAAAAAGGATTTTCAAGCAATTGGGAGTTTTTTCGAAGTTATTCTAACTCTGATGATCGTAACAGTCGGGATCGTCATTTTATCTGATGTCATTATGTCAGCGAGCCAAGATATCGTCAAACCACAAAATAACTTAGAAAGGGTGTCGGAGAGAATTGCTGAGCAATTCTTTGCGGACGATCGATTCTTCGCCCAAAATGAAATGTTGATGATTCCTCCACTTTACAACATTTCTTCTACGACTTATGATTTTTATGGCGTCAACGGTTGTAGTATTGTTCTTATTGACATAACAGATCAAGAGAAAACGACAACTTTATTGAAATTTGGTGATCCACCTGAAGAACCTAGCTCGCTGTTCAGTGTTACTTACCCTGTAAACCTTTTATACTCATCCGGACTGGTTGGTGCCGGCCTAATAATAATCGGGGTGTGGTAGTATTATTAAGCGCAACGATAAGGCACAGGCCTTGATCTTCGATGCCTTGTTATTTCTTATGATATGTACGATGATTTCCATCTCAATTTCCAATTTCACATTTAAGATTGAAGAGGAACAATCTGATTTTTTACAGAAACAGACCGAGAGCGCACACCACGTATTACTGAAAACGAGCGTCGATTTTTCATGTTTTGAAGAATCTGAACTCGCCAAGAATAAATCCCTTAGCATCGCTCATATTGTGGCCTTCATTCTGATGAATGAGCTCGAAGAAAATGATTCGAAAATGATTTATTTTAAATCGATTGCCATTTACCTTCTTGATCGATTGCTTCCAGCATGTTTAGATTATCAATGGAGTGTGAAATGCGGCAACTACTCGTTGGTCGTCTCCTCAGATTCTCTTGATGATAAAAAAATGAGCAAGTTTGCATCGTTTATAGAGGTCTCCTTGGATGGAGAATCAAACCTCGTCTCTTTTTGCCTATTTACCTGGATGCGCAAATAAATAGGTCAAAATAAGCCAACAATCTAACCAGCTATTTTCCCTTAATTAACCCTTTCGCCGTTTTAGTTGCCCTAGCCAATTCAAGATATTGAAAAATAAAAGCAGCGAAGATCGAGACAAAAATTAATGCCACAAATAATTCCGATGGGATTGCCTCCATAAAATCGAGGGACTTTAAGAAAGCGTGATCCCCCGCGATGAAATCGACTAGAAAAAGAATAGCAACTAAACTGAAAAAATAAGATAACCATCCTAACACCGTGGTCTTAACGCGGATCACTTTGCAACGTGCGCCACAAACCTCGCATTTTTCCCTTGAGTACCAGTTCTTGGGCCTTAGGATCTTGCAATCAGGACAGTAACAAAATTTCATCACTACACAACCATGTCAATCAATGATTTTGTATTTTCCATTTTTGCTTGTTGGTGACGATAATTTGATTCCCGAATGTGACCAATTAATTTTCTTAGCGAAAAAATCACGTCTGGGTATTCTTATTAAATTTACATTAGACGATTTGCCATCATGCACCGAACTTTTTTGATCGATTAGCCTTGTCAAGAAGAATCGGCATCAGATCTTTTCCACGAATCCTTCCCAATCCTCCCCTAAGGAAGGAAGGTTCGTCGAACTGCTCAACAGTATCTCTGATGCCAGATTCACAATAAATCGTCACAGGAACTGGATCTCCGCTGTGATCTCTAACTTCAATTGGAGAACAATGATCCGCAAGGATCGCAACGACGGTTTCTGATGGAATCGAGTTCCTCAGATAACCTATCATTGAGTCAACTCGTTCAATTATTTCGATTTTCTTGCGGAAATCTCCGTCGTGAGAAGCGATATCAGTTGCTTTAACGTTGAGAAGTACTAGATCCTTTGACTCAAGGAGCCTGACAACGCACTCAGCCTTTGCTATCATGTCTGTATCAATTCCCCCTGTGGCACCGGGAACATTTGCCACTTCCATGCCACAGATCCTGCATATCCCCTTAACTAATGAAACCCCAGCAACGCAAGCTGCTGAAAGTCCGTATTTCTCCTCAAGCGATTGAATGTCAGGGAAAGTACCGGCTCCTCGAGGTAAAATAACATTGGCTTCAGGCTTTCCTTCCTTTCTCCTCCTCAAATTGATTGGATGAGTGCTCAGTATCCTGCGAGATTCTTCAACAAATTTGTTCACAATCTCTGCGGTTTTGGTTGCCTCTGGTACGAGTGGCATACATTCTTGAATCATCGAGCTTTCGTGCGGATCCACATCCGTTACAAATGGCGATAGACCTTCTCCCCTTAAGAGCAAAACGGCTCTGTGCTCGGTCGCCTCCTTGACAATAATTTCGACATCGCCAATTTTCAAATTTGAGAGAGAGGAGATGAGTTCTGTCGTTTCGGGCTGCTTAATCCTTCCCGCCCGCCTATCAACAATATTTCCCCGTTCATCAATTGTGGCAAAGTTACAGCGGAATGCAACATCCCCTTTTTGACCAATTAGTCCGATCCCTGCAGCTTCGAAAGGGCCTCTCCCTGTGTAAACCTGATAAGGATCGTATCCTAGTATCGCCAAATGAGAAGTATCACTACCTGGTCTGACGCCTGGCGCGATGACGTCCATGAGACCATTTACTCCGTTTTCAGCATACCAATTCAGATTCGGTCGGTTCGCGCATTGCAAAGGCGTTTTCCAGTCGAGTTCTCTGATCGCCCTGTCACCCAAGCCGTCAACAACCACGATGAGAATCTTCCTCTGAGGACGCATTATTATCGATGGTGTATTTGTTCGGATATAGAAAAATGTCACCGATTACTAAACGGCGACTTCTGGGCGTTCTCGAGACCAAACCGCATCGGGAAGTGTGTCATAAATGTTGACAGTTTCTTCTTTCGTTGCGATAAGTTTCTGAGCTTCACGTAGAATCTCTTCAGTATTAAGTTCCCAGTAAAAAATTCTCCAACTTCTACCATTTGGGAGAATCGTTTCCTCCCAATTCGTCTTCAATAATTTAAGATCCTGCAGAAAGTAAAATAGACGGCGATCTTCCTGATCGAGGATATTATCGATAACCAACTCTCCATAACCAAAGTAATTTAGGATACGTAAGGCTACCTCTTTTGCCATCTGCTCATTCAAGCCGATCTTGCTTGCGATGACTTTTGTTAGTATCTCTGGGGCAAAAGGGGAGTTTTCAATCATATCCATAATAAAAATATTCTCGAATTTCTGATATAAATAGATTGCTTCGGAACAATTTTATTGATTACCTCGATCTGGATCTGTACAAAGACAGTCTGCCAGTCACTCTTAACAAAGTATAAGAAAATCCTTTTATCATTTTGATAAGAGAACGGATTGACTGTCGCCGATAATGATAGATCGATTGTGTTAGCCGATGCGATTTGTCATTTTTGGTGATACCCAATATACTTTTAAAATGCCATAATAATCGAAATCCAAAGAATACACAATCCTAAGAAAACCGCCATTACTCATATGACAATTAACTAGTTATTATAAAGTCAGTATCGCCATAAATTCTCAAAAACTGCCATAAAAAAATCTTTTCGCTTTGTGCTAATTGTTTATAATTACTCTGTTTACCGCCGAAAATCAAACAACTGCATATATCCAATCTTGTCGATCTTGTATGCCTATAAATAACCAATAAACCGTTAGAGATTTCCTCATATTTAATACAGTGATAATCTGTTGATGAGAGCGGGTATAGAGATTTCGCTCAAGTTAGTAAACTGGATAAGAGGGGCGCTTCAAATTCTCGCAGACAATCTTGTTTTCATTGGAAAGGTGCAGGGGGTGCGATTTGAACGCACGGACCCCTTCGGGACAAGGTCCTAAGCCTTGCGCCGTTGGCCAGGCTTGGCTACCCCTGCGTGAAGGCTGGATGCGTTCATGAGTATATAAGTTCTTAGCGGCAACAAGTTGAAGATTTAATCGAAAGTCTATCGGCCACAACCGAATCTTTGACCATTTATTGTTTGAGATATCAAACAAAAAAAATCAGTTGAAATACCTAATCTAGTTTTGATGATTTCCTCTTGATCAACGTCTCAAAGTATTCTTTGGATTTTTCGATCGCACGATCGTGTGTACTGGGATAAACCTTGACCTTTCCTTTGACAGCGATCACATCTTCGGCATCCGTCAGCACAAGTTTTTCGAGATACGCGGACTGCTTATCAAACCTGAAATAAATGAATCCCTCGTCATCCGTTCTTCGTTCCAGGGTATCAACAATCTTTTTCAAATCATCTGGACTCAATCTATCAAAGAATGCATCTATTTCCGTCTTCTTTCCCAGGATAGCTTCGAGAATTACAATTGGATTGCCGTGGTAGCCAGTTGACATTAACCTCTTGAATTCATTTGTTCTGGCGACAAATTGCAAAGCTTTGATGACCCGAGTCTCGTCCTCAGTCGCATTAACGAAGACTCTGAAGAAGAGGCTATGGAATACCATTAGCTCCACATTTGCTAAAAGAGTATTATTTCTTTTTGATAAGCCTAAGGGGTATTTTGCGTGAGATATGAAACCCGCATCGGTATCAACGAAAACCAAGTGCTAAAAAATGGCACGGATATGAAAAACATGGAAAATGCTTATAATCACATAGCAGCTTGACCGCTTTGGTGTAACAAATGATCGAGATCCGCATTCATGGACGAGGCGGTCAGGGAGCTGTTGTGGCTTCCGAGATTCTCGCCCGCGCTGCCGTCAAAGACGGCATGCGAGTCGCAGCCTTTCCATTTTTTGGAGTAGAGAGGCGAGGAGCGCCGGTAACAGCCTTTTGTAGAATTGATGATAAGCCGATCAGGATTCATGCTGGCATCTACGAACCAGATTATGTAATCGTCCTCGATCCAAAACTCATGGAATTCGTTGATGTGTGCCAGGGCTTGAAACCAAATGGCGAGATATTGATGAATACGACGAGAAGTAAGGAAGAGCTTGGAATCAACAAATCAAATAAGACATGGATTGTTGATGCGACGGGCATCGCATTAAAACACGGACTCGGAAGCGAAACCGCTCCGATTGTCAACACTGCAATCGTTGGGGCATTCGCGAAAATCTTCCCAAAGGTATCACTTGAGTCAGTATTGAAGAGTATTGAAGAAGCTGCTCCAACTAAGAAAGATGCAAATGTCGCTGCTGCGAAGGAAGCTTATCACATGGTCAAGGAGGCGTAAGAATGGTAGAAACACCAAAGACCTACAAGGATCTGCCTTCCACGCCGATCACATTTTTCACAACAGAAGACAACAAGACTGGCACTTGGCGAACGATCAGACCAGTTATCGATAAGGAGAAATGCACCAGGTGCTACATTTGCTGGAAGTTCTGCCCCGATTTGAGCATCGAAGTTGAAAAAGAAGGGGATTATCCGAATGTCGATTACGATCACTGCAAAGGATGTGGAATTTGCGCCAATGAATGTCCTTCAAACGCTATCACGATGGAAAAGGAGATGGAAAAATGATAGAGGTGATGACAGCCAATTATGCGGCTGCTTACGCGGTTAAGCTGGCCCGGGTTGGAGTGATTGCTGCATATCCAATTACGCCTCAAAGCAGCATTTCCGAGAAATTAGCGGAAATGTACGTCAAGGGAGAGCTTCACGGCAAGTATTTTTTGGTCGAAAGTGAACACAGCGCAATGTCCATGCTTATCGGTGCTTCTTATGCTGGGGCAAGAACATTTACTGCAACATCTTCACACGGTCTCGCCCTCATGCACGAAATGTTGTTCTGGGCAGTTGGTGCCCGGCGACCGATCGTTATGGCCGTAGTCGCACGAGCACTGGCTCCTCCGTGGAATATCTGGGGAGACCATATGGATGTCATGAGCGAGAGAGATACAGGTTGGATGCAGTTCTTTTGCGAAAACAATCAAGAGACACTCGACACAATTCTGATGGCTTATAAGATTTCGGAAAATCGATCAGTGATGTTGCCGTCAATGGTGATTGAAGACGGTTTCATCCTTTCCCACACGTACGAAGCTGTTGACATTCCTGATCAGGATGAAGTCGACGATTTTCTGCCGCCATTCGATCCAGAATGGAAAATCGACTTCAACGATCCAAGGAGATTCGGTGGTCTCACAATGCCAGATTGGTGGTCAGAATTTAGATACCGAATCGCACTAGATCAGGAGGTTGCAAGAAAGAAAATTGTGGAAGTCGACAAAGAATTCGAAAGAAAATTTGGCAGGAGTTACGGTGGTCTCGTGGAATTTTATAACTGTGACGATGCAGAAGTGGCACTCGTTCTCGCTGGGTCCGCAGTCGGTACAGCAAAAGAAGTTTCCGATAAGATGCGCGAGAGAGGGAAGAAGGTCGGTGTTGTTAAACTTAAAACCTTTAGGCCTTTCCCAGCCGAGGAATTAAAAAAGCTCAACGATATGGTGCCTGTGGTCGGCGTGTTCGATCGAAGCTACACATTCGGATATGGCGGTGCATTATATTCCGAAGTAAGGAACGGAATTTACGACCCCGCTGGAGGTGCTCTTGTCAAGAACTATGTCGGCGGTATGGGCGGGAAGGATTTCACACCGAAGAACATGGAATTCATCTTTGAAGATCTTCTTAGGATTAAGAAGGAAGGAAAAGTGGACAAAATGGTTGAATGGATTAATATAAAAGATGGCACGGGGAGGTGGTAAATATCCCCAAATTCACAATTCCGAAGGAAGAATATGTTTGCAAGGGACACAGCGCATGCCCAGGTTGCGGAACGCCGCTTGCCCTTCGTTATACTTTAAAGGCCCTTGGCAAGCGAACAGTATTAAATATCCCTGCAGGTTGCGGTGGCGTTATACTTGGTGTATGGCCAAGCTATGCCCTGAAGGTTCCAGTCGTGGACAATGCATTTGAGTGCACTGCAGCCGTCGCTGATGGGATAAGGGCTGGATTTGATGTACTCAGCGTTGAAGATGCGTATGTCGTCGGTTGGGCTGGCGACGGTGGAACCGTTGACATTGGGCTTCAAGCGCTTTCTGCTGCCGTCGATCGCAATGCAAACATCATTTATATCATGCTGGACAACGAAGCATATATGAATACGGGAATTCAAAAAAGTGGATGCACTCCGATCGGTGCGTGGACGACAACAACCCCTGTCGCCGATGAAAAAGGCTGGAATACATCCCCGAAGAAGAGAATCATGGAAATGCTTGTTGCTAACGGGATTGTCTATGGGGCAACCGTTAATGTTGCGTTTCCAGAGGACTTTATTGCAAGACTGAGAGAGGCAAAAGACATCAAGGGCACAAAATTCATTCATGTCTTGGCCCCATGCACACCGGGTTGGCGTATCGACCCAAAAAAAAGCATCGAAGTCGCAAGACTAGCAACCCAGACTGGAATTTTTCCACTTTATAAAGTGGAAAACGGAAGATATTCGTTGACAAAAGAGATCAAAAACAGAAAGCCAGTACGGGACTATCTGATGCTCCAGGGAAGATTCAGACATCTCAAGGAAGAGGCGATTAACCAAATACAAAAAATCGTTGACGAAGAATATGCGCGTCTTCTTAAGAAAATCAAGGATACAAATGAATAAAATCGCACCTCAACATCTATAATTTCACTTTTTCTTACATTTATGATTTCCTTTTTTATAATTTCCTTTTTCTTTTTACATTTATCAATTTGCTAAATCTTAATTCGATTCAGACAGCAATTTTTTAAACGCCTGCTCACTCCTTAGCCTCGAATAGTTCAGCTGATCTCATTTACAATGATCCTTCCAACGCCATCTTGTGCACGCCAATCACGCATGAATTGGTCAAATAGGATGATCAATTCGGAATGAATTTCGCACTCGGGTCGCCAAATTGGTCGGGATTGGATTCGTTGCCAACAGCGGCGTGAATCAGTTCGGCTTCTGGGATCTTTCTTTGGGAGAGTTCTTCGGACTCTTCCTCATCAATGTCCTCTAGCATTTCCTCAATGTCTGACGCGATCTGCGTTATGAATGATTCGCTGATTTTTGTGCATACTGATTCAATGATCTTGATGATGCTTCGCTCCATGATAGAAAAGCTTTCCCATACAGGTATGTCACCAGCAATTTCAAGGAGTTTGTCATTGTCTAAAACGAGTGTAGTTTCAGCAACCTCCTTAAGCCTCTTAATACCCTCTGCCGCTTTTTTACGGCATTCTCGTTCATGGGAAAACGGATTGATTGCGATTGCGAACGTCACAGCATCGAGTTCCTTTGCAACCTCGGCGACAACAGGCGCAGCACCAGTGCCGGTTCCACCGCCCATCCCAGCTATGATGAATACGATATCGCTGCCCTTTAGTACTTCTCGAAGGGTCTCCCGCGCACATTCTGCACAATATTCTCCGACTTCTGGAAAACCGCCAGCTCCTTTGCCGTATGTTACGTCTTTCCCGATTAGAATTTTCTTGTGCGCATCAATAGATTGCAGCTTTTTTTCATCGGTGTTGACCGCAATGGTCTCGACACTATTCTTGCAGTTCCAGTATACACTATTAACGATATTATTCCCTGCCCCACCACATCCCACAACCGAAATCTTTGGCTCAATCATCCCCTTGCTGAGCATTGCCATTATTTGCTCAGTTTTCATAGTTTTATCCATATCTAATCGGCCTCCTTCCCGGAATCTGAGGACGATTTAGACTAATTCAACGACTTTGTTGTAACAAAGCCGTGCATCCCATCCCTTCTAGCCTATTCATCCTCAGCTTGATTTGATTTTCCCGCAACTGGTCCAGAGTCTGGGACGATTTCTAAGGTCTCACATTCATTTTCGTCCAGTCTTTTCTTGATTTCTTCGAGGAGCGACTTTGAAACAAACTCCTTTCTCACACATTCCTCGATTGCATCAGATACGGAGTTGTATACCCCTGCCCGAACAAGCCCTTCGATGACACGAAGTGCCAAACGGGGAACCCTGATTGTTATCTCCGTTCCTTGAGATTTCAGCGTCCTATCGTCGTGTTTGCCCTGAATGAATGATCTCAGTGCGATCCTTGCCAGTTGCGACCTACTTGTGTATTCAGGATGCATCTCGAGGAACTCATCTAAGATTTTGAGTTCTTCCGAGCCCAGCCTGAGCGAGATCCTTTCCTCATTCATTGAATGCCAGTCCTCTGTCCCACCACGGGCGTCATACATTATGACAAAAACAATATTTATAATTTGTTGCAAAAGTCATATTTTGTCATACCAAACATTCTGAAAGAAAAAGGTAACTAATTTCACTTCATCAGATTCTATCGATCAGTTCAGATAAAAGAACTCTCATTTGTTCTAAATTGAATTTAAATATTTAGATTCTGTACATTGTAATCCTTCAATTTGACATCAAATTTCTAGTCCCAAGAAACCTCTGCTTAGAGATATATTATCGAAAATATCTTTTAAATCCTTCCATATACCCTGCCAAAGGTAGAATATGATCAATAAACTGGCAGATATCGAGCGAAAATGGCAGGAAAGATGGTACGATGTCGGCATCAATGAGGCAGAGCCCGATAACCGACCAAAATTCATGATCATCTTTGCCTATCCTGGAGTAACTGGATATCTGCATGTGGGGCATTTACGAGGCTACACCTACGTAGATGCGATCGCGCGCTACATGCGAATGAATGGATATAATGTCTTGTTTCCCGTTGGAACTCATGCAACAGGCAATGGGGCAATCAGCTTAGCGAGGAGGATAAAGGCACGCGACAGGGCGACACTTGACTACATGTTTGCTAACGGATGCCTAGAATCCGAAATAAAAAATCTGGAAGATCCGATCAATGTTGTAAACTTCTTTAATGACGTTTATGTTAATCAATACTGGAAAAGATTTGGATTTCTTGCTGATTGGCGTCGTTTTACGTGCACGATATATCCCGATTATCAAAAATTCATCCAGTGGCAGTTCCGCAAACTCAACGCTAAGGGACTCCTGATTCAGAAACCATATTATGCGCCAGCGTGCATTGAATGCGGTCCGGTGGCTGTTGACCCATCTGAGACAGATCTCCAAAAAGGTGGAAGAGCGGAGATCATTGAATATACACTTCTTAAGTTCAGATACGAAAATCTTTTTCTTGTTGCAGCAACACTTCGCCCCGAGACTGTTTTTGGTCAAACTAACTTTTGGGTTAATCCAGATGTCGAATACGTGAAAGTTAAGAATAATGATGAGATTTGGGTTATAAGTAGGCCATCATTTGAAAAGATGAAATATCAAAAAGAAGGGCTAGAAATCATCGACGCGATCGCCGGAAAAGAACTTGTTGGTAAGAAATGCATTGCCCCAATGATTCACAAGGAGATTATTGTACTTCCGGCAACCTTCTGCGATCCATCAGTCGGTACAGGTCTCGTCATGAGTGTTCCCTCTGATGCGCCAGATGACTGGATTGCGTTAAAAGAATTACAGGAAAATGAAACGATGCTCTCAAAATACAATCTTGATCCGGCTGAAATTCGAAAGATCAAACCAATCCCAATCATCGACATTGACGGCTGGGGACCCCTACCTGCGGTCGAGATTGTTGAGAAGATGGGTATCGAGAGAAGTAGCGATACGAGGCTTGAAGAGGCAAAAAAGATCGTCTATCGTGATGGATTTCATAAAGGAAAAATGAATAGTAATTGTGGCAAGTATGCTGGAATGCCAGTTCAGAAGGCAAAAGAGCTCATGCGCGATGAGATGATTTCGACCGGTGAGGCCGAACTGTTTTATGACCTCTCCGAAGAAGTCATCTGCAGATGCGGAAAACCTGTTGTGATTAAGAAGGTTCCAGACCAATGGTTTATTGATTATGGCAACAAGGCATTAACAGAAGACAGTAAAAGGCACGCGAAAACTATGCATATTCTTCCACCAGAATACTATACTAACATACAAAATGTCCTCGACTGGTTCCGCGAGAGAGCATGCGTCAGACAAGGTAATTGGCTAGGTACGAAATTTCCATTTGATGAAAAATGGATAATCGAAGCGATTTCCGACTCCACACTTTATCCCATCTATTATCTTGTTTCCAAATATGTGAACGAAGGATCGTTGAAGACAGAACAATTGACCGAGGAATTTTTCGATTATGTTTTTCTTGACTGTGGCGACCCAGAGAGTATTGCTAAGAAAATTGGAGTAGATCTAGAGCTTCTCAAGAGAATTAGAGAAGACGTCGAGTATTGGTATCCTCTTGATATTAATCTAGGTGGAAAGGAACACATGACCGTTCATTTTCCAGCGTTTCTAATGAATCATGTCGGAATTCTTCAGGAAAAATACTGGCCTCGGGGCATATTCGTCAATTGGTATATCACAGGAAAACTTGGCAAAATATCAAAATCGAAAGGTGGCGCAGAGCCGATTCCAGGTGCAGCTGAACGATTCGGTGTCGACACGATGAGGTTATATTATGCGCACATTGCCTCGCCATTTGCTGACGTCGAGTGGGATGAAGGTGTACTCGAGAATTACAAAAATAGAATCGATCGAATTATTAAAACGATCGATGAATTAAGAAGTCTCAATGGAATGGGGGAATTTAGACACATTGATCGATGGATGCTGTCCAGATTGAATTCGAGGATCAGGGCTGTGCGGGAAGGGATGAAAGATTATGATCTGCGACAGCTGGCTAACGAAGTCTATTTCGAGATGATCAACGATATCCGATGGTATCTTCGGAGGGGAGGGAATAATAGAAAACTCATCAATCGAGTCTTGGATGCCTGGATAAGGATGATGGCACCGATTACACCGCATATTGCTGAGGAACTGTGGGAGAATCTCGGTAAAGAATGCTTTGTCTCGACATCGAATTTTCCAAATGTCATCGAAGAGGAAATTAGATTTGAAGTCGAGGAAGCTGAGGAATTTCTCAAATCGATAGTTTCAGATATTAATGAAATTCTCAATGTGACAGGAATTACACCGAAACATATTCGACTATACACGTCACCAAAATGGAAGATGCAAGTCCTCTCCATGGCAATAGATCTTGCAAAGAGAAAAGAACTTACAATTCCAGGGTTAACCAAAATCGTCATGAAGGATCAACTTTTGAAGACTTATGGGAAAGAGGCTTCTGATTTCGCACGAAAAACCGCAGAAGTACTCCTCAAGTGCTCAAATGATGAGTTAAGGCGATTTGAAGCACAATTCGACGAATTCGATTTCCTCAACGAGGCTGCACAATTTCTGAGAAATGAATTTGCATGCGAGATTTCAGTTTATTCAGCTGATGATCCGAACGCACCAGATCCTCAGAACAAAGCAAAACTCGCAATTCCGCGAAGGCCAGCGATCTACGTTGAGTAAACAGTAATCCCTAGATCGTCAAAATTAAATCAACTTTGCTGGCTTTGAAGTTCTATTCTATCGTTTCAGCTACCTTCTTTCTAAAAAGATGTCGCGATGCACCGAGATGATAAAAGATCGGTTGTCGCTCGATAATTGTAGACAAGATCGTTTATATGACAATTTTTTTATAGAAAGTCTCTTTTCCCCATCTTAACGGTCTGTGAGGGGGATACTGATGTTTGCAAGAATCGCGAATTTCATTGCTCATCATTATAAGGGTATCATCGCGGCGTGGATAATTGTGCTAATTGTTGCTGTTCCAATTGCACCAGAGGTTTTCAATATCGTCAAATACGAAGAAACGGAAATGGCTCCGAAAGATATCGAGTCGATCATTGCACAGGAGTTCATCAATCAACATTTCCCTTTAGCAGGTCAAGAGGGAACTACGATCATTGTTCTCACGAATGAGAACGTTCTCAATGATGAAATGAAAAAGACAATTTTTAGGATCAAGAACGATATCTTTAACGAAACACATGGTGGTAGAATCGATGGTGAGGTGAGGGTTGATACACTCTATGATGCTCTAGAGATATATAGCACCGGAGTTCTGAAAAATATTAACACGGAATATCACCAAACAAGAGAAATGGTAAATCTCACAGCTTACGCGATTTTTGGTATCCCCACTGGGTTCCGAACACTCTGGGAAGAGACGAATAAGAGCTGTTTCCTTGTCTTTGGCATCCCTGCAATGCATCTAGCGACGTGGATGCAAATCAACATGACCTATCCGTTGTGGAATGTGAGCACAGTTGATTCGGTCGCCTACAACCAAACAAAGGCTCTATTGATGACAAGCCTCGAAACACAAGAATTGAACGAATCAGAAAGATCACTCGCAATCGGATGGTACTCGACTTATATCATCGCCTGGAACGCTACGAGAGGAACACCTTTGGAGTCTGTGCCCTTGGAAAGAGCGTCGAGCGCTTTACCTAGCTTTGAAAATTTCATTCTTTACGCTCCATTGCCATCCGATTTTAAGACTTTTCTCCTTTCGATCTATTCGTATTTTGATTTGACAAATTGGCATGACTATCACAGTATCAATGCGTTTTGCAAAGAATTATACCTGTCTCAATTGCGGTCAATGACTTCCCAAGTTCCGGCCTCATATGTTCAATTGTTCTCCAATTATTTCGAGACATTCTATTCATTGTGGAACGCTTCATCGTCTGAACCGAATGATGAGAATTTCAGGGGCATTGTAGAAACATCGGTCGAAGTGTTAAGCCATGCGGTTGGGGGACAAGAAGGAGCGTTTATCACAGCAGTCTACTCTAATATTGGCTGGAACGGATGGAACAACGATTCAATGATTTCACTGTTTACAGCTACAAACATAGCGCAGCTGGCTTCAATAGATCTCTGGCTTGTAATTGAAGTTGCTGAGATTTCCCCAGACGCGTCGATCTTTACCTTCCAACAACTCGCCCATCAGATTGTTCTTAATAGTACAATTGATAATTTCCCGCTACCAATCATCCCCGCACTTCTCTCATCATTTGTCAATACTCCAAAAAACGATACAATGATTATTTCATTGACATTCGAAAGTAACGATGAGAATATCTCGCTCGGGAAAGAATCAGTTGGCATTATTCGTGAAATTGTTAAGTCATCAATATCAGATTCGAGTAACATAAGAACGTATGTAACAGGATCGGATGCAATTTCCCTTGATCTCGAAAAATCGACGAACGAGGACATCAAGAGAATTGATCCGATCACTGTTGTCCTCGTCCTCATTCTGATCGGACTTTTCTTCAGATCCTTTATCGCATCGTCCGTTCCACCGATGATCATCGGAGTCGCAATGGGTGTGAGCTTTGCAATGGTATACGCTATCGGCTCCTATTTCCTTCCAATACACTACAGTGTCCCAACGCTCATGGTCACATCGATGATGGGAGCGGGCTGTGATTATTGTATTTTCATCCTTTCGAGGTATAGAGAAGAGCGGCGAAATGGCTTATCGAAAGAAGAAAGCGTCAAGACAGCTGTAACATGGGCCGGAGAATCGATCGCGACGAGCGGCGCGACTGTGATTATTGGATTTGGCGTTCTGTCGCTCGGCCGCTTTGAAATGCTGAAATCGATGGGTATTGGCCTTGCCCTTGGCATTGCTATCGCGCTCATTGCAGCATTAACCCTATTGCCGTCCGTTCTCATGCTCCTCGGGGACAGAATATTCTGGCCTTCAAAGATGACAACTGCGAATAAAAACAATGGAAAGAAAAACAAAGAAGGATACTTTACAAAGAGCGCAAAGTTTGCTGTTAAACACGCCAAGGCTATTGTCCTTGTTGCAGTTGTCATTTCGATTCCTGCCACCTATCTGGTTTTGACTCTGGAAACGAGTTACGACTTCATTGAAGCGATGCCAGATAACGAGAGCAAACTCGGAATTAAGGTTCTCGGTGAGAGCTTTGGTGCCGGTAAGATGATGCCGACATTCATTGCTGTCGAGATGAAGAATCCCGTTATAACTAATAATTCCATAGATGTGACCGCTCTTGATGCCATTGAAGAGTTATGCAAGGAACTATCAAACCTATCAAGTGTTGCAGAAATCATCAGTCCGACTCGGCCCCTGGGGGAACATGAGCCGATCAACTATGCAAATCTATCATCGTATCCAGAAGAACAAGCCGCGCAGTATATGGCACTCATGAGAGGAATGATTAGCGAAAATGATTCGAAAGTCGTTCTGATCACCGTCAGCTTCAAAGAAGATCCTTTTGCGAAGGAATCGATCGATAGCATCGATGTCATTCGATCAATGTGTTCTGGGTTCGCAAGTGAGAATGACAATGTTTCATCGGTCTACGTTGCCGGTTCTACAGCGATCATGTACGATATTTCAACGCTTGTCTGGGAGGACTTCAAAGTCATGGAAGTCTTCGCAATCATAGGCATTTATATTGTTCTGATGATCGTCTTGGGTTCGCTAATAAGCCCACTGCGGTCGATCATCACAATTTTGCTGAGCATTTCCTGGACAATTGCAGTTACGATGCTTCTCTTCAACTTCCTGCAGGGCGTTCCAATCTTGTGGCTGATGCCAATGGTCCTGACAGTCGTCTGCCTTGGTCTTGGCATGGATTATGATATTTTCATCACGACAAGGATCAGAGAAGAGGCACAAAAAGGAAAGAGTGATACAGATGCGATCATCCACGCAATGGAACGAACGGGTGGCATCATTACAGCATGCGGTATTATCATGGCTGGTGCATTTGGAACGATGATGCTGTCCGAGGGCGCGCTGCTGCAGGAATTCGGTTTTGCCCTTGCCTTTGCAATCCTACTCGATTCGACGATTGTGCGCATCTATCTCGTACCAGCTGCGATGTCACTGCTCGGTAAATGGAACTGGTATGCACCTGGAAAACTTCAAAGAGTCAAAAGAGAGGAGAAAAAATAGACAATCTGCGGTTCAATTCGTTCGGGTAAGAATCGCTAAATTGCTTCGAAAGATCAACAGACCTGATCACTGTCGAACTCACATTTGATTCAAATCATGTGAACCATCGCCTGAATAGGTTGTGCGCCTCACCGATCTGATCTAGGATCTTTCCGACGACAAAGTCGACAAGATCATCAATAGTTTTCGGATTATGATAGAAAGCTGGACTCGCGGGTAGAATCTTAACGCCAAGCCTACATAATTTGAGCTGGTTTTCCAGCATCACAGCATTGACAGGCGTTTCCCTCGGTACAAGAATAAGCGTTCTACCCTCCTTCATAGCTACTGCGGCGACCCTCGTGATCAGCGTATCTGCGATGCCTGATGCAATCTTTGCGATCGTTCCCTCAGAACATGGTGCAATGATCATAGCATCGAAAAATTGACTTCCCGAAGAAATCGGGGCAAAAAGATCATCATTTCGATAAGAATAATCCGCGAGTCGTTCAAGGTCTTCAATTTCGATTCCCAGTTCAAACCTGATAATTTCCCTGGCCGTATCTGAAACGATAAGAGTTTTCTCGCCACTAATCGTTTCGAGAAGACGCTTTCCATAGATCGCACCAGATGCTCCCGTGATTGCGATAATAGATTTCACATGTACGAATTATGGCGCAGGGTATTTTAATTCTCTCAACGGATGAATCTTCTTATTTAAAATAATAAGAAGATTTTTGAGGATCGCTATAAAATAAAAAGAATCAAAGGAGGCTTTTAACACGGCTGAGTTAAAGCCACATTTCCACACTGTCCAAAACACTTTTATATAGGCAGTCTATTAATGCCGCAAGCGTCATCATTGAATGAGCAATATTGAAGATCTTCCTGAGGTTGAATACAATGGTTACAGTCTTTGATGTCCCTGCTGACAAGGTGATCGAAAAGACAGCAAAAATCCTCAAGACCTACGAAACTATCAAGCCGCCAGAATGGGCAGATTACGTGCGGACCGGTCGGCATACGGAGAAATCACCAGTTCAAGCGGACTGGTGGTATACGAGAGCCGCATCGATCCTCAGAAAGGTGTATATTATGGGTCCCATCGGCACATCGAGGCTTGCCGCGGAGTATGGGGGTTTCGCCGATCGAGGGTCTAAGCCAAACAGGGCTGTCAAGGGAAGCGGATCGATCACGAGGAAATGTCTGATGCAATTAGAAGCATCGGGTCTTGTCATGAAAGATAAGAAAAAAGGGAGGATCGTCACCCCTAAAGGGCGATCTCTTCTTGACAAAATTGCTAAAGAAATTCATGATGAAATGACTAAACCAATGACAAGTTGAATGGTTGTGATCCTATGGAGGATACCGAGCTCGAGGAACTAAGAAGAAGAAAACTCGCCGAACTTCAGAGGCAAAGAGAACAGCAGTTGCTCGCTGAGGAACAGGCGAGACAAATCGAGGCAGAGCGACAGGCCCTCCTTAGACAGATTCTCACGCCAGAAGCAAGGGAAAGATTAGGTACAGTCAGAATGGCGTACCCAGATATTGCAAGGCTGGTCGAAGATCAGCTCATCATGCTTGTTCAAAGTGGGAGACTAGATAGGCAGATTGATGATGCGACTCTCAAGCAGATATTGAGGCGCGTTGCGCCGAGAAGAAGAGAAATTACGATCGAGAGGAAGTGAGTATGACTCGAAACAAGCCGTCGGCAATGAAGTCTCGTCTCATGAAGGCGACAAAGCAGAATCGGAGGGTCCCCGCATGGGTAATGATCAGAACGAATAGGAACTTCTTGCGACATCCAAAGCGCCGAAATTGGCGAACACATAAATTGAAGGAGTAGGGATTCGATGGAACAAGAGGAGAAAATTCTGAACATTCCTTTGAAAAATACTAAAAAAGTGCCTCGAACTCAAAGAGCTGAGCGTGCGATTAAAGAGATCCGTGAATACATCGTAAGACATCTCAAAACTGATGAGGAGGACGTTTGGATCGACAACCGATTGAATGAGGCGATCTGGAGCAGGGGAATCAGCAAACCGCCGTTCCGCATCAGGGTCAAGGCGGTCAAATTCGAAGACGGACTTGTCGAAGTTTCCCTCCCAGAGGACTGATCAATCGGTGCATTTGGCATGATGAAACTTTCAAATTACAACGGAAACCCTTATATCGGCGTTTATTGCGTCGCAAATGAGTTTTTTTCTTTGATTCCTTTTGATTCATCAAAATCGTTGGAACAAGATATTGAAGAAGCGCTTGGTGTTCAGGTCGAGCGATGCTCGATTGCTGGCACGAATATCCTAGGATCTCTTGTTGCGATGAATTCGTACGGTGCAGTTGTCACCAACATGGCCTCACAAGAGGAAATCAAAGCCATTTCGAAACGAATTCCAGTTTACCGAATTGAAGATAAACTGAATGCAACTGGTAATAATATTCTCGTCAACGACAATGCTGCCCTTGTGCACCCCGAAATTGGAAAGAAAGTCTTGAAAAAGATTGAGAAAGTTCTACAAGTCGAAGTTGTTCAGGGTGTTCTGGCAGGACATAAGACTGTCGGGTCCGTTTGCATTGCAACAAACAAAGGGGTTCTCTGTCATCCAAATACCCGAAAAGAAGAACTCGAAATGATTCGCTCGCTTTTCAAAGTTCCCGCCTCAATTGGAACGCTTAATTACGGCGCGCCAATCGTAAGGGCATGCCTTGTTGCTAATTCAAGAGGTGCTGCCGTAGGTTATAAGAGCACGCCCATTGAGTTAGGGCGCGTTGAAGACGCGCTAGGGCTTATCTGATAAGATAGCCTGATACTCAGTAAAAAAAGAAAGAAATCGGTTGAGAATTGAAGTTTGTTTATCTCAAGGTGAGAATACCCAATATTCCATCTCCTGGGGAAGATCCTCTTTTGCGAACTCGATTTCATTGCCGACACGGAGAATCTTATCCTCTTGGATTCCCGTTAAAAACACATCAACCGGTTGGATAGAAAGCGAAAGACCGGCTACTCTGAAGTGCATCGGTATGACGATTTTGGGATTAATATCTTTAACGACTTCTCGTGCCGATTCAATGTCGATTGTCGGAATACCGCCAACAGGCAAAAATAAAATGTCGACTGACCCAAGCGTACGAATCTGATCTGGACTAAGTCGATGACCGAGATCTCCGCAATGACAAAATTTTATTCCATCCAATTCAAAGCTGAAAACGACATTCTTTCCACGCTTGGCTCCATTAACTTCGTCATGAGCTGTAACAATTCCAAGAATTCTCACACCTTTGACAACCCGTTCACCGGGTTCCTTTACAGCCACATAGTCCCCCTTGACGATTCTCAGTGCATTGTGATCGAAATGATCGTGACTGACTAAGACAATATCCGCTTTTACATGCGGTGGCTTGATCCCTAACGACTTACCATCATGCGGATCTGTAACGATAGTCACACCGTTCTTAATCTCAAAACATGCATGACCATGCCATTTGATTTTCATATCTAACACCTCACATCACGTCAACGCTTTCCTGTTCTGATGATTTAAAAATAGCGCCACAAGCGGGACAGATCTGATCGTCCGATGAAACGACTTCGTGACATACAGGACAGATCAGAACCTCCAATTCCTCATTATCGCCATTCATATCACTTGATTCACTATCACATCTTGATGCTCCCTCACCAACGCGCTTCATACCAATAATTTGCGTAAAGCCAAAAACAACCATCAATGCTCCAACTATTGATACGGTCCATCCGAGAAACCAATTGACCGTAAATACCGATGAGATAAGAAGAATTGTTAGGTATGCCGAAAAACCAACGATCACAAAGCCTGCGGTCAATAATGTTGCCTTGATTTCCAATGATATATGACCCATCGGCTTAGCGAAAGATTCTGCCTTAGCGGATTCTTCGTTTCGGATCTCGCCACGATCAACAATAAATTTCTTGATTGCTGACACATCCTTGGATGAGATCTTCTCAACAGCCACGCGATCAGACAATCCCTTTTCTTCTACCACCGTTTCCGCGATTTCTTTAACTTCAGTTTCAATTATCGTCGTTTCTCGATCTAACCTTGGCGATTCAACCTCTTCGTCCTCAGTAACTGGAACAATAGATGGTTGCGCAGCTTCAGCTGAAGATGGAAGCGTTTCAGATCGATCTTCTGCAGATGACTCCTCGAAATCACGAGAAATCGGCGTTTCCCCACTAATGGAAGGTGTTTCGGAAATTTCTGAAGTTTTTGCTTCCAGCGAATATTCCACTAGTGGCTCTTCTTTTTCATCGCGTGAGAGATCCTTCACTCTAACCAGCGTCGCTTCTACGATTTTGGACTCTTCTTTTCCCGCAGTCTTCTCAGGTTTTTGCAGGGCAATTCGCTCGAGCTCCAAGAGGTGATCGGTCCACTCATCCTCGACATCGCTAAACTTCCATCCACAGAAGTCGCACTCAATGGCCGAAATCTTATTACGCAAACCGCATCTGGGGCATTCTTTGAAGCCAGACTTTTTTTCCATCTTATGTTTGCATTAGAGTCATCGCTTATAATTCTTTTGCGGAAAGAATTCTTACCGCAGATCCTCTCTTGAAACCCAATTATATCCTAACGCTGCTTCCTCCAGGGCGACATCATGAGTATGAAAAATGTATGTACGCTGAAAATACAATGCATAAATCTCAAAAATTGAAAGACAATGATATACATGCCCTCAAAAAAATCGAGTTGCCAAAAATTCGTAAGAATAATAGAATAGAAAAGTGCCTTCAATTTAAAATTAAATATTTGAGAGGAGAGCCGCTACATTAACCTGGCATCCTGAGATCCATGGATAACGGTTTCCTGATGTAGATCGCATTGCTGGTTGATGAATGACAAAATACAAATACATTGAAACTGGATGAGTTTAGTGAATGAAAATCATGGTTCTATGTGTGGACCGTGACGACGATTTCGGAGTCAAGACGGGCCTCAATAGCCCTTTCATAGGAAGGGAAGAGAACCTCAATGCTGCCTTAGCATTAGGCCTTAAAGATCCTGAAGATTCTGATACAAATACCCTTCTCGCCGCCATCAGTATTTATGACGAAATGGTCAAATCTGGAATCGATGCTGAAATAGCAACGATCTGCGGCGATGTTAAGGTGGGTTATCAGTCGGATCTCGTTCTTGCAACTCAGCTTGAGAATGTACTTGAAATGATTAAGCCAGATAGGGTGGTTCTTGTTAGTGATGGAGCCGAAGATGAGTACATTTACCCGATGGTCTCTTCGAGGGTGAAAATCGATTCCGTCAGGAGAGTCTTCGTCAAGCAGGCTCCGACGGTCGAAGGCACCTACTACATTTTGATCAAAATGTTGCAAGATGATAAAATCAGGAGGAGATTGATTACTCCAATCGGTCTAGTTCTTGCGGTCTTCGGCTTGGTCTCTCTCCTTCCAAAGATTATTCAGCTTGTGAGCGAATGGGACATAGCTCTCGTATCCGGAATGGCTGCTGGTACGATTGCTGTTGTTCTTGGATTTTACTTGATTCTCTATGCCTATAGGACTGGTGAGAGGCTCAAAGAATTCTCGAAAAAAGCAGCAAGGGCGATCCGCTCAGGAAGCCAGATGATCCCATTTGCTATATTATCAATCGCGCTCATTTTCCTCGGCTTCGTTTACGGATTTGATGCCGCTAACGCGAACTCAGAAGCTGGGATTCTCGTCCAAACGCTTCTGTTTGTGAGTGGTACGATTTGGGTCTGGATCTTTGCAATTCTTTCTTACGAGACGGGGCGCTTCGTCAATCATTTTCTTTCAGAAGGAAAGATTTACTGGACTTATCTTGTTGTCTCAATCACCGTTTTTGCTATCGGATTCATTATCCAAGGCGCAATCGATGCGACGCAGTTCTTCCTTGGATATCGGACATATGACGAGTTTATCATCCTATTCGAGGTCATCTGCGGATTCTTGCTTGCAGTCTTCGGTGGTCTGTTGAATACGGTCATGAGAAATACAGCCGGAAAGAAAGTAGAAGAAAAGAAAGAGATTGCAGAATCTGTCGAATAGGTGGTTTGTTGGATTTTCATGAATGGGAGCCAGTGTATTGCAAGATACTTGAAGAATTCAAATTCTCACGCCGTGATGACGAACTCTCCGCGAGATTACTCAATACAATGGTCGAAGGCAAGAGGATATGCAAACCCGAGTGTCTAGAAAAGATTGTGCACCACAGAGTGACCGTTTACGGTTATGGGCCAAACCTCGAAAATGAATTGGAGAATATTAGGCCAATCGGAACCCTCATATCAGCAGATGGTGCAACTTCTATTCTAATGAAAAAAGGGATTATACCAGATATTATTGTCACCGATCTAGATGGAGATATCAAATCGCAGATTGAAGCAAATCTCTACGGTTCGATTGCCGTGATCCACGCACATGGTGACAATATTGAAAGGATCAGGGAGGCTTTACCATTTTTTGAAGGTTGGATTACGCCGACAACTCAGTCCGAACCGTTTGGAAATGTTTACAATTTTGGCGGTTTTACTGATGGAGATCGAGCAGTCGTCCTTGCGAGACACTTTGGCGCCTCTCAGATTTACCTTGTCGGATTCGACTTTAACTCTGTTAGGGAGCAAAGGGGCAAGGATTCGAGGATAAAGGTTGAAAAATTAAAGTGGGCGAGGAGAATCATTTTTGAACTCAATCCGCCGACCGTTTCATTGTTGATTCCCTAATCCAATTGAGGTACTTGTCATGCCCCTCAATAATATCGTATCTCACAATGCATGGAATTTCGTAAGGATGCATCTTTAGAACCAGCTTCTTGAGGTCTTCGAAGTCTTCTGTTCTGATTTTCAATAAAAGAATAAATTCATCAGCTTCCTCTATGTGTTCTTTCCACCAATACAAAGACTTAATTGGAAAATAATTCGCACATGCAGCAAGTCTCCTCTCAAGCACGGTTTGTGCAATGCTCTTTGCCGACCGTTCGTCTGGTGTTGTAATTAAAACGGTGGAATACACTAAAATTAATAGGGGGAGTATTTATTTAATTTTACGGCCTAACAAGTTGACTTGAATTTTAATTAGATTGTGTGGTGAGGAGGTATCGCAAGCATATTAGTAAGCAGAATCGTTCAAAAATCTTATAGGATTGAAGTTCTCCTTTCCAGATTGAATAAAATTAAAACTTGCCGACAATGCCAAACAGGCCCTGAAAGCACCCATAATCATCAAGAAATGATGTAATACTATCTGGCCATTATCATATCATTTCAAAACCTATTTATAGCAACAAGGCTTTATCAAATATCCAGTCCCCTATTTATTTTCACTGTGGGGGGATAAAGGAGGAAATCAGAAATGGAAGGCGAAGGCGAAAGACTTCCTAAGGAGGGGGCACCTAAGGGCTCGATGACAAAGATCATCGCGGCTGTTATCGTGATCATCATTGTCGTCGCAGCCATCGCTGGTGCTGTTCTTCTTATGGGAGGAAAAGTCGTTGAAAACAAGAGCCCAACAGTCAGCGCAACTGCCGATGCAAACACCATTATCGCGGGCGAATCGGTTACTTTTGACGCATCAGACAGTACGGATCCAGACGGCGAAATCGTTCAATACATCTGGAATTTTGGTGACGGTGCTACTGACAATGTCGCTGGAGCTGTCGTTACCCACACTTATGCATTTCCAGGCAAGTACCTTGTCACCGTGACCGTAGTCGATGACAAGGGCGGAAGAACGACGAACTGGAATGCGCCAATCCGTGTCGAAGTTCTTCATCCGACCGTGGAAGAGATAACAAATGAAACGCAGCCATATGCAGTCGCTGCAAGCAGCGGCGATATCATTGAGAGCGGAACCAAGGTTGACTTCGATGCGAGTTCCTCGGCAGCGTATGCAGTGATTTGGGACGAGGAAGCTGAGGAATGGACAGCAGCCATGGATAGTGGTTTCATTGCCAGTCTCGTGTGGAACTTCGGTGACGGCGATGTTGTTGCCGGCACGTTCGGAGATCTCGCGACTGTCAACCACACTTATGTCGGCAACGGAACTGTTTACGCATCGTGGCTGGTAGTAACAAGCATCCATGGCGCAGCACAGATGTACTACATGACCATCATTGTGTTGCCAGAAGAGGTCGCAGTACCGGTTGCGATCAAGAATCCTGACACATACATTGTCGCGACGATCGGAGAGCCTGAGTCGCTCGATCCTGCATACGATTACGAGAGCGCTGGCGGAGAAATACTCCAGAATGTTTACGAGACTCTCGTTTGGTATGATGGAGAGCACGCAGATAAACTCGTGCCGATGCTCGCAACGAATGTACCAACAATTGAAAATGGGGGCGTTACATCAGACGGACTGCACTACACTTTCCACATTCGCCAGGGAGTGAAGTTCCACGACGGGACAACAATGGATGCCTACGATGTTGAGTATTCCCTTGAGCGTGTCTTGATCATCAACGATGACTGGGGTCCAGCATGGATGATGGGACAGGTCATGGTTCCGAACTATGGCTCCGGCCCACTAGATATGGATGATATTGATGCATCGGTCGAAGTAGTTGATCAATACACCGTCAGAATCAACCTCGTCTATCCGTACCCTGCATTTATCCAGGTATTGGCATACACAGTCGCCTCGATCGTCTCTATGGATTACGTAGAAGCGCACGGTGGTGTGCAGGTCAACACACTGAACGACTGGATGCATACACATGAGGCCGGAACTGGGCCATTTAAACTCAAGGAGTGGGTATCAAACCAATACATTATGCTTGAGAGATTCGATGATTACTGGAGAGAGCCAGCGAAACTTAAGTACGTTATTATCAAGAAGGTCCAAGACGTTGGTACAAGAGAAATGATGCTTTTCTCTGGCGATGCTGACTCCGTATACATCCCGAGGCAGCACAAGACTGATGTCGAGGGTAAGCCAGGATTGCGCATTGTGCAAGGAAAGCCAACGTTCAACATCGACTTCATCGGATTCAATCAGAATATTAAGCCAGGTCCAAATCCAATCGGTACCGTTCCGAACTGGTTCTTCCAGGACGTCAACGTAAGGAAGGCATTTGTACACGCATTTAACTATGATAAATTCCTAAGCGATGTCTTGCTAGGTACAGGCATACAGCCCAGAGGCGTTATTCCAATGGGAATGTTTGGCTATAATGATTCGGTGCCACTTTTCGACTACAACCTCAGTAAGTCCGCTTATTATCTCAGCCAGGCGATTGACAACAGGACTGGAGAGAGCTGGGCAGATCAAGGATTTACAATTTATCTATACTACAACGCTGGGAATGCTGTCAGAGAAGCGGCTTGCGAGATGTTCAAAGTCGGTCTCGAGTCACTCTCTTCCGAGGGTCTTGTAAGCGGACAGATCACCGTGAATGTACAAGCCCTTGATTGGTCTGGTGCGTATCTACCCGCCGTGCGCGGAAGACAACTTCCAGTCTTCTTCCTCGGTTGGGCGCCTGATTACGCAGATCCAGATGACTACACATACCCGTTCTATCATGAGAATGGAACCTACGCTAACAGGATCAGTCTCAAGAACCACACATTAACGCTGATGGTCGAAGAAGCTGCAAGAGAACTCAACACGACAAGAAGAGCACAACTCTACTACGAGATCGAGATGGCAGTTTACAATAATGCATACTTCGCATGGCTTGCTCAAGCGACGAACTTCCACGTGGAGCGCGATTGGACACAGGGCTACTACTTTAACCCAATGTTCTCAGGAATGTATTACTATCCAATATACAAGGCCTGAGTCCCAAAACCCCTTTTTCTTATTTTATTTATTTTTCAACCACCGTATGTGAGAAGATTTTCTTCATGCGAGTTTAAGTTTATTAGATTGATTTCAAAATCTTACCTACAATATTTTATCAATATAGTCTCTGTCTACATCAATTTAATCTCCGCCTAAATCAATTCCGTTTCTTTCAATTGATAAATTGTGCATTGAATCCCTTAAATTTCCGAATCTCGAAAACACTTTATAGCAAAATCCCTTTCAAGGGATAAGGTGATGCCGTCTTGAAACTGGGAGCCTATATTACCAGAAGGCTTCTGCTGCTCATACCTGTTTTGCTCGGTGTTTCCATATTTATATTCACCCTTACGAGAATCGGTGGCGATCCAGCGGCAGCATACATACATGACAAAATGACAGATGAGCAGATTGCTCATGTGTATGAGAAGTTTCATCTCAATGAGCCAATATATATTCAATACTGGTATTGGTTGGACGGGATCTTGCACGGTGACTGGGGCTATTCTAAAACTGCACGGGCTCCCGTTACGACTGCCATTTCATGGTATTTTCCCGCAACTTTTGAATTGACTCTCATTAGCATCGTGATTGCCGTCACGATTGGTATCGCTCTCGGAACAATTTCCGCAGTTAAGAGAGATAGACCTGTCGACCATGCTACAAGAGTCATGGCGCTTTCTGGTGTTTCATTGCCGATATTCTGGCTTGGCCTTATGCTTCAGTATGTTTTCTTCTACAAATTGCGCTGGTTTCCTTCTGGAGGGCGATATGATGCATTATTGTACCTTCAACAAGGACCCATACAGAAATACACGGGGTTTTGGACAATCGACACACTCTTGAACGGAAATCTCACACTATTTGGTGATGCTCTGATGCATCTCGCCTTACCTGCAATAACGCTTTCATTCGGAACAATTGCGATTATCACAAGGATCATGCGTTCGAGCATGCTCGAAGTTCTCGGACAAGAATATATTAAGACTGCTCGATCAAAAGGATTGCCAGAAAAAATTGTTATAAAAAAACATGCGAGGAAGAATGCGCTCATTCCTACGACAACCGTAGTTGGATTATCCTTTGGTGGGCTATTAGGCGGTGCAGTACTCACAGAAACGATTTATTCTTGGCCCGGAATGGGACAATGGTCAACAAATGCGATCATCACAAACGACTGGGCTTCGATTCTTGGATTTGTGCTGGTAACCGCAATTATATATGTCATCGCAAATCTGATTGTCGATATTCTTTACGCGTTCCTCGATCCAAGAGTGAGACTGGGGTGAGACGATAAAAGATGACAAGCCTCAAGAAAAGGACGGAAGAATAAAGTCGCAGATCGCATACATCAAGAAATCTCTAGCTCCAAGAATCAGGGAATTTCGATACTCACTCTTTCTCATGAGAAAGAGCCTCCTAGCGATCGTGGGTCTGATTCTTGTTCTTACCATCGTCGCGATCGCGATTCTCGCTCCCGTCCTCGCACCGATGAAACCCTATCAAAGAGATCCAATGAATATTCCAAAAGACTTTTCACCGCCGAAACCACCCGGGGCTGAAGGGTATATCATGGGGACGGGGAAACTGGGAGCAGATATCTATTATGGTGTTGTATGGGGCGCTAGAACGTCTATTTACATTGCTCTATACGTCGTTTTAGTTTCCTCTATCATCGGAATCGTCCTAGGTGCCATCGCAGGATACTTCGGTGGTGCGGTTGACGAAGTGCTCATGAGAATCACCGATATCTTCCTTTCGATACCTGGACTCGTACTGGCAATGGCGGTTGCTGCCGTACTAAGCAGAAATCTGGAAAACACGATGCTTGCCTTGATTATTGTATGGTGGCCACCTTACGCAAGGCTCATCAGGGGACAGGTTTTATCGATCAAAGAAAGCACCTATATCGAAGCGGCAAGAGCAGTCGGTGCTAAGAGAAGCCGGGTCTTATTCAGGCATATCGTTCCGAACTCACTGGCGCCGATGCTCGTTTCAGCTACGATGGATCTTGGCGTCGTTGTCCTCGTCGCAGCGGGTCTCAGTTACATTGGTTTTGGGCCACCGACAGGTTACGCAGAATGGGGAAAGATGGTTTCTGATGGACAGGAATATTTCCTCAGTGAGATACCGTATCCGTATCCAGATGGTCCGAGATACAATCCCTGGTGGATGGTGACATTTCCCGGTCTGATGATCTTCATTTTCGTCCTCGGTTTCAACCTACTCGGTGATGGCTTAAGGGATATACTCGATCCACGTCTGAGGAGATGACTTCATGGAACAAAACAACGAAGTACTTCTGGAAATTGAGAACCTATATACAAATTTCTATACTTACCAAGGAGTCGTCAAGGCGCTCGACGGCATCAATCTCACGATCAGAAAAGGTGAGACATTTGGTCTTGTCGGTGAAACGGGTTGCGGGAAAAGCGTGACTGCAAATTGCATTCTTCGACTCATTCCCTCACCACCTGGAAGAATCGAGGGGGGAAGCATCTTTTTTATGATGCCTCCAGAGGTCAGGCAGAGAAGAGTCGAACTCCTTCGCAAGATCGCTAAAATTCAATCCTCCGATGGAGGAAATGAAAGGAAAAAGGAATTAGAGGATGCGAAAAAGGAACTTGAAAAAATTCGAAAAGAATATGATTTATTGTCGAAGAGTATCACTTATGTGCAGAAGATACGTGGAAAGTACATCTCCATGATTTTCCAGGAGCCTATGAGTTCGCTTAACCCAGTTTTTACTGCAGGCGAACAGGTCGCTGAAAACTTTCTGCTTCATGAAAAGCAGGAACTTTCGAAGGCTGTCTTGAAAAACATTGAAAATGAAATTGAAGAAATTAAGTCGATGAAATCTGGTCTTCGCGTACTTAGGCTCCCGATCCTTTCATACTACAGAAGGATTTATAGAATAATAAACAAGAAGCCTGATGCCCTCTTCATAAGACTCCTTTCCAAAATCCCGATTCTCAGACGATATCAGAAGCCGCTCAAACAAGAGGCGCTTCGCCGAGCTGAAGAGATGCTGAAGCTAGTGCGAATCCCTGATCCGAAGAACGTTTTGAAATCGTATCCGCATGAACTAAGTGGCGGAATGCAACAACGCGTAACGATCGCGATGGCACTTGCATGCAAACCACGATTGTTGATCGCCGATGAGCCGACAACAGCGCTCGATGTCACAATACAAGCACAAATCCTCAAACTGATGAAAGATTTGCAAATGCAGACAGGCACTTCAATCCTCCTCATTACTCACAATCTTGGTGTCGTGGCGGAAACATGCGAAAGGGTTGGTGTTATGTACGCAGGTGTGATGGCTGAGATTGGTCCAGTACGATCGATTTTCAAGGAGCCGCTTCACCCGTATACGCAGGGACTGATGAATTCAATTCCAAAATTGAAGACTCAGGGGGCAAGACTCGACATCATTCCTGGCAACGTTCCGAATCTTGTCCATCCGCCATCGGGATGCCGTTTTCACCCACGATGTCAGTTTGCAATGGAAATTTGCAAAAAAGAGAAACCTCCAATGCTTGAAGTGAGACCAGAGCATTTTGTCGCTTGTCATCTTTACACGAGGGAGGCGAGCTAATGGAAGAGTATCTAGTCGAGGCCCGTGGATTAAAGAAGTATTTCCCGATACGAGCAGGGCTGTTTAGGAGAGAGCTCGCTAGTGTGAAGGCTGTCGATGGTGTCAACATTGCCATAAAAAAGGGTGAAACTGTGGGTCTTGTGGGGGAAAGTGGGTGTGGCAAAACAACAGCAGGCCGCTGCATGCTCAACCTCATCCCACCAACGGAAGGTCATGTATATTATCGAATGCCTTCAAAAGCAAGAAAAAGGCTCATTGAGATCGAAGAAAAAATAGGTCAACTGGATGACAAGAATCCATACGATGAAAAAGAAAAAGTCAAATTAGAAAACGAGCTACTTGAAATACAGAAGACTTATGCGCTAGACATGAAGGAAGAGGAGGAGATGAGAAAACTCAGACGCTACATGCAAATCGTCTTCCAGGATCCATTTTCCTCTCTCAACCCGAGAATGCTTATCAAGGATATCGTCGGCGAGCCGCTGCTTGTGCATGGTGTGGCGAAGGGCGAAGAGTTACGAGAAAGAGTTACAGCACTCCTAGAGAGAGTTGGTCTCAACCCGGAGCATCTTTACAGGTATCCTCATGAATTCAGCGGAGGACAGAGACAGAGGATCGGCATTGCACGCGCATTTGCACTTAATCCAGATTTCGTTGTGCTAGATGAACCGACTTCTGCGTTAGACGTTTCCGTTCAAGCACAAATCTTGAACTTACTCAATGACCTTCAGGCAGAGTTCGGACTTTCTTATCTATTTATATCCCATGATCTCAGCACGATCAAGTACATGTGCGACTCAATCAATGTCATGTATTTGGGTAAGATCGTTGAAACGGCAAACAAAGACGAACTCTTTAGGAAACCGCTTCATCCTTACACCGAAGCACTACTTTCAGTCATACCAATTCCAGATCCTGATCTCCGAAGAGACAGGATCATCCTTGCTGGTGACATCCCGAGTCCGGCTAACCCGCCATCAGGCTGCCGATTTCACACGAGGTGCAGATACCGCGAAGCAATCTGTGAACAGAAGGAGCCACCCCTCATTGATAAGGGCGGTGGGCATCTTGTCGCCTGTCATTTCCGATGAGAAATAGATCATGGCAAAAAAACGCTTAATTAGAGTTCAACAAAAGGAAAATGCGCAGGAAAAGACTGAAGAAAGCAAGGAACAAGAGATCCCTTGGTCCTTGTGGGTTAAGAAAACCTATCTAAAATACTGGTATGCAGTCGGATGCATGTTTCTCGATTCATTTCTTATTCTCGAAATCATTAGGATCTATGGCGCCGCCGCGACTGCTCCCCTAATCGCATTTTTCCTTGTCTTGCTGGTTCTCGTTGAAGTGTTTCTTTACGGCAAGATCTGGAAGCGCGAGTCGAAGTAAAGCGGAAAGGTTGGACAAACAAGAAGGCGATAGGATCCCCAATGGCGTGATTTCCAATAAGAAAACGATATCATCTGTTGCGGTGATTTCACATCAGTCATCGCGTCGTAGAAGATTTTCATTATCATTTGCATTATCAGTCGTACCCGATTTCCCTTTATAGTTTGTCGTTTCTGGCAGTTAGGACATTACGCGTATATTTTCGCATATAGGAAGATTTGATATAGATCCCTGCTAATTCGTGTCTAGCTGCGACTCCCAGCATGTTCATAGTCCTCGACGTCATGCAACTTGTCTCCAAACGGGGCAATGAAATGGAAGAATTGATTTTTTGAGCAGGCGGTTTCATAAATTTATTCTTTCTCGCCGAGATTGTCTCCTTGAGGTCATGTTAACTGTTGCATGAGTTTTTTTTACTTCTCATATAAAAAAATTAATTATTGCTTTAAACTACAAAGAAACAAATGAGGATTTTTTGTCGAAACGAGTGCCAATACTTTCTTTAATTTGAAAAACGATTCGGGTTCTTGGGGAAAGTTTGACAGTTGTAAGCATGGATGACGTTGTAATGGCGTTGAAAAACACGCTGGGAAAGAAGGGGATGGCCGAGAATGATATTAAACGATTAGCAGAATATTTGATGAGCTTCTTTGGCTATACGAATGAAGTTATCGACAATCGTCTGACATCCGAAGACAGAGATGTTTTTTACATGCTCGAAGAGGAAGGATTGCTAACAACGACGCAGGAAGAAGTGCATTTGAAAAAAGGAAAGCTTTGGAGAATCCACTATTGGATCTTAAAGAGTGATCAGATTCTTCGTCTCGCTAGACAAGGTGACGAGGAACAAAAGAAGAAGGACGATCCCTCAGCAATTTATGACGAGATTTCTGATGAAGTTTGGAGTCGGGAATGATCTCTGAAATTACAGTTTTCACGTCCTCTGCCGGTTAATCCTTTAATACTTCCTCTTCCTTTACGAGCCAGAGAATTCGATGAACCCATACCTCATCGCGCTCATCGTTATCATTGCATACATTTTGTTAGTTTACTCCTTGCACAAACTCGGATTCCTTGCAAAACACGGAATTCGATTAGTCGGGCCAATTATCATGTGGAGGACATCGAGAGGAAAGTTGCTAATAGAAAAATTATCGAAACCAAGGAGATTTTGGCTTGTTTATGGGGCTTTTGCCAAGATTATCTGTATAATTGCAATGATCATTATCATGACCTTGCTGATCTGGGAAGCAACAATAGTTGCAAATATTCCTGCAGAAAGGGCGCCTGGACCCGAGTTACTTATCGGAATTCCAGGAATCAACCCAATCATTCCAATCGGATACGGTATTCTTGGTTTGATCGTCGCCGTCGTGGCTCATGAATTCGCTCATGGTATCATGACACGTGTTGGCAATATGAAATTGAAATCCCTTGGTCTCCTCTTTCTTGTCATTCCACTGGGTGCATTTGTTGAACCTGATGAGGAAGAACTTGCAAAAACCGATAAAAAGAAAAGGACGAATGTATATGCAGCAGGTCCTGCAACGAATATCGTACTTGCACTTATCTGTGCCTTAATTTTTTCTTCAATTTTCGTTGCTTCGGCAACGCCGGTCAGACCGAATCCCGTTGTCGTCAATGTGGTCATTGACAGTCCAGCAGAACACGCAGGATTGCTTTTTGGAGCGCAGATTATGAAAATTGGAGGAGTAGAAGTTTCGAATGTGTCTGAAGTTGAAAATATCAGTGTTCCCGACCCTGGCGAGCCAGTATCTGTTGAATTTTATTATGCAGGTCACATTCATAAAGTGAATATTACATCTGGAGTTGTGGTTACTCAGACTGCACCAGGTCTGCCTGCTGCTATGGCTGGAATAAAACCAGGAATGATTATCGCTTCAATCAACGATACAATCGTGCGCAATGAATCTGATTTTAAGAGAGCTCTGTCGTTGACGAAACCGTATCAGACGGTGAATATTACATTGCTTACATACTTTGATGCGACAGGAACTTTCGAGGTGTTTGATGAGATAAAGGAAATAACACTGGAAAGTAAGTTGGAGTATTATAAGAAAATGGCACCAGAACTCATCGGTCCAGATTTCAAGGATATAGGATATCTCGGTGTCAACACGGCATACATTGGTGCAACGCTTAATTCTCCAGATGTCGTTTTGAAAAAGCTTGCCCATCCATATGCTGGTGCCACCAGTATAAATGGCTTTATTTCATCAACGCTCACATATATCTCACTCCCATTCCTCGGTCTTGCGCCGTTGAGATCTCCATTGGCCGACCTCTTTGTTCCAGAGGGTGCGATGGCGTTTCTACCCGCCAGCACTTTCTGGGTTATTGCTAATTGCATGTACTGGATCTTTTGGATAAATCTCATGGTTGGTCTGACAAATGTCTTACCAGCTGTTCCACTAGACGGGGGATATCTCTTTAAGGATTGGCTCGACTCGTTCGTCAGGAAGTTAAAAAAGAATGCAACAGAAAAAGAAAGAGAAAAATACATCGCGGCGATCACTTACACTCTCGCTTTCCTCGTTTTGATGCTTATACTCTGGCAGATCATTGGGCCAAGAATCATCTAGACCATTCTTTTTATTTCTTTGCAAACGAGATGAAAATGACGCGAAATCCTGATTCGTTGCAACGGGGACACAACTCAGGATTAAGCGATTTGAAATTTGAAAAGAGCTCATAGATCTCTCCGCAATTTGGGCATCTTCTGTAAATGGCAAATGGCGGGCGGAAATGTTCGCAATATTCAACGACCTCCTCCCTGTCATGTGGACAAAAATCAGCCCAACAATTATCACATAGACTCCTACGACTGAGGTCGACGCAAAGATGTTCTCCGACCCTCACCTTTGTCATCAGATTTCACCGCGATTTTTTGACGGTATTCAATTAATCCTTATAGTATTTGAATTTAAATAATGTAAATCTCGATTATTTCGCTTTAATTTCCCTGCAATTTGATTTGGTAATAAAAAAGAGAAGAAAAAATTTCATTGCATGATATTATGCAATGTCATTTCTCATCCTATCTTTGAGCTCTCCGATTTTCCCCTTGTTCCAGCTGCTTGTCTTTGAAAAGAAACCAGTGACTCTTGTGATTCCTTCGACATCGGGCGAAGAGCAATATGGACATACCGACTTCAATCCTCTGCTCGTCTTACCGCAACTCAGGCATGAGGTGAACTCAGGACTGAAAGCAATTTGGGCATTTTGACTGTTTTCGAATGTCTTTTTAACAAACGAAGCGATGCTCTCCGCCGGGGGCTTATGTTCGCCGAGCCATACATGCGTGAGTGCTCCGGCTTCAATCAACGGATGGAAGAGTCCTTCTGTTCGTACTCTCTCAATCGCACTCACCGGCGCTCCAACATTGAGATATGTTGAGTTTGTATAATAGATTTCACCAGTGCTCTTATTACCTCGGATAACCGTGGGCGCTTGGAGTGGATAGTACTTCATATCGAGTCTTGCAAAGCGATATGCGGTGCTTTCCGCCGGTGTCTGCTCAAGAGGCATTCTTATGCCAAGCTCTGCAGCGAGCCGATCGGCCTCGGTTTTCATCGCCGCGATTACTTTCAAACCAAACCGCAATGCATCTCTTGATTCATGCATTTGCTCACCAGTGTGATACTGAACCATCTCGTTGAGCCCGACCATTCCAACAAGATAAGAAGCTTTTTCGAGTCTGAAATAAGGTTCTCCGTCGAGATTCATTGTCAGAAGTGCAAGGGGGCCATGTTTACCCATCTTGAGCAGCTTCGTGATGAATTCTCTTTTCTGGAGATGAGCTTGTGCAACGAGTTCTACCCGTTCCCTCAGTATCTCAAAGAGTTTTTCGTCATCCTGATGCGCTTCGTACGCGATTCTTGGCAGATTAATCGTCACATTTTGCATCGCAGAATACCTCATCTTCCAAGGCATCTTAGCGTCCTCGAGGTCGTTCTTATCGAGCTTGAAAGCCAATCTACAGCATTCGCTGATTTTTGCAGTATTTCCACGATCAAATACGAAATACGTATTTCCCTTCTCGGAAGCGACAAGTGATATTTTCCGCAGAAACTCTTCATGACCGTCTGTTGAGAAGAACTTTTCAGTCATATGGACATTAGGTTTCGGGAAGAAGAATGGTCTGCCGAGTGCATCGCCTTCGAGATAAACATCAAAGAGTGCCGATACAAATCTCTGGCTTTCTTCGATGTAATCCTCGTAATTCTGCCCCGTGAATTCACCTTTCGGTCCAATTGCGGGAACACCAACAAAGTGATCTGGAATTTCCCAGTAAAGATTGAGATCGCTGAAAATCGATTGACCACCTCTTGCTACGGCTTGCTGTGCAAACTCAAAAATTAGAATTTGCGCGAGCTGTTTCATTCTGACATCGTCAACGTTCTCGAGGTAGGGAGCAAGGAATATGTTAACAGCATCCCATCCTATCGCGCCCGCGAAGTGACCCTGGAGCGCTGCTGAAAACTTTATAATCTGCTCAATGAGAACCTCTGGATGCTTCGCCGGTTTTGCAATCGATATGGCATTAGGCAGATTCAAACCGAATTTCTTAACATATTCAATTGATTGTCCGCTACAATAAGGCCTGTCTATCATGCCTAGATCGTGCAGGTGAATATCCCCGCGCATGTGCGCATCTGCGAGTTCTTGCGAAAAGACTTCAAGCAACGCGAATTCCTTCTTGATCCTCTCAGCAAGTGTTAGATTTGTCGCCTCTGGTCCATGCGGAACATTAGCATTCTCTTTGTTCGGATTCATGATGATCTGTCGTGTGTCATAAAGTGGTACACCAAGTCTCGTGTGCTGCTTCCTTATTTTCGCCAGCCCGTATTCGACAAGCTTCGCATTCGTCAGCTCTCTTATCAAAGGCGCTGTAATTATATCTAAATCGAGGCTTAATATCAATTTCTCGACTTCGCGAGCTACGATCGAAGCAGCATCCTCACTGATCGTTGTTTCACGAATCAGCGCTTCATATATCTTGCTCCGATCCCATTTTTTTATCTCTTCATCAGATGTCCTGACAAAGAGCGATAATTCGGTCGACTCTTTTTCGTCGGAGTAAACCTCTCCAGGTTCGCGAAGATACTCTACCGCTTTCATGTTATCACACTTCTCAAAAGTGATGCTCAGATATTACGCATCCCATTACAAGGCAACTAATATTATTTTCAGCCTTCCTTAAAGGAATTTTGGAACACGTTTTGATAAAAATTAACAGCTATTGGAAGGGTATTTATTTATCAAATCTTTTACCATATCTGTGATCAATTGTTCCATCCAGAAGAAGATTTGAGGCGAACAATTTACGAAATATTAGGCAGTGAAGGTAAGTCTATCAGTGCCCTCTCAAAAGAATTGGAAAAAAGGGGATTCAAAATTCATCGATTGGTATTGACAGGGTATCTCAGAGCATTAGCGGATATCAGATTACTCAGAGAGTACGAAGTGCCACCAGCTAAACTTTACATTCCTGCAAAGACTCAGGAGAAAGACATTTATTCTATCATAGGAGAAAAAGCCAGAACGATAGCAAGTGGTGAAAAGGCGAACGCCTTGATTCTATATACCCTCTGCAAATTGTTCAAACGACCAATATTTGAGGATGAATTAAAAAGAGCGGGCGTTGAAGATCGAATGCCAGGCAGGATCGCGACGACGGAAGAAAGACAAGAGGCAAAGAAGGTTCTTTCAAAAGCTGGATGGAAAATTCCAGATAGCGTTAAAGCGTATTTAATCGAAGACGAAACACTTAAGGAAGCGTCTGATGAGATCATAAAGATGATTGTTTTGGATTTTTTCGACGCTTGGCACATGGTCAAAGAAACAACTCAAACTAAGCTATCAATTTAGATTATTTATACAGAAAGTGAAAAAATCGCTTTCACAAAAGAAAACGTATAATTGGAGAATTTGGGGTGTAAAATATTTATTCTTAAACGCATACAGAGCCACATGAATCTCGAAGCCTTGATATCAGACATCAGAAAACACCCTGGCATTACGAGGAAACGTACGATCTCCGACGTTCTTCATTTTTTCCCAAAAATCGATCAAAAAAACATCTTGGCTTCATGGGGAGAGGATGCTGCCGTCATCGAATTTGGCGACTCTGTTCTTCTGCTCGCCGCTGATGGAATTATGGAACCGCTGATGAAGACGAATCCCTACTTCGCGGGCTATTACTCAGTTCTTGTCAACATTCATGACATTCTTGCAATGGGAGGAGTTCCACTCGCTATGGTCGATGTGATTTCGATGAAAGAGGAAAAAATCTGTGCACAGGTAATGAGAGGCGTGGAAGCAGCCGTAAGAAAATTTGGAGTTCCTATGGTCGGTGGCCACACCCACCCAGATTGTGAATATCATGCTATCGATGTCGCAATTCTTGGTGTTGCTGGAAAGAATGAAGTCATTTATAGTCACACAGCGGAAAGCGGTGATGATATTATTTTCGCAATGGACACAGACGGTTATTTTCCAGAGAAGCTACCTTATGCATGGGATACCACTTCAAGAAAAAGTGAAGAATTTGTAAGACGGCAGATGCGCATCATGAATGAAATTGGGAAAAGAGGTCTTGTCAATTCTGGAAAAGATATGAGCAACCCAGGGTCGCTGGGAACGCTTGGTATGCTGCTCGAAACCAGCGGAAAAGGGGGTATCGTCGATATCGATTTGATACCAAGACCTGAAAATGAGGATCTAACACAATGGCTCAAGGCCTATCAGGGCTTCGGATTTGTACTGACAGCGAATCCCAAGAATTCTGAGGAAATTATCAACTTGTTTAAGAGTGTAAGAGTAGACGCAGCAGTCGTGGGGAATGTACAACCAGGAAGTAAACTTATTCTGAAACAGGGGAATAATACAGGCGTCCTTTTCGATTTCGATAAAGATGTAATTGCAGGATGCAAAGGACCTTTCGTAACGGAAAGAGTGCGCAAAAAATCCGAAAACGTGTGCTAGGCCGCAGGGGTTGCCGCCTGGTTCGATGAGGATTATCCAGACACCTTCTCGGCCCCGTTTCCCCCCGAGCGTCGGGAGTTCATGGTTAAGCTGCTCCCGTCAGGGCCTGACTCGTTCCCCATGATCAGAGCAAAGGACGCAGCCCTCCAGCTGCATCACAATGCTGCCACCGACCCCGGGGAACAAGACCTCATTGTTGGTGTAAGGGTCCTCATCGTTCCAGTTACGACGTCCCCTGCTGTCACCCCCGCATATCGACGATTTCGGTGTATAAGGGCACGCCGAACGCCCCGGTCAAGCCTAGCGAATTTCCATTAAATCATTTCAATATTTATATCTATTTGAGAGTCAATGTGACACAAGCGCGTATTAAAGAGAAGCATTCACTGAGAGATTCATTTTATAAAAATTTGAAAAAGTAGCAATCTTTATTTCTCTTTTAAGGTTATTTCACCTACAAGGGGGTGATTATAACGAAAGGTGAAGAAACCGCAATTGTGTTTATCGAGTTTCAAAACGACTTTTGCAAGCCTGGTGGTGGCTTGTACGAGGCCGTCAAGGAACAGCTCAAGAAGCAGAGAACCATCGAGAATGCAGCCGACTGCATCAAGAAAGCTCGTGGTAAGTGTTTGACAATACTGTGCCCGATACTCTTTGAACAAGACTACCGTGATGCTGGATGCGCCGGCGTTCTTGGACCAATTCATCAAAATGCCGCAAAAGCAAAAGCATTTAGAAAGGGCACGTGGGGCGGAGAAATTATTGACGAGTTAAAGCCAACGGATGAGGATATCGTCATCGAAGGAAAGAGAACGCTTGATGCGTTCCATTCGAGCAACATTGACTTTGTTCTCCGAGTAAACGGCATAAAGAATGTTGCCTTTGCCGGGTTCTTGACAAACGTCTGTGTGGAAGGCACTGCAAGATCTGCCTACGATAAGGGATACAAAGTATTCCTTCTGAAGGACTGCACATGCGCGATGTCTGAAGAAGAGCAGAAGTACGTCGAGACAAAATTCTTCCCGCTTATTGGAGAGGTCCTCACTCACGACGAGTTCTTGAAGAGACTTGAGTAAATTCTTGTTGTTGGAATTTTTTTTCATCTTTTTTTTATTTTCCGTTTCTGATCACAAATGACGCTCATTAATGACTCCATACCTTCAAGCAAGAGTTAGTTTGTTCAATAGATTCGAGGTGTTTGACTTCTAAAAGTATTCGTTTTGAATTTAACAAATTCTCATGGTTTGTGTCATTTATTCGCTCCACAATATCTCAACTTTTCTCTCGTTGCTTTTTCATAGAGCGCTTTCCCGTCTCTTCATTATAAGATTCCGGGGACTCAAAGATCTCTACCACATGAGCCCAGGATGACTTCCTTGTATTTTCACGTCATCTATGCGATAATGTCTTTCACCACACTTCATATTCCACGATCTCGATTCCCAGCTCGTCTTTCAGCAACTTCATAATAGATCCTATAGCCTACCAATCACGAACATTCATTAACGCAAGAACATACTTGCCCGCCGTCAATTTACCCGACCATGATCATCTGGTTCTTCATGAATAGTCAATCAAAGCAATCTTCATCTTCCTTAAATCTAGTGCTCTTAAGACTTGAAATTGCACGGTCAGATGAGTTTTAAATCTGCGTCAATCTTACCATTTGCGATTCGGCGCGAACAGTCATTGAATCCTTTTTCTGATGTTTTTCTAGATAACCTTTGGCCGAAAGAATGACATCCTCAGTTTTTTCTTGTTTACCATAAGATCCCGTTTTTCCGCTAACCTAGATCAACCGGGAATAAGATCAAGGCGGCATTTATTTCACAAACCGCGTTACAGTTCCTGCGGGTGCGGCGGCTTTTGGCGGCTTCAAGCCGTAGTACAAATCGTTGTAAACTTAACATCGCCGAAGCTTGCTTTTGCCTATTTTTGATCTTAAATCCGTACAAATCAAGACCCGTCTAAAATATCGAAATGAGACATTCGATTTCTTTCATATGGATTGACTGAATTGTCCAGATTTCGAATCGACCGCAAAATTAATAAGCTTAAATTCTCACTTCCCCCTCATGCCCGAGGGACTTTCACCTAATGCGGAAAAGGTCTTTAGAGCGATGAAGGATGCTGGTATCGTTGGCGAAGAGAAGATGACGGATGCTCAGAGAATTACCAATATGTCGAAGCTGCCGAAAGCTCAGTGCCTTGCGGCTCTTCAGGAGCTGGAAAAGAAAGGATACGTCAAGAGACGCGCAAGAGAGAAATCAGCTGGATATTATCTTATAAAAACGCAGTAAACAACCTTGCAGCCTCTTGAAGGCAGCAAACTCTAATTCTTTTAGCATTTGGTCATAGCGCGTTCCTTTTCGCCTTAGCTCTCTAAATGATTTCTAGGTATTTTTAGAAAAATTAATAGTAGTATTTTTTGAATCGAATGGTAACAAAAGATTTTTGATTTATTTCCTCAGTTCCAAACAAGAATGCGACAATCACTAGATATCTTCACTTCTTGTCATTGAAATAAACACTGCAATCTTCTTTCAAATAAAACCGGAGTTTTCAATCTCTCATTACAACGAATTTTTCTTCTCAAAACACTTAAAATGATTTCGGCAGATACATGTTATATGGATTTATCTGAGATCATTTACGCTTCAACACTCCTGTTCTTCATCTTCGATCCTTTCGCTAGCTTGCCTATATTCATCAGTCTGACGAAAAATTTCAGCGATGACGATAAAATCAAGAGTGCGAATCGTGCAGTGCTGGTGGCGGGGATATTGTTTGTCATATTTGTGCTCGTAGGGCGAGAACTTCTTTCTTTCTTTGGCGTCACCACTTCGGGCTTTAGAATTGCTGGCGGTCTAGTGCTGCTCCTCATGTCCCTTGAGATCATATTTGGCATGAACTTGACAAGAATTAACAGCGAAAACGTCGCATGGGTCATTATCGCTACTCCGATTCTCACAGGTCCAGGGGTCATCACGACCGCGATCATTTTAACGACAAACTACGGATACATTGTCCCACTAATCGGCGGCCTTTTCGCACTCCTTGTCACCTGGATTCTGCTTCATAACGCTGTGCTCATCACGAGGATCGTTGGGAATAATGTGATTGAGATTATGTCAAAAATCATCGGATTGCTCATCGCCGCCATAGGGATTGAATATATCATGAGAGGGGGCTACGAGTTCATCTCCACTCTTCTTAGCATTGGAATGTTATGAGTGTACGAAATGAATCTTTATACTTCAAGATGACGAGTTCCCAGCAATCTGAAATCCTTTCAATCTTGAGAAGATAGGGGTCTTTCAAGATCATAAATCGAAAGTGCCAAATTCCTGTGTCACACTATGATGTAATAGATAAAATTCCATGAACCACGAACAGCAACGCTTGTGGGATGAGTACTATCACACATCGGCTAGGGCGTGGAAAGGATTCGAGGAACTCCCATTGAAACTTTCGGGAGACGAGAGAATCCTTGAGCTCGGATGCGGTGACGGAAAGACGATGAGCGCCTTTGAGAGCATTGGTAACATCGGTGTCGGCGTTGATTTTTCATTGGCAGCACTGCGATCATGCAAGAAAAGATTCTTCGGAAATGAAAATTTACATTTTGTCCATGCGGATGCCGCCAACCTACCATTCAGAAATCAGTCCTTTGATATCGTAATTGCGTATCATCTGTTTGAACATCTCGATGCCGAAAGTAGAATAGCAGTTGTCTCTGAAGCGAGAAGGGTCCTAGTAGATGGTGGTCTCTTTCTCATTCGTGTCTTTTCAATTGAGGATATGAGATACGGAGCTGGCAGGTGTGTCGGTAACAATACATTTCAGAGGGGCACAGGCATCATTCTTCACTACTTTGATGAGGGCGAAATATTGAGACTCTTGGAAGGGATGACTATCAGAAGCATTTCAAGAATAGATAGGTCAAAAAGGTATGGCGCAACTAACCTGAAAAGATCCTACATTGAAGCGATTGCAAAAAAGATTGATTGAAATCGGGAATCGCCATGCCAAATACCGAAATTTTTTGTGTTCTTTGAAAAGCATTTCAGAAATTGGTAAATCAGTTCAGATGTCTTAAAACGAAGGCACGGGGGAGCATCCTTTCTTTTTTTGAAGATTCTTGATGTTGATCTTCGAGCCGAAAAATTTTAAAATATTCGCTTTAGAAATAATATATAAATATGAATATGGTGGGCGCATGTGGAAAGGAATGTTTGGACTGCTTCCACTATGGTGCTTCCTGCGATGGCTGCTTTAGGGAAATGAGCCTCTCATACGCAGACCTTTGTGAGGCGTACCAATGTGCACTTCATAAGGGAGTAGTGAAGTGCATAAATTGTGCTGAGTTTGAGAGTTGTATCACAAATCGTGAAAGTAGAGAACTGTGTCCACTGGCAGTCGAAAAACTTGCCACGTGGTGCTCGTGCCGAGTCGAAATTCCCGACTCGGCACATTGAGAAAGTCAGTGAAATCACAGTCTTACGAGCTTCAAATAAGCAAGGAAATCTTGCTAAGTTCTGTTTTCGCCACATCACAAAATATTGGAAAACGCATGTCTCTATCTTGAAAATTGCAATTTTTAGAACATATATACAACACTTGAACTCGATGATCACAAGAAAACGCTAACATTTATTTAACCTTGGCATCGTTGCCTTTATGGCAATTTTCATGAGGATAGTTCTGTTCGTATGTGTGGGAAACAGTTTTAGAAGCCAGGTGGCTGAGGCTTATTTCAACAAATATGCTCCTCAAGGATGGGTAGCGGTGAGTGCGGGCATAATACCGGAAGAAAAAGTTCATCAGAATGCCATCGTACTTATGCAGGAGGAGGGCATTGACATATCTCATAAAAAGCCAAGGAGGCTAAACGACGAATTACAAGAGATGGCAGATGTGGCTGTTGTCGTCTGTAGTGGAGATTTCTGTCCGATTCTCCACGCCAAGCAGGTTGAAAAATGGCCTATGCCTGATCCCCACCTTATGCCCCTTGACGAGGCGAGAAAGGTAAGGGACAAAATAAAAGAGAAGGTCATCGAACTTACGGGAAGACTTACAGAGCGATGATTTTATTGCTTAACCTTCGATACCCATGTCTTATTCGAGATAAATTCGAGACAAGATAGCGATAATGCAACGATCAAAAAAGATTAGGATACTATTGCACATTAAAAAATACAGCTCTCGGCGTTTAATTTGAACTTCTGAGATCTCAAAAGGACTTTTTCTTCATTCAAACATGAACGACCCACATAAATTTGACATATGAGGTTTGTGTCATTCGCAGTTCCACGACTACGAGTCTTATCTTATTCTGCTTTTTTCCCCTGATGGACTGATCTATATCTACGATCAGAGTTTCGCTTTCATCACAATTTACGACTTCACAGGCTTGGCCTAAGAAGCAAAAAAGAAATTCTCTTTGCTACTCTCTCTTGAAATATGAGAAACAATTCGTTATTATAAGAAACACCAATTGAGATCCAAACACTTTATTCACTTGCCTTTTCTAGAGCTTCGACTATTTTGATGAATTCGCCATCCTGATTTCTGACAATGGGATTGTATTTCGACTTTCACAGTTTGCAGATCCTCGCTTAGGAACTCATAATGATGGGATCTTCTCGATTTGCCCATTCGTAATAATCATTCATATTTGCGTCGTTATGTGTTAGGCAAGTTGCAGAATGTCGATAATGTCGTGCTCTTTATGTTCTCCGCCTCTTTTGTGCGATCCTCCAGATCCCTTATATGAAAAGCGTGTCGTCTCACAATAAAAGCGTACCCAAGCAAGTGTTATTATTGAGGGGTTTATTCTTTAATTAACATTTGCCCTCAAACTAGTTAGGTTGATCAACCGCATCGTATTGATCTTGAATAACATTTTAGCAACGAAATGAGCCAGCTGAGAATTTGCATCGGTTACGAATATCTAGAGATCAAGTATAAATCCAGCAATATGCGTAATATCACATAGTTTGTTATGACGAGGTGAGATCATATGGAAATTCCAGAATATGTCTCAGTAAGAGAGGTCAAGGAAATTTGCAAGAAACTAGGAATCAGGGATTGGACGCTTCTAAAAAAGCCCGAGGTTACCGTTGAGGAGGCTGAAAAGATACTAGCTGCGATTGACGCAGCCGGGCTGAAGGTTCCTGTTGAGACTTTCCGCAAGGGATTGGAGGTTGAGCTCGAACATGGAAAACGCTACCAGGAAGCCAACGTGACAAACAACCATCCGATTTTGACTGGGAAGATCGTTCTGGCACACCTTTTTGAAACGCTCGATTATTATGAGCGGCTTGAAGTGGCGGAGATAGAGGGAGACCTCTTGAAGGCTCTTGTGAACGAAGATACTGCTAAGGTCGCCTCTCTCTACGAAAAGCTTCTGAAGGCTAAATACGAACTTGCTGAGGCGGAATCAAAGGCACTTTCAGAAAGAAAATGAATTGCCAGAGATCTCTTTTTTTTAAAAAAAAATTCGATCATATACTAATGAAAGATCTTAACAGCCTGAATTTCTGACTAGCCGATGAATCTGATTCATGAATCACTGGGAAATTGTCACACATCTTTTCAAGGGACTGAAAAACATGACGCGTCTTTCTCTCGATGCGACCTTGCCAGAATGATTATAGAATCGAGGAATTTCAAGTTGGTTTCCAAACAAATTTTGAAAAACCCGTCATAGTAGTGGACCGAGTGGGATTTGAACCCACGGCCTCCGCCTTGCGAAGGCGGCGATCTTTAGTGGCGCGAAAACGCACATCCACTGATCTATCGGCCCAGGCACCGATAATGAAATTGGAGATTTAATCCTTTTCCCGTTGAGAATTATGAAAAAACAACCAGTGCCAACATCGATTGATCCGTTTCAAATCGTTTTACCCAATAGTTTCTCAGCCCTTTTGACGACTTCATCGACAATCTCGGGCGCTTTTCCAAGATAATTCTCCGGTGCCATGACTCGATCAATATCCTTCTCGTTCATAACAGACATGATTTCTTTAGAATTGAGAAGGGCCTTCTTCAGATTCACGCCCTTTTCATCAGCCTCTAAACTGCAATTCCTAATCAAAGCATGCGCTTCCTGACGTCCCATTCCACGCCGGACGAGTTCGATCATCACCGCCTCAGCCATGATAAGTCCATTTCCCTTTTCAAGATTCTCTCGCATCCTATCTTCTCTAACAGAAAGATTTGAAAAGACCTCGATCGTTTTCGCCAAAATATCATCTGTGAGAACGAGGACGTGTGGCAGAATGAATCGCTCGGCACTTGAATTCGTCAAATCCCTCTCATGCCAGAGAACCATATTTTCAAGTGCGGGCATAACGAAAGATCTAACAATCCTTGCCAAACCACAGATGTTTTCCGATGTCACTGGATTCTTCTTCTGAGCCATTGTCGAACTGCCAACCTGTTTCTTAATATCGAATGCCTCGGAGACTTCCTGGATTTCCGAGCGCTGCAAGTTCCGCACTTCAGTTGCATATCGTTCGCAGGAAGTGCAGATCTGAGCCATGAGACAAATCAGTTCAGCATATCGATCCCTGCAAACAATTTGCGTCGCAGCGTCTTCAGCTTTCAAACCAAGTTCTTCCATAACTTTTTGCTGGATTTCGAGGAACTTCGGACCGAAAGCTGCGCCCGTTCCTACTGCACCAGACATCTTTCCAACGTAAATCCTTTTTTTGATTTCCTCGAGACGTTCGTAGTGTCTCATCATTTCAGCGGTATAACCAGCAATTTTGAAACCAAATGTCATCGGTATAGCAAACTGACCATGAGTTCTTCCGACCATAACTGTCATTCGATGTTTCTTCGCGAGTCTGGCAAAAACCTCGACAAGGTCAATAATGTCACGACCGATGATCTCGAGTGCTTCTCTTATCTGAATTGCAGTGGATGTGTCAATAATATCGTTTGACGTGGCACCAAGATGTACGTATTTTCCGGCTTCTCCACACTTCTCTGTAAGGGCCTTGACCATTGCCATGATGTCATGTTTCGTCTCTTCCTCAATCTCTTTCACCCGCTCCACCGTTACAAATTCGAGTGTCGCTTTCGATGAAATTATCTTTGCGGCAGAATCTGGAATGTTCCCGACAGAAGCATGTGCCCTAGCGAGAGCTGCCTCAACTAGCAATTGCGTTCTGAGCTTGTTCTCTTCGCTAAAGATTGCCTTTATCTTTGGACGCCCATAACGGTAATCAAGAGGACAAAGAAGCATTCGATCATCCCTCACTCCGAGTTAATAATTGATCCCATCTTTCTAGCCGTCTCATTTTATATGAATATATCACTTCAAAATCCATCAATGTAACAACCACCTCATGACATTGAATGATCACTATACAAACATTATTGTTCCGTCTTCTATTGATTAGTCACGTGAAGTCATTATGGTGGGGGTTCCAGGATCTTACAAAAGGCCTCCGAGAGCGTCGATGTCTTGCCTTATTTTTCCGCAGCGGATGGCAAAAACCATTAAAAGTTTGCCTAAGAATATACAATAGGCGTTTGATTTGACAGCGGAAAGTCATGCTGGAAGGATTCCTGGCGAGATATTGAATTTTCTGCGTAGTGCCGGTGGACACTCATTGATCGTAAAGGGCGAGGCAGGAACGGGGAAGACAACTCTCGCGCTTCAGATCGTTGAGGAATTGATGGAAGAGCAACCGAACTATTACCTTTCATCGAGGGTTTCGGACGAGGCGCTCTACCGTCAATTTCCATGGCTAAAAGAGAAATCCAGGAGAGACAGTATTCTTAGAGCAAGCAAAGCTTTTCTCAAGAAAACACGCCCACCGCACGTGAAAGAATCCGAAAGTGTTCCGAAGGACGCAACGCTTCGAGCAGCAATGGAGCTGCTGAAGGTTCTTGCAAAATCCGAAACTGTTGCAACGGTTGTGCGATCAGAACTTCAAAAACTTGAGGGGCAAATCGAATCTGGAGAACTTGGTGAGGAGGAAAGCGGACAATACGGGGCGGAATTTGTTGACGGTTCAATCATTCTTGATCTAGGTGTCCTTCTGCCAGAGCTCGAGCTCGCATACGATCTTGCTGAGTCAAATCTCCCCAAGAAGACACTCGTGATTATCGATAGTATCGACGGTCTATCCGAGAAATATGGTATCCTTTCAAATAGAATCATCAACACACTGCAAAAGGATCTGGTCGATCATTCCAGTACGAACATCATCTATGTGCTCGAAAGTGGTGGAAAAACAAATCTCGATTATTTGGGAGATGGCGTTGTCGTTCTTAAAAGTGAAGAGAGAAGAGGAAGGAGGGTGAGACATCTTGTCATCGAAAAGCTGAGAGGATCGCGTATCGAAAAATGGCGGTATCTGTTTACCCTTGCGGATGGAAGAATGAAGACCTTCGAGCACACCCAAGTCACGATACCAGAAGTTATGAAAAAACACACACCTGTCGATGATCCAGGCGACTCGATGGTATCAACAGGGATCGAAGATTTCGATCGTATCATTGGGGGTTTGCCGAAGGGAGGATTGGTTCTCTTTGAATTTGGGGCAGATATTCCACAAGAAGTCATAGAATGCATCGAACTCACTGTTGTTGCCGATTTTCTTTCAAAGAAAAGAGGCGTCATGTGGTATCCACTGCATTCCCTCAATTACCCAACATTGGACAGACAAGTCAATATGTTGGTCGCCAAAGAAAGGATTTCAAAATGTTTGAGGATTCTCGATACGAGTGGGATCGACGCAGGATATCCATTCGTGAGTGTGATAGAAGGTAATGATGCCTCAAATGATTTCAGATGGGACTCGCTGAGTTACATGCTTTCAGGTGCATCAACGCCGTTCATATCGATTTTCGGTTATGATGCAATGGAAGCGCAGTATGGAAACGATGTTTTCAAACATACTCACGCTTTTATTGATATCATGAAACGCGAGGGCAACATCGTTCTCGCAGAAGCGACCGAAATCTCGGCATCATTCCCCGCGCTCGCGCATCAATCCCATCTTCATGTTCAGCTCGAGAGCATTGATGGGACAGTCATGTTCTGCGGCATAAAGCCATATACACCGTACTTCGGCGTTGAATTCGAAATAACTGAAGGGTTGCCAAAAGTCAAACTCGTACCGATGATCTGATCCTTTTTAACTCACATTTATCGCATTTAGTATCATTGTTGATACTGAGGGAATAAAATCTTTAAGAACGGCGAGAAATGAAAAACCGTATGGAAGCAGAGGTCAATACAGAAAACACCGTGGTAAGGCTCGTCGCTGATGAATACGCGAGCAAGATCTTGCGTACAACCTATGGCCAAGCGCTTTCCGTGCAACAGATCAGCAAGCAGTGTTCGATACCGATCGCAGTGGCTTACAGAAGGGTTGGAATATTGGAAAAGGCAGGATTATTGCGTTGTGTTCGCCAAGAGGAGGTCTTCCGCGGAAAAAAGGTCAGATACTTCCAGTGTGCCGTCAAGATGGTAAAAGTCGTCTTCTGTGATGGGCAATTCTTAGTTGAAGTCGCCTGGCTTCCTGAAGAAGAGCTATTCGGTCAGACTCCGATCGCTGAAGGGGCAAAATCTTAGAATTGATGTGTTGATAATTGCAAATTGTTTCTTTTTCCGAAGTAAAGAATTTATTTAGTGTATTACATTTTTATCGTATCGTGGAGGAAGTCTTATCGATCTCCTGAAAACATCTCAACTGCTTACCGATGAGTATGCGATCAAAATACTTGTGGCAACGACGAGAAAGCCCCGGTCTGCACAAGAGATTTCCCAGAAGTATGGAATACCGATCGCTGCCTGTTACCGGAGAATAAGAGACCTTCAGAGTGCAGGCCTTCTAGAATGCAAAGAGAGAAAGCTCTCACAACAGGGTAAGCGTATCTCGTATTATCTATCAACACTCAGGAATGCTTACTTATTCTTTGAGAATGGAAAGTTACGAGTGAAATTTCAACTGAAGACGGGTGAAACAGATCAGTTTAGTGATCAATGGCACGATATTGAATTCAAGCTGGATGAAGAGCAAAAGGACACGGAAGATGAAAAGAAGTGAATTAAGGCAATTCTTGATAATTTATATTCTAATCCCAGTAATATACAAGTTTATATTGAATCCGCTTGGTGGAATCGCGGTCGCTCCGAATATTGATAGAGGGAATTTTGGTGTTATAGAATTAGGATGTTGCGATATGATAAACAAAATCTGTCAAGTCAAAAGAAAATTGATTTTTCCATTCCTATCACTCGAATTTCAGAAAAGAATAAAAAAGACATTGAACAACGAGTTCCAGATATTTGCCACGGCGAAAGGATTATAAATGAATGTCATTATGTCCATCCCATCTCACTTGTGTGCCTGATTGATTGAGTGTGGCTTTATGACAGAACTCCTAGAGGAGCTCGAGAAGAAGCGGCAGATCGCGAATAATGAAGCAGAACGACATCGACGCCTTCGTGATGAGCTGAACGAAAAAACGAAGGAGTGGGTTGAGAAGCGAGATCAATTAAATGCAAAAGTGAAGGAGCTCGTCGAGGAAGCTTCGAAACATAAGGAGATGCGCGATACCTTAAATGCCCAGGTTAAGGAAGCTAAGGAAAATAGAGATCTTTGGAACAAGAAGGTCAGCGAGCTCAATGAAAAGGTGATGAAACTCAAGAAAGAGAATCTGCCGAAAAATGGGCCTCCTATTTCGAGACTCAAAAGGGATTTGAAGAATCTTGAATTTAAGCAGATGACGTCGGTTCTCACTCCTGAAAAGGAAAGAGAACTGATCGAAATGATCTCGCAGCTTCAATTGCAGATTAAAGAGAGAGAGAAAGCTCTCGAACAAAATGCCGAGATCAAAAACGCGGTTAAAGAGTTGAAGGAAGCGCGAGAAAAAGCGGAAATGTATCATAAAATGGTTGCCGAATTGGCTGAAAAAGCGCAGGCTGAACATGATAAGATGATTGAATTATACGAACAAGCCGATAAACTCCGGAAAGAAGCGGATGAGGCGCAAGAGAAGTTTATCGAGACAAAGCTGAAAGCCGACGAAGAACACAGAAAACATATCGAATGCATTAGGCAGGTTCACGATTACGATAAGATCATTACGGGATTGAAACAAAAAGCACGAAAAGCAAGGAAAAAGAAAGAAGAATCGACTGCGCTAAAAGAGGCTGAGGAAATATTTGAGCGCTTCAAGAGAGGCGAAAAATTGAGCACGGAGGACATCATGGCGCTTCAGAAATCTGGATATCTATAAGTGCCATGATTTAAGTTTTTTTCATTATCATTTTTATACACGAGTTTTGATTTTATCGAGGAGAAATTGAGGATTGTAAACAGTAATAATCAAAAATCTTAAATAGTAATACTAACATAAAAGAGAACGGGAATACTGGGCTAGTTGTTAGAGTGCATCCCATCCCTTCTGACAAGGCTAGCCCTTCCCATCCCTTTTTTGTTTCGAAATGATCAAGCTAGTTTCTAAGAAATTGCTCCAACAAGAATTAATACAACGACAGTATTCGATATCAGCAGGTGCAAATCGATGGTTTTAGAGGGGCTGGGCCGTTCACTCAGAGACGTACTCAAAAAAATTGCAAATTCAAGCAATGTTGATAGCAAACTTGTCAAAGAGGTAACGAGAGATATCCAGCGAGCATTGCTGCAGGCCGACGTGAACGTCAAACTTGTCCTCGACATCACGAAGGAAGTCGAGAGGCGTGCCCTGACGGAGAAACCCGCAGCGGGGATGAGCTCAAAGGAACACGTAATCAAGATCATCTATGACGAGCTCGTCAAGATTCTCGGCGAAGGAAAGACGATTCCCCTCACAGACCAGGTCATTATGATGGTCGGACTTTATGGTCAAGGAAAAACCACAACCGCTGGAAAGCTCGGAAGATATTTCCATAAGAAAGGGTTGAGGGTCGGACTTATTGCCGCGGATGTCCACAGACCCGCGGCGTATGATCAACTAAAACAAATCGGTGACAAACTCGGAATCGCTGTGTATGGAGATCCCAACGAGAAAAACGCTGCGAAAATCGTTCGCGACGGTATGAAGCACTTTTCAGGCATGAACGTTATCATCATCGATACATCAGGACGTCACGCACTGGAGAGCGATCTTATCGATGAGCTAAAGGAGGTTGCCGACATTGCAAAACCGACTGAAAAAATTCTTGTACTCGATGCGGCAACAGGACAACAGGCAGGTCCTCAGGCGAAGGCGTTTCACGACGCGGTCGGTGTTACGAGCGTCATTCTAACAAAGTTAGATGGGACTGCAAAAGGAGGGGGGGCCCTCAGTGCCGTCTCTCAGACGAAAGCTCCGATTGTCTTCATTGGGACAGGAGAGCACCTTGAGGATCTCGAACCTTTTGATCCCGCGCGCTTCGTATCGAGACTTTTGGGTATGGGTGACATCAGAGCACTGATCGAGAGAGCAAAAGAAACGATTACAGAAGAGCAAGCACTCGAGACGACGAAGAAGATCATGAGTGGGCGGTTTACCCTGAAGGAAATGTACGAGCAAATTCAAATGCTCACGAATATGGGGCCTCTCAAGAAGCTGATATCGATGCTTCCCGGCATGCCAGGACTGTCCGACAAGGTTGATTTAGAGGAATCGCAACACCGTCTCTGGAAATTCAAGGTCATTATGGATTCAATGACTGAAGAGGAGATGGAGAATCCTAGAATTATCAAGTCGTCAAGAATCCTCAGAATCGCGAGGGGTTCTGGTGCAGACCCTAAGGATGTCAGGGAACTTTTGCAGCAATATAACAATTCTAGAAAAGCAGTCAAGGGATTTCTCGGCAACCGTAAGTTGAGAAAGCAGCTACTCAAACAACTCCAGTCTGGAGGACTTGAGGTGCAGGAATGAGACGTTTCGTCATTATTGGTCACAAAGCTACGACCTCAGGCTCATTCAAACTCGACGATCTTGCTGGGAGCACAGGTCGACTTGATATTCTCTTACGATGTATCAATTCCGCTTTCTTTCTCTCACATGACATCAGAAGGGATGCAGAGGTTTACCTTATCTTACTTGGACCGCCAAATCCACCGAAAACCTTGAAGTTTGTCGGGGCGGAGCTAAAATATCTTAATCCTGATGAGAGGAGCACGGGTGCGCTCGTCAGAAATGCGCTCATGCAGAAAGTTATAACGGAAGAGCGGTGCTCGCCAGGGATCTATGCGTCGAATCGTTCGTACAGCGATGTCTTAACGATTATTTCGAAAGACAGCCAATTGGTCTACCTCAAAGAAGATGGAACGGATATTCGAGAGGTGGAACTCCCTAAGGATGTGAGTTTTGTACTCGGCGATGATCAGGATCTCACCTATGAAGAAGAGGAAATGCTCATGAATTATTCGCCTTTGAAAATCAGCCTTGGACCTATTAGCTACCATGCTGATCATTGCATCACGATCGTCAATAACGAGCTCGACAGGCGCCTCATTCGATGATTTGGAGTATCGGTTAACCTTTTAACCGTAGATGCGATACTTCTTTCTCAATGGTCGAGCGAATTCCACAACATAAACACTGTCGTCAGTGCGGAAAAGCATTCATAGGCACCTCTGAGTACTGTTCAACCGAATGTGCGAAGGCTGGGGAGGAAATTCTCAAAAAAAGAAAAAAGCAGCTCATAATTCTTTACGTGGTGACACTTATAATACTAACAGTTGCTGTCCTTGCTATGGCGGTTCGATGAAAGTCGCTGTTGCTGGTACCTTTAATGTTCTTCATAGAGGACACAGGTTGTTACTCGATACAGCTTTCGATTTGGGCAATCATATCGTCGTTGGCATCACTTCAGATGCATTTGCGAAGAGGGACCGAGAAAGTGTTTTCCCTCTCGAAGAAAGGATCGATCGTCTCAAACGATATCTTTCAACGAAGAACAAGAAATGGGAAATCGAAATCCTAGAAGATCCTTATGGAAGCGCAATCAGCGATCCCGACGTCCGTATCCTCGTCGCCTCGGAGAGGACGATTGAAACGGGAAGAAAGATTAACGAGATCAGAGAATCTAAGGGATTGCCCGCAATGGCGTTGCACGCTATTCCATTAATTTTGGCGGAAGATTGCGTACCGATCAGTTCTACACGAATTCTCAAAAAAGAGATCGATGAAGAAGGCAAGATGCTTCGCCCAATTGTTGTGAAAGTGGGCTCAGATAATCCAGTTAAGGTTAGGGCCGTTCGAAGCGTCATGAAAAGGATTTACAGCGACGTTGTTGTCAGCGCTTCCAGAGTGGAGAATCATGTCGGCGAACAACCATGGGGGGAAGAAACGCTGAAAGGGGCGATTGAGAGGGCAAAGCATGCAATTGAAAATGCTGACTTTGGCGTTGGAATCGAAGCAGGAGTTTTTGAAATGAAAGATGGGCTTTATGATGTCCAATATTGCGCCGTCATCGATAAGACGGGAAGAATTACTATTGGGCATGGTTCTGGATTTAAGCTTCCTTCATGCATTGAAAAGGATCTTAGAAATGGAAAAACCGTGGGAACGATCTTTGAGGGAATTAGCGGGACGAGGAACATTGGACGGAAGCAAGGCGCGATACACTTCTTAACGAGGGGGATAATAACTCGACAGAAACTTACAGAACAATGCGTCTTGGCAGCAATGGTTCCCCGCATCAGATATGATCTCTATTTCGAACGCTGAGCGCTTTCCCTCCTTTTTCTCAGAAATGAAAAATAATCGTCAAGTGTCCCGCAGTTGTTGATGCCAATACATTCGAATCGTCGGAACTTCCTGCAATAAAAGTCGAGTTCATTGAATTCGCATGTGGCGCTCCGATCTGCTTTGCACTTTTCTTTTATACACCTGAAGCCAGCATAAAGACCAGTGCAATTGCCGTTCTCATCAAGGTACTTGCATTTCATTTGATTCCTCCGATACTTTGCTTATATTTTGCGAAATGGGCCATATATGACTCAACGGTCGAACAGTTTTTAAGTCCTGCACAGTAGAAACGTTGGTACTTAGCACAATAAAGCCCATGCCAGTTCTCAAATGTGCAATCGCTTTTCTTGACTGCAGGGGCAGAAGAAAATTTGATCGTACACTTTTCCTCGCCGATACATTCCCTTCCTTTGATCAGCGCATTAGCGCAAAATACCTCACGATATCGATACTTGCACAAATGACCCCCATCCCTTCTAAATTCTAAAAATGAATCGTCATACAATAATTTAAATATAACGAAACATCCAATGCCTTATTTTTTTCGAAGCTGGAAAATTTTTCTTCATTCTATAATTTCTTATTAAGAATTGTTAAAGCTAGCAATGTATTTATTTCTCTTCCATCGGATAAATGACCTTAGTGAGTGCGACAAACCAAATGACTTCCATGGCAAGGCACACGGTGGCGGGAATTGCAGCCGCATCGCTGATCAAGACGGAGGCAAGTGCAGCTGCCATTCCAGTGTTTTTATAAGTTGAGAATAGCACGATTGATATTCTTTTCTTTTTATCAACACGAAGACGTCTCGCAATAAGTTCAATGGCTCCGCCAACAAAGAAGGTTCTCACGGCCGCGACAAGGAGCAAAGCGAAGATAAGAATCGGATCTCCAAAAAATGCGTTCCTGTTAGATCCTGTAATAGCAAAGAACATGACAGAAAATGCAATATTAATCGATATCGTACGCATTGACCCAGACATCGGAACCTTGACAAGCGCTCTCGAGGCTGCAAGTGGTAAGAAGATGAGAAGGATGACATACCAGAGAAGCGTCAATTGATCAACAGGCGTCCCAAGGAATAGCAGTGTCATAAGGGGCGTAATCACGAGGGAAAAAAGGTAAATCACCGTTGATGCGACAAGAGAAAACTGCAGGTCGCCTTTCAGAAGGTAAGTAAACGGTATGACGGCGATCGCTGATGGCACTGATGCAACAATTACCCACCCGGTTCTTATCTCAGGATCGCTGAATAAAGAGCCAAGAAGTATTGTTACGATGGAAGAAACGCCGAAACAAACAACCAATGCGACGATAACTGATTTGGTATGTTCCCTCAAATGAATGCCTCGAATTTTCAAACCACCAAGGGAGAGAGACATGACAAAAACGAGACAGGCCATCGCGATATCGGCATTATATGCTGGGAAGCCGCCGATAGCGAAGCCAAGTATGAAAGCGAAGAGCATCATGAGAGCGTTGTTTTGAAGAATGTCCCGTATCGCCATATTGGGGGCCGCCTAAATGAAAAGGGTGATTAAAACCTTTGCATTAGCTTTAAGACTCTTAAGAGATCAGAAAATACGATAATTAGACATTAACCACACGATAAAGATTTCAAGTCAAATTGAATAAACATGAAAGAGATCTTGAATTCAGAGGGACGAACTGGTTTAATATGGATTCATTAGATAGAGTGTCGACGAAAACATCATAATAAACTCTATTTTCTTTACTCATTTACCTTGTACAATACCTTGCGGACTAAACCTCGAGTTGACATAGATCTTGAATTGCTCTGCTTATCGATCATCAAGGTCTCGAGAAATCAATGGAATTGGATTTAAATTCACATTGTCACGAGCATCTCATTGTCCAGTGATCAATATCGATTAACCAGAGTGATTGTTCGACGATTAGTTCATGGCATCTTGATATATATCCATTACATTTCAAGATCATGTCTTGCTATCGAAGTGAAAATTTGAGTTTTTTAGGAATAAGATGAGAAAAATAAGGCAAGAAAAGGAGATATGCTCAAGCAATCAAAAATCGACAGGGTCACCATTGTACGCGCAGATGAAGAGTTTTTCGTATTCCGCAGCAGTAGGTCTCCTTGGACACATTGCTGTCATTGCTGATAGCATTGCCCTTTCCACTAAATCATCAAGTCTTGAATTGTATTCTTCGTCATCGATGCCAGCATCACGAACGGTATTAGGTTCTTGTAATAAGGTCTTCATATTCTTGATTGCCACAACCAACTTTTCCACAGCCTCCTCCTCATTGGAAAATTGAATTCCTATAGAAGCCGCTATATCAGCGTAAATATGTTTCACAACAGGAGAACTGAATTCTATTGAAAGCGGCAGGAAAAGCCCGACAGATCGCCCGTGTGGTACCTTGAATACTGCGCCGAATGAATGACCCATTGAATGTGAAATGCTCAACTGCGCATTACCAAAAGCAAGACCAGCCATCGTGGCAGCCGAGTGCATTTTTGATCTTGCCTCGATTGACTCACCATTCTTGTATACTTCTGGAAGATAACGAAAGACAAGCTGAATGGCCCTGAGGGCGAGCGCCTCGGAGAAATCGTTCCTATAATCGCTCACGTAAGTCTCAATTGCGTGGGCCAAGACATCAAGACCTGATTGGGCCGTCAAATGCGGCGACATTGATGCTGGCATTCTTGGGTCTAGAATCACAATGTCAGGCACAAGTTCTCGGGACGCAAGTTCCATCTTCAGTGCCAATTGGGCATCCGTTACAACAGTCGCCCATGTCGCTTCTGATCCCGAACCACTTGTTGTCGGGATGCATATCAATTTTGCTTTCTTTCTTAAACCTAGTTTTTCAAACGGATTTATCATTTCCACAGCTAGATCGGGTCTCTCATAGAGAACCCACATCGCCTTAGCTGCGTCCATACTGCTGCCTCCACCGACGGCAACGATCCAGTCTGGACCAAATGACGCCATTTTCCTCGATCCATTGACAACCGTGGCAATCGATGGTTCGGGTTCAACTTCGTTAAAGACTTCAACATCAAGACCCGCTTGCTTCAACACATCAGCTACCCTTTTCAGGATTCCTAATTTCTCGACTGATTTTCCGCAGACGATGAAAACCCTCTCGCCCTCAATATCTCCAAGATACTCGAGCGCCTCTTCGCCAAAAGCAATTGTCCGGGGACTCGTAAACTCCCACATCGTTTCACCGCAACAATCAATGTCCCTATTTTTTCAGGGGGCAGGCATTTCAGTAGGGACCCTTCTGGCATTTTTCGCAAACTCGGTCGACGCAGAGGCATATCTCAGGATTTTCATCATATTGCCAGTGATCTTTAACTTGCGGCCTAACAATGCCCGCACGGGATCCATTTCCCCTGAAATCACCTTAATCCAGTTTTTGAATTGTCCTTCGATCACGAATTCAGCTTTCTTGGCATTTCGATCAGGAAGCATGCTCCAATTTCTGCACTGGCCGTGCCAAAGGTCCATATAAACAGCGACATCTTTTTCAACTCCAGGACCAGCGTTAACGACGAGAATCATATCCCCTTCCCAATCCTTGGCGGCCTCTTTGTATATCTCATTTTTATTAAGTTCATCGACAAATCTTGCCATCCACTCCTCGGTCGGAAATTTCAATTTAATTTCAGACAAAAAATCCACCAAATAAACACTTTTTTCAAACTATATAGTTGTATTGTTCGTTGACGAATTCACTGATCAATTTATTGATGTTTCACAATAGGCGTTTTGATTCCCTAGAATCAATGCAATCCTCGTCGATCTGGCATTCACGCTGAAGCTCAAAACAAAGGTCCATGCAGATTACCATTCATCATTTCCCCCTATACTCTTCTCATAAACATGTGCGCGAGGCTTTGTTTTCGTATAAAATCGATGGAAAAGATTAAGATCGTGTACACTTGAAAAACCAGGGATTTCAAGGGTAAGCATGCTGAAAGCGATTTTGTAAATCCAGATTATTTATGTAACGCATTGACGCAATAAAACGGACAAACTGCTTCTTTAGGCGCTTCAATGAATGAGATCCTTCATTAATTAAGGCGCCGAGGGGGAGATTCGAACTCCCGTGGTGCAGAGCACCACCGGCTCTCAAGGCCGGCGCTGTGATCCGGGCTTAGCTACCTCGGCAACGATGATAACTTCCTTCATCAACTCCATCATATTAGATTTTCCGATTGTGGCCTTAGATAATCCGCTCAAGTTTTCCAGCTAGTAGCGTTTCAAGATCGAATTCCATCGCAACTGCAGGATAAGCAAGCGTGAAATTCGTCAGAACTTCGGGATGGATTTCCCCGAAATGGCCTATGATCTCATCGCCCCTTAATACAAAAGCCTGTCTTCCATCAACGTACATGCCAAGACTAGCAGGTTTCAACACAAATTCGATTTGGCAATCCCGCAGAATGCTTTCAACAATCGACTTCATCTCGGTGAAACCAGCCTTCGCGTGCAGCGAGACCGCTGCGATGTGCTTTCTACGCTTTGTCCCGATCACCACATCGCCAATCTCAAAGACCCTTTGAGGAAGATCGCGATGCTTACTTTTTTTCAGCAGAGATAGCAGACTCGGCAGGAGATGAGTTCTTAGACAGGTATGGTCCTCGCTAATCGGATTGAGGATCTCAACGGACTCCCCCGCTTCGATTCTCATCTTTTCAAATTGTTCTCTTGGACTTGAGAGTGTAAGTGTCGTCACCTCAAGATATCCGTGACCTATCATGATATCTCTGAGGAGGGAGCTTGCTTTTTCAACTGGTCGCTCACTGCCGATCGTCTGACAACGAGGAAGAACTCCTCCAAACGATTCGTATCCATAACCGATCGCAACGTCCTCAATAAGATCAACGGGATGAAGTATGTCCATTCTCGTCGCAGGTACAAGAACCTCTATGACGTTGCCTTCGCACTGGCAGCCGTATCCCATTTTTTCCAAACATTGCGCAATCGCTTCCCCATCAAGATCAAGGCCAAGATGTTTGTTGCAATCTTCGACGTGCAAAATCATCCTTCGAGGTTCGAGATCTGGCGTGACGATGCACTCTTCGCCATCGAGAACAATAGACTCAATGTTCGATCCCCATTCCGCCAGGGCCGTTGCAACGATGTTCAGCGTACCTGATATCGCATGGAAGTCGGTGCCGGTCACATCGATAAAGATGTTTTTTGTCTTTTCTGTCACAAGAGTCAGCTCTCCGTTAATGATAGGGGGAAAAGAAAGCACCTGACCGCGCCGATCGAGAATAATTGGATACTTTTCCTTTCCTTCGAGTATGTAGCGATATTCGATCCCCTTCTCATGTTTTTCAAGAATCTCTTGCAGGTTCATCATCTCATTCTTGCCCAAAGGAACAAATGAAATCTCGTCGGGTCGCACCGCCTTATAGGTAAAAGGGGGCTCAACATTGTCTAGATCGTGAATACCAATCGAGACCTTTGCCCTCTTTCTACCAACGGTCAGATGGATCTTTTCCTGAAGTCCCATGAGCGATCGGATGAGCTCATCGGACATTTTCACGTTTCTCACAACACCTCCGACGAAGAACGGCCTCACTTCTTTAATACTCTTGTCGACCTTCATCACAATTCTCGATTTGCGAACCTCATATTTCTTAAGACCAGGCTCGAAACCAAGAAAGGACCTCAGCGCCCTCGCAATGCCTTCAACGCTGTATAAATCTGGTCGGTTCGGAAAAAACTCCATCATGATCTCTCTTGTTTCAGAATCATATCCATGAAAATCTGCACCCATCATCGGCAGTTTCTCTAAAATCGTGTCTAGCGGAATTTCGCGACCGATGAGCCTGATGAGATCGTCGTATTTGAAATTAATAACTGGCATGGCGGGGATGCCATAGAGATGACATTATTTATTCTTTTCTTGAAACGGCCAGAAGAACGATGTCACCAACATTGGTGCCCGTTGGCCCCGTGAAGATGAGACCGCGGTGTTTTTTGAAATAAGAATAGGAATCGTTATTTGCGAGGTACTCGACCGCTTCCTCAGCAAACACATGACAATCGGCAATCGCGCCACCAGCATCGGTATTCCCATCAATGCCGTCAGTTCCGAAGGAGAGGATTGTAATACCTTTTTCCAGTTCAAGCAATGCGCCGAGTACGAGCTCACAGTTTCTCCCGCCCTTCCCTTTTCCTCTAACAGTCACCGTTGTTTCACCGCCAGCGATGATCATTCTTTTGGTGTCTCGCGATTCAATTGCATGAAGAATCTCTTTTCCGAGGCGTGCAAACGCCCTGCCGACATCCCTTGCCTCGCCTCTCATCGACGAGGTCAAAATGATAGTCTCGTAACCATATTCCCTCGCCTTTTTTTGCGCAGCTTCAAGAGCTATCCTGTTACTCGCGACGATGACATTCTTGACTTTATTGAATACGACATCACCTGGCTTGGGGTTTTCTTCACCACCACGTTCAAGTCTCTCCCTGACCGATCGCGGGACTTTATCGAGAAGATCGTACTTCTTGAGGACTTGAAGCGCATCGTTGAAGGTCGTTGGGTCTGGAGCCGTCGGTCCCGATGCGATACTTTCGAGCGGATCGTTGATGACATCGGAGATGATTAGGCTCAAAACAGTTGCCGGGAATGCCGCCTTGGCAAGGTTGCCACCTTTGAGGCACGAGAGATGACGGCGAACGGTGTTGAGTTCCTCGATTGTTGCACCTGCCAGCATGAGCATTTCAGCCGTCATTTTTTTCTCCTCTAACGTGATGCCTTCCGCAGGGCAGGGCATCATCGCAGATCCGCCGCCGGAAATGAGACATATGATGAGATCATTTTCGCCAGCTTCCTCACATATGCGCTTAATCTTCAGCGCTCCTACCAATCCCTCGATCCCAGGATGTGGGTGCGTAGCCTTATGAAGAACGATTTTTCCAACACGTCCTTCACTTATCGTGTTGACAATGCCCTCTGTAATTTTCTCACCGAGCATGTCATTGATCGCTGCGGCCATTTTTGCAGAGGCTTTCCCGGCGCCAATGACAAAAATTCTGCTGAACGATTCAAGGTTTAATGTTTCATTACCAATGCGGATCTCATTATCATTAATCTGGAGCGCCTTTTTGACGCAACCGTACGGGTCGATAGCATCAATGGCAGCATTGAGAATATCAAGCATCTCTGCCCTGATTTTCTTATCGCCAGAAGCGATGAGTTCCTCTCTATTCACAATGATCAAATCAATCCTTCCACACACTTGTATTGACGAGATTCGGCGGTCTTTTGCCTTTTAGACCTGCAAGCAAATTCTCCGCAGCCATCACCGCCATCCTGTTGCGCGATTCATATGTTGCGCTACCAGTATGAGGTGTTAAAACGACATTCTCGAGTGTGAAGAGTTCTGGATTGATTTGCGGTTCATTTTCAAAGACATCGAGACCAGCGTAGGCAATCCGTTTTTCTTTCAAAGCAGAAATAAGCGCCTTCTCATCGACAACTTCGCCCCTGGCCACATTGATGAGAATTGCATTCTTTTTCATAAGCTCAATTTCCTTCTCTCCGATCAGATGGAATGTTTCTTGCGTCAAAGGCACGTGAATTGTTATGAAATCTGACTCTTTTAACAGTGTGTCAAGTGACACGTAGACTGCCCCAACCTCCCTTTCGCCATCAATATTACGCTTTCGATTATGATAGAGAATTTTCATGCCGAATCCCTTGGCTCGACGCGCAACTGCCGTTCCGATGTCGCCAAGTCCAATGATACCGATCGTCCTCCCGTAAACCTCGTAGCCAAGCATGAGCATCGGACCCCATCCGACGAACTTGCCCTCCCTCACAAACCGATCGGATTCAGGAATTCTTCTCGCACACGCCATAAGGAGTGCCCACGTCAAATCGGCTGTTGCATCAGTTAGAACACCCGGTGTGTTTGTGACAAGAATCCCCTTTTTCGTGGCCTCTTCAACATCGATGTTGTTGTACCCGACCGCGTAATTCGATATGATTTTGAGTTGCGTACCCGCAGCGTCCATAACATCGCGGTCGATGCGGTCACTGAGAAGGCAAAGCAAACCATGCTTTCCTTTGATCTTCTGGATCAATTCATCTCTAGGTATTGGTGTATCGCCCTCGTAAATGTCCAGATTGACTTCTTTTCTGAGAATATCAAGACCCGCATCTGGAATCTTTCTTGTGACTAAGACCTCAAACTCCTTCATTGCAATTGAATATCATAAGATCATTATTTCAATTATTCTCGAAAATGACTGGAAAAGCGCTCAAGGACACAAGAATCATTATTATTGTCTAAGCGGTATTCGTAAGGAATAACATAGAATCCCGAAATGCGAACTCATGAGAAGGGTCTCAAACTAGTTTACAGAGATCCGCGGGTACAAGAGATAGATCAGGTATATCGCTTCGAAGATACCAGAGAGAAAAAACGATATAACGCTTATAGACGCAGGATCTCGTGGAATTCGAAAAAGCTCGTCTTTGACTATTTGTCGAAGAACCCGGACGCGACCCCGTACCAGGTCGTGCAGCACTTCATCGACCTCGGTTACACCACATGGGCTCCGACACGCGGTCAGATCATCTACTGCATGAAGGTCTTCAGGGCGAGGAACGGGAAGAAAAAAGGTGATGGGAAAAAGGATATGGGAAGAGGAGGTAGGTGAGGGTGTTTGGAAGGTTCGTAGAGATGAAGTTCGCGCCGGACATGGCCGACGCGATTATAAACGGCATAGAGACGGAAGACGGCCGCACTGTATATAAATGCTGGACGGCGAGGACGAAGCCCTGCGGTAGGCCCGGGGACTTCTTCACGGTGAGGCGCCAGGCCTATCAAATAACGCGCATCTTCAGGGCGAAGCTGGGCGAGGTCGCGGACAACTATGAGAAAGAAGGGTTCCGCAGCAAGGAGGAGTTCATCGCTTACTGGAAAAAACTGCACCCGAGGAAGAAATACGACCCCGAACAGATTGTATGGGTCCATGAGTTTGTCCCGGAGCCGAAGATGATCGTCGAGTTCTTCGGGCGGCCCGAGGACGGCGACCAGATCTGATGAAAAAAGTGAGCAGGGCATTCTTCGGGATACTTATTTTTATTTTTCAAACGCGATTTTTGGAGGGTCGAGGCTCCTTCTATTTAATCCTTTGCCGTCCGATGCGACCCTCCAAAAGTATATGTGGCTCGAAAAACATATCAAAATCGCTAAAAGTAAGCCAGACGGCAAAGACCGCTAGGGTTGACAAAACAATCCGCTACAGAAGGATGTGACAACCCTCTCTTGGGGAGAAATACAGATTCACAATCTCCTTGTTGACAAAACAATCCGCTACAGAAGGATGTGACAACGCTATCCCTGCGATTTCTTGCCCCGACCCAAGTCGTCGGTTGACAAAACAATCCGCTACAGAAGGATGTGACAACGAGTGCCAGGGTATGGGATTTACCATTACGCTGTCGAAAGTTGACAAAACAATCCGCTACAGAAGGATGTGACAACGTACACCTGAACGATAAGGTACTTTTCATCATCGTCCAGTTGACAAAACAATCCGCTACAGAAGGATGTGACAACCATTTTCGTCGTATATTATGTAGTGATCCTTTTTTCCA